>JRYH01000640.1_pt1 | contig 38598 bp, 29 predicted proteins | sample 235351 | NCBI WGS metagenome assembly JRYH01 (sample SAMN03074221, study PRJNA261480) | activated sludge metagenome | biome: Wastewater Treatment Plant; feature: Wastewater; material: Activated sludge; isolation source: activated biomass of a wastewater treatment plant treating wastewater... ...
CGCGTCGGTGGTGCTGTTCGCGTGGTTCGGGTGGGTGGAGGTGTCGGGGGGGGTGTGATGGCGGGTTGGGCCGGCGTTGCCGGGCTCAGGGCCTGACCTTGTCCCAGGCCTGTTCGAGGCGCTTGGGGCTGACGGGGACGGAGGTCTTGAGTTCCTGGGCGAAGAGGGAGACGCGGAACTCTTCGTGCAGCCAGCGGAACTCGACGAGGGCGGGGTCGACGATGCCCTCGTGCTGGTGCTTGATCGCGCGCTCCGCGAGGCGGCGCTGCCAGGCGTGGACCTCGGCCATCGCGGCGGTGTCGCGCTCGACGCCCGTGCGGAGCCGGTCGAGGCGGACCTCGATCGCGCGCAGGAACCGGGGGACGCCCCGGAGCCAGCGGAAGGGGGTCCGCGTGAGCGTGAACGGGGTGACAAGAGACTGCAACTGGGCCTTCATGTCGCGCACCGCCAGGCCCCAGGGCGCGGGGTGTCTGTCCTCGAGGCGGGCGGCGGCGGTGGAGGCGCGCGTGTAGATCTGCTCGGCGAGGGTGAGGCACTCGTCGGCGGTGGGGGAGAGCGCGTTCCAGGCGGCGTCGACGCGCGCGGTGAACCCGGCGAAGGTGCGCGGGTGCGTGCGGTCGCCCAGGAAGAGGCGGTCGGCGATCAGGAGCATGAGCTGGTCGCGGAGTTGCTTCGCGTCGCCGTAAGGGGCGTAGCGGAGCGCGATGGTCTGGAAGTTGGGCGCCTCGCGGGCGTCGAATCGAAGGTCGTTCTTGAGTCGGCGGGTGTAGAGGCGGGCGAGGCCGAGCCGGGTGGCGTCGGCCGCGGCCTCGGGGGTGTCGAAGACGCGCAGGCCGACGGGGCCGCCCTGATCCACGATGCCGGGGAAGCCCAACACGGGGGCGGGTTCGGAGGCGATCTCGACGGACACGGGCAACTCGTCGAAATCCCAGTCGTTCAGCCCGTCACGGTTCCAGTCTCCCTTCGCGAGGCGGTGGAAGCCGGCGCGGATCTCGCCCGCGAACTCGCGGCGGAGGGCGGCGAGGTCCCGGCCCGACTTGAGTTCTTCGCCCTTGGCGTTGAGCACGCGGAAGCGCATCGAGAGGTGGGGGGGGAGGTCCTCGGGGCGGAACTGGTCGGGGCGGATGGCCACGCCGGCCCGGGCGCTCAACTGGTGGGCGAGGCTCTGGATGAACGAGCCCCGCGATGCGGCGAGCGTGTCGGCGAGCTCGCGGGCGAGCGGGGCGATGTCGAAGTAACGCCGCAGCGACTTGGGGAGCGTGCGGATGAGGGCCTCGATCTTCTCCGGGAGCAGGCCAGGCACGAGGCGGTCGGCGCGGTCGGGGTCGATCTGCCCGAGCTGCTCGACGGGGATGTCGAGGGTCACGCCGTCGTCGGCGGAGGCGGGGTCGTAGCGGTAGCGCAGGTCGAGCTCGCCGCCCGCGGCGGGGAGGCGGTCGGGGAAGGACTCGGGGCGGACGGCGTTCGAGTCGCCGATGAGCACATCGCCGATCGACATGAACAGCAGTCGACGGTTCTCGCGTTCGGCCTTTCGGCGCCAGCGTTCGAACGACTGCCCGCTGAAGACATCGGGCGGCAGGCGTTGGTCGTAGAAGGCGAAGCGTGCCCCGGCCTCGGCGAGCAGGTCCCGTCGCCGGGCCTTGTCCTCGAGCGTGGCGATGCTCGCCTCGAGCTCGCGGTTGTGACGCAGGCAGGGCGCGTTCGAGTCCATCTCGCCCTCGACGAGGGCGTGGTGGATGAACAGCTCGCGGGCCTTGGGCGGGTCGACCGGGCCGTAGTGGGTGCGCCGCCTGGCGACGATCTCGAGCCCGGCGAGAGAGACCTTCTCGAACGCCATGACGCGCGCGGACTTGGCGTCCCAATGGGGCTCGGCGTAGGTCCGCTTGATGAGGTGGGCGCCGAGGCGTTCGGCCCAGTCGGGGTCGATTTTGGCGATGGTGCGTGCATAGAGGCGGGTCGTGCGCACGAGTTCGCCGGCCATGATCCACTGGGGCTTTGCGCCGAAGAGCACGGAGGAGGGGTGCAGGTAGAACCGCTGACCTCGGGTGCCCTGGTACTCGTGCTTCTCGTCGAGCTTGCCGATGTTCGTGAGCAGGCCCGTGAGCAGGGCCCGGTGCACCGCGTCCTCGTTCTGCCCGCTGACGGCCTGGTCGAGCCCGAGCTCTCGGGCGAGCGTGCGCAGCTGGCCCAGCACCTCGCCCCATTCGACGAGCCTCCGCTCGCTCAGGAAGTTCTGTCGGCACGCCTTGGTCCGCTTGCTCCGGCTGAGCGGGCGGATCGAGTCGTGGTAGAAATGCCAGATGTTCAGCAGCGTCAGGAAGTCGGAGTGCTCGTGCCGGAAACGCTCGTGTGCGGCGTCGGCGTCGGCCTGCTGCTCGATCGGGCGGTCGCGCGGGTCCTGCACGCTCAGCCCCGCGGCGAGGATCAGCACATCGTGCACGCAGCCCTCTTCCTTGCCCGCGAGGACCATCCGCCCGATCCGCGGGTCGATGGGCAGGCGGGCGAGGTCGCGCCCGATGTCGGTGAGCGTGTTCTGCTCGTCGATCGCCCCGAGTTCGCGGAGGGTCTCGTACCCGTCGCGGATGAGGCGTGCGTCGGGGGGCTCGACGAAGGGGAACTGATCGGGCCTTCCCAGGCGGAGGGCCGCCATCTGCAGGACCACGCTGGCGAGGTTGGTCCGCAGGATCTCGGGCTGGGTGAACTCGTCCCGCCCGGCGTAGTCGTCCTCGCCGTAGAGCCGGTAGCAGACGCCCGGGCCGACGCGCCCGCACCGCCCCCGGCGCTGGTCGGCCGAGGCCCGGCTGATCGGCTCGATGTCGAGCCCCTGGACCTTGGTGCGGGCGCTGTAGCGGCTGAGGCGTGCGGTGCCCGGGTCGATGACACAACGGATGCCGGGCACGGTCAGCGAGGTCTCGGCGACATTGGTGGCGATGACGATCCGCCGGCCCGTGTGGGGCCTGAACGCGCGGCGTTGCTCCTCGACCGAGAGACGCGCGTAGAGCGGGAGGATCTCGTCCTGCGGATACTGCCGGCGCAGCGCGTTCGCGGTCTCGCGGATCTCACGCTCGCCCGGCATGAAGACGAGCGCATCGCCCCGGGGCTGGGAGTCGATCTCCCGCATGACATCGAGCACGGCCCCGGTGAGATCCTCCGCGTCGCGCATGAACGAGCCCGGCGCGAGCCCGTCGCGGTTCAGCAGGGGGCGGTAGTGCGTCTCGACGGGGTACATCCGCCCCGGGACCTCGATGATGGGCGCGGGCCCCCGGGTGGTGGCGAAGTGGTCGGCGAAGCGTTGCGGGTCGATGGTTGCGCTGGTGATGATGACCTTGAGGTCGCGTCGCCTCGGGAGGATCTGGTGCAGGTAGCCCAGCAGGAAATCGATGTTGAGGCTCCGCTCGTGGGCCTCGTCGATGATCAGCGTGTCGTAGCGGTGGAAGTAGCGGTCCGACTGCGTCTCGGCGAGCAGGATGCCGTCGGTCATGAGTTTGACCATGGTGCGTTCGCTGGTCTGGTCCCCGAAGCGGACCTTCGAGCCCACGATGTCGCCCAGCGGGACGCCGAGTTCCTCGGCGATGCGCGCGGCGACCGTCCGCGCGGCGATCCGACGGGGCTGGGTGTGCCCGATCATGCCGTCGACGCCCCGGCCCAGCCCGAGGGCCGCGTCGAGGCAGATCTTGGGGAGCTGCGTGGTCTTGCCGGACCCGGTCTCGCCGCACAGGACAACGACCTGGTGCTCGCGGATGACCTCGGCGATCTCCGCCCGCATGGCGGAGACCGGGAGGTCTTCGGGGTAGGAAATGCGCGGGCGCGCGGCGAGGCGGGCGGCGCGTCGGTCGCGCGAGGCCTGGGCCTCCGAGGCGATCTGGGCGAGGATCCGGGCACGCTGCTCCGGGGCGGCCCGGCGCGAGCGCTCGAGCCCGTCGAGCCGAGCCGCGAGCCGGGCGGCGTCGGCGGGAAGGCAGCCTGTGAGGTCGGGATGGTCGGGTCGTTGGCGCACGGGGAGCGGTGGGATCAAAGGCGGAATCTCGGCCCCGCGGCCACCGGACGGGGCGCGCGCGGCGGAGATTTCGAAAGACCTGTTCCCAAGGTCCGAGAGAAATAAAGAAGTCACGAAGTCGGTTGAAACCTGCTTGACGGGAACGCCGAACCGGGTAATGTCCTCAAAGAAGCGGCCCGATGGTCGGGCCCGGGCAGAGAGCCGTCTCCGCATGAAACACGCCCAGTCCATCACCCAGATGCACGCCCGCATGGTCCTCTGCTGGACCTGCGAGGTGGTCTCTTGGAGGGCTGGCTGAGGCAGACTCAGACACAGGACCCTGACGAGAGGCCACCGTGAACGGTGGCCTTTTTTTTCGTTCCGGGATTTGGAGGTTCGTCATGACTCTCGACAGCGCAGCACTGGTGACGATCACGGAATCCGCCCTCGCGAACGGCGAGACCCTCGCCCCGCTCGCCGGGCAGGTCCTCGCGGCCAGCGAGACCCGCGGGATGATCGTCGTCGTCTCGGCCACCCATGCCGAGCAAGGCGCCATGGAGCGACGGGCCGCCCAGGCCGGCCCGGGCACCGACGCCGAGCAGCGTGCCGCGATCGTCACGCTCGCTGCGTGCGAGAGCGCCCAGCGGTTCGCCGGGCTGCTCGGGCTGTTGGGCGTCGACGCCCGGCTGCTCGATCCGCTGCGGTTCGCCCCGATCACCCGCGGCAGCCCGCTCGAGGCCGAGCCCAGGCTGCTGCACGCGAGGCGGTTCGAGCAGGCGAGCCACGAGGCCCGCGTGCTGGTGATCGCGGGCGGGGTCGGGCGGTCGTCCGAGGGTCGGCTCACGAGCCTCGGGTCCGGGGGCGCGGTGCTCTCGGGGCTGTTCATCGCCCAGAGGCTCGGGCTGCCGTCGCGGATCGTCGTCGGCGAGGCGGCGTTCGCCCCGTTCGAGAGTGAGCCCCTGCCGCGGCGGGCGGCGCTCTTCGCCCGAAAGCACGGGGTCCACCCGGAGTTCACCGCGACGGCATGGGATTCGCCGGCCGGGGTCAGAGCGGCCGCGCCGGCCTGAGTTCAGCCCTTCGCCGCCCGCACGAGTTGCTCGGCGCGCCGCGGGTCGACGGGATTCGACCAGCGGCCGTCGTGCTTGATCGACGAGCCGACGATCACGCCGTCCGAGGCGTCGAGCATCGCGGCGACATTCTCGGGGGTCACCCCGCTGCCGATGAGCACCGGCAGGCCCGACGCCTGCTTGGCGCGTCGGGCCTCGCCCGGGTCGGCTGGCCGGCCCGTCCACGCGCCGGTGACGATGAGCCCGTCGGCGCCGAAGAAGGCCGCGGCGTGCGCGGCGTCCTCGATCCCGATGTCCGCGGTCAGCGCGTGCGAGGCGTGCTTCTTCTTGATGTCCGCCCAGACGCCGATGTACTCGGCGCCGAGCCGGCGTCGCTCGCGCAGGAGAGCGCCCGCCTCGGCCTCGGCGAGCAGGCCCTCGTCGGCGACATGGGCGTACACGAAATTCTCGCAGCGGATGAACGAGCCCCCGATCGACCGCGCCACCGCCAGCGCGTGCCGGTTCCCGCCCGAGAGAATCTGGACCCCGATCGGGGACTGGATCGCCGAGGCGACCTCGGTGCCCACCCGGGTCATCCCCGCGACGATCTCCGGGCCCAGCCGGTCGCCGTGGACATAGGGACGGTCGTGCATGTTCTCGATGATGACGGCGTCGAAGCCCGCCTCGATGAGCACGCGGGCCTCCTCGGCGGCGACGGACGCGAGATGGGCGACCGGGGCCTCGTGCCGGGGGGTCCCCGGCAGGGCGCCGACATGGACCATCCCGATGAGCGCGCGGTCGGGTGTGTAGCGGAGCGTGTGCGGCACGGCGGTTCTCCTTGGGGCCCCGGGATCCTAGAGGAACAAGCCGGCGACGGCCGCGGTCATCCACGAGGCGAACGCCCCGCCGATCATCGCGCGGAACGCCAGGCTCACGAACTCGCCCCGCCGGGCCGGCGCGAGCGAAGAGAGCCCCCCGATCTGGATGCCGACCGACCCGAAGTTGGCGAACCCGCACAGGGCGAACGCGGCGATCGCCGCGGAACGCTCGGCGATGGGCGACCCCGCGGGGCTGTTCACCGCGTCGGCGAGCGAGACATACGCGAGGAACTCGGTGACGATCAGTTTCTCGCCCATCAGCCGCCCGATGAAGCCCGCGTCGGCCCAGGGGATCCCCATGCACCACGCGAGCGGCGCGAAGACGAACCCGAGGATGCTCTGGAGGTTCAGGGTCTCGATCCCCTGTGACTCGAGGACGGCCGCCACGGGCCCCCACCCGCCGAGGGCTTCGAGCGGCCAGTTCACCAGCGCCAGCAGGGCGACGAAGGCGATGAGCATCGCGCCGACATTCAGGGCCAGGTGCAGCCCGTCCGTCGCGCCGCGCGAGGCCGCGTCGAGCAGGTTCGCCGCCCGCGAGATCTCCGCGGCCTCGGCGGGCGCCGCGTCGCGGTCTCGGCTGACCTCCGGCACCATCACCCGCGCCATCACGAACGCGGCCGGCGCCGACATCACGCTCGCCGTCAGCAGGTAGCGGATCCAGACGGCCTGCTCGGCCCGGGCGGCGTCGCGGGCGGCCTCGGCGGCGAGACGCACCGCCTCGACCGCGTCGGCCGCCGCCGGCGCGGGCATCGGCGCGAGGAAGTTCACATACCCCGCCAGCACGCTCCCCGCGATCGTCGCGAAGCCCCCGACCATCAGCGTCATCAGCCCCGCACGCGACATGCGGTCGAGGTAGGGCTTGATGCACAGCGGCGCCTCGGTCTGCCCCACGAACACATTCGCCGCCATCGCGAGCGCCTCCGGCCCGCTCACGCCCAGGCTCCGCCGCAGCAGCCACGCGAGCGCCGCGACGACCCGAGGCATCACCCCGATGTGGTAGAGCACCCCCATCAGGGCCGCGAAGTAGATGATCACCGGAAGGACCTTGACCGCGAAGATGAAGCCCCAGGGCCCCGCAGGATCGAGCAGCGCCCGCCCGAACAGGAACGCGATGCCCTCGTCCGCGAGCCCGATGATGTGGGCGACGCCCTCGGCGAGGAACTGGAACACCGCGACCACCGGCGGGAACTTGATCAGCACCAACGCCAGCCCCGCCTGGAGGGCGACGCCCCCCAGAACCATGCGCACGGGGAACGCGCGCCGATTCTCGCTCAGCATCCACCCCAGGCCCAGGAGAACGACGACGCCGAGCAGTCCGGTCCATTGCATGCGAGGGGGCTCCGTGATCGATCGGGATCGCGGAGCCTAGCGGATGCGGGCGCAAACGGGTTTGAAACCGGACGGCCCGGGGGGCTATCCTCCGCCCCATGCCGCACCTGCCCACGGTGGTCGACTGGAGCGAGGCCCCGATGTGGGTCTCGGCCCTCCTCACGGGGATGGGCCCGCGCCCGGTGGTGGGCGTGACGGGGCCCGCGGGGGCCGGCAAGTCGACGCTCGCGCGCCTCATCGCCTCCGAACTTGGGGGTGTGGTGCTCTCGACGGACAACTACCTCCCGGATTACGAGGGGCTCGCCGTTGAGGAACGCGACCTGCCCGAGCACGCGGATCTGGCAGGGCTCGCGCGGGACCTGGGTCTCCTGAAAGCAGGCCGGCCCGCCGAGATCCCGGTCTGGTCGTTCCACGAGCACCGCCGCACGGGGACGGCGCTCGTCGAGCCGCCCGACGCCGCGCCGGTGGTGTGCGAGGGGCTGTTCGCGTTGCACCCACTGGTGCTCCCGGCGGTGGATCTGCGGGTGTTCGTCGAGGCCCGGGCCGAGACGCGTTGGGGCCGGTGGGAGGCGATCGAACTCCGGGGGGAGCGGGGGATGGGCGTGGAGGCGGCCCGGCGTTTCTTTGAGGAAGTGGCGGACCCGACCTTCGCGCGGTACGCAGACGGATACCGAAAGTCGGCGCACCTGATCGTGCGGAACGACGGGTTCCATCCGGGGGCGTGACGGTCGCACCGCGTTGCTCCAGCCTGTATGCTGCCGGTCCAGCACGAGGTTTGTACGCATGACCAATATCGACGCGTCGGTCCAGAACGGCAACGGCTCGCGGCCCGCGAAGCTCTCCCACCCCGCCGGTCTGTGGGTCCTCTTCATCACCGAGATGTGGGAGCGGTTCAGCTATTACGGCATGCGCGCGCTCCTGGTGCTCTACCTGATCCAGTCCACCAGCGAGACCCTCGCGGACGGCTCGGCAAACGAGAACCCCGGGTTCGGCTGGACCGAGGTGCAGGCCTACGGGCTCTACAAGTACTACACCACCGCGGTCTACCTCACCCCGCTCGTCGGGGGGTGGCTGGCCGACAAGTTCCTGGGGACCCACCGATCGATGCTGATCGGCGGGTGGATCATCGCGTTGGGGCACATCACGCTCGCGTTCACCGAGTTCTTCGGGATCACCGCGGGCGAGGTGGTGACCATGCAGAGCAGCCCAGGGGCCCTGGTGACCTTCGTCACGGGGCTCGTGCTCATCGTCATCGGCACCGGGTTCTTCAAGCCGTGCGTCTCGGTGATGGTGGGGCAGCTCTACGGCGAGAACGACCCGCGGCGTGACTCGGGGTTCACGATCTTCTACATGGGCATCAACCTCGGGGCCTTCCTCTCGCCGCTCATCGCGGGCACGCTGGGCGAAAAGGTCGGGTGGCACTGGGGCTTCGGGGCCGCCGCGGTGGGCATGATCCTGGGCCTGACCTTCTACCAGATCTTCCGCCCGAAGTACCTGCGTGGCATCGGGCTGCCACCGCACCACGCCCCGACCCACGCCGAGGGCAAAGAGCCCACTCAGGAGGAGATCGCCAAGGCGGCCAAGGACGAGTACGAGGCCTCGCGCCCACTGGACATTGTCGACTTCCAGCGCCTGGTGGTCATCCTCGTGCTCGCCTTCTTCGGGAATATCTTCTTCTGGACGGCGTTCGAGCAGGCCGGCTCGTCCATGAATGTGTTCGCCCAGCAGAACACGGATCGGACCGTCTATGGCATGCTCGACTCGCCCTTCCCGGCGACTTGGTACCAATCCGTCAATGCGCTGACCATCGTCATCTGCGCCCCGTTCTTCTCGCTGCTGTGGGTCTGGCTCGACCGGAAGCGGATGAACCCCAACACGCCGCTGAAGTTCGCCATCGGGCTCTGGCTGCTGGGGCTCTCGTTCATGGCGATGGTGTTCGGGGCCCTCGAGGCCCACGGCGACGGCAAGCTCGCCGGGCCGCAGTGGCTCTTCATCGCCTATGTCGTCGTGACCTGGGGCGAGCTGTGCCTCTCGCCGGTCGGGCTCTCGATGGTCACCAAACTCGCGCCCAAGCGGCTCCAGTCCCTCATGATGGGCATCTGGTTCCTCTCGATGGCCGGGTCGAATTACCTCGCGGGCACCGTCGCCCAGTTCTCGACGCAGTTCCTCCCGGGCGAGGACGGTTCGCCGGCCAAGCACAACTTCATCCTCGAGGGCCTTCCGGGGTTCTACCTCATGCTGGTGATCTTCCCCGCCGCCGCGGGCGTGGTCGTCGCGCTGCTCTCGCCCCTGCTGCGCAAGTGGATGCACGGCGTGAAGTAACGGGGCGGGCCGACCTGGTTCTCTCACCAAGGCCCGGGGCGTTCCCCGGGCCTTGTTCGTGCGCGGCCCGGCGATTGGTGATCAGGCGCGCACAAACGGGTTCGTCCGCATCTCCTCGCCCACCGTCGTCTCCGGGCCGTGCCCCGGCAGCAGCCGCGTGCGCTCGGGGAGTGTGTAGAACTTCGCGCGGATCGACTCGGCGAGCGTCTCGAAGTCCGAGCCCGGGAAGTCGGTCCGCCCGATCGATCCGCTGAAGATCGCGTCGCCGCAGAGGCAGACGCCCGCCTCGGCCTGGTAGAGCCCGATGCCGCCCGGGGAGTGCCCGGGCGTGTGGAGCACGCGCCACGAAAGGCCGCACAGGTCGAGTGCCTCCCCGTCCTCGAGGAGGCGATCGGCGGGCGGGGCGGTCACGGGCATGCCCGAGAACGCGGAGAGGTTGAGCTCGGCGTCGAGCAGCCAGCGTTCCTCGGCGCGGTGGATCCAGATCGGGGCGCCCGGGAAACGGCGTTTCGCCTCGCCCAGGCCGGCGATGTGGTCGATGTGCGCATGGGTCAGGACGAGCGCCTCGGGGACGAGCCCCAGGGCGTCAACCCGGGCGAGGAGGCGGGCGATGTCAAAGGAGAAATCGGCGATCCAGCAGCCTTCGGAGCCGTCGGGTCGGGTGGTGCGGACGATGTAGCAATTCGTCTGGTAGGGCCCGAGGGTGAACGCTTCGATTGTGACGGGGGGGCGGTCGGTCATGGGGCGGTCAGTGTAGAATGAAGGCGGCCCGCGGGCTCCCGCGGGTTTCTGCGGAACGGAGCGCCGATGCTGATCCGGAACATCAACGACACACCCAGGAAGCCGGTGCAGATGGAGGGCGTGCAGGGTGCGTCGATGGCGGTGATGGTCGGGCGGGCGGACGGGGCGCCGAACTTCGCCCTGCGTCAGTTCCAGGTCGAGGCGGGCGGGCACACGCCGCGGCACAGCCACGACTACGAGCACGAGGTCTTCGTGGTGGAGGGCGCGGGCGAGGTGCTGCTCGAGGGGGCGTACCGGCCGGTGCGCTCGGGGGATGTCATCTTCGTTCCCGCGGACGAGGAACACCAGTTCCGCGCCGCGGCGGACAGGCCGTTGCGGTTTCTCTGCCTCGTCCCGGTGACGCGGGACTGCGGGGAGCCCGTGCCGGGGAGTTGAGGCCCGCGCCGGCCCGTGCGTCCCAGGGCCGGGAAGAACGCGGCGACTCGGGATCGGAGGGCCGAGGCATGATGTCGAACGATCCGAGGTACGAAGTCGTCCCGGTGCAGCGCCAGGCCCCGCCCGTGTGGACGATCGTCGCGTACGCCGTGGTGGCGGTGATCTCCGTGGCGATGATCGTCATCGGGAGTGAGCGCGACCTGGGCGAACTGCTGCTGGCGGGGCTGATCGGGCTCATCGGGGTGCTGTTGCTCGCGCCGCTCGTGGCGGTCATCCGGGGCTCGGCGCGGGGTGTGGGAACGGGCCGGCTCTCCGCGGTGACCGCGGCGCTGGAACGCCTCGCGGAGGAGCAGGCCCTCTCCGACGACGCGCGGCGTGTGCTCAACCGGAAGCGGGAGAAGGAGATCCTCTGCCGCGCCATCGAGGAGGACATCGCCGCCCAGGACTGGGACGCGGCGACGATCCTCGTCAAGGAGTTGGCCGAGCGATTCGGGTACCGCGTCGAGGCCGAGGAGTTCCGCCAGCGGATCGAGCGCACGAGGTCGGAGACGCTCGACCGCAAGGTCGGGGACGCGATCCGGAACCTCGACGCGTTGATCGTGCGGCGGCAGTGGGGCGAGGCCGAGGCCGAGGCCGCCCGCATCACGCGGGTCTATCCCTCCTCGCCGCGGGCCGAGGGCCTGCGTCACCGGGTGGAGCGTGCCCGGGAGCGGTACCGGATCGACCTCGAGCGGCGGTTCCTCAACGCCGCGAAGGAGGGCCGGGCCGAGGAGGCCCACGAGCTGCTCAAGGAGCTCGACGGGTATCTCACCGAGGCGGACGCGGAGCCCTATCGCGAACTGGCCCGCGGCGTCATCGGGCAGGCGCGCGAGAACCTGGGCGTGCAGTTCAAGCTGAGCGTGCAGGACCGGGACTGGCGCCGCGCCGCCGAGGTGGGCGAGCGGATCATCCGCGACTTCCCCAACACCCGGATGGCCGAGGAGATCCGCGGGCTGATCGACGGCATCCGCGAGCGGGCGACCTCGATGCAGGTGCGGTAGGGGCGGGCTCCGCGTCGTGCGGTTACGCCGCGGCCGCGGGCTCGGGCGGCTTGCGCCACGAGAACACCAGCAGCGCCGCGATCCCGATGATCAGCCACAGGTCGGCGATGTTCGAGACATAGGGCCAGACCTCATCGGACCCGTTCGGCCACTTGAGGCCCATGGGCAGGCGGACGCCCGGGAGCGGGTGCAGGAAATCGCGCACGCACCCGAAGACGAGGCGGTCGTAGAGATTCCCGAGCCCCCCCGCGAGCAGCAGCCCGAGGGCGGCGTGGGCCACGCGGTCGCGCGCGGTGGTCCACCTGAGGAAGACCCACAGCGCGAAGAAGACGGCGAACGCGGTGAACCCGATGAAGATCCACCGCTGCCCCGCGCCCATCCCGAAGACCGCGCCCGGGTTGAGCACCAGCGTGAGGTTGAGCACGCGGGGGACGATCACCACGGGGTCGTGCGGGGGCAGCAGCTCGCCGAGACGGTCCGACGCGAGCACCGCCGATCGCTCAACCCGCGCGGGGACATCGGCGATGAAACGGAACGCCGCCCACTTGCTGGCGAGGTCGGAGACCAGGCCGGCGGCAACGGTCGCGAGCAGCAGAACCCACGCCGACCGGCCCGGGGGGGCGACGGCGGGCCCCGTGGGCCCGGAGGTTCGGGGCTCGGTCACCTCAGAGGCCCCCGCGTCGTTCGATCTCGCGGGCGGCCTCGATCGAATAGCGGGCCCAGGGCAGCTCGGTCAGCCGGGGCGCCGAGATCGGGCGGCCCGTCATCTCGCACAGCCCGTAGATCCCGTCCTCGATCCGCTTGAGGGCGTCGTCGATCTCCTTGATCAGCCTGCGGTCGGCCGCGGCGAGATCGAGCGAGAGCGACCGGTCGAACGACTCCGAGCCCTGGTCGGCCATGTGCTGGGGGAAGTGGCTCAGATCGCCCGATTCGCTCCGGAGCGCGTCGTTCTCGATCTGCTCGACATCGCCCAGCAACTGACGCCGCTTCATCAGGAGCAGATCGCGGTACTTCCCGAGGTCGCGCTTCCCCAGCGGGGTCTTCCTGGGCTTGCTCGGGTCGTGCCGCTCCAGTGCCGCGTGCGAGGTCGCCGCCGGGCCGGAGGGGATCAAGGGACGGCGGACCGGAGACCCCGGGCCGAGCAGACGCTCGCCGGGAGGCGAGAACGAGATCTTCGGCTTGGGCTTGCTCTTGCGCTGCGGCTTCTTCGAGACGATCGTGATGCCCTTGCGGCCGCCGCGCTTGTCGCCACCGGTCTCGGCGGTCTCGGCCGCGGGCACCTTGGGCGATTCGGGCTTGGTCGGGGCCGCCTTGCCCGGGGCGGGCTTCGTGGGAACCGACTTCGGCGCGCGATCCGCGGGGCCGGGCTTCTTCGACACGGGCTCGCGCGAGCCCGCGCCGCGCGCGGCGGGTTTCTTGGCAGGGGCCGACTTCTTCTTCGCGGTGGTCGGCTTTTTGGCGGCGGCCTTCTTTGCGGCCGGCTTCTTCGACGCGGCCTTCTTGGCGGGCTTCTTGGTTGCCCCCTTCTTTGTGGGGGATTTCTTCGCCTTGGGCTTCGCCGAACCCGTGCCCTTGGACGCGCGAGCGCCCGCGGTCTTCCCGCCCGGACGGGCAGCAGGGGCCTTTTTCGGGGTGGTCGGTTTCTTGGTTCGGGACATGCTCGCCAAGACAAACCCCAGTTCGCGTGGGCCGTCAGGCCGCCTCGGGGTGGGGACCTCGCACGGGGCGAAATCTAGACAACCCCAGGGGTGAAGTCAAAATGGCCGCAGCGGGGGCTCCCCCTCCCGACCAGTTAAGTAACATGTTACTTTATCCGGAATCCGGGCGGGCGTTCCGGGCTCAGCGAGGGTCGTCCGCCGGGGCCGCGCTGACCTCGGCGACCCGCTCGCTGACGCGCCCGAGGGCGCGGAAGCGGTCATAGCGGCGGGCCATCAAATCGTCGATGGGCGTCGTGCCGATCTCGTCGAGCTGCTCGCCGATCCACTGCCCGAGCAGTTGGGCGGCGCCCTCCGGGTTTCTGTGCGCCCCACCGAGCGGCTCGGGCACGATGGCCTCGACGATGCCCAGGTCGAGGTTGTGCCGCGCCGTCAGGCGGAGGGCTTCAGCCGCGGCGCGGGTGGTCTTGTCGTTGGCTTCCTTCCAGAGGATCGCCGCGCACCCTTCCGGGCTGATGACCGAATACCAGGCGAACTCGAGCATCCCGACGCGGTCGGCGACGGCGATGCCGAGCGCGCCGCCCGAGCCCCCCTCGCCGATGACCACGGAGACGATCGGGACGCGGAGCCGGCTCATCTCGCGGAGGTTGACGGCGATCGCCTCGGCCTGCCCGCGTTCCTCGGCGCCGAGGCCGGGGTAGGCGCCCGGCGTGTCGACGAGCGTGACGATGGGCACGCCGAACTTCTCGGCGAGTTGCATCTTGGCGAGCGCCTTGCGATAGCCCTCGGGGTGCGCACAACCGAAGTGGCAGGCGAGTTTCTCCTGAGTGTCCTTGCCCTTCTGATGCCCGACGACCAGGACCTTGTGCCGCCCGAGGCGGGCAAAGCCCGTCACGATCGCGGGGTCGTCGCCGAAGCGGCGGTCGCCGTGCAACTCGGCGAAATCGCGGCACATGAGGCGGATGTAGTCGCGGCTCTGGGGGCGTTCGGGATGCCGGGCGACGCGGACGATGTCCCACGAAGTCAGCGATTTGTAGATCTCCGCGAGGCGGGCGTCGCGCTGAGAGCGCAGCGAGGCGGGGTCCTCGGGCGCCGATCCAGCGGCTGGATCGACCCCGCCCAGCGCGGGCACGCCCTCGGCGGCGCCGCTCTTGGCGGCCCGCTCGGCGGCCTTGATTCGGTTCTCGAGCTCAACGATCTCGCGTTCGAAGTCGAGTTGATAGAAACTCATGCGCGCGGTGCTCCGGATCGGCGGGCGGCTCGGCCGGCGCCCGCATGGACGATAGGCTACCGCGATGATGCCCGATCACCCACCGATTCTCGTCGTCGGCGGAGGGAATATGGCCTCCGCGATCATCCTCGGCGCCGCCGCGGGGGGCGTGCTCGACCCCGCCCGGTGCCTCGTCGCCGAGCCCGATGCCGACAAGCGCGCGGCGTTCGTGCGCGGCTTCGCGGGAGCGACCGAGGCGTTCGCGGCCTTCGAGGCGCTCGAGCCGACGCCGGGCGAGGGGCAGGTGCTCCTCGCGGTCAAGCCGCAGATGCTCGGGGTGGTCGGCGCGGAACTGGCGCCGCTGCTCTCGGGCGGCCCCGAGCGCGTGGTGGTCTCGATCCTCGCCGGGGCGTCGAGCGAGGGGGTCCGAGCGGCGATCGGGGGGCGGGCGCGTGTCGTGCGGGTGATGCCCAACACGCCGGTGCAGGCGGGGCGGGGGATGTCGGCGGTCTGCCCCGGCGCAGGGGCCCGACCCGGCGACGAGGCGTTCATCACCGGGTTGATGGGCGCGGTGGGCGAGGTCGTTCGGCTCGATGAATCGATGATGGACGCGTTCACGGCCCTCTCGGGCTCGGGGCCCGCGTATGTGTACTACCTGTGCGAGGCGATGGCCGCGGCGGGCGAGCGCGTGGGGTTCGCGCCGGGGGACGCGGCGCGGATCAGCCGGCAGGTGATCGCGGGCGCCGCGGCGTTGCTGCTGGCGGACGAGCGCCCGCCGGCGGCCTTGCGTGCCGCGGTGACGAGCAAGGGCGGGACGACCGCGGCGGCGATCGGCGTCCTGGAGGCGGAGGGGGTGAGCGCCTCGATCGTGCGCGCGATCGAGGCGGCGAGGGACCGGGGGCGTGAGCTCTCGTCGGGGCGGTGAGCGGGCCCGGGCGGGTTCTCAGGCGCGGGCGTGCCGTTCGGCCAGCCGGTCGGCGCGCATCGCGGCGCGGATGCCGGCCTTGGCGTTGACGAACAGCACGAGCACGAGCCCCGCGGCGAAGAAGAGCATGAGGACGAGCATGGCGGGGACATCGCCCCACCAGGCCTTGACCTGCCCGAACGCCGCGACGCCGACGACGCCGGCGAACTTGTAGGACATGCCCCAGAGCCCGAAGAACTCGGCGGTGCGGCGCTTCGGGGTGAAACGCCCGACCATGGATCGGCTGGCGGTGCCGATGCCGCCGATACCCAGGCCGATCCCGTTGCCGACGACCCAGAACCACCATTCAGGGCAGGGGCGGGCGAGGGCGATCGCGAGCAGGCCAGCGGCCGAGGCGGTCCACACGAGCAGGAAGAAGACGATGACGGGCTTGGGCCCGAGGCGGTCCTCGACTCTCGCGGTGGCGATCGCGGCGATGCCGGCGGTGACGGTGAGCTGCAGGACGAAGAGGACGAGCTTGGTCGTGTCGAAGCCGAAGTCGCGGGCGATGATCGAGGCGAAGGCGATGATGACCTGGACGCCCATGCCGTAGAGGAAGAAGGCGATCAGGAACCGGGTCAGTTCACGGTACTTGCCCGCGCTGCGGGCGGATTCCCGCAGGCGGTAGAAGGCCTCGCCCACGAGCGTGCCGGTGCCGTGCAGCGGGTCGGTCGGCGGCTCGCGGAGCACGCGGCAGGCCGGGATCATGTTGAGCGCGAACCAGACGCCCGCGAAGAGAAAGAGCGGGGGCCAGTCCTTCGGGCCCTGGAGCTTGAGCCCGATCATCGCGACGGCGGAGATCACCAGCAGGATCAGGGCCCCGACATACCCCATCGCCCAGCCGGTTGCCGAGACGCGCCCGATCGTGCGGGGCGTGGAGACGACGGGGAGGAACGAGGCGAGGAAGTTCTCGCCGATCTGGTAGAGCACATTGGCGGGGATGTAGAGCAGGATCGCGAGCAGCACGGCGTCCCGCCCGGCGAGGCCCAGGCAGGCGGTGAGGATCGAGCAGCCAACCCCGGTCCAGATCAGCAGTTGCTTGCGCCACGCCTTCGCGTCGGCGAGGGCGCCGACGACGGGGCTGAGGACCACGACGATGAGCATGCTGCCCGCGAAGGTGGCGCTCCAGAGGGCGTCGCCCCGCGTGTCGTCGCCCACCACGACTTCTTTGAAGTAAACGCTGAAGAGCAGGGTGTTGATCAAAAGCGTGAAGGACTGGTTCGCGAGGTCGTAGAGCCCCCACGCGAAGACCGCCTTCTGGTTGTCGAGGCCGTGGAGCGGGTTGAGGCGCACGGGGGGAGGATACCGGGGCGACCGCCAGCGCGGGGCGCACGAAAAACCGGCCCCCGTGGGCCGGTCTGCTGTTCCTTGCGGCGAGTGGGCCCGGTCAGCCGGGGAATTCCAGCCCGGCCTCCTTGAGCAGTTCGTTGATCATCGCGACCTTCTCCTCCATCGGCATCATCGGGTGGAGTTCGCGGTGGCGGACGACGCCCTTGGAGTCGATGATGACCAGGTGGGGGATGCCGCTGACGCCGTACTCGCTCCAGACCGAACGCTCGGTGAAGACGACGGGCCAGGTCATCTTCTTCTGGTCGATGAACTCACCCATGAGCGAGAATTCCTTCTCGCGATCGCGGCCGGTCATGGTCACGGCCCCGTCCGCGCCGTGGTGGCGGCCCTGGGGCGCCGTGGCCCCGACGACGGCGACCTGATACCCCTTGTACTTCTCGACCAGCTCGGCGATGTTGGGGAACGACCGGATGCACGGGCCGCACCAGGTCGCCCAGAAGTCAACGACGACGACCTTCCCGCGAAGGTCGCTGAGCTTCTTTGCTCCCTCCGACTCGCTCGACCAGAGGAAGTCGAAATCGGGGGCCTCGCCGCCCTGCAGCGTGCCCCGGGCGAAGGCGCCGTCGATCGAGGCGAGCTGCTCCTTGAGGCTCGAGGCGGTCTCAGCGTCGGTCTCGCGGGCGATCACGGCGCGCATCGCCCCGCCGATCTTCTCGCGGATGAGCTCCCGGCGTTCGCCCTGGTCCGGCGTGATCGCGTTGTTCGCCGCGTTCCAGAACCGGGCGAGCGCCAGCCCCGCCTCCGAGTCCAGCGTCTCGCTGCGCAGGTTCTCGGCGATCGCCTCGAGCGCCTCGGCGTGCTCGGCGAGCACGGGCGGGTCGACGAACCCCAGCGTGACGAACAACGCAAGCACATGCCCCCCGCGCACCGCCTCGCCCAACGCGGGGTGCCCGAGGATCCAGCCCGCCTCGTCCCCCTCGGGGCGCTGCTGCCGGCTGAAGGCCGCGATGGTCGACTGCGTCGCCCCGGCGATCAGCCCGTCGACGGTTGTGTCGTCCCGCAGCGTCGCCAGCCGTTCCTCGGTCGCGGGGATGGGGTCGCGCGCCGTCAGGATCAGCGGGAGCAGCGTCTCGATCTGGGCCGCGCTGAGCGTGGACAGATCCACCCCGCCCACCAGCTCGCCCGCCTTGGTCTGGATCTGCTGCATCACCACTTCCTCGTCGGTCTCGGCCATCCAGGCCCGGAACGACTCGGTCAGCGCCCGCAGCCGCGTGTCGAGATCGGAGGGAAGGTCGGCCCGCTCGGTCGGGGCGGCCGGGGGCGTTGCGTCCTGCGCCCCGGCGGGCGCGGCGAGGGAGAGCAGCACGATCGTGCTCGCGGCGATGGTCTTCATGGTTGGGTGCTTCCTGCCCGTCTGGGGGCTGATGGTGCAAGCTGGGTGGCCGGAAGCCTATCGCTCCGGTCCGAACAAGTGTCGCTCAAAGAACGCGGTCTGCAGGTTCTTCGCCTCGTTGCCGACCCGACCGAAGCCCACATGCTCGGCCGGGGCCCCGGTCTCGGGCCAGGTGGTCACCTCGACCAGCGACGCGGAACGCCCCCGGGCCTCGAATTGTTCCCGGAGCCGGCCCACGAACCGCGCCTGAACCCGCCACGGCACCATCTGGTCCGCCTCGCTGTGCAGCACGAGCAGCGGGAGCGGCTCGAAGCCCGAAATGTGCTCGATCGGGTCGATCTCCCGCACCTCCGCGGGGTCGTGGTCCACGGGCCAGGGCTCGGCCTTGTCGGCCTTGGGCGGAAAGTACAGGTCGCGCAGGTTCCCGCTCGTCGCCTCCACCGCGGCGCACACGAACCGGTGCGGCTCGCACAGCCTCCGCAGCGTGATCATGCCGCCCATCGACATGCCGCCGATCCCGACCCGGCCCAGATCGAAAGCGCCGCGGAAGTCGGAGACGCCGAGGGCGCCGACCACGCCGTCGAGCTCGCCAAGGGCCTGCTTGATGACCGCGAGGGTGTGGACCGGCTCGTGCCGGGGCGGGTTGGCCCGCTCGCCGTGCCCGGGCAGGTCGATCGCGCAGACGGCGATGCCCGCCCGCAGCCAGCGGGCGTAGCGGCCCGGGTCGAGCTCCTTGCTGACGGTCCGCCCGTGCATCCAGAGCACGACCGGCGCGGGCGTGGCCCAGTCCGGGTGGGCGACCAGCGCCGGCACCCCGGTCGGCCCGAGACGCAGGAACCGGGCGAAATCGGCGACGGACTTGGGGAGCTGGCTCGCGGGCTGGGGCACGGGGGAGGGTAGGAGCGATGGGCGGGGCGCTGGGCCGGCCGGATCGCGCAAGTGAGTGGGTGAGGCAAAGGCGTTCCCCGAAGGGCGCCCGCGGCGAAATCTCACCGCCTCAAAGCAAGGTGGTGCTTCCCGCCTTGATCGATCCCGGCAGGTCCTTCCTCCCCGCCAGCTCTTCCGCGCTCGTCGCCGTCAGCGGGCTGATCTCGAGCACGCAATCCGGCGAGCCGTCCGCCTTCCGGGGCACTCTGACCCCCGCCGCTTCGAGCCAGCGTGCGGCCCGCTCGGTCTGGAGCAGCTTGCTCGTCACGATGCTGTCCACGCCCTCCTTGTTCTTCACGGGCGCGAACTCCTCGACGCGGTCGGCTTCGAGGATGATCGACCGCGACGCCAGCGGGATCGCGTCGAAGATGAACCGCTCGAGTTTCACGGCGTTGGGCTCGGCGGGGCTGACCGTCTCGCCCGTTTCCAGATCGACGAACGGGACCTTCTTGACCGCGCGGTGGTAGGGCAGGGCGAACGCCGGATCGCCCGCGACCTTCTCCACGAACCCGACGCCCAGCATGTGGATCGCCGGGCTGCCCGCGATGTACTTGAGCGAGCCGCCGGGGTTGGTCTCCGCCGCGAGCGAGGCGGGCAGGTCGGAATACTCGATGACCATCGTGCGCCCGCCGGCGCGGCAGAACACGCCGACCTTCTCCGCCGCGTTCGCCTTGGGGAGCATCTTGCTCGACATCTCCCCAGACGAGTCGGACGCCCCCGCGTGCAGCCCGACGAAGACGGGGTCGAGCACGATGATGTTGGGGTTGTCGACCTGCCAGTAGGAGATGTGCTCGACGCCTCTCCGCTTGAGTTCGCCGACCGCCCCGGAGACGGCCAGCGCCCTGATCGCGCCGCCGTGCCCGTCGGGGTTGGTCGCGACCACGCCCTTCTCGGCGAGGAGGATGCGCCCGGTCGCCTTGTCGAACGAGGGCATCGTGCCCTGCATGAAGAAGAGCACATCGTCCTCGCGCAGCCCGAAGAACCCGTGCTCGCGGAAGAACGACTCGGTCGCCTCGTGGTTCAGCGGGCTGGTCATGACGCACCAGGGGATCCGCTTGCCGTACCGGCGGCTCGCGGCGAGGATCCCCTCGGCGAAGATCTGGAAGAGCGGCTTGTCGGAGACCGCGCCTGTTGGGTAGCACCCCTTGGGCCCGTCGTACCCGAGGCGGCTGCCCTGCCCCCCGGCGACGGTGAAGCACCCGACCTTGCCCGCGGCGATCAACGCCTCGCCCCTCGCCTTCGCGGCGGCGCGGTCCCAGCGCCGGGCCGGGCTGGCCGCGTCGCGCGGGTAGAACGGGGCGGGCTCGATATCGGGGGGCAGGGCGAAGTGCTCTTCCGAGCGCACATACCGGTCGATCAGCCCCGGCAGCGACGCGAGGTCGATCGACTCGATCTGGGCGACCAGGTCGGCGGCGGCCTCGGGCGACAGTTCATCGATGAAGCGGAGCAGGTGGTCCTGCCCGACGCCCGCGAGGCGGGTCCGGAGCCCATCGATCTTCGGTGCGGTGATCATGCGTACCTCCTGGGTCTGGGAGGATACCTCCGCGGGCGGCGCAGGTACGCTGTGGGCCCATGCAAGGCGACGAACACCAGTTGATGAAGGCCCCGCCCCGTCTCCCCCTGGTCGGCGCGTCGCTCCTGGCGGCGGACTGGAGCCGCCTGGGCGAAGAGGCCCGGGGCGTGCTCGAGGCCGGGGCGGACCTGCTCCATATCGATGTCATGGACGGGCATTTCGTCCCGAACCTCGCGTTCGGGCCCGATGTGTGCGTCGGGCTGCGGCAGACCCTGCCCGGGTGCTACCTGGATGTTCATCTGATGGTGACCGACCCGGCCCACTTCCTGCCGATCTTCGCCGAGGCCGGCGCCGATCTCGTGTCGTTCCACGCCGAGGTGCTCACGCCCGAATCCGCGGCCGAGCTCGCCGAGGAGGGCCGCGAGATCGGGGTGCAGGTCGGGCTGGTGGTCAATCCGCCCACGCCGATCGAGCCCTGGCTGGAAACGGCCGAGTCGTTCGACCTGCTCCTGGTGATGAGCGTGAACCCGGGGTTCGCGGGTCAGAAGTTCATCCCCGAGGTGTTGTCGAAGGTGCGCACGGCCCGGGCCCACCTTGGGCCCCACGCGCGCATCGAGCTCGACGGGGGCGTCGGCCCGGGCAACGCCGCCGAGGTGCGGGCCGCGGGGGGCGATGTGCTGGTCGCGGCGAGCGCGATCTTCAAGCACGCACCGGCCGCGAGGTCCGAGATCATCCGCCAGATCAGGGGATAAGGCGAGATGGGACCATTTGATTGGAATATGACTGGAATAATACGAACAGAATCAGATCGGAAATTTGGATTCTCCGGATGGCTCCGTTGGACACGATGGCCGAAGGGGTACACTCCCGGCTTCCCCCGCTCGGGCGCGTGCCCATCGGGTGAGGCAATCCGAGGCATGCGTGCATATGGCGCGAGTTGATCTGTTTCGTGTGCTCCTCGTCCGCACCGGCGCGACGGAGTGGGACGAGCGCGAGCACCTGCCCGGTTTGGCGGATCTGCCGCTTTGTCCGCTGGCGCGGGAGCGCTTCTCGGTGGAGGGGGCGGGACCGGGCCTCGTGGAGTTGCGGGGGGTGCTCAGCGCCGGGGACCAGGCGAGCGTGGAGAGCGCGGGCGCGGTGGCCTCGGCGTTCGGGTGCAAGTCCAGAGCCTGCCAGGGGCTTGGTGATGTCGACCTCGGGCTCTGGCAGGGCCTGCGGATGGGCGAGGTGAAGGACCGATATCCCACGGTCTACCGGCAGTGGATCGACGACCCGCTCTCGCTGAACCCCCCGGAGGGCGAGCCGCTCCGGGAGGCGCAGACCCGGCTGATCGAGGAGATGGCCAAGGGGATCGAGAAAACCGCGAAGGGGTGCAAATCCCCTGTTCCGGCGGTGGCTATTGTCCTGAGGCCTTTGGCCTACGCCCTGGTGCGTTCGTGCCTCCTGGGGGACCCTGGGCTGGTATGCTGGAGTCGGCTCGGGGCGGTGCCGGGGTTTGAGTGGCACCGGATCCTGCCCGAGCGGCTCGAATCGCTGCGCTGGGGCAGCCCGAGCCGGGTCTGAAACAGGATCGTGACGGGCCCAACAACCCACCGGGTTGGCACAGAGCAGAGGATTGCTACCGATGACACAGGCACAGTCGGCGACGCGGACCTGGACCGAGGTCAAGCCGGTTCGCAAGGGTTCGGTGCCCGAGGGGCTGTGGATGCGCTGCCCCGGGTGCGCGGCGATGATCTACCGCCGGCAGGTCGAGGCCTGCCAGCATGTCTGCCCCGAGTGCGGGCACCACTTCCGGATCTCGGCGCGGCAGCGCGTGGCGCAGCTGGCGGACGCGGGGACCTTCAGCCGGATGTTCGAGAACCTCGAGCCGACGGACCCGCTGAATTTCACGGACCTGAAGAAGTACACGGACCGGATCGAGGCCGAGCGTGTGCGCACGGGCGAGCTCGAGGCGATCCACGCGGGTGAGGCGTTCATCAAGGGCCGCCCGGTCATGATCGCGTGCCTTGATCTGACCTTCATGATGGGTTCGATGGGGTGCGTGGTGGGCGAGGTGCTGACGCGGAGCATCGAGCACGCGACGGCTCGTCGGCTCCCGCTGGTGATCGTGTCGTGCTCGGGCGGCGCGCGCATGCAGGAGGCGGCGCTGAGCCTGATGCAGATGGCCAAGACCTCGGCCGCGCTGGCACGGTTCGACGACGCGGGCGGGCTGTTCATCAGCGTGCTGACGGACCCGACGACCGGGGGCGTGACGGCGAGCTTCGCGATGCTGGGCGATGTGATCCTGGCCGAGCCCGAGGCGTTGATTGGGTTCGCGGGCCCGCGGGTGATCAAGCAGACGATCCGGCAGGATCTGCCCGCGGGGTTCCAGCGGTCGGAGTTCCTGAAGAAGAAGGGGCTGGTTGACCGCGTGGTGAAGCGGTCGGACCTTCGCGACGAGATCGCCCGCCTGATCGACTACACCGGGGCGTGAACGTCGCGGGGTCCCAGTCTGAGGTCGGCTCGCCCGGGAGGCTCGCCCGCTTGCGAGCCCGGGTGTTCGGCGCGGGGTGGCGGGACGCGTTGCTGGGCGGGGCGCTCAGCGGGGCGGGGCTGGTGCTCTCTTTCCCACCGCTCTCGCTCTGGCCCGCGTGCCTGCTGGTCGTCTGGCCCCTGTGCCGGGTTTGCGACGCGGTCGTGCGCCGCGAGTGGTCTGCCCGCCTCGCGGCCTTCTGGGCGGCGGTCGGGGCCGCGCCGGCGTGGGCCTGGCTGGTCCGGTGGGCGGTCGAGGCCTCGGTGGCGGGGTTCCCCTTCCTGATCGCTTACCTGTCCCTGTACACCTGGCTCGCGGTCTGGGTCATTACGCGCCTGCGGCGCGCGGGATGGCCCGCGATCGCGTCGGTGCCGCTGGGGTGGCTCGGGGTCGAGTTCCTGCGGGGCCACCTGGCGTTCGAGGGGTTCCCCTGGTTCCTCTCCGCCCAGCCCATGATCGACGCGCCGGCGCTGAGCTGGCCCGCCTCGCTCGGGGGGGTCTATCTCGTCGGGGGGCTGCTCGCCCTCGCGGCGGCCTGGGTCGACGGGGTGGCCTTCGGGCCGAGGCGGGTGTGGTCGATCGCGGTCGGGGCGCTCCTGCTGGCGGGGTGGGGGGGCTGGGGCGCGTTGTGGATTGCTGGCGACTCACCCGGAAGCGGGACGCTGCGTGTCGGCCTGATCCAGACCAATGTGCCCCAGTCGATCCGGCACGGGTGGGCGACCGAGGACCGGTGGGAGGACTGGCTGACGATGCGGGCGCTGCTCACCCGTGCCGCGGGGTACGGCGGCGGCCCTCCCGACGTGCTGGTCGCCCCCGAGACGATGTTCCCGGGGTTCGTGCTCCAGGCGGACGGGGCGGAGGAGGAGAAGCGGGTGGGCGTCGCGTGGTCGATCGCGCCGGACCCCGAGACCGGGCAAGCCCGGGCGATCCGCGCGGAGACGGTGCGGGACGACCTGCTCGACACGCAGGAGGCGCTGGGGATCCCGCTGCTGATGGGGGCGACTCGGCATGAGGGGTTCCGGATCGAACCGGTCGGCGACCGGCTGAGCTACGAGAGCGATCGGCGGTTCAACGGCGTGTTTCTGCTCGAGGGCGGCGGGGTCTCGAAGACGACCTACGACAAGCGGACGCTCACGCCGTTCGGCGAGGTGATGCCATACATCTCGGCGATCCCCTGGCTCGAGCGGGCGCTGACGGCGGTCGGGGCTCGGGGCATGCGCTTCGACCTCGCCGCGGGCGAGGCGCGGACGGTGTTCGAGATCCCGTTCGGGGAGGGCGTGGCGAGGGTCGTGACGCCGATCTGCTACGAGGCGACGGTGGGGGGGGCGTGCCGCGACCTCGTGTTCGACCGCGGGGGGATGCGGCGGGCCGACCTGCTGGTGAACATGACCAACGACGGGTGGTTCTACGACGCGGCGGGGGGGCGGGCGTTCCACCTGCTGGCGTCGCGGTGGCGGTGCGTCGAGTTGGACACGGCGATGGCGCGGTCGGCGAACACGGGGATCTCGGCGATTGTGGACCGGCGGGGCGTGGTTGTGGAGTCGCTGCCGCCGTGGACCTCCGGGGCGCTGATGGGAGAGGTCGAACTCGGGGGCGGAGTGACGCCGTACGCACGGTTCGGGGAACTCCCTGGGCGGGTGGGGCTGACGGTGACGGCGGTGGGGGTGGGGGTTTCGTTCGCGGGCCGCCGGGGGAAGAAATCGAACGGATCTGGTCCCGGGTGACGACAAAGGCACGGGAGGCCGGGCGTTGCGGACGGGCCGGCCTGAACGAGGAGCAACCGATGCACGGACTTGGAGCGGCTCGCGGGGTGGCGCTGGGCGTGATGATGCTGGCGGCGGGCGGGTGCGCGGCCGCACCCGAGGGGGCGCCCCAGCCCGCGTCCGGGGCGCAGGAATCGTCGGCGGACCGGTTCCGCAAGACGGTGGAGCGGTCGGCGCTGCGTGAGCGGGCGATCTCGGAGTTGCTCGGGCTCGCGGTTTCGGCGGACGCGCAGTCGAGGGCCAACGCGTTGGAGGCGCTCCTGCCGGCGACGGCGCGGCTCCGCGGGCCGGTGGCGGCGGGGCTGTCCGACGAGAACGAAGGCGTTCGGGCCGTTGCGGCGGTGGTGGCGGGGCGGGCGAAGCTAAGAGAGTCCGAGCCGGCGCTTCGGGCGTTGGCGAGCGATTCGTCGCCGTTTGTGCGAGCGTCGGCGTTGTTTGCGTTGCGGAACATGGGGGCGGAGGTTGACCTGACCCCGCTCGGGGCGATGCTGCTGGAACACCCTGTATCGGGGGTTCGGGCCCACGCGGCGTTCCTGATCGGCGAACTCGGGGACGAGTCGGCGATGCCGATGCTCCGTCAGGCGCTGCACACGCGGCCTTCGTCCTCGACGGCGGAGGAGGACCGGCTGGTGGGGCTGCAGATCGCCGAGGCGATGGTCAAGCTGGGTGATCGGGAGCGGCTCGAGGGGATCCGGGCGGCGCTGTATCCCTCCCATCCCGGGGAGATGGAGCTGGCGACGCTGGCGGTGCAGATTCTGGGTCGGCTGAACGACCGGGCGTCGGTGGCGCAGCTGATCAGCCTCTCGGAATACCGGCAGGGGGACCGGGGGATGCCCGGGGAACTCAGGCTGGCGGTGGCGGACGCGGTGTCGCGGATGGGGCGCCGGGAGGCCTGGTTTATCGCGGAGGAGTACCTCAAGGACCCGGATCCGCTGCGGCGGGCGCTGTCGGCCCATGTCCTGGGCAAGACCGGGCGGGTGGAGGACCTGGAGATTCTCGAGCGGTTGCTGGGGGACCCGAGCCCGGCGGTGCGGCTGGCGGCGGCGGGGTCGGTGCTGACGGCGACGGCGGATTCTCCGGGGCGGGTTGAGGCGTCCGTGGAACCTTGATCGGGTTGCCCACGCAAGGATCACTGCCGCTATACTGGTGCCCCACGGGGTCGCGCTGAGCGGGCGTGCTCAGAAGACTCCACCGAGCGCGGGCCCCAGGCCAGCACCCGTACAACGATGGGGGATCGACGCCCGGGAGACGGGGTCGCCCCGCAAGAGGAGCCGGCAGTGCACATCCTGACCAAGGTCTTCGTCGTGCTGGCCGCCGTGCTGAGCCTGATGCTCGCGGCGGCGACCATGATCTACGCGAACAACGCCGAGACGGTCCGGCAGGCGTATGTTGATGCGGACCTCGCCCGGGTGCTGAGCGAGCGGACGCTCTCGGCGCAGGCGGAGACGCACTCTCGGGAGATCGCGACGCTGATGGGCGAGATGGAGGCCCGGGATCAGCAACTGGCGTCGGTCCGTGCGGACATGGACGCGATGAAGATCGAGAACGACCGCCTGCGTCGGGAGAAGTTCTCGGCCGAGGCGGAGGCGGAGCGGATCAAGGGCCAGATCAGCCAGCTGGGGGTTGCGAGCCAGACCCAGGCGACGCTGATCGAGAGCTACAAGAACGAGGTGTCGTCGCTGCGTGAGACGGAGCTGCGGTTCCGGGACGAGCGGCTGGCGCTCGAGGATGTGATCGCGGACCAGGCGAGCCAGATCGAGGTGTTCCAGCAGGAGGTGCGGGCGCTCGAGGAGCAGCTCGCGGCGGTGCGGGCGGACCTCGAGGGGGCGAAGACGGGGGTCTCGGCGGCGCGGGAGAGCGAGGGCGTCTTGGCCCCGGTGACGCTGTCGGGCCCGCCGATCTTCGGGTCGGTCAAGGCGGTGCAGACCGAGGCGGCGACGGGCAAGACGCTCGTGCAGGTCGACCTGGGCGCGAACGACCGGATGCGGGAGAATGTCAAGCTGCTGGTGTTCCGCGGGAGCACCTTCGTGGCCAACCTGGTGGTCCGCCGGGTGGACCTGCAGGACTCGCTGGCCGAGGTGGCGCTGCTGGCGCCCGGCATGCAGGTGCAGGGCGGGGATCGGGTGACGACGCGGCTGCTCCCCTGAGCGGGCGGAACGGAGGGCCTCGATGAGCCAATTCGGGATGCAGATGCCGGGCGGGGCGCATGTGCGCAAGGCGACGCCCGATGTGTACACGGGGCTGATGCTCTTCGCGTTCGTGGCGCTGCTTTCGGCGACGGTGTTCGTGTTCTTCGCCGGGCAGCGGGTCGGGCCCGACGGGAACGCGCTGGGGCTGCAGAACGCCAGGGCGATCAAGCTGGCGGACACACCCAAGCCCTGAGGCCCGCGGGCCGGGTGTGCAATTCAGACCGAGGATCTCGCCGCCGCCTCTGGGCGGCGGACTTTGTTTTTGGACCGCCGTGGTCTTTTTTGGGGGGTCGGGTGGAATCACCGGGGATAATTCCGGCTAAGTGGCTATAGTTATCCGTTGACCGGCGGGTTGCCGCCGGGTGGCCCAACCGGGAGCGGTGCGGCGATGTCTCGCCCATTTTCTTCAGCCGGGGGTTGCGGGTGTCGCCGTTCCGCGCGGCACGACGGCGGTGGATGTTGCGTCACAGCGCGATCGGGCGTGCCGGCGGGTGAGCCGGTCGTTGCGGTGCGCGAAGAGGCGGTGTGAACATGTCGGAATCGAACGGTCAGACCGGGGTGGTGCGGCGTGTGGATGACCTGATCATCGAGATCGTGAGCGACTCGGGGGAGGGCGCGCAGAAGTGCGGGCAGACCTTCGGGACGGTCTCGGCGAAGATGGGCAACGGGGTGTGGACGGTGGAGATCATCCCGGCGGAGATCAAGCCGCCCTCGAGGTCGCGTGCGGGTGCGTCGGGGATCCGGATCCGGCTGGGCTCGAAGCCGATGACGAACATGGGCGACGAGGCGGACCTGGTCGTCGCGTTGAACGAGCAGGTGGTGTACGGGCGGATCGAGAACGACGCGTTCCGGGCGGGGACGGTGATCCTGCTGGAGAACAAGTGGGCGGAGGACCCGGACCCGGCGATCCGCGCGGCGTACGCGGAGGCGGTGGCGATGTTCCGCGGGCGTGGGCTTGTGGTGAAGGAACTGCCGTTCGAGAAGGCGTGCCTGGCGCACACGGACAACCCGCGGCTCGGGAAGAACATGTTCGTGCTGGGGATGCTGTGCCGGATCTGCGGGCGTGACGGGTCGATCGCGTTGAAGGAAATCGAGACGGTCTTCAAGAAGAAGGGGGAGAAGGTCGTCGCGCAGAACCGTGCGTTGTTCGAGGCGGGCCTGGCGTTCGCGGACGCGCATGTGGAGCAGCGGTACGAGGTTCCCCCGGCGCCGGACCGTGGGGAGTTGCTGGTGGTGAACGGGAACCAGGCGGTGGGGCTGGGGGTGATGGCGGCGGGGATCGAGGTGGTGTCGATGTACCCGATCACGCCGGCGACGAGCGCATCGCACTACCTCTCGGGCGTGATCGACGCGGTGGGGGGGATCGTGCACCAGGCGGAGGACGAGATCGCGGCGATCGGGTTCGCGATCGGGTGCTCGTACGCGGGCAAGACGGCGTGCACGATCACCTCGGGCCCCGGGATGGCGCTCAAGACCGAGTTCATCGGGCTGGCGAGCATGGGGGAGATCCCGCTGGTGATCGTGGATGTGCAGCGGGGCGGGCCGGCGACGGGGCTCCCGACGAAGATCGAGCAGGGCGACCTGCTGATGGCGATGCACCAGACGCCGGGCGACGCCCCGAAGGTGGTGATGGCGGCGGCGACGATCGAGGAGTGCTTCTCGATGGTGATCACGGCGCGGACGATCGCCGAGGCGTTCCGCCTCCCGGTGATCGTGCTGACGGACGCGAACCTGGCGACGGGGGTGACGCTGATCCCGCGGCCCGCGCTGAAGGCCCAGTGGCTCTCGCCGGAGATCGACGAGTCGGCGTGGGACCGGAGCGTGCCGCCGTACGACTGGGACCCGGAGACGGGCGTGTCGACGCGGCCCGTTCCGGGGCAGCGTGGGGGCGAGTATGTGCTGACGGGTCTGGCGCACACGGAATGGAGCAAGGTGGCGTACGACCCGCGCTCGAACCAGCGGGGGTGCGAGATGCGGTCGCGCAAGCTGGCGGCGCTGCGTTCGACGCTGAGGCCGCCCGAGGTGTACGGGGGCGACGAGGGCGACCTGCTGGTGGTGGGGTGGGGTTCGACGATGGGGGCGGTGCGGGAGGCGGTGGACCGGCTGCGTGCGGAGGGGTGCCGCGTCTCGACGCTGCACATCCGGACGCTGCTCCCGCTGCAGCCCGGGCTCAAAGAGATCTTCGAGCGGTTCGGGCGGGTGATGACGATCGAGTTGAACTACTCGGACCCGCGCGAGGGGTTCGGGGAGATGCCGGGTCGGCCCGCGCAGCTCGCCCGCGTGCTGCGGGAGGAGACGCTGATGGATATCGACCATTGGTCGGTGACCTGGGGGCAGCCGCTGCGGCCCGGGCAGGTGGCCGAGGTGATCCGGGGCCGGTTGGCGGGTGCGGGCGTGTCCGGCGGCGTGGCCGCGACGGCGGGAGGGTGACGCGATGTTCGGATTGAAGCAGGACTGGTCGCTGAATGTGCTGCCTCGGTACTTCACGCTGGAGGACTACGAGGGTGGGACGGCGCGGTGGTGCCCGGGCTGCGGGGACCACGGGGTGCTCAGCGCGGTGCAGCGGATCTGCCGCGACGAGCAGTTGGCGCCGGAGAAGACGGTGTGCGTCTCGGGGATCGGGTGCTCGAGCCGGTTCCCGCACTACATGAAGACCTACGGCTTCCACGGGCTGCACGGTCGTGCGTTGCCGGTGGCGTGCGGGGTGAAGGCGCGTCGGCCCGACCTGACGATCTGGGTGTCGACGGGCGACGGGGACTGCTGCTCGATCGGGGCGGGGCACTGGATCCACGCGATCCGGTACAACATGGACCTGGTCGTCATGCTGTTCAACAACAACATCTACGGGCTGACGAAGATGCAGTCTTCGCCGACGACTCCCGTGGGCTACAAGACCAACACGCACCCGTTCGGCTCGCCGCTGCCGCCGATGAACCCGGTGGCGAACACGCTGGGGTTCACGAATGTGTCGTTCGTGGCGCAGACAGTGGACTGGAACCCGGTGCATGTGTACGAGACGCTGAAGAAGGCGTACCAGCACAAGGGACTCTCGTTCGTGCACATCCTGCAGCGGTGTCCTCAGTACACCGGGGATGTCTACCGGGAGCTGCAAGACGACCCGGACCGGATGCTGCTGCTCGAGCACGACAACGGGGTCGAGAACCCGGACTCGGTCCGCAGGCTCTACAAGAACCGCGCGGTGCACAACCCGCTGGACCTGGCGGCCGCGAGGGCGCTGGCGGATCGCACGGACCTCGTGCCGATCGGGCTGCTGTACCAGGACGAGAGCAAGCCGAGGTACGAGTCGTTCACGGAGCGGGGCGTCGGGATGTCGGTCGAGCAGAAGCTCGCGGGGCTCGAGCGGGTGATGGACCGCCTGGCGATCTGAGCGATGAAGAAGGACGGGGCCATGCCGAGCATCGCGGAGACCACGGAACTGGAGCGGGCGGCCCGGCCCGCGGAGACCGAGGACGGGCCGACCGGGCTGGTGCTGCCCGTCGCGCCGGTGGACACCCCGGCGGGGCGTCTGGTCGCCGAGCAGGTGCGGGCGTTCTGCCTGACGGGGATCGACTCGGCGGGGTCGCTCGTGGCCCCCGGGGAGGGCGTTCTGCCCGCGCCGCTGCACGCGATGCGGGCGAGGTCGCGGGTTCGGACGGGCGAGCCGATCGTGCTTCTGCACGGCGATGGGCCCGCGGTGCTCGGGTTCGGCGATTGGCTGGCGCGGGCGATCGGGGCGTGCTTCGCGGGCGACGGCGCGGCGCGTGAATTGCGTGACAACGCGGTGCGGATCGAGCGGGCCGCCCGGCTCGCGGCTGAGGGGCCGGGCGCTCCCGCCTCGCTTGGTGAGTTGTTGATCGAGTCGGCGCGGCGTGTGATTGCGGAGACGGGCCTGAGCGGCACCGGGGCGGGGGCGATCGAGCGTGACGCGGGCGTTGTCGCCGAGTCGGCTTCTCCGGGCGATGCGTTCGTTGCGTTGGATGACTCGGCGGCGCTCCGCGTGCTGGTGCACCTCGCGCGGCGGGAGTCGGGTCGGTCGCTCGATGGACTTCGGTCGAGGGCGAGGTCGCTCCGCGATCGGCTGGAGCGGCTGCTTGTGGCCGATGCGCGGCGGGGCGCGGCGCACGCCGCGGAGGCGCTGGGCGCGGGATTCGGCCCGGGTGACTCGTTCGACGCGGGGGCCCTGGAGAAGGTGCTGAAACGGTCGCGCGGCCCGATGGGCATGGGCGAGGCCCGCACGCGGCGCGTCGAGGGTTTGATCGAGCGGCTAGACGCGTTCCTCGCCGAGCGGCGGCCCCCGCCGCACGCGGTGGTGGTCGATCGGGCCCACGCGGGGCTCATCGAGGGCGGGGGCGATATCGAGGTGATCGAGTCGGACCTTCCCTGCGAGGAGGCGGCGGAGCACTGGGCGCGGCAGGCCGACAGGCGGCTGGGCGTGTTCGTCGCGCTGCGGCTGGCGGCGCTCGAGGTCGAGAACGCGTTCGATGAGGGCGTGCACGCCCCGTTCGCGGCGTCTTTCCGGCGTGAGATGCTGTCGGAGGATGAAGTGCTCGGGCTGCCCGCGGTGATCGCGGTGGAATCGGCGTCTCGGATCGCGGGGGCGGACATGCCCAACCTGACGCGGGTGCTGCTCTCGGGCAGGCCGGTGCGGGTGCTGGTGGAGGTCGAGCCCGGCGGGGAGAAGCCCGGGGAGCCCGGCGCCTCGCGCTTCGAGGCGGGGCTGTTCGGGGTGGGGCTCGGGGCGGCGTTCGTGCACCAGTCTTCCGTCGCGTTGCCCGAGCATCTGGAATCCGGGTTCGCTCGCGCGATCCGGGGCGGCGGGCCTTCGCTGCATGTGTTGGCCACGGGACGGTGCGCGGACGGGTCGGAGCCGGCGATCGGGCGGTGGCTGCACGCCGGGGCGGCGGTGGACGCGCGGGCCCACCCGCCGTTTGTCTACGACCCGCGGGGGGGCTGGAGCCTGGCGGACCGGTTTGATTTCGGCGGGAACGAGCAGCCCGAGCGGGACTGGCCGGTGCACGCGGTTGCGTGCGTCGACGCGGGCGGAATTGCAAGGGAGCAGGAGTCGGGGTTCACGCCCGCCGATTTCGCGCTGCTCGAGCCTGGCTGCCTCGGGCTGTTCCGGGTCATCCCGCCCTCGTGCCCCACGGGTGACCTTGCGCCCGCGGCGGAGTTGATCGACGCGGCGTGGCCCGGGGATCGGCGCATCCCGTTCGTCTGGGCGGCGGGTGGGGACGGCCGGCTCGTGCGGCTCGCGGTGTCGCGTGCGTTGGTCGAGGCCTGCCGGGACCGGCTCTCGGTGTGGCGCACGCTCCAGCAGTTCGCCGGCGTCCGCGATGTTTACGCCGAGCGAGCGGCGTCGGAGGCGCGGGCGCGGGCCGAGGAGGCGAGCGGGGCGGCGATCTCCGCGTTGCGTGCCGAGCACGAGGCCGCGGTGGAGCGCGTCAAGCGTGAGGAGGCGGCGCAGGTGCTCGACCGGCTCGCGCGGTCGATCATGGGGATGGACCCGGCGGGTCTGGTCGCGCCGTTGCGGGCGCCGGCGAAACCCGCGCCGAGCCCACCGGCGGTGGATGCCGCGTCGCCCGGGGCGGCGGCGGTCGAGGCGGCGCCCCCTCCCGCGGAGGAGGAGGAAGGAGCCTTCGACGAGCCGTTCATCGACAGCGCGCTGTGCACGAGCTGCAACGACTGCATCAATCTGAACAGGCAGATGTTCCGGTACAACGCGAACAAGCAGGCGGAGATCGCCGATCCCGACGCGGGGCCGTACAGGGACCTGGTTGCCGCGGCGGAGAAGTGCCCGGCGCGTTGCATCCATCCGGGCAAGCCGCGGAACCCGTCCGAGCCCGGGCTCGACGAGTTGATCGAGCGAGCGAAGAAGTTCAGGTGAGGGGGGCGAGATGCAGCCGCTTCTTCTTGCCGGGTTGATCATGGGCGGGCTCGGGGCGTTCTTCGGGCTGGTGCTCGCGGTGGCGAACCGGTACCTGAAGGTGCACGAGGACCCGCGGATCGACCGGGTCGAGGGGATGCTCCCGGGGTCGAACTGCGGTGCGTGCGGGCAGCCGGGCTGCCGCGCCTTTGCCGAGGCGGTGGTCGAAGGCCGGTGCCGGCCCAGCGGGTGCACGGTGTCGAGCCCGGAGGGTCTCGAGGCGATCGCGGGGTTCCTGGGTGTCGCGGCGGGCGAGCGGGTGAAACTCGTGGCGCGACTGCACTGCGCCGGAGGTTTGGGCCGGGCCCGGGAGATGGCGGATTACGAGGGCTTCGAGGGCTGCCGGGCCGCGGCGCTGGTCGCGGGCGGCGGCAAGAAGTGCTCGTGGGGGTGCCTCGGGCTATCGGACTGCGCGGTCGCGTGCGACTTCGACGCGATCCGGATGAACGAGGACCGGCTTCCGGTGGTCGATGTCGACGCGTGCACGGCCTGCGGGGACTGCGTCGAGGTCTGCCCGCGGGACCTGTTCGAGCTGATGCCGATCGATCGTCACCTGATCGTGCAGTGCAAGGCGCCGCTCGCGGGGGCGGAGGCGAGGGCGCTGTGCGCGGTGGCCTGCGACGCGTGCGGGCGCTGCGCGCAGGACGCGGATCCGGGGGTCATCACGATGGTGAACAACCTGCCGGTGATCAGCCTGTCGGGGAGCGGGCGCGAGACGCCCGGCGCGACGGCGCGGTGCCCGACCGGGGCGATCCGGTGGGTCGCGGGCGAACAGTTCTCGTCGCCGCGGTTCGTGCCGTTGACGGTGAGCGATGACCGCTATGAGCGGAGCGGGGGGCGGGCGTGAGCGGGCTGGTGTCCAGATCGATGTCGTGGTTCGCGGGGCTGCTCGGGGGCGTCGAGCCTGGCAAGCCGCGTTGGCCGGGCCGGGATCTCGCGCTCGACGGCGCGACCGCCGTCGCGTTGGCCGAATCGTGCTGGGCCGAAACGGCGTGTCTCGGGGCGACCTTCCCGGCGTCGGTCTCGGCCCGCGCGTGGCGAGCGATCTCGGGAACGAGAACCGTATTCGGGGTGAAGACCTCGGCGATCGAGTCGGCCTCGCCCGGCGGGGCGTTCGGCGCGGCGATCGGCGCGGCGATGGCGGGGCGGCGTGCGGTGGTGTTCGTGTCCGGCGAAGACCTGGGAGGATTGGCGGGGCAACTGCGGAGAGCCTCGGGTTCGAGGACGCCGCTGGTCGTGCATGTCGCCACTCGGGCGGGCGCGGCCCAGGGCGTCTCGTTCGGCGGGGGGCACGACTCGTGGCACGCGGTGTCGGACGCGGGGTGCGCCATGCTGTTCGCGGTGAACGCGCAGGAGGCGGTCGACCTGGCGCTGGCGGCGCGGCGCGCGGCGGAATGGTCGCTCACGCCCGTGCTGATCGGCACGGACGGCCCTGAGACGGCGCTGTCGATGCAGGAAGTCCGCCTGCCGGAACCCGCGTTGGTGGGGGAGGTGCTCGGCGTCCCGACGCTGGCGCTGCACGCGCCGGCGGAAGCGCAACGCATGCTCTTCGGCGAGGCGAGGCGACGGGTCCCGGTGTGGCACGATCCCGACGAGCCGGCGATGCTCGGCGCGGTGGTGACGCCGTGGTCGGGGGGCGCGGGCTCGCTCGGCGAGGGTGAGTTCTTCGGGCGCCAGATCTCTGAGGCGTTGGGTGAGGCGATGCGGGTCGTGGCGGAGGGGACGGGCCGGGCGCTCGCGCCGATTCTGACTGACCGCGTGGAGCACGCGGACCTCGTGATCGTCGCGATGGGCGCCGCGGTGGAGACCGCGCAGGCCGCGGCGGCGTTGCTGAGGGAGAAGAACCAGGCGAAGGTGGGCGTGCTTGGGATCAGGCAGTTCCGGCCGTGGCCAGGGGACGAGATCGTCGCGGCGCTGCGTCGGGCCAAGCGGGCGCTGGTGGTGGAGCGGGTTGCCTCGCCCCTGGCGGGGCCGGGCCCGTTGACACGGGAAGTGCTCGCCTCGCTGGCGGGTGCGGGGTCGGCCCCGCGGGTGAGCACGGCGCGGCACGGCGTGGGCGGACCCATGGCGCGGGCGAGCGAGCTGATCGAGGCGTGCCGGGCGGCCCTGGCGGACCGAGAAGTCCCCTCGCTGCTCGGTGTGGGGCTCGCGCCGATGGCGACCACGACCCCGAGGCAACGGGTGGTGTTGGACGCGACGCGGCGCGCCGCGCCCGAGCTCTCGGCGAGCGCCCACAGGGCCGCGCTGCCGGAAGCGCCGATCGCCGGGACGACCAGCGTGGCGGTGGTGCGTCGCGGGGGCGCGGCTGACGAGCCGGCGGCGGGCCTGATCGCGGCGGTGCTGCATGGTCTCGTGGGCGGGCGGCTGCGGTCCTGTCCGTCGATCGATGTGCCGCGGGCCGGGCTGGCCGCGGTCGATCGCCTGGCGTTCGGCGTCGGGGCGGTCACGCCGGCGAGCGATCCGGCGGATGTCGTCGCGCTGGTGTCCTGGCCCTCCGGCGGCCGGTCTGATCCGCTCCGGCTCGTGCGGGACGGGGGCGTGCTCGTGGTGGCGCTCGACCCGGAGGGTGCCGCCCCGGAGGCGATCTCCCGGGAGGTCCTGGAGCGGGCGGGTTCCCGTGGCATCTCGGTGATCGGGGCGCGGACGCCGGCGGCGCGCGCCTACGAGCATCCCGAGCCCGCCTGGCGCCGGCACGAGGTGATCGCGGGCGTTGTCGCCACGGTCGTCGAGCGACGCCACGCTGGAGATTCGGCGGGCGCCACGCGGGCCGAGAAGGCTCTGCGCGGCGTGGCGGGTTCGATCGCGTCGGGAGAGATCGAAGACCGACTCGGGCTGTTCCTCGCGGCCTATCGGGAGGCGGGCCCGGTTGAACCGGCGGCGTGCGCACCGCGGGCGTTCGATCGCGGGACGGCGCGTCGCGATGGGGGGCCTCCGTTCACGGGCCAGCCGGTCAAGGACCCCGGCACCTGCTGGACGCTCGAGGGCGAACCGGTCGCCGCGGGACGGGACGAGAGCGGATTCCTGAACCCGTTCGCGTCGACGGGGGTCACGCCGGGGCGGTCGTGCGCGCCGCGCGGGATGGCGCCGGCGGACGAGATGCTGGTGGACTTCGACGCGGCGTCTTGGGACGGGGACCCGATGCTGTGGACCGGGTGCCCAGACGGGTCGATCGCGGCCCGCGCGCTCGACCTGGGCGCAATCCTTCGGGCGGGGGTGGAACTTTCCGGGCAACTCGGGCGACCGGCGGATGGGCTTGCGCCCGTGATCGGCCCCCTGAGCCGGGCCGGGCACAAGGCGGCGCTGGGCCTGTCGTCGCCGTCGGTGACGGTTGCGGATTTGTGCAAGCCGGTCTGGCCCGGGGTTGCGGCGAAGATCGCCGAGGACCGTCGCGAGGGCGCCGCCGGGGCGTTCGCGGCGGTGATGGACGCGGTCGGCTCGGTGCCGCTTGTGCGCACGCCGGGGCTGTTTGATGCCCGGGAGTCGGCCAAGCCGGGGAGCGGCGTGTTCCTGACGGTCGGGTCCGACCCGGATCGCTGCGTGCACGCGGCGGGCGCGGCGGGCGGGTGGGCCGGGCGGGGGTTGCGGCTCGTGGCGCGCACGGCGGAGGCGCTGGGGGAGGCTCGGGCGCGGTGGCGGGTCTTTGAGGCGTTGCCGGACACTCCGGGGGAGGTCGTCGAGTGTGCGCGCGGCGTGCTCGGGCCGATGGCGGCGGCGATGTTGTGGCGCGGCGGTGAGGGTGTGCTGTCGAGCGGAGATGAGGCGGAGCCCGGCAGCGGTTCGCGGCTTGCGCTCCGACAGGCGCTGGCGGCGTGCGAGTCGGTGATGACGCCGCGGGTCGCGGCGTTCGCGTCCGAGGTCGAGGCGCTGCGGGCCCGGCTGGCGGAGGCGGTGCACGGGACTCTCGCCGGGGCGGTGCCGGACCACGATCTGGACGCGCTGGCCGAGGGGCTCGAGGGGCTCGAGCGCGAGGATGTGGACCTGATCGAGTTGGGGCGGCGGGTCGCGAACGCGGCGGAGCGGCCCCATCTCGATGCGGCGAGGCTGCGGCGGTTGGTGGACGCGGCCCGGGAGCTCGCGGACCTCTCCTGGCGGCTGGGCGTGGGCCCGACCGGGCGGGGGCGGGCGCGTTTCGGGGGCGCGATCGGCGTGGGACCGGGCACGATGTGGGCAGGGAGCGGGCCGTTCAACCCGTTCGGGGCCCCGGTGGTGGTGGACGCGTCGGCGTGGACCCCGGAGCTGGCCCGCGGCCTGTTCGATGGGCACGCGGCGGTGGCGGCCCGCGCCGCCGAGGTGGTCCGGCACGCCAGGGCGGTGCTCGAGCAGCCGGGCCTTCCGTTGCGGGAGCCCCGGTTGTCGTGGTCGGACCTGACCGCGGCGGAGCGGTCGGCGTGCCCGCCGATGCTGCTGATCGGCGATGATGAGTCGCTGACTCGCGGCTCTTTGGGCTCCTTGATGTGGTTGCTGGAGAGCGGGGTGCCGGTCAAGGTGGTGCTGCTGAGCGGGGCGTCGGGGCCGGTTGAGACGGGTTGGGGCGTGGATGCGCTCGGGGCCTTCCCGGCGGGGTCGGGCGCGGAGGCGTCGCTGCTCGCGTTGCTCTCGCGGCGTGCGTTCGTGGTGCAGGGGTCGGTGGCGGCGCCGGACCATCTGGCGGAGGGTGTCGCCCGGGCGCTGGCGTTCGAGGGCCCGGCGCTGATCGCGGTGCACGCGCCGAGCCCGGATCGGCACGGGTTCGACGCGGCTCGCACGGTGTCGCAGGCGCGGCTCGCGGTGGAGGCGAGGGTGTGGCCGTTGTTGGTGTTCGATCCCTCCGCGGGCGGGGTCTTTGGCGCGTGCCTCGATCTCGGGGGCAACCCTGGGCCGGACAGGATCTGGAGCGACGCGGGTGTGACGCCCCTCGACTGGGCGGTGACCGAGGGCCGGTTCAGGGGTCGCTTCAGGGCGCTGGGCTCGGAGCCCGCGATGGGGGCGGCCCGGGCGATCGAGACGGTGCCCGACGAGCGTGTCGGGGTGGCGGTGCGCGTGGTGGACCCGCTGGATCGCAGCGCCTGGGCGGCGTCGGACGAACTGGTGGCGTTCGCGGTGGAGCGGGTGCGGCTGTGGCGGACGCTCCAGGAGATCGCCGGCGTGGTGACGCCGTTCACCGACCGCGTGCGTGAACAGGCGGCGGTCGAGACCGCGGCGGCGCACGAGACGGAGATCGCGGCGCTCAAGCGGATGCACGAGCGGGCGATGCAGGACCTGAGGGCGGGCTTCGAGGCCGACGCGGTGGCGCGGGTGCGTGAGGGCCTGATGTCGCTTGCGGGCTACGGGGGCGGCGAGCGTGGGGGTGAGGAGCCGTGAGTCATCTGCCCGGGGGCAACACCTTCTCGCACGGGATCCACCCGGACGAGCACAAGGAGCGGACGGCGTCGCTGCCGATCGAGCGGATTCCGTTCGTGGGGGTGTACACGCTCCCGCTGAGCATGCACGCGGGGGCGCCGTCGAGGCCGGTC
>JRYH01000361.1_pt1 | contig 38593 bp, 34 predicted proteins | sample 235351 | NCBI WGS metagenome assembly JRYH01 (sample SAMN03074221, study PRJNA261480) | activated sludge metagenome | biome: Wastewater Treatment Plant; feature: Wastewater; material: Activated sludge; isolation source: activated biomass of a wastewater treatment plant treating wastewater... ...
TCGTAGATGATGCCGATCACGCCGATCGGCACGCGCACGCGCTGGATGCGAAGCCCGTTGGGCCGCGTCCAGTCCGCGAGCACGGTGCCCACGGGGTCCGCCAGCGCCGCCACGTCCTCGAGCCCGTGCGCGATCGCCTCGATCCGTTTCGGATCGAGCACCAGCCGGTCGACGAACGAGGGAAGCCGCCCGGCAGCCTTTGCTGCCGCGACGTCCCGGGCGTTGGCCTCGAGGACCGCGGCCGCGTCGCGGCGAATGGCGCGGGCGGCGGCGGCGAGGGCCTCGTCCTTGGCGGCACGCGGGGCGAGCGCCAGCGCACGCGCCGCTTCGCGCGCGGCGACCCCGATGCCGCGCATGAGCGTGGCCGTTGCTTCGGTCGTGTCCGTGGTCTTTTGCATGGGTGGTTATTAGAGCGGCGGGCTGGATTTCTCCAGACCCTATACGCCGGACAGGGCCTCGCAGATGACAGGTGCCTAGCTGCGCCCGTTCCTGGCCAGCGCCATGTCGTTGCGGTGGATGAGCTCCGGCCCGCCCTCGAAACCCAGGATGTCCGCGATCTCGGAGGACTTGCGTCCCAGGATGCGCTCGGCGTCGCTGCGCGTATAGGAGGAGAGGCCGCGCCCGAGCTCGCGCCCGTCGGCAGCCCGGATGACGACCGAATCGCCGCGCTCGAACGCGCCGTCGACCCGCGTCACCCCGGCGGCGAGCAGGCTTTTCCCCGCGGCCAGGGCCTTTTCCGCGCCCGCATCGACATAAAGCGTGCCGCGCGGCTCGAGCTGCCCCGAGATCCAGCGCTTCTTTGCCGTCACCGGATCCTGCTTGGCGAGGAACCATGTGACCTTCGAGCCCTCGGAGATGGCGCGCAGCGGATGCATCACCTTGCCCGTGGCGATGACCATGTTCGTCCCCGCCCCGAGCGCGATGCGGCCGGCTTCGATCTTGGTCTTCATGCCGCCTTTGGAAAGCTCGGTGCCCGCCTCCCCCGCCATGGCCTCGATCTCGGCCGTGATCTCGGTGACGAGCGGGATGTGCCGGGCGTTCGGATCGCCGTTCGGCGGCGCCGTATAGAGCCCGTCGATATCGGAGAGCAGCACCAGGCAGTCGGCGGACACCATGCCGGCGACGCGCGCGGAAAGCCGGTCGTTGTCGCCGTACTTGATCTCGGCGGTCGCCACCGTGTCGTTCTCGTTGACGACCGGGATGGCCTTGAGCTCGAGCAGCGTCTCGAGGGTGTGGCGCGCATTGAGGTAGCGCCGGCGCTGCTCCGTATCGCCGAGCGTGAGCAGGATCTGCGCCGCCGTGAGCCCCGAGCTGGCAGCGAGCTCCTGATAGGCGTGCGCCAGGCTGATCTGGCCGACGGCGGCCGCCGCCTGCGACTGCTCGAGCTCGAGCGGACCCTTGGGCAGGCCGAGCTTGTGGCGCCCGAGGGCGATGGAGCCTGACGAGACCAGCACCACGTCTTTTCCCTGGCGCGCGAGCTCGGCCACGTCGGCGACGAGGGAAGCGAGCCAGTCGCCCTTGAGCGCGCCGGTGTCGCGGTCGGCGAGCAGCGCCGAGCCGATCTTGACCACGATGCGGCGTGCGCCCGTCCATTCGGGGCGGACGAGGGGGGCTTCGGATTTGGCAGCGGGTCGAGACATGGGAGCGGCGGGCCGGGCAGCGGAAGAAAGGAAGAGCTGCTTCCCTAGCACATCGCCCTCTCCCGTTGCGAGCCGGTAGAGGTTGAGACGCGAGCCTTTGGGCGCGCGTCGAGAGCGTGCGCGAGCGCGCGCTTTAATTTGCGCCCTTTTCGCCGCCTTGCAGGGCTTCAGCCAGGACGTCCGCAGCCGGGACGCCGAGCGTGTTGTTCTTCGCCAGCCATTCGCCGGCCGCCTTCATGCCGGCGGCGGGATCTGCGGCGTCCTTGTCGGCGATCCGGACCAGGAAGAAGCCGGCGCCGGTCCGCATGGCGGCCCAGCGGGCGCCGTCCCACGAGACGAAGCGCACGAACCGGTCGGAGAGCGCCGTATCGCCTTTCTTGATGACGAGAGCACCGACGTCGGCGTCCCAGGCGAACGAGGCGCATTGACCGTCCCATGTCTGGAACTCGGTCGTGGGAGCCGGATCGCCGGGCGACTTTCCGGCCTCGCTGAGCGAGAGGTTGGCCCCGACCCAGCGGGCCGTGACATGGGCGCCGGAGCAGGACCTGAAGTTGAGCTTGTTGTCCTCGTAGGCGAGCGTCTTGGCTTCGAGCGCGGAGGAGAGGCCGACGAGCGCGGCAGCGAAGGCCAGGGGGCGGGCGAGCATGGTCTGTCTCCTGGAGAGCGGGTTGGTCACTGCCGCGGTTCTGGCATCCCGCGGCGCCGCCGAAAAGGCCGCAAACCCATACGGCGATTGACGTTTTTGTGAGGCGCGGGCATGTGCGGGAGCAATGTGCAGTCGAGACGTGAAGGTTTTCCAGGAAGCCGTGTTTGCTACCTGGATATGCCGGGAAAATCGCCGTCGTGCTGGATACGTAAAGCCACGTAGGGAAGGCGGTCGAAATGAGTCCGACCTTCACAAAGCTCTTTATCCGGACGGGCTTAACCCGTGCGCGCGTCCCTGGAAATATGAGGTGCGATAGAGCTCTGATTTTACTTGGAAATATTAGTGTTTTTAAGTCTATCGCGTATAGCCTCAAGATAAACGAAGCAGTATGATGCCTGCGTTGTTTGCATCGCACCAAGCAACACGCCTGACATCGCAAACCCCAAAAAATGGAGTTCTCATGAACCTCCAAGAGCAGAGATTTGCCTGCTTGCGGATGGCGATGGAGCTCGGCTGCAAGGCCGACTCGATCGTGCACGTCGCAAGACAGATGAGTGAGTTCCTGGAAGCACCGCCCTTCGTGCCGGCCCCGGCCGCTCAGCCGGGTCTGGACGCCGTCGCCGACTGCGGAACCGCCCTGGCCGAGCCTGTGCTGGCGGTGGAAGCCGCTGTCGAGGCCGTGTCCGGAGCCGCCGAGGCGCCGGCCGAGGAGGCTGCCGCTGAGGAGGAGGTCGTCGTAGCCGCGCCTGAAGCCGCTGCAGAGGCGGTGGAGAGCGAGCCTGCGGCGGAAGCTATAGTGGCTGCAGCGGATGAGACGCCTGCGGAGGACGCACCGGCGCCGGCCGAGGCAGGCGATGGAGCGGAGATTGTCGCTGCGGCCGCCGAGGCGGCTCCGGAAGCCTCGGAGGAGGTCCCAGCCGCGGAAGAAACCGTGGCCGAGGCCCAGTCTGAGGAGGCCGCGTCTGAGGAGGCCGCTCCTGCCGACGCTCCCGCTGAAGCCGAAGCCGCTCCGGCCGAGCCCGAGGCGGAAGCTTCCGAGCCTGTCGCTGAGGCTGCGCCCGCCGAGCCTGAGGCTCCGGCCGCCGACGAGGCTCCCGCCGAAGCAGCGGCTGAGGCGTCATCGGAGCCGGTCGAGGCACTGGTCGCGAGTGAGGACGCGCCTGCAGCCGAAGCCGCCGCCGAGGAGGCCGATGCTGAGCCAGAGGTCGAGGTTGCGCCCGAGGCGATCGCTGCCGCGAGCGGTGCGACCGAGGCGGCTGCCGTTCCGGCCCCTGCCGAGTAGAGAGTAACGAGAAACGCGTGCACGTCACGTCGTCCCCTGCGCAAGGATGACGAGAGGAAACCGAGTTGAGGAGGGCGGGCTGGCTGCGAGGCCATCAGCCAGTTCGCTCGACACTATAGGCTGGATCGGCGCAGAGAGTGGCGCTCGAGTGTCCGGCTCTTTATCGCACGAGCGCTCTAGAGGATGCTCTTCTCGTAGAGGTCCGTGCGCCGGTCGCGGAAGAAGCCCCAGTCGGCGCGGTAGCTCTCGATCGAAGTGAGGTCGAACGTGTGCATCAGCACGCCTTCGTCCTCCGCGCCGAAGCTTTGCACCAGCTCGCCGCGATGGTCGGCGATGAACGAGTGCCCGTAGAACCTCTGCTTTACGCCGTCGTTGTCCTCGAGCCCGATGCGATTCGCTGCCACGATCGGCACCGCATTCGACACCGCATGCCCCTGCATCGCCCGTTGCCATTGCACGTGCGTATCGAGGCTCGCGTCGTAAGGCTCAGACCCGATGGCCGTCGGATAGAAGAGCACCTCCGCACCCGCCACCGCCATCGCCCGCGCCGTCTCAGGATACCACTGGTCCCAGCAGATGCCGACGCCGATGTGCCCGCGCCTGGTCTTCCAGGTCTTGAAGCCCGTGTCGCCCGGCCGGAAATAGTACTTCTCCTGATAGCCGGGGCCGTCCGGGATATGGCTCTTGCGGTAGACACCGAGGATCTCCCCGTCCGCGTCCGCGATGGCGACGCTGTTGTAGTAGCGCGGCCCGTCCTTCTCGAAGAACGAGATCGGGATCACGACTTCGAGCCTCCTAGCGAGCTTGCGGAACCTCTTGACGCAAGGGTGCTCGTCCGCAGGGAACGCCGTCTCGAACCACTTCGGATCCTGGCGCGTGCAGAAATAGATGCCCTGGAACAGCTCGGAGGGCAGCACGACGTCCGCGCCGCGCAGGGCGGCTTCGCGCACGAACGCTTCGGTCTTGTCGATGTTGGCGTCCATGTCCGGCCCGTACGCCGTCTGGATGCCAGCGACGGTGATGCTGCGTGTCTTCATGGCGCTCGCCCTTTCATGCCTCGGGCTCCAAGTCTCTCGGCTCCTGCTGCGTGATGCAATGGAACGAGCCGCCACCGGCTTCTCCGCAGCCGAGGAGGCCGCGCGAAGGCACGCCCAGCACCTTGCGGTCGGGGAACACCTCGCTCAAGGCGGCGAGCGCCGCATCCTGGGTCGGGGTCCCGTAGACGGGCACCACCACCACGCCGTTGCCGATGATGAAGTTCATGTGGGACGCGGGCGACACCTCGCCGAGCGCGTTGCGGTAGCGCCCCACGCCGGGGATGCGGATCACCTCGAGCCTGCGCCCGGCCGCGTCCGTGGCGTCGGCGAGCCGCGCCGCGATGGCGTCGAGAATGGCTGCGTTGGGGTCGTCGTCGCCCGCTGCGGCCTGGCACACGACGCGTCCCGGCGCCACGAACCGCGCGATGTTGTCGATGTGCCCGTCCGTGTGATCGCCGAGAAGGCCCTCGTCGACCCAGATCACGGTCTTGGTGCCGAAGCCCTTGAGCGCGGCTTCCGCCTGTCCGGTCGTCCAGCCGTTGCGGTTGGGGTTGAGCAGCGTCTGCCGGGTGGCGAGCACCGTGCCTTCGCCGTCATGGTCCATGGCGCCGCCTTCGAGCACGAAGTCGAAGCGAACGATCTCCGCCCCCGCCATCTCCGCCACGCGGTCGCCCACGGTGGAATCGTCCGGCAGGTCGTACTTGCCGCCCCAGCTGTTGGTCTGAAACCTCAGCGCGATGCGCTTTCCGCCGCGAAACGCAAAGATGGGACCCGTGTCGCGCAGCCAGATGTCGCCGTACTTGGCGGAGACGAGCTCGGCCGCGCTGCCGACGGCGTCGAGGGCCGATTTCGCCGCCTCGTCGCCGTTGACGAGCAGGCGCACGGTGTTGCCGGCCTCGCTCAGCGTGGCGACGAGCGCCGTCACATCCGCGCGCGGCGTCGCAAGATCGCCGTTCCACTCGGAAGCGTCCGCCGGCCACGCCGTCCAGATGGCGGACTGCGGTGCCCACTCGGGGGGCACGACGATGGACGGTTCGGTCATGACGCGCGGTGTCCTTGCGTGGGCGTTGGCTCGGAGCGGGGTCATGCCCCGTAAAGCCGGCGAATGCAATACGCGCATGACCGGGCTCGCCGATGAGTGTGGCATGAAAAAAGAACGCCGGCATATGCCGGCGTTCTGGTCGTTTCCGTACTGGGGAGGTCTGTCTCCGGGACGCGTTGTCTACTGAGACGCGGGACCCGCGGGCGCATCCTCAGGACTGCGCGTCGCCGGGCCGGTACGCGTATCGGGGAAGCCCTGGACGCCGCTCGAATCCTGGCTCGGCTGTGTCGTGCGCTGATTGTTGTTCAGGGTCCCGGGATTGCTCATGCCGCCTTCGCCGGATGACGCGCCGGTGCTAGCGCCGTTGCCATCCTGACCGGGCGCGCGCGTCGCGGGGCCCGTGCGGGTGTCGGGGAAGCCTTGCACGCCGGGGCCTGACGTCGGCTTGGTAGGCCCGATGGCGCCCGGATCGGCATTGAGGCCATGCTCCTGGCTTTGCTGGTAGAGATATTGCTCCTGGTGCTTGTCCGTGGAGCGATCCTCCGCCAGTGATGGCGTCGCGAGCGCCGCAATTGCAAAACCGCTCACGAGGATCTTCTTGGAAAGGACCATACCGCTTTCCTCCTTATCATTGCCGCCACCTGTGCGGGGCTATGCGGGGGTAATTCGAGAGAAGGGAACGGGTTCCCCCGCGTGTGGCCATACGCGCAGCCGATGGAGATGCAAAAGGCCCCGGAGCGGCCCGAAAGGCCCGAAATCAGGGCCTGCGACGATATTTGCGACCTCATGCCGTGCGACAGAATGCTGGCCGCAGCTACCGCCGCCGCCGTGCTTGCGCATTCCCCGCAGGACCGCTATCAGACATATCCTGCCACACCGGCGCGCGGGCGTAGTTCAGTGGTAGAACATCAGCTTCCCAAGCTGAGTGTCGTGGGTTCGATTCCCATCGCCCGCTCCAAGACCGGACGCCGTTTTGCGCTCCTGTCTCCGCCGTCCGCGATGCGCCGGCGCCATCTGTAATTTGCGACTGATGCTTCCAGCCCTTGCGCATCGCGTGAGTGCGTTTGCGCTCCGCTTTGGCGTAAGTGCCGGAGAACCGGCTAGCGGATCGGGCCCAAGAGAGAGCTCGTTTTCCGCGCTGAGCTCACGTTCAATCTCTTTCGCATCCGAGCCTGTAGGTGTTTGCTGACGCAAGCGGGCGCGCGATCGCGCCCGTCCGTGGCGGCCTAAATCGATATCACCGCCGCACGCACGGCCAAGCCGGGAGCGAGATCTGCCGGCGCCGATCGATCGCGCGCGAATTACATCCCGAGGACGTCCAGCGCGTGTCTCGGATCCCTGAACGGCACGCCATGAGGTGCCGATCGGCACCGAAGCCGCGCGTCAGACACTCTGGTCGTCGAGCGGCATGAATATCTTACTGCAGAATTCATGTTTAAAGACAATGTATTGAATTAAATGATGGATTTTTAGATTTTCCAGTTTCTCGACCAATCGGCCGATGGAGATAATTCAAAATTACAACCGCATGCAACCAATTTAATCCAATATAGGTTTGCAGGTGCAGCATCGTCGAGTTAGATAAGCGAAATTCCAACACAATACGAATTTTGCGACTGCGAAATGGCGGCTGCATGTTTTGCTTGGCCAGCACCTTATAGCTTGTCAGAAATTTTCAGCGTCATAAAGTAGCAGCCGCAAACGGACACGTGGTGGTCTAAATTGGTCTAAAATGGTTCGGATTAATGCTTGTTTCTGCGATTTTAGAGCGCTGCAATCTGGCCTCGGATGAAATGCGAAAGCACCGGCGCATGGCGAACGCGGTCGGACGTTTCCGCTTTTGCGCGAACGGGGAGATCGGGATGAAGGCCGAAGGCGATGCCGGACATGGGCCGATTGGCGTCCATTCCCGTCGTGATGCGGACGCGCGCGGCAAAGGTGGCGCTACCCGTCGCGGCCCCCGAAAGAGGCGCGCGCCGGCGAGGCGATCCTGATGGCGAAAGAGCCGAAACGATAAAGCGAGATCAATCGCTGCGTTCAACACGAGGGAGGAGACACTGTCCGAGACACCTATTCTCGAGCTCCGTAATGTGACCCGGAAGTTCGGCGGCCTGACAGCCGTCAACGACCTTTCCTTCAGCGTGCGGCGCAACAGCATCCATGGCCTGATCGGTCCCAACGGCGCCGGCAAGACGACGACGTTCAGCTTGATCAGCGGCTACTACAAGCCGACGAGCGGACAAATCTTCTACGACGGACAAGACGTGTCGGGGGTGAAGACAAGCCATCTCGCGCAACGCGGGCTCGTGCGCACCTTCCAGGGTACGACGCTGTTTCATGAGCTGACCGTCATGGAGAATGTCCGCGTCGGCTGCCACCGCAGCGCCCGCGCGGGGTTCCTGTCGCGCATTATAGGCTCCGATTCGGCTATCGAGCGCGCCGCCGAACGCAGGGCGCAAGAAGCACTCGAGCTGTTCGACCTCGGCCCCTATGCGAACGAGCCGACGGCGAGCTTGCCGCACGGTCACCAGCGCGCGCTCGGCATGGCCGTGGCATTCGCCGCCGGGCCGGCGCTGATCCTCCTCGACGAGCCGTTCACCGGCATGAACCCGGAAGAGACGCGACGCATGATGCAGCACGTGCGCCGCGTGCGCGACGAGCACGGCATCACCGTCATGCTGGTCGAGCACGACATGCAGGCCGTGATGGGGCTCTGCGAGCGTATTACTGTCATGAACTTCGGGCAGCGCCTGACGGAGGGTTTGCCCGACGAGGTGCGCACCGATCCGCGCGTTATCGAGGCTTACTTGGGGCGCGAGGACCATGCTGCTTGACGTTCGCGACGTGCATGTTCACTACCAGAAGGTCGCGGCCCTGAAAGGCGTTAGCCTCCAGGTGCCGGAGGGCGGGATCGTCACCATCGTCGGCGCCAACGGGGCCGGCAAGAGCACCACGTTGCGCAGCATCTCCGGCCTGGTCAAGCCTTCGAAGGGCGAGATCCTGTTCAAAGGCGAGCGCATCGACAATCTGCCGCCCGAGAAGATCGTCGCCCGCGGCATCGCCCATGTGCCGGAGGGCCGGCGCGTATTCCCCGATCTCACCGTCGAGGAGAACCTGCGCATCGGCGCCTTCCTCCGCTCGGACACGGCGGGCATCGAGCGCGATATCGAAAGCGTGTTCCAGCGCTTTCCCCGCCTCCGTGAGCGCCGCACGCAGTGGGCGCGCACGCTTTCGGGCGGCGAGCAGCAGATGGTGGCCATCGGCCGTGCGTTGATGTCGGGGCCGAAGCTTCTCCTGCTCGACGAGCCGTCCATGGGTCTCTCTCCGGTCATGGTGCAGGAAATCGCGCGCATCATCGCCGACATTGCCGGAACGGGCGTGCCGGTGGTGCTCGTGGAGCAGAACGCCGGGCTCGCGCTCAAGCTCGCCTCCTACGCCTATGTGCTCGAGATCGGCACCGTCGCTCTCGAGGGCCCCGCCGCCGATCTCAGGACCAACGATCACGTGCGGAGGGCCTACCTTGGTGGATGAAACGTGGACCGACCGCGACCTGATCGCCGCGGGCTGGCGCGAGGCCGACCTCGATTGGGAGCGCCTCACTCTCGAGGCACTCGCCGATCTGGGCGAGGGCCGCGAGCAAGAGGCGCTCGACGGCATCCGCAAGGCGCTCTACGTGGCGCGCACCCATTTTGCCAAGGGCGACCCGCGGCTCGCGTCGAGCCTCACGAACCAGGCTGCAGCCCTCGCCGCGGCCGATCCGCCGGCGGCGACGGGTGTGATCGTCAGAGCCGCGCTCGAAGCGTAGGGGGACTGCGAGGGGGCGATCGCGGGCATGACCCCGCCGCGCCGGGCTCGCTCCTCGCTGTTCCATCTGCGCATGGAGCAGCGTCACCGCGAAACCTACGCCGAGCGCTGGCGCGACGAGAGCCGACAGCGGCTCGCGGACGTGCGCGCCGGTTTCGCCGGAGCCGAGGCGCTGGTGCTGGTCGGACGCGCGGAAGCCCGCGAGCGCATCGCGCTCTGGCTGCGCGAGCGTCCGCCGGCCCTCGACGATTCAAGGAAGCTGCTCGCGGCGGTCATCCTGCTCGCGGCGCGGGGGCCTCGCGCCAACGCGTCTGTGTCGCCGGGGACAAGGGAAACTGGCGGTCACGCCAGCGACAGAAGGGATGAGACGAAGCCGGCCTCATTCTGAGGAATAACAACCTGAAAGCGGCGGGAATGGCCGGAGAGCGTCTCCGAGTGCAAGACCGCCCACTAGCGGAGGAGTTTGTGATGACGTCGGATACCAAGATGAAACTGAGCAGGAGAACTCTGCTCGCCAGCACCGCGGCTTCCGCGCTCCTGCCGGTGGTCGGTGTCCCGCGCGTGGCCTTTGCCGCAGACGATGTCGTGCGGATCGGCTTCCTCGCGCCGCTCACCGGGCCGGTCGCTGCCTGGGGCAAGCCCGGCCTCGACGGTTGCCAGATCTGGGCGGACTGGACCAACGCCGCCGGCGGCGTCAAGATCGGCGACAAATCGTACAAGGTGGAGCTGGTGTCCTATGACGACGAGGACGATGCCGGCAAGGCCCGCGTCGGCGCCACCAAGCTCATCCGCGAGCACGGCGTCAAGTTCATCATGATGCTCGGCGGGAACTCCTGGCCCGGCGTCGAGGAGATCGCCGCGCGCCAGGGCATGTTGTTCTCGACCCTGCTGCCGAGCGACCTCTCGCCCTCGACCAAGACGCTGATCGCGCCCTGCGAGGTGCATCCGATCTACAACGTCACCGGCGTCGAATGGCTCGCGGCCAACCGGCCGGAGCTCAAGACCGCTGTGATCTGCGCCCAGGACGACGCGCTCGGTAAGCCGTCGGTTGCGACCTATCTCGCCGCCTTCGAGGCGGCCGGCATCCAGATGGCGGGTCCGCCCCTGTTCTTCGATCCCGATACGAAGGACTTCGCGCCGGTGATGACCCAGCTTCTGGCCAAGAACCCGGACATCCTGTGTCTCGACACGTGCTATGCCGACTACGTTCAGCCGTTGTGCGAGCAGGCGTTCCAGCAGGGTTACAAGGGCCAGATCATCTCCTGCACGCTCGATTTCTACCAGCGCATCATCGAGCGGACCTCGAAAGAGTTCATGGAAGGCGTGATCTTCCAGTTCCCGGACTTCGACGATCCGGCCTTGAACGACGAGCGCATCAATTTCCGCGACCCGAACAAGTTCTTCGCCGAGTACGTGAAGCGGTTCGGTGCCAATGAATGGTCCGCCGTGTCGTGGGAATACGCTTCGATTCTCGACCTCTGGTCGGATGCCGCGCAGCGCGCCGGCAGCGCCGAGCCCGCGAGCGTGCTGCCGGCCATGCAGGAAGGCGGCAAGGGTAAGCACGCCTTCGGCGAGGCGCGCTGGTGGGGCAAGGACCTGTTCGGCATCGACAACGCGCTGGTCGGCGACTGGCCGGTGGTCGTCATCCGCGACGGCAAGGCGAGGATCGCAGAGTTCCGTTCCATCCCCGCATGGTGGGACAAGCACGGCGATCTCCTGATCAAGCACATGACCGATCTCGGCCAGATGTGGAACCAGCGGACCTGATGGTCCCCCGAAGGGGCCGGGTCCGCGCCCGGCCCCTTCACGATTGAGCACCGAACGGGGGAGCGATCGGAACAGCCGATGCCTGAATTTCTTCTGCAAACCATCTTCAACGCATCCTACGCTGCAAGCTATATGGCGCTGATAGCCGTAGGACTCGTGCTGATCTTCGGCGTCATGGGCGTCATAAACTTCGCCCACGGCGACCTCTACATGGTCGGCTCCTACGCGGTCGTCTTCTTGTACGCCGGCTTCGGCCTGCCGTTCCTGGTCGCGGTGGCGGCCGGACTTATCTTCGTCGGCTTGCTCGGCATTCTGATGGAGATAGCGCTGTTCCGGCCGCTGCGAACGAATCCGCTCGGCGGATTGATCGCTTCGATCGGCTTTCTCCTGATGCTGCAGTCCCTCGTCGTGCTCGGCTTCGGCCTGCGCAACCAGCACATTCCGCCGGTCTCCCAGGGCGGCATCACCATCGGCGGCGCCTTTCTCACCTACGAACGGCTCGGTGTGATCGTGGCGGCAGTCGTGCTGCTTGGTTCGTTGTGGCTGTTCTTGAAGCGCAGCAAGTTCGGATGGGCGCTACGCGCCTGCGCCCAGGATCGGGAGGCCGCAGCGCTCCAGGGCATCTCGATCAACCAGACCGCGCGCTACGCGATGTTCATCGGCGCGGGCCTAGCCGGCGTCGCCGGCGCCATGACGGCGCCGCTCGTGTCGCCAACGCCTTTCATGGGGCACACCGTGATCGTGACGGCCTTCATCATCATCATCGTCGGCGGGATCGGCAGCCTCGAGGGCGCTGTCGTGGCGGCCATCCTCTACGCCTTCGTCCATACGTTCGTGACGACGTTCTACGACGGCGTCGTCGCCAACATCGTTGGCCTCTTGCTGATGCTCGCCGTGCTGGTGGTCAAACCGCAGGGCCTGTTCGGAGTGCGCGAACGTGCTTGAAAGAAACACGACTCTCCTTGGCATCGTCCTCCTCGGAGCCGTCCTCATCGCGGCCCCGCATCTGGTGAGCTTCTCCCAGCAGGAGATCCTCGTCCTGCTCACCATCAACGTGCTTGTGGTGGCGAGCTACCGGCTCCTGACCTTGACCGGAGAATGGTCGCTCGCCCATGTGGTGATGATGGGCGTCGGCGCCTACGGCAGCGCGCTCTACGCCAAGAACTTCGGCGTGCCCGTACCGCTGGCAATGATCGCCGGCGCGGTGACGGCGGGCGTGACCGCGTCTCTCCTGAGCTTTCCGCTGTTCCGCATGAAGGGCTTCTACTTTCTGATCGGCTCCTTCGCCGCCGGCGAGGTGATCCGCCTGATCTGGAAGCGTTTCACGGATCCGTTCGGCGGCCCGAAGGGAATCCAGCGCATTCCGGGCTTCCCGGAGATCGATCTCGGTTTCGTGCGCATCGACTTCTACAACCCCGAGAACTACTATTATCTCGCGCTGATCGTGGTGCTCGCCTCGCTGTGGGTGCTCTACCGCATCGAGCGCTCGCGCATCGGCCTCACCTTCCATGCCATTCACTGGCAGGACAAGCTGGCGGAATCGGTCGGTGTCGATACGTTCCGCTACCGCATGATGGCGTTCGTCATCGCCTCGTTCTTCGCTGGTCTCGCCGGCGCGCTCTATGCGCACTACCTCATCACCGTCAATCCGAACCAGTTCAACGTCGACACCATGGTCTATGTGCTGATATGGGCCATCGTCGGCGGCACCACGCGCTGGTACGGCCCGATCCTGGGCGTCGTCGTCCTGACCATCATCGACGAGGTCGTGCTGCGCGCAATCGGCGTCGACCAGCTCCGCCCGCTGCTCTACGGCGGCATCCTGATCCTTGCCATCCTGTTCCTGCCGAACGGCCTGGAAAGCCTGGTCATCCGGGCATCCGAGGCGTTGCGCCAACGCGGCGCGGGCTCAGGCCCTAACGGGACTGCCGCCGCGCCGCCCGAAACGCGCTCGTGACGGGATGGGACTTGCCCATAGGCAACCCGGAGCCGGCATGGCACCGCGTCGTGCCGGAAGGGGTGGAAGTCAAGGTGAGTAAAAAAGGCGACGGAGCTGGTCTCCGTCGCCTTAGCAAAGACTTCGAGGGCCAATGCCGCTGACGGCGGCTTTACGAAGGCCCCATCGCTTGGAGCCTATCCCCGGGCGCGGCCAGTTCTCCCGGCCGCGTAACCTCCAAACTGGCTGGAAACATGCGTTTCCAGCCAATTTTTTGGCCGAAAGCCAGCTCGGATTTTCCAGCCCGCCGGCCCCGTGTGGAGATCTTGCGCGGTGAGATCGTGCTGTCGGCTTATTGCGCCGCCGGTTGCTGCGTCCCGCCCTCGGTCCTCGCGCTCCTCCACCCGAACCATGCCGCATAAAGGGTCGGCAGGAACACGAGCGTCAGGAGCGTCGCGACGAGCAGTCCGCCCATGATCGAGAACGCCATCGGGCCCCAGAAGACCGTTGGCGCGATCGGGATCATGCCGAGCACCGTCGAGATCGCGGTCAGCATGATGGGGCGGAAGCGTGTCGAGCTCGCTTCGATGGCGGCGGTCGCAACATCCTGCCCCTTCGCCCGTTCGGACTCGATCTGGCCGATGAGGATGACGGCATTCTTCGTGATCATGCCGAGGAGCGCCAGGATTCCGAGGATCGCCACGAATCCGAGCGGCCGTCCCGAGACGAGCAGCGCACCGACGACGCCGATCAGCCCCAGCGGGCCGACACTGAGCACCAGCGCCAGGCGCTGGAAGCTGCGGAGCTCTATCATCAGGACGGTGAACATGATCAGAAGCATGAGCGGCACGACGGCGACCACGGATGCTTGCGACTTTTGGCTCTCCTCCACGGTGCCACCCTCGACGATGGAGTAGCCAATGGGGAGCTCCTTGCGCAGCACTTCGACGTTCTGCGCCAAGGCGGTGACGACCGTCTCCGGCAGCGTGCCTCCGGAGACGTTGGCCTGCACGGTAAGCGTCGGAACCCGGTCGCGACGCCACACGACCGGTTGGTCCTGCGTGTATTCGAACGTGGCGAACTGGCTCAAGGGCACGGTCCGGCCACCGGGGAGGGAAACCTGGATATTGCGCAGCGTCGCCAGCGAGACCCGCTGCTCGTCGGTGGCGCGAACGACGACATCGACGAGATAGATGTTGTCGCGAACCTGCGTCACCGTGTTGCCGGAGACGACGGTGTTGAGGACCGAAGCCAGCGCCTCGGAGCTCAAGCCGAGCTGACGCGCCTCGTCCTGGTCGACAACGATACGAACCTCGCGCGTCGGCTCGATCCAGTCGAAATTGACATGCTCGGCCTGGGGGTTGGCCGCGACGACATTCGCCAGCTTGAGCGCGATATCCCGGACCACACTGATATCCGGGCCGCTGACGCGGTACTGGACCGGCCAGCCGACCGGAGGACCAAGCTCGAGCGGCGAGATACGGCCCACGATCTGCGGGAAGTCCTTCGAGAGCAGCGCTTCGAGCTTCTTGTGCAGCCGCTCACGCGCCGCGACATCCTTGGCGACGACCACGGCCTGGGCGAAGAAGGCGTTGGGTAGTTGCACGTCGAGCGGCAGATAGAAGCGGATGGCGCCCCGTCCGACGTAGGTGCTCCACCGGGCCACGTCGTCGTCGTCGCGAAGGGTCGCATCGATCCGTTCGGCGACGTCCTGGGTCGCGAAGATGGATGCGTTCTGCGGCAGACGCAGGTCCACGAGCAGCTCGGGGCGGTCCGACGACGGGAAGAACTGGCTGGGTATGAGCGGGAGCCCGAGCAGCGACGCGATGAACGCGCCGAGCGTTGCCGCGATCGTCAGGCCCTTTGCCCTCACAGCCCGCGTGAGAAAGCCGCGGTAGATCCCGAGCACCTTGCTCGGCTTGGTCTCGGCGGTGGGCTCGGGGACTTTCAGGATGGCAGTGCAGAGGAGCGGCGCGAATATGACGGCGACGCCCCACGACACGAGGAGCGCGATGGTGACGACGGCAAACAGCGAGAAGGTGTATTCGCCGGCCGAGCTTGCGGCGAACCCGACGGGCACGAACCCGGCGATGGTCACGAGCGTTCCGGCGAGCATGGGGAACGCGTAGGTCCGGAACGCGAACGCGGACGCCTCTTCCTTGCTGTCTCCGGCGGCGAGACGGGTCAGCGTCGCATCCGTCACCGTCATCGCGTCGTCGACCATCAGCGCCAGCGCGATGATGAGCGCACCGAGAGAGATGCGCTGCATGTCGATGCCCGTCAGGTCCATGATCGAGAACACGATGGCCAGCGTCAGCGGAATGGAGAGCGCGATGATGAGCCCGGCGCGCACCCCGAGGCTGATGAAGCTCACCACCAGGATGATGGCGATCGCCTGCCACAGCGATGTCATGAATTCCGAGATGGCGCCGTCGACAGTCACGGCCTGGTCCGCGACGAGCTGCGGCTCGATACCGATAGGCAGATTGGCCTTGAGCTTCTCCATCACCCGCGTGATGTTCTCGCCGAGGGCGAGGATGTCTCCGCCGTCGCGCATGGCGATGGCGAGGCCGATGGCAGGCTTGCCGTTGACGCGGAACAGCGGCTGCGGAGGATCGGAGAAGCCGCGCCGCACGGTGGCGATGTCGCTGAGGCGCAGCGTGCGGTCGCCGACGGCGAAGTTGACGTTGAGAACGTCCTGTTCGGAGGTGAACGCGCCGGAGACCCGGAGCGACAGCGTCTCGTCGCCGGTCTCGATCGTCCCGCCCGGGCGCACGATATTCTGCGAGTGAAGCGCGCGCACCAGCGCCGAACGGTCGATGCCGAGCGTGGCGAGCTCCTCGACCGAGAACTCGACGAAGATCTTCTCGTCCTGGGCGCCCAGGATCTCGATCTGTGATACGTCCGGCACCTTCAAGAGCTCGGAGCGCACGTCCTCCACGTGGTCGCGAAGCTCGCGATGGCCGAACCCATCCGCCGTGAAGCCGTAGATGATGCCGAAGGTGTCGCCGAAATTGTCATTGAAGCCCGGGCCGACGATGCCCATCGGCAGTGTGGAGCGCATGTCGCCCACGTTCCGGCGCACCTCGTCCCAGATGTCGCGAACCTCGCGCGCCGTCGTGTCGCCCCGGAGGTTGACGAAGATCGTCGCCACGCCGGGCTTGGTGTAGCTGCGCAGGAAGTCGAGCTTCTCCGTCTCCTGCAGCGTGCGCTCGAGACGTTCCGTGACCTGGTTGAGCGTGTCCTCCATGGTCGCGCCGGGCCATGCGGCCTGAACGACCATGGTCTTGATGACGAAGGTCGGATCCTCGGCGCGCCCGAGCCGGTTATAGGAGAAAATGCCGGCGACCACCGCCACGATCATGAAATAGATGACCAGGGAGCGGTTGCGGAGGGCCCATTGGGAAAGATTGAAGGCCATTAGGGCTCCGATCCGAGGATGCGAACCTTCTGCCCCGGATGGAGCGCCTGGGTGCCGGCCGTTATGATGACGTCGCCCTCATCGAGGCCTTCCGAGACGAGGACGCTCGCCGGATCGAAGCGTGCCACCTCGACGTTGCGCAGCGACACGCTGAAATCTTCCGGATTGACGATCCACACCGCCGGCTGGCGATCGATCTTCGTTAGCGCGCTTGCCGGAATTTCGATCGCCGCCTGCGCATCGCGTTGGACCTGGCCGATGACCGTGGCGCCGAGCCGCATCGCTTCCGGAGGCTCGGTGAGCCCGATCTTCACCTCGAAGGTTCGCGTGACGGGATCGGCCTGAGGCGCGACCGTCCGGACCCGCCCGAGGGCTTTCACGGACGGATCGTCGGCCAGCCGGACCTCGATGATGGAATCGCCGGGAACCGACCGCAGGATATGCGCGGGAACGTCGAAAACGCCGTCCCGTCCCGCCTGGCGCGCGACGCGGACGATCATCTGACCCGCCTGCACAACCTCGTGTGCATCGGCCCCGGTTGCCGTCACGATGCCGGGGGCGTCCGCCACCAGCTCGGTGAAGGCGACCTGATCCTCCGCGACCCTGAGCTGCGCCTCCGCCGAGTCGAGTTGCGCTTCGGCCGTCGCCCGCGCCTTTTCCGCCTCGTCGAACTGCGCCTGCGTCGTCCAGCCTTGGCCGAGCAGCGTCTGCTGGCGCTCGTAACGATTGCGGGTCTGGACCACCGCCGCGCGCGCGGCGGTGACGGCGGCCTGTGCGGAGCGCAGCGCGTTCATCTCGTTCATCGGCTCGAGCCGGGCCAGAACCTGGCCGGCCTCCACGCGATCTCCGGTGCGGACGGTCCGCTCGATCATGCGACCGGAGATGCGGAAGCCGATCGAGGCTTCGTCCTCCGCCTCGATGCGCCCGGTGAGCGTGATCGGCTGCGTCACGGCCGAGCTCTTTTCCACGGTTATCGTTCGAACCGGCCGTGCGGCAGGCGCCGCGGCCTCGGGTGCCTCGCGGCATGCGGCAAGCGGCACGGCGGCCAGAAGTGCACCGGCCGCCAACAGACGCACGGTCCATCTGCCAGTCTCGCTTGCGCGAAGGTCTCGGGTCAGTCTGCCCATCGAATGGTTCCTAGGACGGTTGCAGAGGATCCTCGATCTCAGAATGAGCCGAAGAGGGAGCCCAGAATGATGACCGCTGCGAGAGCGATCAAGGCCCCAAGAATACAAACCACAACGATATCGCGGTAGCTCTCGCGGTGCGTGGAGCCGCACACGGCGAGCAGGGAAACAACGGCACCGTTGTGCGGCAGGCTGTCGAGTGTGCCAGCCCCGATCACGGCCACGCGGTGCATCAGCGCCGGGCTGATGCCGGTCTCGGCCGCGAGCTTCATGTAGGTCGGCCCGAGCGCATCGAGCGCGATGGTGAGGCCGCCCGAGGCCGAGCCGGTGAGTGCGGCGAGGATGTTGGTGGCGACGGCGAGTGAGACCAGCGGCCCGCCCTCGATGCCAAGCACCCACTCGCGCACCAGCTCGAAAGCCGGCATTGCCGCCACCACCGCACCGAAGCCGACCAGGCTTGCGACGCTGAAGATCGGCAGCACAGAGGCGTTGACACCCGCTCCCATCGTCTCCCGCAGTGAGGGAAAGCTGCGGAAGTTGATGGCGACGACGGCGATGATCGCCGCCAGCAGCGCCACGATCACCGACCACACGCCACCGACCGCTGCGAAGGTGGTGGCGCCCCAGCGGTCCTCCGCCAGGAAGGACACGTCGAGGCGGGGCAAAACGACGAACGACATCAGAAGGTTGACTATCACCACGACGATCAGCGGCAGCGCCGCCAGATGCACCGGCGGGCCGACCGCGGCGTGTTCGCCTTTCTTGATCTCGGCGGGGTCGAATTCGCGCGCCGTGGTCGCGCGCTCGCGGACGATTTCGTCGGTCGCCGCGTCGACCGCGGCGTCGTCTTCGCTGCCGAACCCCTCGCCCCGGCTCCGGGCCGCCATCTCCACCCGCTTCAGCCACCACAGGCCGAAGCCGAGCATGATGGCGGATGCGAGAATCCCGAGGCCCGGCGCGGCGAAGGGCGTGGTGCCGAAGAACGGCATCGGGATCGCGTTCTGGATCGCCGGCGTGCCGGGCATGGCCGACATGGTGAAGGTGGAGGTGCCGAGCGCGATCGCCGCCGGCATGAGCCGGCGCGGAACGCCGGCGCTGCGGAACAAGGCGAGCGCCATCGGAGCGAGCACGAAGAAGGCGACGAACAGGCTTACGCCGCCGTAGGTGACGATGGCGCCGGCGAGCACCACCGACATGATGGAGCGCTCAGGCCCCATTTTGTCGGTCATGTACTGCGCGATCGAGGAGACGGAGCCGGAATCGTCCATCAGCTTGCCGAACAGCGCACCGAGCAGGAACAGGGGGAAGAACTGCGCGACGAAATCCGCCGCGTTGCTCATGAAGATCTGCGTCCAGCTCGCAAGCAGCGGCTCACCGGCGAAAATGGCGGCGATCAAGCCAGCGAGCGGGGCGAGGATCAGGACGCTCCAGCCGCGATAAGCGAGGAAGACGAGGAACCCGAGGCCGATCAGAATACCGAGCAGTCCCATGGCTTACTGCACCTCCGCCAGCAACTGGTCGATATCGAGCGTCGACTTTTTGCCGATGTCGTTGCTGTGCTCTTTCAGGAATTGCTCCCCGGCCTTGCGGCCTTCCTCGCGCAGCATGCTGACGAATTCCCATTCGGCGTTCAGTTTCGAGGAGGCGCCGAGCTCGGCCATGATCGGGTTGCGCACGATATGCACGCGCATGCGCGCCCATTGTGCACCCTCGCCGTCGCCCGGGTTGGCGATCTTGCGCAGCAGCGCCATCATCTTCAGTTCCTTGATCAGCACCGCATTGAACGACACCTCGTTCAGACGATTGAGGATGTCATGCGCCGTCTTGGGCGTGCCGGGCCGCTCGATCGGATTGACGGGAATGAGGATGGTGTCGTCGGATACGAGCTCGTTGACCAGCGGCGCGATCGTCGGGTTGCCCGAATAGCCGCCGTCCCAATAGATCTCCCCGTCGATCTCCACCGCCTGGAACAGCGTCGGCAGGCAGGCCGAGGCCAGGAGCACCTCCGGCGTGAGGTCGGCGTTGCGGAAAATGCGCGGGCGGCCGGTGCGCACGTTGGTGGCGGTGATGAAGACCTTGATCGGGGAGTCGCGCAGCCGGTCGAAGTCGATGGTTTTTTCCAGGACCGGCGTGAGCGCATTGCTGCCGCCGGGATTGAGGTCGTACGGCGAGTAGAGTCGCGACATGATGTCCATGAAAACGAACATCGGCGAATGGTCGAGCGACCAGCGGCCGAGCAGCCGGTCGATGGGGCCGCGCTGGAACGGGCTGAACCGCGCCGCTTCCGACACCGTGCGCCAATAAACATCGAGCGCCTTGCGCGCGCCCTCCGCCCCGCCCGCGGCGAAGCCGTCGGCCAGCAACGCGGCGTTCATCGCGCCCGCCGAAGTGCCGGACACGCCTTCGATCTTCAGCCAGGGCTCTTCCAGCAGCCGGTCGAGCACGCCCCAGGCGAACGCGCCGTGCGAGCCGCCGCCCTGCAAGGCGAGATCGACGAGAACCGGATCTTTTCGGCCTCTGGAATGCGCATTCGACATCGGAGTCTCCGGATTGAGATCTCAGCCGATCTGCCCTGCTGAAGCGGGCACGATGTCCCGGAGGTTCGGTCTGAGGAGGTCTGATCTTAAGGCTGGGCCCCTCGGGGCTCGCGACGGAGCTGCAGTCCGAGCGCGATCCACCATGCGCCATGCAGCAAGAGGTCGATGCCCACCAGCGTGCCCAGCACCCAAAGTCCGCTCACGGGCCACTTCGACAGGATCACGAACCCGGCAAGGACGCCGATGGCTCCCGACAGAAGAAGCAGAAATCCGGACCACTGCCAATACTGGAAGGACTGAAAAATACGAACGACGCCGGAAACGATGAGCGCCAGCGCGAACACGAATGTGAGCAGGATGGATGCGGCCAGCGGATCGGCGATCAGCGCGACGCCGCAAATGCCGTAGAGCACGCCGACCAGTAGCCGCGCGACGAAGCCGCGCCAATGGGGTGCGGAGAAGGAGTGAATGACCTCCGAGGCGCCGGCGACGAGCAGGGTGAAGCCGATCACGATCGCGCTGATGACGGTCGCGAGCGCGACATCGCCGAGAATGAAGAAGCCGGCGGCAATGAACACGACGCCGAGCAGGAGCGCGCTCCACCACTTGGTCGCCGAGCCTTGCCCCGGATGAGCGGCGGATGTGTCGGCCATGGAGTTTTCACCAATGAGATGGATGTGCAGTTAAAGAGAAGCCTGAAAACTCAAACAGCCCCTGGGATTTCCATCCCAGGGGACGCGCATTTTCATTATCCGATTTCAAACGGCCGGCAAATAGACAATCGGTCGCGAGCAGGCGTACTATTCCTGGCCGGGGACCGGCCCGCGCATCTCCGGCGTCTTGCCGCTGACGGTACCCGTCGCAGGAAGCTTTCCGGCTTCGTCGCCCATCCTCAGGCGTCCGTCCTCTGTCGTCGTTGTGCCGCCCGCGTCCGGTCCCGTCATGTCCGGCACGGCGCCACGCATCGTTTCGGAGGGGGGAAGCTTGCCTTCATCGCCCAACGTCTGGGGCGGGCCCTTGGGTTCAGCGGTGCCGCCAGCGATGGCGGACGCAGAAAAAGCGCCGATTGCTGCAATCGCAACAGCCGACGTGATGGAAAGCTTCATAGATTTTGACTCCTTGAAAGAGGTTCTTGTCACCGGGTGTTTCTCCACGGGGCGGACTATAGGCATATTTCCTTCGGCTGGAAAGAGATGTGGTCATTGACAGCAAAAAGTTAACCCGCGTAGCGGGGCCGTGTGCGATGGGAAGGCACTCGAATTGTACTTTCTTCGGCATGTCGGAAGGCCCGCTCCGGCAATTCGCGGGCCTCAGCGCCTCTACTTGTTTTCGCCGTGATCGCCCGCGCCGCCGGGGCGATGGTGCGAGCCGTTGACGACAAGGAAAAGCGTCAAGGCTCCGATCATCAAGGCGACCGCGATCCCCAAATGGAGGAAGTCGAGATCGGTGATGCGCGCGACCGCCTCCTTGGCGAAGAGCACGGCAAGAACCGCAACGATGACGCTGATCAGGTTGTTCTTCAGGTCCTCGAGGTTGTTGATGATCAGCCATTTCGGCAGCGGGAGCGTGTTGTCGATGAACAGCACGAAAAGCCCGGCGCAGGTGATGTAGCCGACGATGGCGATCAGGAACACGTCGATCGCGCCCAGTAATCCGACTGCGAGCAGTCTTCCACCTTCCGGAGAAACGGTCGCCTCTCGGATGGTGGCGAAGATGCCCGACGCCACGACGGCGGTCTCGTAGAAGATGAGGGCCACCGAGCCCGCGTAAATGCTGACGATGACGACGAGGATGACAAACTTGCTCGAGGCCAGCAGGTTGCGCAGCATGAGAGATCCTCGTCGATGAGATGGGTATGCCGGCCCGAGCCGGGCACGACGGAATGCGAGCGTGGGAACACCCGCGGCGAGAGCGCGATGGCGCGCCCTTGTTATAGCGGGTCTTCTGCGGACTGAAAACTGCCGCGGAGCGACGACAAACAACGGGCCGCGTACGGAGGGCCTTTCCTCGGATGGGGACGCGCGCCGTGGGCGGGCGGCGTCAGGTCCGGGAAAATTCCACAAACTTTCTCGGATACACGGCCCCTGGTCGGGTCTCCGCGAGATCCGCTACGACCCGTTGCGATTGCGAAACCAGAGTGCGGCGAGCACTAGGAGCGATCCGACCACCGCCGCCGTCAGGTCGCGCAGCGAGATCGTGACCTGATCGAGCCCGGGGAACAGGCCGAGGGCGCGGAACAAGAGGCCGCCGATCAGGGCTCCGACCAACCCGAGACCGAGATTGGTCGGGAGGCCGAACCCTTTGCGGTCGCGTTTGACGACGAGACCGACGAGGCTGCCGCCGATCAGGCCGACGACGGCCCAGACGATGATCTGTGCGAGCGAGATGGACATGGAGCCCTCCAGGGTGCGCCGTTTTGCGGCGATGCATGACCGAGCGATGGCGCGAGGCGGCGCCAGCGTGCGCGCATGTATGGTGTGCGCGCCTGTATATCGCGGGGACGGCCGGTTTCGCGAACGAAAGTTGCGGGCAGGGCGCCGAAAGCCGGGAACGGCGTTTCAACGGCCTCGGTATCGGGATGGCGCTGCGGGATGCCCGCGGCCGGCGGCGGCATGCCGCGAGCGGGGTTACGCCACGTCTCCCATTGACACCGCAAGATCTCGTTGGGAGAAAGTCCCACGCGAGGGCGGAGCCGTCGAAGAGTGCGTGGGGACAGATACGCATGCCGGAATTCATGAGCCTCGCGCCGTTCGACGCCAAGGGGCGTGTGCAGATGGTGGTTGAGACCCCGCGCGGCTCGTCGATCAAGTTCAAGCTCGACGAGGAGAGAGGCGTCTTCACCGTCTCGCGCAGCCTCGCCGCCGGCATCACCTATCCCTTCGATTGGGGCTTCGTACCCGGTACCAGAAGCGAGGACGGCGATCCCGTCGACGCGCTCTGCCTCCACAGTCACCCGAGCTTTCCCGGCGCCGTCCTGCCCTGCAGGTGCCTTGCGCTCGTCTCCATCGAGCAGAAAGGGCTTGAGGGGCGTGTCGGCAACCCCCGTCTCATCCTGGCGCCGGCCTGGGACGGCGGCGACGTGCTCGAGATCGGGGCCGAGCTCACCGGGCGCGTCAAAGCGGAGCTCGAGACGTTCTTCCTCAACGCGACGCTCTTCACCGACAAGGAGGCGCGCGTCGTCGGCTGGCAGGAGGCCGACGCCGCCGGGCGCTATCTCCGCGACGCTTGCCTCTAGAACGCCTGCCTCTCGCGAGCCGGCGCGCCGATCTCCATCCCATCTCAATGAGCCCCCGCCTCATGGCCGCCGAGCCGGCTCAGGAAGCGCTGCGCGAGGCCGGTATAGTTGCCGTCGAAGTGATGGCCGCCCGTGGTCTTGACGATCGTGGCATGGCGGAGTGCCGTGTCGGCACAGGCGCTCTCCGTATCCTGCTTGCCATAGACGCACACCACGCGGTCGGCGGGCAGCGCGGCGAGCGCGGGCACGACGGAATACCCCGTGTCGTCGATGCCGAGCCAGCCGCTGATGGTGATCTGGAACGACGTCGACCGTCCCGGCGCGAGGAGGCCGATCACGCGCGTCCGTTCCTGGACGGCCTTGGGCAGCAGCGGAAAGGCGAACGGGATCGTGTCCGCCCCGAACGAATAGCCGATCAGCATGATCGGCAGGGCGTCGGTCGAGTCGGCGGCGTCGACGAGGAAGGCGATGTCCCTGGCGAGGTCCTGCGGCGTCCGCTTCGACCAGAAGTAATGCAGCGCGTCGAGCCCGACGACGTGCACGCCCTGGGTTGCGAGCCATTCGCCCATCGTCTTGTCGAGGTCGCGCCAGCCGCCGTCGCCGGAGATGAGGATCACGAGCGCGCGCGGCGTCGTGCTCGCGGGAAGGTCCACGGCGGGGAGGTCGCCGAACGGCCGTGCCACGCTGGCGAGATCGGCGACCTCGCGCGCAATCTGCTCCGGCAGCGTCGGAGGATCGATGGCGATGACGGTGATGTCGTCGCTGCGCGGCGCGACCGCCGCCTCGAGCGCCTCCTGCGCCTCGGCCGGGACGAGTAGCGACGCACGCCCCGGAATGTCCTTCTCGAACCCGTACGCGAGCGCCTTTTTATCCTGCGTCTTCGAAGCCTTGCTCGCCGAGCAGATCGGCAGCCGCAGGCTGAGCCGGTTTGCGAAGCCCGCCCCCACCGCGCCGCCGAGCGTATTGGGAGGCGCGGCCGTGAGCGCGGCATAGGCGAAGGTCGCCGCCTCGCCCGCCCCGACGACGATCGGCGGCAGATAGGTCTGAATGCCGAGCTGGCGCTGCGCGGTCTGCGCCGCATCCACGATGTCGCCCACCACGTCGGCGCAAGAGCCCGCGTGCGCGTCGAGCTTCTCCGCATAGCGCGAGAAATCGACCGGCAGCACGAGGGCTCCGCCGTCCTTGAGCGCCGCCACGGCGTCGTCGTCCGAGGGCTGCCATCCCGAGCGGTCGGAGAGGTAGAGCACCGTCGCTTGCGGCGTTGCCTGGGCCGGCACGACGATGGGGATCGTTCCGATGAGCCCGGCCGTGACGGTCGGAGCGCCGTCCCCCGCCGTTGGAAGCGCACCTGCCCCCGCTGGGGCCGCAAATACGAGAAGTGCAAGAGCAAGAGAAGCGGAGATACGTTTCATCGCTGGAGCAATCCCATGGGGCTGCCTGAGATCAGGCTGGTGATGTCGATAAGCGCTTGCGGCATGGCAAGCCCGCCGGGGCAGGCGAGATACTGCGGCGTCCACACCGGATCGAACTTCTGCTTGAACGCGCGCAGGCCCTCGAAATTGTAGAACTCGTCGCCGCGCCGGTAGATGAACGTGCCGACGCGGTTCCAGGTCGAGGCCAGCGGATGGTCGGCGAGACCCGCAAGCGGGGCCGCGCCGAGATTGAACCAGCGGTAGCCCTCGGCCTTGGCGTAGAGAAGAAGATGGGCGAACAGCGCGTCCATCGTCACCTTCGACACGCCGGGCCGGTAGCGCATGAGATCGATCGACAACTCGTTCCTGTCGCCGCTGCGCCAGAGGTTGGCGAAGGCGACGATGGCGCCCTCCTTCCTGAGCACGGCGCAATCGAACTCCGCAATGTAGTCGTCGGCGAAGCGGCCGAGCGAGAACCCTTTCTCGCGGCCGTTCTTGGTCGCAAGCCACGCGTCCGAGACGGACCTCAGCGCGGCGAGGGCGGCGGGAACCTCGGCCTTGGGGATCACCGAGAAGGTGATGCCTTCCCGCGCCGCGCGCTTCTCCGCGTACCTGAAGTCGTGCCGGGCGGGCCCCTCGAGCGAAAAAGTCGAAAGATCCACGCGTGCCACCTCCCCGGTCTTGAGGATGGCGAGCCCGAGGTCGAGATAGACGGGCAGCATGTCGGGCGTGACGGAATAGAACACGGCCCGCGCCCCGGCACGGTCCGCCTCCTCCGCGAACTGCCAGACGAGCCCGCGGGCGGACTTTGCCTCGCCGACCGGATCGCCGAGCGTGATCCAGCTCCGCCCCGCGACGCCGAACATGACGAACGCCTTGCCGTCGCTTGCGACGAGGAAGGACTTGTCGCCGAGCAGCGCCACGTTGGGCGTCGTCGACGGGACCGTCTTGAGGATCTCGCGCACGGCGGCCGGGATGTGCGCGCGCCCCGCCGGAGGGGCCTGCGGCCGGTGGATGAGCGCGTCGATGGCGATGGCGCCCGCGACGATCGTGAGCGCGAGGGTGGCCCTCAGAAAGCGGGGCGCATCCCCATCCCACGCGAACTGCCACCAGAGGTCCGACTGGTACTCGACATGGCGGAAGGCCAGAAAACCGATCAGCGTCAGGGATGCGAGCGCGACGCCCATGAGCGCGAGCCAGGTCCGGTTCGGGCGGAAGGCGCGCCAGTCGCCCTTGCGGTAGAAGGCGCCGGCGTTGACGTAGAGGAGGCCCGCCACTGACAGCAGGATCAGCGCCTCCTCCCAATCGAGGCCCTTGAGCAGCGAGAACGCCGCGCCGGCGACCAGGAGCACGATCGCCGCCACGCGCGCGGAGGCGATCCGGCGGTTGAGCCCGCGCGCGAGGATGATGAGCAGAAGCCCGACCAGGCTCGCCATCAGATGCGACGCCTCGGCGAACGGAAGCGGAAGCACGTGGCTCAGGAGGTCGGTGCGCAGCCCCACCGCCGGCGTGTTGCCGGAGAGAAGCAGGACGATGCCGCCGAGGAACACCAGCGTCGCGGCAATGGGCGGCACGATGCGGCGCGCCATCGGGAACGTGCGGCCCGCGGCCCTGGCGCGCGTCTGCATCCGGCCGATCTCGAACACGATGAGCGCCGCACACGCGGTCGCGAGCGGCATCAGATAGTAGATCACGCGGAACACGGCCAGCGACGCGAGCACGTCGGGCCGCGTTCCGGCGTTGAGGCCGATCAGGATCGTGGCTTCCACGACGCCGATCCCCCCCGGCGCATGGCTCACGATGCCGAGCGAGATCGCGGCCACGAACAGGACCAGGAAGACCGCAAACCCCGGCGCGACGTCGGCGGGCAGCAGCACGTAGAGCGCCGCCGCGGCCGCTCCGATGTCGCCGGCGCCGATTGCGATCTGCGCCAGCGCATTGCGCGCGCTGGGCAGCGGAAACCGCCACCCCAAGAGGCGCGCCTCGCGCCGCCCCCCCGCCAGCCAGACGATCCCGAGGCCGAGTGCGATCAGCGCGCCGAGCGCGATGAGGCGGTCGTCGGCGGGCGAGAGGAGCCGCAGGGACGGCAGCCCGGCGGGATCGAGAAGCACGCCGAGAGAGACGATGGTCATGAGGCCGGCCGCAAACGTCAGCGCCGTGATGCCGACGATGCGTCCCACATCCGCCGCATCGAGGCCGGCGGCCTGGTAGATGCGGTAGCGCACCGTGCCGCCCACCAGCACGTGAAACCCGATGGCGTTCGAGATCCCGTAGCCGACGAGCCCCGCGAACGCGGCGAGCGCGGACGACACGCGGCCGGGCACCGTGCCACGCACGGCCATCACGTCGTAGAGCGCCATGGCGGCGAAGCTCAGGGCGGTGAACAGGAGCGAGAGGCGGATGGCGTCGGCGGGCGTGGCCGCGATCGCCGCCGTGATGTCGTCGAGGTGAACCTGCCCCGTGAGGCTGTGGATGACGTAGATGGCGATGGCCGCCATCACCGCCCCCGCCAGCGGGCCGAGCAGGCGGGGTTCGATCAGTCGTTCGGCGATATCGGCGAGCCAGGCGCGGCGGGACGGGTCTTTGGCGCTATCCGTGTCGGCCATGGGAAATCGGCTCTCGAGAGGACCGTGGCAAAGGGACCGTGACGGGTTCTACGGCGCGCCAGTTTACGTGTGTCTGTCGGCGCCGGTGGGATGCCTTCGAGAAGAAATGGTTGGGGATGGGCCGAAGGGGAGCGACGAGATACGCGTGCAACGCGGCCGCGACGATCTGCGCAGGGCTGGCGGGACAGCCACAGGACAGGCCACCGCGCCGATAGGCGGCGCGCAGGGAGACGTCCGAGCTTGGCGGCACGAGCGTCACCTCCTTCGACATGGGGAGGCGCTCGCCCTTGTTCAACGGCGCCGAGAGGTCTCAGCGGCCCCAATAGGTCGGCGCGCCGTAATGGGCGTGCGTGCGGGCCTCCCAGTCGCGGTCGGTCCAGGAGTCGTCACTGAACTCGGGTGCGTTACGGAGCTGTTCCACCGTGAGTCCGGTGCGGAAGCCGGCAACGCTCTTGTCGTATTTGAGGGCGCTCCAGGGAATTGGATAGTGGCTGTGGGCAAGTCCCAGGATGCCTCCGAAGCTCATGACCGCGTAGGCCACGCGGCCGCTCTCTTTCTCGATCAGGAGATGGTCGATCTCGCCGATGACTTCCTCGGTGGCTCCGATCACGTCGGTGCCGTGCACGTCCTCGCTGGAGATCAGGCGATGGTCGGGATGGGCTGTTGCGCGGGCCATGACACTCCTCCGCTGTGGCGTTTGGTTCCTCAACCCGGGCTTTGCCCTTCTGGTTCCTGTGGAAATTGGCCCCGCCCGGGAACTGCCGCCGCTGCCGGCGATTGGAAAGGTGATCGCGAGCAAAGGGGATGCCAGGAGAAGGCGATGGGCCGGGACGGAGCCAGACGCCCCGCGGAAGACGAGATGGATCGAGATGGATAAGGAGTTTGGGGCGGAGATCGTCCGAGCGTTCGCAACGCCGCTCCGGCGCCTCTACACCTTCGATGAGCGGGACTTGCCGTTGCCGATGGCGGAAGCTCTCGAGCGCCTGAAGCGCATCGAGCGCGATCTATGCCGCTCCGGCCGGCCCCCGTCGTCGAAGCCCAATTGCGGAGGGCCGCCTCATTGACCTCCGGAAGCCTCACGACGCAACGCTGAGGAGCGGGAAGAGCCCGAAATAGGATGAGCCGGAGCAGGAACCGTGCCTGCAACGGCGCGTTTTCTGGCGGGAGGGGCCATCGCCAACGAAAGACAAGGATGGATCATGACCACCACCCCGACATCCCGCTTCGCAGCCACGTCTCGTCTCGCAATCCTCGCCCTCATGTTCGGCGCAAGTCCGACGCTCGCCCAATCGACTGGCGGCAGCCCGGCCGACCCGAACACCAGCCAGAACCAGCAGCCGGGACCGGGCGTCGCCAATCCGACAGACCCGGCCGCCGGCTCGGATCCCTCGGCCCGCGTGCCGACCTCGCCGCCGGGCACGGGCTCGGCCGCGGACGGCCCGAGCTCGGGGGCATCGGGCTTCGACGCATCGGCCGGGATCCCGGCCGATCCCAATACCAACGAGAACCAGCAGCCGGCGCCGAACAATATCAACCCGGCCGACCCCGAAGCCGGCTCCAACCCGGCCGCTCGCGTTCCGACCGCGCCGGAGGACTGACGGAGAGGATTGACGGGGAGCAAACCGCGACCCGGCCAAGCAAAAGCCCCGGTCCATGGGACCCGGGCTTGTTTGCTTCTCGTCACGCCCTGGCGTTCAGGGCGCGGCACGTTCAGGATGTGGCTCTCAGGGTGCGGGTCTGGGTGCGACGGCGAATGGGGCAGCCTGTTCCGGCGGGATGTAGAGCCCGAGCCAGTCGCGATCGAGCGCGGTCCATACGAAGGCGAAGACAATCGCCGCGACGATGGTGTTGATGATTGCAACGCGCAGGAGCCGCGGAGCGGCGGGCGCACTGGCGGGCGTCCCTTCGACGACCTCGCCCGCCTCCCCCTGCGTCTTGACGCCGAACGGCAGCACGGCGAACAGCGTCATGAACCAGATCATGAGATAGAGCGCGATAGCGAGCGCAAGGGTCATCGTGACCTCCCTGGGTGCGGCCCTTGGGTGCGGCGGGCGCGCCGGCCTCCGTGCCGGAGCCTCAGACCTGCTCCAGCTCCGTCAACGTCCCGCAGAAGTCCTTGGGATGCAGGAACAGCACCGGCTTGCCGTGGGCGCCGATCTTCGGATTTCCGTCGCCGAGCACCCGCGCCCCCTGGGCCTTGAGCGTGTCGCGTGCGGCCAGGATGTCCTCCACCTCGTAGCAGAGGTGATGGATGCCGCCGTCGGGGTTCTTTTCCAGGAACTTCGCGATCGGCGACCCCTCGCCCAGGGGCTCGAGAAACTCGATCTTGGTGTTGGGCAGCGTCACGAAGACGACCGTCACGCCATGCTCGGGTTGCGGAAGGGGGTCCGTCATGACCGCGCCAAGCGCGTTTTTGTAGACCGCGGTCGCGGCGGCAAGGTCCTTGACCGCAATGGCCACGTGATTCAGGCGTCCAATCATCTTCGTCCTCGAACTCGAGCCCCAGCGGGTCGGCGGCCTCAGCCCTTCCCTTCGATCACGGTCAGGAGCACCTTGACAATGGGCTTCTTGCCCCAGGCGCTGGCCACGGCCCCGCGGACGCTCCGGCGCACCGCTTCGCTCACCATTTCGAGGTCGCGGCGCCGGTCGCGCGGGATGCTGCGCAGCGTCCCCTCGACGGCGGTGAGCGCGATCTCCTGCATCGGCTCGCCCGCCTCGTCCTCGTAGGGGACGCCGTCGAGGACGACCTGCGGCTCTCCGGCAACCTCGCCGCGCCGCGAGAGCGCGAGCGCCACGATGACGATGCCGACGACGGCGAGCTTGCGCCGCTCGCGCACCGGGCCGTCGCCGGCGGGCACGAGGAGGTCTCCGTCGCGGAAGAGCCGGCCCACCGGGGCGTCGTCGATAATGCGGACGGGGCCGGGCGCGATCCGCACCATCTCGCCGTTGTAGGCGATCTGCACCTCGCCGACGCCGGCCTCGCGCGCGAGCTCCGCATGAGCCTTGAGGTGGCGCGGCTCGCCGTGCATCGGCACGGCAATTTTCGGGCGCACCCACGCGTAGAGCTGGCGCAATTCGTCCCGCCGGGGGTGTCCCGTCACATGCACGAGCGCCTCGCCGTCCGTCAGCACCTCGACCCCCATGCGCACGAGGCTGTTCTGGATCGCGCCGACGGCCCTTTCGTTTCCGGGGATCGTGCGCGAGGAGAAGATCGCGAGGTCGCCCTTGTCGAGCGACACGTCGGGATGCTCGTTCGCCGCGATCCGCGCCATGGCGGCGCGCGGCTCGCCCTGGCTGCCGGTGCAGAGGCAGACGACCTTCGACCGCTTGAACTCGCCGAACTGCTGCTGGTCCACGTAGCGGAAGCCCTCGGGCAGATAGCCGGTGTCGATGGCCACGTCGATGACGCGATGGAGCGCGCGCCCCGCGATCACGAGCTCGCGGCCCGCGGCCCTTGCCGCCTCCGCCACCGCCTTGATGCGGGCCACGTTGGACGCGAACGTCGTCACAGCGACGCGGTGCGGCGCCTGCTTGACGATCTCCACCAGCGTCTTGGAGACGTCGCGCTCGGAGGGCGAGCGGCCTTCGCGCATGGCGTTGGTGGAATCGCCGATCATCGCCAGAACGCCGTCGTCGCCGAGCTTGGCAAGGCGCGCCGCGTCGGGGCTGCCGCCGACGGTCGGCGTGGGATCGAGCTTCCAGTCACCCGTGTGCAGCACGACACCGTGCGGCGTGCGGATCGCGAGCGCACTGCTTTCCGGAATGGAATGGGACATCTCGAACAGCTCGATGTCGAACGGGCCGACGTCGAAACGGCCGTTGAGCGGCACCTCGTGGATCGGGATCTGAAGGCGGCCGCCGTGCTCGGCGAGCTTCGCCTTCAGCATGCCGGCCGTGAAGGCCGTCGCATAGACCGGAACGCCGAGCCGAGGCCACAGCTCGATCACCGCACCGATATGATCCTCGTGCGCGTGCGTGATGACGAGGCCGGCGAGCGCGCTCTTCTCTTCCTCGATGAAGCGCAGATCCGGGAGGATCACGTCGACGCCCGGATCGTCCTCGCCCTCGGGGAACGTGATGCCGAGGTCGACCATCAGCCATTTGCGGGCGTCCGGCGGGCCGATTCCGTAGAGGTAGGCGTTCATGCCGATCTCGCCGAGCCCGCCGAGGGCCAGAAAAACCAGCTCGTCCGGCTCGCCGGACCGGCCCTGTCGCGTCCGTTGCTCAGGCATTCGCCGTCTTGGCCCCTTTTCCTGTCGGTTGCGATCCTGCCTCAACGCGCAAGAGAGACGTCTCCGAACGTGAAACGGCGCACGTCGCCGTCGACGTCGAGCAGCAACGCACCGTCGGGGTCGAGGCCCGAGAACGTCCCGAGCACGCGCTCGGGACCCGTGTTGATGCTCAACCGTTCCCCTATAGGAAGGGCGCGGTTTAGCCAAGCCTGCCGGACCGTGGCAAACCCCCGTCCTTCGTCCCATACCGCAAGCCACGTCTCGAGGCTCGCGGCGATCGCCGCGAGGAGCACGCCGGGCTCGGGAGAGGCTCCATGGGCGGCGAGGTGGGTCGCCGGGCGGTCCGGGAGCGACGGGGAGGCGACGATGTTGAGACCGATGCCGATCACCGCCGCGAGGCGGCCGCCGATCGAGCTGCTTTCGATGAGGATGCCGCCCGCTTTCGCGTCTCCGATCAGGATGTCGTTCGGCCACTTGAGACGGAGCCCGGCCGGTGCGGGATAGGTTGCCGCGCCGAGCGCGTCGAAAACCGCAACACCCGCGACCAGAGCAAGCTGGTAGGCGAGCGGCTGCGGCAGGGCGAGGGTTACGAGCAGACTCGCATGCAGGTTTCCGGTCTCGGACGTCCAGCCGCGACCGCTGCGGCCGCGGCCCGCGGTCTGCACGTCGGCCAGGATCCAAAGCGGGCCGCGCTCGCCGGACTGGGCGCGGCGCAGGGCTTCCGCATTGGTTGAATCCACGGCCGCGAGCCGTTCGACGCGATCGAAAATCATTGTTCGGATCCGGCGGAACGACGGGTTGCGTGCACGGGATGGAGCGCAGCCTAGCAGCGGAAGGGGCGGGCAGGTAAGTGCCTGTTAAGACATCCGACCTATATATATTATATCAATTATTATGGGTATTTAGCAGGAATACGCCGGATCTCGGCAGTCTCCTGCATCAGGGACCTCCTCATGACCGGCAGCAGTGAAACCCGTACCGTGCAACGGCGGCGGACCAACAACTTCGGAATAATCAAAGCCAACGACAAGGAGCTTCCGGTGCTGCTGCGCGATGCGTCGCGGACGGGAGCGCGCGTGCGGCTCGTGACGCCCTGTGAGCTTCCTGACGAGCTCACCCTCGTGTCGGCGATGGAAAAGATCGACAGGCGGTGCGTCGTGGTCTGGCGCCGCGGGAACGACATCGGGCTGCGGTTCGAGACGCCTCTCGCATAGACCATGATCACTTCAGGCCCTATCAGCCTGAAGTGTGAATCATCGGTCTCATCAAAGAGAGAGCGTGTGATCCCAATTCAATCAAAAATAATCACGGTCTAGCGCGAGGCAAGGAGGCTTCGATCCCGGAGCCCCATTCGCTCGAAGCCGCCTCGCGCTCAGAGCTGCAGCGATCTCGCGGCCGCCGAGGCGGCGTCGACCAGTGGCGACGGGTAGACGGCATAGAACACGACGAAGAGCCCGGCCGCGATCATCACGACGCGCACGTAAGGCGCCGTCGGGGTGAAGCGGGGCTTGGCTTCGTCGAAGAACATCACCTTGACGATGCGCAGGTAGTAGAACGCGCCGACGACGCTGGCGAGCACGCCGATGATGGCAAGCCCGTAAAGCTCGGCCTTCACGGCGGCCGCGAAGACGTAGAACTTCGCGAAGAAGCCGGCGAGAGGCGGTACGCCCGCGAGAGAGAAGAACAGCATCGCCAGCGTGAAGGCCATCGGCAGGTCAGTCTGGGCAAGGCCGGCGAGCTCGTCGATCTCCTCGACCGGCCCGTTCTCGCGGCGCATCGCGAGGATGCAGGCGAACGAGCCAAGCGTCATGACGAGGTAGATCGCGAGATAGACGAGCAGGGCCTCGATCCCCGTCTCGCTGCCGGCCGCGAGCCCGACCAGCGCAAACCCCACGTGCCCGATCGACGAGTAGGCCATCAGCCGCTTGATGTTGGTCTGGCCGATGGCGGCGAAGGCGCCGAGCAGCATGGAGGCGATGGAGAGGAAGATGATGATCTTCTGCCACTGGATGATCATGCCCCCGAAGCCGTCGAACAGCACGCGCGCAAGCAGCGCCAATGCGGCGAGCTTTGGGGCGGCGGCGAAGAAGGCGGTGATGGGCGTGGGGGCGCCCTCGTAGACGTCGGGCGTCCACATATGGAACGGCACCGCCGAGATCTTGAAGGCGATGCCCACCAGCAGGAACACGAGGCCGGCGATGAGGCCGAGGTTGGTCGCGGCCCCCGGCGCCGCGGCCGCGGCCTGGAGCCCGGCGAACGATATCGTGCCCGTGAAGCCGTAGAGCAGGGACGCGCCGTAGAGCAGCATGCCCGACGAGAGCGCGCCGAGGACGAAGTACTTCATGCCCGCTTCGCTCGAGCGCACGTCGTCGCGACGCACGGCGGCCAGCACGTAGAGCGCGAGGCTCTGCAACTCGAGGCCGAGATAGAGCGCGATGAGGTCGTTGGCCGAGACCATCATCATCATGCCGACGGTCGCGAGCAGGATGAGGACGGGGATCTCGTACCGGCTGATCTTGGCGGTCCTGAAGTCGTCGAACGACATCAGGATGGCCACCGCCGAGCCCGCGAGCACGAGAAGCTTCACGAAACGGGCGAAGGCGTCGGAGACGAAGGCATCGCCGAAGGCGTGCTGGGTTCCGGTCTGCGTGAGGAGCACGGCGCCGCTCGCGATCAGGATCAGGATGGCGAGCCAGCCGCTGCCCTCTTTGCGGTTCGCTTCCTCGCCGCCGAAGGCGCCGAGCATCAGCAGCCCCATGGCGCCGGCGGCGAGCACGATCTCGGGGAGCGCGGCGATGTAGCTCAGGGCCTCGGGCATGGGCATTTCGTCCTTTACTGAGCGACCGCGGCAGCTTGGCTCGCGGCTTCGAGCGAGCTTACGAGCGCCTTCACGGAAACGGCCGTCACGTCGAGAATCGGTGCGGGATAAAAGCCGAACAGGATCGTCAGGATGACGAGCGGCGCCAGGATGGCGATCTCGCGCGGCGAGACGTCAGCCAGTGCCTTGAGCGACGGCTTCTCGAGCGGGCCGAAGGTGATGCGCCGGTAGAGATAGAGCGCGTAGGCGGCCGACAGGATGACGCCGCTCGTGGCGAAGACCGCGACCCAGGTGTTGACCTTGAAGGACGACAGCAGCGTCAGGAATTCACCGACGAAGCCGGACGTTCCGGGCAGGCCGACGTTGCCCATGGTGAACACCATGAAGATCGCCGCATAGATCGGCATACGCTCCACGATCCCGCCGTAAGCCTTGATCTCGCGCGTGTGCAGGCGGTCGTAGACGACGCCGACGCAGAGGAACAGCGCCGAGGAGATGAGCCCGTGCGACAGCATCTGGAAAATGGCCCCATCGATGCCCTGCTGCGAGAAGGTGAAGATGCCCATGGTGACGAAGCCCATGTGGGCGACCGACGAATAGGCGATCAGCTTCTTCATGTCCTCCTGCACCAGCGCGACCAGCGAGGTCTCGACGATGGCGACGACCGAGAGCGCGAACACCAGGGGCGCGAGATCCGCGCTCGCGTCCGGGAACATCGGCAGCGAGAAGCGTAGGAAGCCGTAGCCCCCCATCTTGAGGAGAATACCGGCCAGGATGACGGAGCCGGCGGTCGGTGCCTCCACGTGCGCGTCCGGCAGCCACGTATGCACGGGCCACATTGGCATCTTGACGGCGAACGAGGCGAAGAAGGCCAGCCACAGCCAGAACTGCATGTCGGGCGGGAACCGGGTCTGCATCAGCGTCGGGATGTCGGTCGTGCCCGCATGCCAGTACATGGCCATCATGGCGAGCAGCATTAAGACCGAGCCGAGGAACGTGTAGAGGAAGAACTTGAAGCTCGCATAGACCCGGCGCGGTCCGCCCCAGACGCCGATGATGAGGAACATCGGGATGAGGCCGCCCTCGAAGAACAGGTAGAACAGCACGAGATCGAGCGCGCAGAAGACGCCGATCATCAGCGTCTCGAGCACGAGGAAGGCGATCATGTACTCCTTGACGCGGTCCTTGACGGACGCCCAGGAGGCCAGGATGCAGAGCGGCATCAGGAACGTTGTCAGGATGACGAACAGCATCGAGATGCCGTCGACGCCCATCTTGTACCGGATGGGGCCGAGCCAGCTGCGCTCCTCGACGAACTGGAAGCCAGCCGTCGCGGGATCGAAATTGATCCAGATGAGAAGCGAGATCGCGAACGTGATCAGCGTCGTCCAAAGCGTCGTATAGCGGATGTTCTGCGCGGCTTCGCGCGGCAGAAGCGCGATGAACGCCGCGCCCGCGAGCGGCAGGAACGTCACCAGCGAGAGAATGGGAACGCCCGAAAGGTTCATGGCGCGCCCCCGCCGGCAAGGATGAAGTAGGTGAGAATGGCGGCTACCCCGATCAGCATGGCGAACGCGTAGTGATACACATAGCCGGTCTGGAGCCGCACCATGCGGCCCGTCCCCCACAGCACGCTCTTGGCCGTGCCGTCGATGGTGCCGTCGATCACGGCCCCGTCGACGCCCTTCCAGAGCAGCCGCCCGATGGCGAAGGCGGGGCGCACGAAGATCAGGTTATAGAGCTCGTCGAAGTACCACTTGTTGAGCAGGAACAGGTAGACGGGACGGAAGGCGCGTGCCGTCGCGGCCGGCAGGCCCGGCGCCCACACGTAATAGAGGGTGGCGAGCGCCAGCCCCGACAGCATGGCGAGCGTCGGCGCCCAGGGCACCCATCCCGGCAGCTCGTGCATGTGGTGGCGGATGTCCTTGCCCGGCGCTTCGAAGAGCGCCCCGCGCCAGAAGGCGTCGTACCCCCCTCCGAAGAAGGCGGACTGGAACACGATGCCGGCCAGAACCGCGCCGGTCGCCAGCAGGATGAGCGGGATCAGCATCACCCACGGGCTTTCGTGCGCATGATCGTAGGTGTGGTGGTCCGCCCGCGTTTCGCCGTGGAAGGTGAGGTACATGAGCCGCCACGAGTAGAACGACGTCATGAAGGCGGCGACGACGAGCACCCAGAACGCGAAGTTGCCCGGCGTATGGGCCGCGTAAGCCGCTTCCACGATCGCGTCCTTGGAGTGGAAGCCCGCGAAGCCGCCGAGATGCGGGATGCCGACGCCCGTCAGCGCCAGCGTTCCGATCAGCATCATGAGCCAGGTGATCGGCAGCTTCTTCGCGAGCCCGCCCATCTTGCGCATGTCCTGCTCGTGATGCATGCCGTGGATGACGGAGCCGGCGCCGAGGAACAGGAGCGCCTTGAAGAAGGCGTGCGTGAAGAGGTGGAAGATGCCGACGGAGTAGGCGCCGACGCCGCAGGCGACGAACATGTAGCCGAGCTGCGAGCACGTCGAATAGGCGATCACGCGCTTGATGTCGTTCTGCACCAGGCCGACGGTCGCGGCGAAGAACGCCGTGACGGCGCCGACCAGCACCACCACCTCGAGGGCCGTCGGCGCCAGCTCGAAGACCGGCGACAGGCGCGCCACCATGAACACGCCCGCGGTCACCATGGTCGCGGCGTGAATGAGCGCGGAGACCGGCGTCGGCCCTTCCATGGCGTCGGGCAGCCAGGTGTGGAGGAGGAATTGCGCCGACTTGCCCATGGCGCCCATGAACAAGAGGAGCGAGATCAGCGTCAGCACGTCGACCTCTTGGCCGAGGAATGTCAGCGTCTTGCCGACAAGGTCCGGCGCGGCGGAGAACACGGCGTCGAGATTGACCGAATCCGTGACCAGGAACAGCGCGAACAGCCCGAGCAGGAACCCGAAGTCGCCGACGCGGTTGACGACGAATGCCTTGATGGCGGCCGCGTTCGCCTCCGGCTTCTTGTACCAGAAGCCGATCAGCAGGTAGGAGGCGAGGCCCACGCCCTCCCATCCGAAGAACATCTGCAAGAGGTTGTCGCTGGTGACCAGCGCCAGCATGGCGAACGTGAAGAGCGACAGGTAGGCGAAGAAGCGCGGCCGGCTGTCGTCCTCGTGCATGTACCCGATGGAGTAGAGGTGCACGAGCGACGAGACCGTCGTCACCACGATCAGCATGACGGCCGTCAGCGTATCGACGCGCAGCGCCCAAGCCGTGTCCAGATCGCCGGAGGTGATCCAGCGCAGGAGGGGCACCTTCGCCGTCTCGCCGTCAAAGCCGACGCGCACGAACACGATCCAGGACAGAACGGCCGAGATCATGAGCAGCGACGTCGTGATGACTTCCGACGGGCGCGGCCCCAGAAGGCGTCCGAACAGCCCGGCGATGAGCGCGCCCGCGAGCGGCAGGAGAACGATCAAGGCGTAAATCATGTGCTTCCCCCAGGCAGCAGGCTAGGGGCCGCGGACGGCCATGCCGTCCCCCGCCCGAAGCGCTGGCCGCTCGTGTTGCCTGCTGCCGGCTGCCTGCTGTCCACGGTCATCCCTTCATCATGCTGATGTCCTCGACCGCGATCGAGCCGCGGTTCCGGAAGTAGACGACGATGATGGCAAGGCCGATGGCGGCTTCCGCCGCGGCGACCGTCAGCACGAACAGCGTGAACACCTGGCCGACGAGATCGGCGTGAAAGTGCGAGAAGGTGACGAAGTTGATGTTGACGGCGAGCAGCATGAGCTCGACCGACATCAGGATGATGATCACGTTCTTCCGGTTGAGGAAGATGCCGAACATGCCGAGCGTGAACAGGCACGCCGCGACCGTGAGATAGTGTCCGAGCCCGATGTCCATGGGTCTCCGTCCCTTCCTATGCGCGGCCTGCGCCAGGCTTCACCGGCGCATCGGGAATGGCGCTCCCCCCGGGGGCGACCTTCACCACCTCAACGGCTGTGGCGGGACCGCGCGCGACCTGGTCGGCGGCCGACTGGCGCTTGACGCCGGGCTTGTGGCGCAGCGTCAGCACGATGGCGCCG
>JRYH01000400.1_pt1 | contig 38592 bp, 34 predicted proteins | sample 235351 | NCBI WGS metagenome assembly JRYH01 (sample SAMN03074221, study PRJNA261480) | activated sludge metagenome | biome: Wastewater Treatment Plant; feature: Wastewater; material: Activated sludge; isolation source: activated biomass of a wastewater treatment plant treating wastewater... ...
CGACCCCGACGCCCTCCGCCGCGAGGAGGACATCGAGCGCTTCATCGAGGCCTGGGGGCGGATGGGCAGCGTCTGGGGCATCAGCCGGACGATGGCGGAGGTGCACGCGCTGCTCTACATCACGGGCGAGGCGTTGTGCACGGACGACATCATGGCGAGGCTGGAGATCAGCCGGGGCAACGCGTCGATGTCGCTGCGTGCCCTGCTGGACTGGGGGATCATCTCCCGCGTCCACCTCCGCGGGGACCGCAAGGAGTATTTCCAGGCCGAGCAGGATGTCTGGGCGATCTTCCGCACGATCGTCCGCGAGCGGATGAAGCGGGAGATCGACCCGCTGGTGGCGGGGCTGCACGAGATCCGCGATCACACCCGCGAGCAGGGCGAGAAGCCGGCGAGCGACATCGATCGGCGGCTGGACGCGATGATCGATTTTTTCGAGACCGCGACGGGCCTGGCGGACCGGTTCATCGGGCCCAGCGGGCCCGGGCTGCGCCTCGCGGCGACGCTGCTGAGCGTGCCGGACAAGATCGAGCACGCGGTGCGCGGGAGGCCCCGCGTCCGGGCGAGGAAGGACAAGGCATGACGCGCGCGCACGCCTCCGGTCACGCGTCCGGTCAGGCCGAGGGCGGCGAGCGCCCCGTGATCCAGCGGGAGGCGGTCGTGCGCTGGCGTGTCGGGGCGGAGGCGGCCCGGCGGGTCTTCGAGACCCGATCGCGGAGCGTTCATCTCGCGGTGCGCGTGCGCGAGGTCGAGGGGGGCGCCTGGCAGGGCGAGGCGCTGCTGGAGACGGGCGAGAGCGGGACGCGGACGCTGCGCGAGGGCGCGCCGCAGGTCCGCTGGATCCGGGATGAGGCGCGGGGCCTGGTGCATATCGAGGCCCCGTCGCTGCTCTCGGCGACGATCGCGGTCGAGGGCGATTCGAGCACGCTTCTCTATGCGCGCACGGACCTGCTCGGCGAGTTCGGGCTGGCCGGCGGGCGCTATGAGCCCGAGGACGGCGCCGTTCGGGCCGCGCCCCGCGGCGAGGGGCGGGTCGGCTGATCCTGATCCGGATTTCTGGTCGCGCGGGGCAAGACCCGGGTCACGGGCACCCGCCGGTGAACGCGACGATGAACGCCTGAAGATCGGCGAGGTCGAAGGTGCCGAACGGCGGGGCGAGGTCCGCGGCCGGGTCGTTGCCGGTGAACGCGACGATGAACGCGGAGATATCGGCGAGGTCGAGCGTGCCGAAGGGCTCGGCGAGGTCGGCGGCGTTGCAGGGCCCGTCGAAACGCACGAGCACGGCCCCGTCCGCGGTGGGGCAGGGGGCGATGGCGTTGCGGCGCGCCGCGTCGAACTCGAGCCCCGCGGGGGCGAAGCCGAGTTCGATCGTGCCGGCGGGGCTCAGGGAGGCGGTGTCGAGCGCGGTGAGGCGCCCGTCTTCGCTCCTGCTGTAGCCGAGCTCGCCCCCGAGGGTCGTGGCGGAGTTCCCGCTCGCGGCGTAGAGCAGCCCCTCTTCGGCGTCGAGCGCGAGGCCCGTCGCGAGGTCGGGCAGGGCCTGTGTGTCCACGAGCACGGGGAAGGTGAGGTTGACCTTGTCGATGCGCGAGGCGCCCCAGGCGTTGACATAGAGGTGCATGCCGTCGGGATCGGGCACGAGGTGCCAGGGCTGGTCGCCGACATTGACCGTGCCGGTGACGGCGGGCGCGGGGAGGGTCATGTCGATGATCGAGACGGTGTCGTCGTTGCGGTTGCTCGCGAAGAGGCGGGTGCCGTTGGCGTTGAAGGCCACGACCGTCGGGAAGCTCCCCACGGCGATGGTGCGGTCGACGGTCCACGAGACGGTGTCGATGAGGGTCACGACATTGTCGAACGAGCCGGCGACGGCGAGGCGCGTGCCGTCGGGGCTCAGGTCGATGCCGCTGGACTGGCTGTAGGAGTAGCCCACGCCGCCCATGTTGCCGGTGAGGAGTTTGGCGCCGTCCACGGCGAGGGTGTCGAGGTTGATGCGCCAGACGCCGTCCCCGTTCGCGACGACGGGGATGTAGGCGTCTCGCCCGTCGGGGCTGATCTCGACCTGGGAGCCCCGGGTGGAGATGTTGATGTTGGTCGTGGTCGCGGAGGCGAGGTCGACGACGCTGACGAAGGCTGAATCGAGGTTGGCGACGACGGCCCTGGCGCCGTCGGGCGTGATCGCCACGCCGCTGGGGCGCTGCCCGACGGGGGCGAACCCGGTGAGCGAGCCCGAGGCGACATCGATGATCGTCGCGGTGTCGGAGAAGATCGAGACGCCGACCGCGACGGACCCGTCGGCGGAGATGGCCGCGGTCCGGCAGCGGTCGCCCTCGGCGAGCGGGCCTGAGAGCTGGAACGACTCGAGGGCGCCCGAGGCGCCGTTGGTCGAGACCACCACGAGGTCGTCGCCGAAGGTGGTCGAGCACATCGCGGCGCGGAAATCGGTGGGGGAGACGGCGCCGATGTCCGTCGAGACGGCGTTGTTCGTCTGCGCCACCATCGCGCCCGTGGCGAACGAGAGCACCGGCCCGCGGAACCCGATGCCGACGGCGAACTGTCCGTCAAAGGTCGCCTTCATGTCGTTGAGGCTGGCGGTGTCGGCCTGGAACCCGACCGGGGCGCCGGTGGTCAGGTCGATCACCCGTGCGGCGTTCTGGACGGCGACCGCGGCCCGCGTGCCGTCGGTGTTCACCGCGACCGGGCCCCAGAGGTCGAAGCTCGTCGACAGCGTGTCGGAGACGGTCTCCGCGGCGAGGTCGATGACGGTGATCGTCCGCGACGAGCCGGAGTGCGTGATCACCGCGGTCGACCCGTCCGCGGAGATCGCCAGGCCGAAGGGGCTGTCGGCGACCGGGAGGCGGTTGACCGCGCCGGTCGCGGCGTTGATGAACTGGACCTCGTCGGCGCCGAGGTCGACATTGATGAGCCGGGTGTTGTCGATGAACTCGGGCCCGCCGTACTGCACATTGACCGCCGGCGCCTCGATGGAGAACGAGAGCCTGCTCCAGGTGTCAACGCCCCCGATGACCCGCTCCACGGACCCCGAGGCGAGGTTGATGATGTGCGTCGCGCCGTCGAAGGCGCAGTGTACCGCCGCCCTCGCGCCGTCCGGGCTGATCGACGCGGAGGCGGGGACATTGCCGACCGGGATGATCGCGGTCTCGGTGAGCGAGGCGAGGTTGACAATCGAGACCGTCTGCGTGTTGATGCCGGTCACGACGGCCCGCTGCCCGTCGGGCGTGATCGCCAGCGCCTGCGGCGCGCCGGTGACGGCGACCTCGCCCGCGAAGGCGCGCGTGTCCGCTTCCCACAGGATGAGGTTCCCGCTCTCGCGGTGGGCGATGACGATCGTCTGCCCGTCCGGCGTGAAGGCGATATCGGAGGGCGCGTCCCCCTCCGGATCGCTGCCGGTGAAGACGAAGCCCGCGGCCGGGGCGGGCCCCCGGGCCCCGAACCCCACCGGGCCCGGCGGGCCGAGTTCGACGGGCCACGCCGCCGCGCGCGAGGCGGGCATGACCTGGGCGTGCCGCGCCGGGTCGCCGTCGGGGTGGGTCCAGTCGATCGCGCCGGCCGAGCCGGACACGACAGCGAGAACGAAGGCGGCGGTGGATGGCATGATGATCCCTCTCGAGGCGACGGCGGGCCCGATCGGGCCCGGGCGCGGGTGCGTCGGAGGCCGGTCCTCCGTCGGCCCCGTGGGATCAGTCTACCGAACGCGGCGGCCGGGCCCAAGCCCCGTGTTCCCCCCGGGGGGGGGTCAGGGGCACCCCGCGCCGAACTCGGCGATGAACGACACGACATCGTTGAGGTCCCACACACCGTTCCCGTCGAGGTCCGAGCCCGGGGCCTGGGCCCCGAACCCGGCGATGAAGGCGGTCAGGTCGCCCAGGTCGAGCGTGCCGAAAGGCTCGGCGAGGTCGGCGGCGTTGCAGCCCTGCGAGGCGGGGTCGTGCTCGAGGAGCAGGAACCCGTACCCCGGGATGGCCAGCGTGGCGCGCTGGGCGAACCCGTCGCGACCGACGGGCTCGGTCAGGACCGTGCCCGTCGAGCCGAACCCGTCGCCGTCGTACTCGGGCGCGTCGTTGTTGACCGCGACGCGCCAGGCCCCCGGGCGCGGCATGCCCAGAAGATACGACCCGGCGTCGTTCGGCGAGAGGTTGACCACCGCGACGAAGGACTTGCCCCCGACCTCGTACCGCTCGAACGCGAGCACATCGGCCGCGTCGTTGACATGGAAGACGAGGATCGGGCTGTTGGCGAAGAGGGCCCGTTCGGTCGTGCGCCGCGCGATCAGGTCGCGGTAGAAGGCGAAGACCCCGGCGTTGGTCGCCTTGAGGCTCCAGTCGAGCTTGTTCACCTCCCACCCGTCGTCCTCGAGCCACTCGGTGCCCTGGAGGATCGCGGGGACGCCCCGCGCGGTCAGCACGAGGCTGTTGGCGACCGTCTGGAGCCCACGCGCCTTGTCGTTGTTGCTCGGGGCCACGGGGTCGGCCACGCGGACGAACCGCTCGTGCCCGTTGAGGGGCCAGGCGTCGTCGTGGAGTTCGAAGTAGTTGAACGCCGCGTCGGCGGTCGAGCCGCCCGTGCCCTGGATCACGCTGGCGACGGCGCTCATATTGGGGTTTCCCCCGCTGTTCTCGGTGAAGATCGCGCCGCGGAGTTCGTTCTTGAAGCGGTTGTGATACTGGGCGTCGAAGCCGATGCCCCACGAGGTCGGGCCGACGGTCCAGGTGTCGTCGTCGTATTTCTCCGCGATCGAGACCGCGCCCGCGTAGCGCCGGTCGATCCAGTCGTTCATCTGCCGCACGATCGATTGCCCGCCCGCCCACTGGGGCGTCAGGCCCCCGTCCACCATGTACATCACCGCGTCCATGCGGAACCCGTCCAGGCGGAGATCGCCCAGCAGGTGGTGCACCGCGTCGACGAAGTAGGCCCGCACCTCGGGCTCGTCGTAGTCGTGCTGCGAGCCCCAGGGCGTGTCGACGGCCGGGCTGTCGAAGTAGATCTGCGAGCCGTCGTAGTTCCAGTGGTAGTTCTCGTTGCTCGCGAAGTGGTTCCAGACGATGTCGAGGATCACCGCGATCCCGGCGCCGTGCAGCGCGTCGACCATCTGCTGGAACTCCGCCGTTGTCCCCAGGTCGCGGTCCATCGCCCAGGCCGAGATCGGGTTGTACCCCCCGCTCAGCGCGCCGGGGAACTCGTTGGTCGGGTTGAGCATCACCGCGTTCACGCCCAGGTCCGCCAGGTGCTGCACGCGGGCGGCGACATCGACATACCGGCTCGGCGTGGGCGCGGGCCCGGCCGGGTCGTTCCGCCCTGCGAACGAGCCCACATGCAGCTGGTAGACCACCATCTGCTCGCGCGGCGCCGGGGTGAAAGCCGCGTGCTGCCAGGCGAACGCCCCGGGCGAGACGATCCGCGTGTTGTAGTTGTCGGTCGGCACCAGTTCGAGCGCCCGCGCATCGGGCTTCCAGATGTTGCCGTTGAAGAAGTACTTGAACATCTCCCCCGCGTCGGCCCCCGGCACGAACCCGACGAAATACTCGCCCGACTTTGTCAGCCGCGTCCCCGTCGCCCAGTTGTTGAACTCGCCGCGGACATCGCAGCTCGTCCGCGAGGGCGCCCAGACCTTGAACACCGTGCCGCCCGCGACCGGCGTCGCGCCGAGCGGCGCGTGCGCCAGCGTCGCGAAGTCGATCCCGAACCCATCCGCCGGGGGGGCGTCGCTCACGCCGCCCGGCCCGAGGTAGTCCGCGTCCGCCCCGTCCCGCGCCTCGATGACATACGAGAACGCCCCCAGCCCCGTCGCCGGGATCGTCGCCTCCCAGAGGTCATACGCCCCGCGCTCGCCCACGAACGCCGCCTCGGCCGACCCGCCCCCGGTCCAGAGCACCCGCGCCCCGGTCAGGTCGCCCCGGAACGCCTGGAACCGCACGGCGAAGGCCTCGCCGTCCCTCGGCACGCGCGGCGTGCGGTCCTGCCAGCCGACATGGCTCAGGCCGTCCCACTCGACCGTTCCATCGTGCGACGCGGCGAGCGCGGCGGAAACCCCGCCCGCGAGGCCCAGCGCGACAAATCGACCTCTCAGCATGACACCTCCCCGGACACCTTCGAAGGACATTCTCGGACACACCCGCCGACGGAAACGGCGCCGATAGGTCAGGTCAGCCTATCGACGCCGCCGGCGTCAATCGAGAGTTGATTCGCAAAAACCGGCCGACCGGTTCACGATTTCACGGGCATCCGTTCACGAACCCGTTGACGAACGCGCCGACATCGCCCAGGTCCCACACGCCGAACGGGGCCGCGAGGTCCGCGATCGGGTCCTGCGCCAGGAAGCCCGCGATGAACGCGTTGATGTCGGCCAGGTCGAGCACGCCGCACGGCGCCGCGATATCGGCCGGGTTGCACCCGGCGACCAGGGCCCACTCAACGAACGCGTCGCCCAGCCCCGTCCCCGTGCCGGGCTCGTTGAGCGTGACGAACGCGAGGACGCGTCCGTCGTCGGTCAGGGCGACATCCTCGGCGGAGAAGGTCGCGATCTCGACCTGCGTCGACCCGTCGAGCTGGATCAGGTCCCCCTGCCGGGCCACGACGGTCGTCCCGTTGAGCACGAGCGCCTGCCCGCCCCCGCTGGTGTTGCCGGCGACGAGGTAGTCGTTCCCCAGCCCGTTCATCGCGACGATCGTGTCGCCCCAGGTCTCGGCGCTGCCGGTCGTGATCGGCATCCCGGTCATCGCGATGACATCCCCGTTGCGCACGACCCAGTCCGTGTCGTCCGGGAAGTCGCCCCGCGCGAACCAGTTGCCGACATCGTCGACATCCACCGCGAAGACCGCGTCGATCGCCTGCGCCGCGCCGGGCAGCATGTCCCCGTCACGCAGACGCACCTCGTTGTTCACCAGCACCGCCTCGATCGAGCCGGTGCCGGGCAGGATGTCCGCCTCGGCCACCCAGACCGACCCGTCCGCGCTCGACGAGAAGGTGTTCCCGCTCAGCGCGACGAACGAATCGATGGGGTCGCCCTCGGCGGCGTTCGTTCCTTCCTGCGACCGGACCGTCGAGCCGTGGTAGAGGGCCGAGCGGTAATCGGTCGGGATGTTCGCGATCAGGTCGGCGCGGAAGGCGACGGTCCCGTCGTTGAGCACATGCGTCGAGTTGAGGCTGTTGCCGAAGACCTCGTCGCCCGCGCCGGTCGGGTCGAAGAGCCCCGGGGCGGGGTCGCTCTCGCGCACCGCGGTGATCTGCTGCGTCCCGTCGAAGAGGAAGATCACCTCGTCGGTCGTCGTCGTCGCCCCGTTGAGGCGCGACCCGTAGGCGTAGTGCCCCGAGTCGTTGATCCCGCAGTCCGAGTCGACGAACGAGTGCGTCGAGCCCGCGATCGGCGTCGCGCCGCCCTCGATCGCCACGACCGAGCCCGTCAGCCCCGACCCCGCGACGATCACATCCAGCGACGCGCCCACGAACCCTTTGAACACCCAGTGCTGCCCGTTCGGGCTCGCGTAGAGCGAGAGCAGCGCCGTGAGTTCCTGCCCCCCGCTCCCCGGCACCTGCGCCGTCGGGTGACCCGGGATCTCCGTGTAGATCACAAACGGCGTGTACCCGCCGCACTGCCCGAACGCCGACCCCGCCGCGCACGCCAACGCCCCGGCCAAACCAAGCGACTTGAACATCGTTCCCTCCTTCGCCGAGCCACACCGGCCCGGGGCAACCAGCCTACCGCGCCCTCGCCCAGAGACGAAGCGGGAAAGACAGGAGACGAAGCGGGAAAGGCCAAGTTCGCGCCGGCTCTACCCTCAACGCAGCACCACCAGCGGGTCCCGGTCCGCCCGGCTGATGCGGAATTCCACGCCCTCAAGGCCCGCGGCGAGGCGACGCCCGAACCGGGGCAGGAACCCGCGTTCCGTGTTCGTGTGCCCCGCGAGCAGCACCGCCATCCCCCGCGCCGTCGCCCCGATCACCGCGTGGTGGGTCATCTCGCCGGTCACGAACAGCTGGCACCCCCCCTGCACCGCGACATCGGCCAGGTCGCTGCCCGACCCGGGCACCACGCCGATCTTGTGCAGGGGCGAGTCTTCGTCGATCCCCTCCGGCAACGCGTACTTCAGCCGGCTCACCCCAAGGTGCGCCTGCAGCCGCGACCCCACCTCCAGCACCGTCGCGGGCTGGTCGAGCACGAGCCGACGCCCCGTCCCGGTCGCCCGGCTCGGCTTGGGCGCGAGCTCATAGATGTCGAACGAGGGCTCCTCGTACGGATGGAACTGCCGCAGCGTTTCGATCGCCAGCGGGAGCGCCGACCGCGAGCAGACCATCTCCAAGCGCAGCTCCTTCACGCGCTCCAGCCGCCCGGCCCGCCCCACCGCGGGGTTCGAGGCGTCCGAGCCCAGGAAGGTCCCCTCGCCCTCGGTCGTGAACGAGCAGACCGCGTACTCACCGATCTGCCCCGCGCCCGCCGTCGCGAGCGCGCCGCGCAGCTGCTCCACCGCGTCGCGCGGCACGAACACCACCAGCTTCACCTGCGCCGACCTGGCCTGCACCATCTGCGGCGCGAGCGCCCGGATGTCGCAGTTGATCCGCGGGTCGTCCGCCGGGCCGGTCGTCCCCGCGATGCCCTCGCACAGCCAGTCCGTCACGCCCCCGCGGGCCGAGTCCAGCGCCGTGTGCGGGCTGTAGATCGCGATCCCCGCCTCGATCGCCCCGCGCACGATCCGCTCCGCGGTCGTCCGGCTCGTCAGCCGCTCCAGCGGCTTCCAGATCGGGGGGTGATAGGCGACGATCGCCGAGGCCTTCATCCCGACCGCCTCGTCCAGCACGCGCTCGGTCAGGTCGATCGTCAGCAGCACCGGGCCCGTCAGCGCCCGCGCCGGGTCGCCCACATGCAGGCCGACGCGGTCCCATGGCTCGGCGCCCTCCAGCGGCGCGAACGCCTCGATCGCCTCCACCAGTGCCGAGACCGTCTTGGACATACCCGCCCTTTCCGTCCCGAGTCTACCCCCGTCCCCGGGCCCCCGCCCCCGCCCGATACCATCCACGCGTGTCCCGACGACCCGTCACGCTGCCCGCGCACGCCAAGCTCAACCTGGCGCTGGCCGTCGGGCCGCCGATCGCCCGGGGGCCCGGTGCCGGGTTCCACCCGATCGCCTCCTGGATGGTCCCCATCGACCTGGCCGACGAGGTCCGCATCGAGCCGCTCCCGCCCGGCTCGACCTCCCGCGTCGAGGTCCGCTGGCAGTCCGGGTCGCCGGTCGAGTGGCCCGTCGAGTCCGACCTGGCGACCCGGGCCCACCGGGCCCTCGAGGCGGTCGCGGGTCCCTTGCCCTGCGTGATCCGCGTCACCAAGTCGATCCCCGCGGGCGGGGGGCTCGGGGGAGGCTCGAGCGACGCCGCCGCGGTCCTCCGGGGGCTGGCGCAGGCCTTCGAACTCTCGCCCGCGCCGGGCGCCCTCTCCGCCCTCGCCCACAGTCTCGGCAGCGACATCCCGTTCTTCATCGACGAGGACCGCCCGCCGGATCATCCCCCGCGCCCGGCGCTCGTCACCGGGTTGGGAGACGCCGTCGAGCGGCTCGACGCCCGCACACCCGACGCCCCGGTCCTGCTGATCTGCCCCCCCTTCGGCTGCCCCACCGGCGAGGTCTATCGGACCTTCGACGCCGCGCCGCGGCCCTTCCGCCCCGAAGCCGTCGACCGCCTCGCCCGCGCCCCGGGCCTCGACCCGGCCGACTTGTTCAACGATCTGGCCGAGCCCGCCGAGCGGGTCCGTCCGGCCTTGGCGGGCCTGCGGCGCGCGCTCACCGAGGGTCTGGGTGTCCCCGTGCATGTCTCGGGCAGCGGGTCGACGCTCTTCTGCTTCGATGACCGGGCCGATCTCGCCGCGTCACTCGCTCCGGGGTCAATCGTCAGGTCGGCTCGCCCGACCTATGTTCCTATCCGCCCGTTTGGGCGGGAGGGCGGCTATCCGCGAGGGGACCGGGCATGACCGACGCAGCCAACGACCAGCGCAAGTTCCTGGGCATCGACCTCGGGGGGACCAATGTCCAGATCGGCGTCGTGGGCGCCGACGGCAAGGTCCTCAGCCGCGCCAAGCGGAAGACCGGCGCCGAAGAGGGGCGGGACGCTGTTCTCGCCCGCATCGCCGACGGCGTCAACGAGGCGTGCAAGTCGGCCGGGGTGCCCCTCGACCAGGTCGCCGCCGTCGGCATGGGGGCCCCGGGCCCGGTCGATCCGAACACCGGCGTCGTCATCGAGGCCGTCAACCTCCGGTGGGTCGACGAGCCCGTCGCACGCCTGCTCTCCGACCGGCTCGGCCGGCCCGTCTTCCTCGACAACGATGTCAATGTCGCCGTCTACGGGGAGTGGAAGCAGGGCGCCGGACGCGGGGCCCGCCAGCTCATGGGCGTCTGGGTCGGCACCGGCGTCGGCGGGGGCCTGATCCTCAACAGCCAGCTCTTCTACGGGCACTTCCTCACCGCGGGCGAGGTCGGGCACATGATCATGCACCAGATGAACCCGCCGGGAGTCCGCTCCGTCGAGCACAACTGCTCCCGCACCGCCATCTGCAACCGGGTCCGCCAGCTCATCGAGGCGGGGCGGGCATCGATCGTGCCCGATCTCGTCGAGGGCAAGCTCGGCAAGATCAAGAGCCGCACCATCGCCGACGCCTACCGCAAGAACGACGCGCTCGTGGTCGAGATCGTCCACGACGCCGCGACCCGGCTGGGCATCATGCTCGCCGGCGTGGTCACGCTGCTCTCGCTCGAGAAGATCGTGCTCGGAGGCGGGCTGACCGAGGCGATCGGCGAGCCCTTCGTCACCCGCGTCCGCGACGCCGTGAAGAAGGAGGCCTTCCCCGCGGTCTGCAAGCAGGTCGAGGTCGTCGCCAGCGCCCTCGAGGACAACGCCGGCGTCGTCGGCGCCGCCTTCATCGCCCTCGAACGCCTCGACGCCCGCGCATGAAAAACGCCGGGCGAGCCCGGCGTCGGTTCCAGCACCCCGGGCCGTGCTCAGTTCATCTCGTCGATCATCGCGTCCACCGCCAGATCGAATCGCTCCGGCGTGTCGTAGGTCCCGCGGGCGATCTCGCCCCGGACCCGATCGACCAGCTCGGCCCGGATCTCCGGCATCGCGTTCATCTTCGCCAGGAATCGCGCCGCGTCGGACACCTCGACGCGGTCATCCCCCCGGCGCGGCTTGGCCGCCCGGCGCTCCGCGGGCCGATCGGCCTGCTGCTCGGCCGGGGTGATCCGACCGGCGGACGCGGCTTGAATGGGCGGGAGTTCGGTCATTCGTACGCTCCTTCGCGGCCCCCTCGGCCGGGGCTGCTTCCTCTTCGTCGTTTCCGGTGGTTGGGCCGAACCACCGCTCTGGGCGTGAGTATCGACGGGTGGGGCGCGTGCGCTGCAAAATCCGATCTGGGTCTCAAGGAGCATCAACACCATGTCTCACAAGAGTTTGCGTGCAATAACCGCGGCTCGGACGACAATGTTTTTCAGTTGTGTTAGGGTGTTTCCGCCCGATCATGCCACCCCCAACCCACAACCGGGTAGGGACTCCTCCCACCGAACACGCCGCGCGCCGGCCGGGCTCCCCGCAGCCCTTGCGCTTCTCCTCCTGATCGTCCCCCTGACCGGGTGTGGCGGCACGCCGAAGACCGCCGAACCCGACCCTCGCCTCGCCGACGAGGGACGCCTCCTCTTCACGGAGCGCGACCCCGGGGCCGACGACCAGAATCCGGGATCACCCGACGGCGCCTCGGCGTTCACCATCCTGCTCGGCACGGTTCCACCGGCGTTCGAAAGCCGCCCGGAGGTGCTCGCCGCGGAGTACGCCCGGGCGCTGGGGGGCACGGAGGTCCGGGTGCTCCCGGCGGAGGGTGATCGCCCCGCGCGTCTTGTCCTCGGGCGGTACGCCGACCCGGGGTCGGCCGGGGCCCAGGCCGACCTGCACCGCGTCCGCGAGGCCGAGGTCGGGGGGCGCCGCCCCTTCGCCGGCGCGGTGCTGGCGCCGGAATCGGTCCCGACCCCCGAATCGGATCGGCTGGGGCGGTTCGATCTGCGTCGGGCCAAGGGGCTCCACGGGGCCGAGCACCGGTACACGCTCCAGATCGCGGCGTACGCGCGCGAGGACAACCAGCGCCCCAGCCCCGCCGATCTCGCGGCGTTCCGCAAGGCCGCGGAGGAGGCCGTCGAACGGCTCAGGCGCGAGGGGGAGCAGGCCTTTTTCTATCACGGGCCCAACGGGAGCATGGTGACCGTCGGGCTGTTCAACGACGGGGATCTGGACACCAGCGTGGCGCCGCCCATCGAGAGCCGGAGGCTGGCCGAGGTCAGGGCGCGGCACCCGCACAACCTGGTCAACGGGCGGGGCGTCCGCGAGGTCGCCCGCGGGGCCGAGGCCCAGGCGAGGCTCCAGGAGAGCCGGCTGGTGCTCATCCCGGATTAGGCGGGCCGCTCTCAGGGTTGGTAGGGCATCACGCCGCTGATGAAGAGCGGCTCGATCTCGATCACCCGCCACGCGCCGTCGCCCTCGAGACGCCACGCGATCGCGACCCAGGCGAGGGTCTTCTGCCCGTCGCGGGGCTGGACGCTGACATACGCCTGCGTGCGCGCGGCGTTTCGCCCGTCGATCACGCCCTGGCGCTCAATGAGCGCCACCCCGGAGACCGGGTACAGCTTGCCGAGCGCCAGGTCGACCGTGCTGATGATCGCGTCGCGCGAGAGGCTCTCGCGGACCGCGACCAGCCTGGTCGCCCGCATCCGGGCGTCGGCCGCGAGAAGCTCGTCGAGGGCGGCGAGATCGACCCCGGCGACGGCGCGGACCAGGGCGTCCTGCCGCGCGAGCAGCCGCTCGCGGTCGGTCTCGACCAGCATCGCGGTGAGCATGAACGCGCCGGCGGCGACGATCGCCCCGGCCGCGGCGAGCAGCCCCTCGCGCAGCCTTCCCTGCGCGTTGAGGGCGATCAGCACCAGCAGACCCACGAGGAGGAGCCCGACCGCGGGGGTCGTCGGCGATTCGAGCGCAAACCGAGTCAGGATGCCCGGTTGCGGCTGGGGCGGGACGGGCGGGTTGACCCAGTCCCCGAGTTGCGCGAGCAGGAGCGGGGGGTGCATGGGGAGTGCGGCCTTCTTTACAGGCAGGTCGCCGGGGTCGCCGATGCCTTGTTCACGCGGAGGGTCGCGGTGCGCCCCCCGTGCAGACCACCGTAGCCCGGCGGTTGCCGGGCGTCCCGGAGGACCGGGGCGAGCGGCGGGGCGGAGCGACCCATGGACGCGTTTTCCAACGAATTCACCTTCGACCTCGGCACGCTCGGGGGCATCTCCACCGGGAGCGGGGTCCTCGACCGCAACCTCCGGGTAATCGCGCGGACCAGCCCGGCGGCCGCGGCCCGCATCGCGCAGGCCCAACCCTCGCCGAGCCTCGAATGGGTCCCGAGCGAGGAGGCCGAGCCCGGGCTCGTGCTGCACGAGGCGGCCTCGGAGATCGCCGACCCGTTCGGGCTCTCGGGCCCGGGCCCGGCGGGTTCGCAGCGGGTGCTCGCGAGCCGGCGGCGTCCGTTGACCGAGGCGGCCCGGCTCGCCGAATCGGTGGATGTGGTCGGGCACGGGGGCGTGTGCGTGCTCGGGTTCGGCGCGGGCTACCACTGCCGCGCACTCGCGGAGCGGCTGGGCGAGGTCGGGGCGGTCGTCTGCTTCGAGCCCGATCTCGGGCTGCTGCGGGCGGTCTTCGAGCGCGTCGACCACAGCGCGTGGATGGAGAAGACGAACTTCGTGCTGCTGACCGAGGCCGAGGATCAGGCCGCGATCGGCGCGTCCATCCGCGGGCTCGAGGGCATCCTCGCGCTCGGGGTGAAGCTGCTCGAGCACCCCGCGAGCCGGGCCCGGCTTGGCGACCGCGCGGCGCGTTTCGGGGAGAAGTTCGCCAACACGATGCGGTCGATGCGGACCTCGGTGCTGACCGCGCTGGTGCGCTCGCAGGCGTCGCTGCGCAACATGGTGATGAACGCGGACTTCTACGCCTCGTCGCCCGGCATCGCGGACCTTGCGGGCGCGGGGTACGGGCGCCCGGCGATCGTCGTCTCGGCGGGCCCGAGCCTCGAGCGGAACATCGAGCTGCTGGCCGACCCGCGCGTGCGCGAGCACGCGGTGATCATCGCGGTGCAGACGGTGCTCAAGCCGCTGCTGAGGCGGGGGATCAGGCCGCACTTCGTGTGCGCGCTGGACTACCACGAGCTGAGCAAGCGTTTCTACGAGGGGCTGACGGCGGCGGATGTCGAGGGGGTGACGCTCGTGGTCGAGCCCAAGGCGAACCCGTCGATCCTCGAGTCGTTCCCGGGGCGGATCCTGTGCGTGCAGGAGCAGATGCTCGACCAGATCCTGGGCCCGGAACTGGCGGGACAGAAATGGCCCCTCAAGGCGGGCGCGACCGTGGCCCATCTGTGCGCGTACCTCGGGCGTCACATGGGGTGCGACCCGCTGGTGCTCGTGGGGCAGGACCTGGGCTTCACGGACGGGCAGTACTACGCCGCCAACGCCGCGATCCACGAGGTCTGGGCGGGTGAACTGGGCCCGATGCGCACGCTCGAGATGTTCGAGTGGGAGCGGATCGTGCGGAGCCGGAGCCTGCTGCGCCGGGCGGAGGACCTGCAGGGCCGCCCGATCTACACCGACGAGCAGATGGCGACCTACCTGGCCCAGTTCGAGGTGGACTTCGCCGCCGACGAGCAGCGCGGGCTGCGGGTGATCGACGCGACCGAGGGGGGCGTGCGCAAGGCGCACACGACCGTGATGACCCTCGCCGAGGCGCTCGAGCGGCACGCGGACGGGGAGCGCTTCGCGCCGCCCCCGCCCCGGGGCGGGCGGGAGCGTGCGGCGGTTTCGGCCGCGGTGTGCGCCCGGCTCGAGGCCGTGGCGCGGCAGGCGGACGAGGTCGAGTCGTGCAGCCGGCGTGCGGCGGGCATCCTGCGGGAGATGATCGCGCCGGGCGCGACGCCCTCGGGCGTGGACCGCCTGATCGACGAGGTCTACAAGGTCCGCGACGAGGTGGTGCGCCACGAGCCGGCGTACGGGCTTGTCCAGTTCATGAACCAGGCCGGGGCGCTGCGTCGCTTCCGGGCCGACCGGTCCATTCAACTGGACACCGCGATGGACGAGCAGGAGCGGCAGCGGAAGCAGATCGAGCGCGACATCTCGAATGTGGAGTGGACCGCCGACGCCGCCGCTGAACTGGCAAGGCTGCTCCGGGGCTCGGCCTCCGCGGTCCGGGGCGAGCGCGCCCGCGAGACCACCGACCCCGCGCCGACGCCCGAGCAGCTCGAGGCCCGCCCGGATCGCCGCGTCGCCGCCCTGCTCGGGTACGACCACGAGATCAATGGGCTCGGGCTGCCGCGCGGCGGCCCGACGGTCTCCGAACCCCCGCTCCGCGCGACCGTGCGCCGGCTTCTCCGCGCCCCCGGGCTCGACGAGATCGTCGTCATGACGGGCGCTCCCCAGGCCGCGGCCGCGGCGCTCGGGGAGATCGCCTCCGGCCCGCGCGTGGCGATCGAGCCGGTCGACGCCGGGGCCCTGCGGGCCCGGACGCGCGCGATCGGTCGGGCCCGGCTCATGAGCCCCGACGCCTGGCGCGGGGCGATGGGCGGCGTGTCGTGCTACGACGAATCGTTCGATCCCCGACTCGCGGGCGAGGTCATGGCAAAGCGGGGCCTCGACGCGGCGGTCCTCGTCGGGGCGGACTGGATGCTCGTCGACCCGGCCCTCGTCGCCGCGGTGGTCGACCGCTACCGCGAGCAGCCCGAGACGGTGCATCTCGCGCTCACGCAGGCCGCCCCGGGCCTCGCCGGGCTGCTGCTCGACCGCGAGGCGATCGCGCAGATGGGCGAGGGGCAGGCGCACGCGGCGAACTACGCGACGGTGGGGGGGCTGCTCTCCTACCTGCCGATCGCGCCCCAGGCCGACCCGGTCTCCAAGGCGTTCTGCGTGCCGGTGCACCACACGGTGCGCAACGCGGGGCGGCGGTTCGTGCCCGACACCCCGGAGGGCGTCTCGCTCATCGAGGGCGCGATCGATCGCCTGGGCGACCGCTGGGAGCGGGCCGACGCGGAGGCCGTCGTCGCCGCCTCGGTCGACCGCGCCCCGGCCGCGCCCCGGCACCTGGTGCTTGAACTCTGCACCGGCCGGCTCGCGGGGGGCATCTTCGGGCAATGGCGCCGTACCGCCACGCCCGGCGGGGGCGAACGCCCCGTGCTCGCGCTCGACTCGGCGACCCGGATCATCGAGGCCTTCGCCGCGGGGAGGCCAGACACGGTGCTGACGCTCGACGGCGTGGGCGACCCGCTCATGCACCCGGGCCTGTTCGGCGTCGTCGCCGCGGCCCGGGCCGCCGGTGTGGGCCTGGTCCACCTCCGCACCGACGCGCTCGCGGACGCTTTCGACGCGGACCGGCTCGTCTCCTGCGGCGTCGATGTCCTCAGCGTCGACCTGCTCGCGACCTCGCCGGCGACCTATGTGCGCATGGCGGGCGTCGACCGGTACGACCTGGTCAAGTCCCGCGTGGAGGCGCTGCTCGAGCGGCGGGGCTCGGCGGGCGGGCTCCCGGGCGTCTGGGTCGTCCCGCGGATCACGCGCTGCGACGAGGTCTACGAGGAGATCGAGCCGTTCTACAACGGGTGGCTCATGGCCGCGTGCAGCGCCGTCATCGACCCGATCCCCGACGGCGCGGTGATGCCCGAGTCGGCCCGGATCCGGGCGCTCCCGCTGCCCGCGCTGGCCAGGATGCGCCGCCTGCGCGAGACGCTGCTCGTGCGCAGCGACGGGCGGGCCTGCGACGCCGAGGGCAACCCCGCGGGCGACCTGCTCGACGAGCCCTTCGAACGCGTCTGGCGGGCGATCTGGCGCGAGCGGGGGGAACGCGTGGCGGCGTGAGGGAAACGACGGATCCACCGGCTGCCCCAACAGATCGCTTTGATGTGTTCATGCAGAAAGCCGGTCGAGGTCCATCGGCCACGACCGGCGGAGACTCGTGACTCGGTCAAGGCGTCTTCAGGAAGACCAAACAGGGAACGCCGCCGTCGGAGCCGTTCGGGCCTCTGGCCCCCTGTGCGGCACCGCCCTGTGCGCCGTTAGGACCTTTAGAAGCAGGAGTTTGACCTGGGATGCCAAATCCAGCGTCACCACCTTGCCCACCCTTCCCCGGAATTGTCGATCCTCCGGGGAATCCCGTGCCACCGTCGCCCCCGGCAGCCCAGCCGCGGCCACCGTTGCCGCCGGCACCGCCAAGGCCAGAAGTTGCGTTGCCTCCTGAACCGCCCGCACCGCCATTCGCTGGACCGCATCCCCCATACGCGCCATTTCCACCCTGACCTCCTGACCCTCCCTTGCCGCCCTTTGCAGTCCCGCTCTGTCCACCATTTCCGCCGTCGCCACCGACTGAAGTTGGACTCTCGCAACAGGGGCCTCCATTTTGGCCCGATCCCGCGCTGCCGGATGCAGCGTGGCCCCCTCGCCCCCCCGTGCCTCCAGGAGTTGCTGGTGTGCACCCGCCTTCTCCGTCTGCGGCAGCGTTGGTTCCGGCACCTCCCGAGCCGCCATTCCCACCTGTTGCGGGGGCGGAGGCAAAGCCGTTACTCCCGTTCGCGCAGTTGTCCGCAGTTTCCGGGTCCCAAGGGCTCGCATTCGGGCTGCTGTTGTCGTCGCCATCCGTGCCTGGTGATCGGAGGTCGCGGCCGTAGCCTGAAGCAAGTTGAACATCGACGACGAGAGCATCCCCACCATTGCCGCCTGTCCCCGTAATCCCCAGAAGCGCCAAAGAACGAACAGATTGCCCCGCGTCTCCGCCATCGCCGCCATGAATCACTCCACCAGAGCGAGCAACGACTGAACCAAACACAATCACATGTCCCCCATCCCCACCGGATCCCGCGGGTCCGCCCGAACCACCGCGACCGCCGCTGATCTCGCCGTCCAACAGGATCCATGGGGCGTCAAGGACGACCTGACTGCCTTGCCCACCGATCTCCCCCTCGGAAAGTCCGGAGTAACCAGCGCCACCCCGAATGTCTCCCTTGATTTCGATGGAGCGGTTGGAGAAGATCCGCAGACTCGGCGCGGCATGCCCGCCGAGCTCATCGCCACTCAGGAGAACGATCTCCCCCTCGATCTGTGCTTCCTCTTCTATCATCAGATCGAGGTTCCCAACAACGATGAGCCTTGAAGATGCAGGAATCCGGAGTGAGCGGGCAGTGATAATTCCACTCAATCTGTGTGAACCGATGATGTGAAGATCGTCGCCCAGGCTGGCGTTGGATTGGGCGAATCCGAAGTTGATCACTACGGACAAAACGGCCAAGCTGATCGTCGAATATATCCTCATCATGGATACTCCTTCCCTGATTCCGGTGCCCTAGTTGCTTGCGACGCTTTGCAAGGGCTGCCTCGTCGCCCGTATGTCGAGTTTTGCCCCTGGATGGCGTTTCCCCCGTTCCCGCCCGTGTGGCCAGCGCCTCCATCACCACCAATGACGCGTTGTGACAGGCCGCCGAGCCCGCCGTCACCCGGGCCGTTGCCATCGCCCCCGTTTCCTCCTGAGCCTGCGGCGCCGTTAGAGGCGCGTCCTCCATTTCCCCCGCGCCCGCCCAGCCCCCAAGGGCGGCCCGATCCACCCCGGCCTCCGATGCCTCCGCGCCCGCCGACGGCCATCCCGGAGTCCCCCCCCGTCCCTCCGTTGCCGCCGCCCAACAGCGAACGCACACCCGGAGGCGGAGGCTCGCAGGCGTCCCGCCCCGGGTACCCGTTCTCGCCCGGGCCTCCGAGCGCCTCGCCCCCGTGGCCCGCATCGCCCCCCCCGCCACCGGGGATGGCGTCAGAAGTCAAATCCGCGTCCCCACCCAGCCCGCCGGACCCGCCGATTCCCCCGAACGCGTGCGCTCCCGGGGCCCCGGGCCAGCCTTCTCCGATGGCGTTGTCGCGTTGCAGGACGAAGGACATCGGGATCATCGCACGCTCCGCCCGGCGCGGCGCGTAGGGGTCGTCGGCGCGTGCGGACCCGCCATTCCCGCCCGCGCCTCCGTTCCCGGGAATGCCTGCGTCATTGGGTGGGCCGCCGTTCCCACCGTGCCCGGCTGAGCCGCCGATGAGCAGGACCGGGTGCCCGTTGGTGGTGATGATTACCCCGCGGACCGAGCAGTTCCCGCCATCTCCGCCGTTGCCGCCGGGTTCCCCGGGGTCGCCGTGGTTTCCCGGTCCTCCGCTCCCGCCCTCGAAGGACTGCTGGGCGGTCACGATGAGGGGTGCGTCGAGCATGATCGAGCCTCCGTTGCCGCCCGGCTCGCCGGGGTCGAGCCCCGGATGGCCCCGGCCCGTGCGGATCTGCCCGTCGATGCGGATCATCACACCGGCGCGCAGCTCGATGGAGGCCCCGTCGCGGGCATCCTCTGCCTTGGGCGTGCCGGCGACGATCACGCCGTCGACGCGGATGCTGTTGGAGGCCCTGATGACCAGGTCGCCGTCGAGGCGGAGCACCTCCCCCCGTTCGAGGACGAAGTCCTCGACCTCGACGACGCCTGATGTAGGAATGGTCGGGGCGGCGGCTTCGGCGCGTACATGGGAAGACAAGACTATCGCGAGGAGGAATGCGCCAAAGACCCGAAGTGGGAACAATCGAGTAGATGTCATCGCAGCAATCTACGCGACTCGGTTCATGATCACAAGGCAAATACTGTGCAACATAGAAATGTGAACCTCCACCTATTTCGGGGGCGGCACGCCGATGTCCTCGTCCCACAGGTCGGGGCGGTCGGCGATGAAGCGGCGCATCAGGTCGACGCAGCGTTCGTCGTCGAGCACGACCACCTCGATCCCCTCGGCCCGCAGCCAGTCCTCGCGCCCCTGGAAGGTCCGGTTCTCGCCGATGACGACGCGCCGGACGCGGTGGAGGACGGCCGTGCCGGTGCACATCGCGCAAGGGCTCAGGGTCGAGACGAGGGTGAGGGTGTGCCAGTCGCGGCGCCGCCCGGCGTTCCGGATACAGACGGTCTCGGCGTGGGCGGTGGGGTCGCCGGTCTGCACGCGGAGGTTGTGCCCCCGGGCGACGATCTCGCCCCGGGGATCGGCGAGGACCGAGCCGATGGGGATGCCCCCCTCGGCGGCGGACTTGAGGGCCTGCTCATACGCGGCGTCGAGGAGGATGCGGTCGCTGGGCATGGGATCACGATACACCGGGGCGGCCCGGGTCAGTAGACTCGCCGCATGCCGCCCGTCCTGCCCGCGAACCTCGTCGTCTTCGACCACCCGCTGATCAGCCACAAGATGTCGTACCTGCGCGAGGCGACGACCAGCCACCGGGCATTCCGGGCGTTGATGGCCCAGATCGCGGGGTTGATGGTCTACGAGGTGACGCGATCGTTCGAGACGCGTCCCGTGGAGATCGAGACGCCGCTGGAGCGGACCGGGGCCAAGCGTCTGGCGCGGACGATCACGGTGGTGCCCGTGCTCCGCGCGGGGCTGGGGATGACCGAGGGCGTGCTCGACCTGATGCCCGAGGCGAGGGTGGGCCACCTGGGCCTGGCGCGCGACGAGCACACGCTCCGCCCCAAGGCCTATCTCAAGAAACTCCCGGGCGACCTCGACGCCGGGCCTGTCGTGCTCGTCGACCCGATGCTCGCGACGGGGGGCTCGGCCCTGGCCGCGATCGCGATGCTGCGCGAGGCGGGGGCGCACGACCTGCGGATGATCTGCCTCGTCGCGTCGCCCGAGGGGGTGGAGCGTCTCGCGCACGAGGCGCCCGATGTCACGATCTACGCCGCGGCGCTCGACGAGCGCCTCGACGAGCGGGGGTACATCCGCCCGGGCCTGGGCGACGCGGGGGACCGGCTGTACGGGACGGTCTGAAACGACAACCGGGCGATGCGGGGAGGGGGCCCGCACCGCCCGGTCTTTGGTTGTCCGCAGGTCAGGCGTCCGGTCCGAGGCGGGGGTCAGAGCAGCGCGAGGCAGATCATCGAGACGCCCAGCGCACCGGCGAGCAGCAGGCCGTACGAGACAAATCCCAGCGCGATCGGCCAGCCGGGATCCGAGGCGACCGGGTCGCGCGCGACGGCGTGGGCGGTGGCGTGCTTGGCGTGGTGTTGCATCGGGTGGTCCTTTCGTCGAGATTCGACAACAGGAGCCAACAGCCCGTGCGCGGGCGCTATTCCGGCCACGGATTTCGGGCCCGCGGCTCAGCAGACGCGGTTGGGCGGCGTGCGCCCGCCGAGGATTGCGGCCGCGTTCTCCGCGACCATCTTCGTCATCTCCTCGCGGTAGCGGACCTCCGCCGAGCCGATGTGCGGGGTCATCACGACATTGTCGAGATCGAGCAGGCCCTCGTGGATCCTCGGCTCGTGCTCGAAGACATCGAGCCCCGCGCCGAAGATGCGTCGGGCGCGCAGCGCCGCCGCGAGCGCCGCCTCGTCCACCACCGGGCCCCGCGAGGTGTTCACGAGGATCGCGTTGGGCTTCATCAGCCCGAGGCGGCGCGCGTCGATCAGGTGCCGCGTCTCGTCCGTCAGCGGGGTGTGGATGCTGACCACATCGGCCAGGGCGAGCCCCTCGTCGAGCTCGACGCGCCGGGCGTTCACCGGGGCGAGCTCGAACCCCCAGTGCCGCGACCGCGCGGTGTAGAGCACGCGCATGCCCCACGCCAGCGCCCGCGTCGCGACGCCGAACCCGATCCGACCCGCCCCGACGATGTGCAGCGTCCGCCCCGTCAGGTCGAGCCCCATGAACTCGGCCATGCCCAGGGGGCCGTGCCGCTCCCACGCCCCCGTGCGCGCGAACCGGTCCCCTTCCACCAGCCGCCGCGCCACCGCCATCACCAGCACCCACGCGAGGTCGGCCGTGCCCTCCGTCACCGCGTCGGGCGTGTTGGTCACCGCGATCCCCCGGGCCCGGCAGGCGTCGAGGTCGATGTTGTTGTACCCGACGGCGAAGTTGCAGACGCCCTTGAGCCCGGGCCCCGCCGCGTCGAGCATCGCCTCGTCGATGTGGTTGCCGAACATCGAGACCAGGATGTCGCACCCCCGCACGAACGCCCGGATCTTCTCCGCGGGCTCGGCCCGGTCGCTCAGCACCCGGACCTCGGCCCCAGGGACGACCAGCGTGCCGGGAACGGTCCGCGTGACGGCGACAACGGGGCCTTGGGTGCTCATGCCGATACGCTAGCACCGCGCCCCGAGGCATCGGCCCCCGTGAGACTGCTGACCTGGAACATCCTCCACGGCGGGGGCCCCGAGCGGCTCCCCCGGATCGCGCTCGCCCTGCTCGACTGGGCCCCCGATGTCATCACGCTCACCGAGTTCCGCGCCGCGCGGGGCGGGTCGCTCCGGGCCGTCCTCGCCGACCACGGCTGGGAGCACCAGGCCGTCAGCGGCGGGCACGACCCCGACTCGGACCCGGCCCCGCCCTCGCCCAACCGGGTTCTCATCGCCTCGCGCCGCCCGATCGACGCGGTCGACGCCCACCCGGGCCTCCCGCCCGCCCTGCGGCGGCGCATCCTGACCGCCCGCCTCCGCTCGGGCCCCCGCTCGGGCCTCGAAGTCACCGCGGTGCATGTGCCCGAAGCGGCCCGCTCGGACCGGGCTGGTCTGGTCGCCAAGACGGCGGTGTGGCACGAGTTGCTCCGTGCCGCGCGCGCCCGCCGGGACGCGGACCATGTGATCCTGGGGGACCTCAACACGGGTCGGCACCGCCTCGACGAGGCCGGCGCGTCGTTCTCCTGCACCGCCCTGCTGGGGCGGCTCGCCTCGCTCGGGTACGCCGACGCGTGGCGAACCCTGCACGGGGCGGCGCGGCAGGGCTCGTGGTTCAGCCCCGCGGGCGGCGCGTTCCGCATCGACCACGCGCTGGTCTCGCCCCCGCTCGCCCCCCGCGTCACGCACGCCGAGTACGGGCTTTCCGCCCTCGCGGAGGGCCTGTCGGACCACGCGCCGCTGGTGGTCGGGCTCGCCCCCGGGCCCGCGGAGGCCGGAAATCACGGGGAATTTTGTGCGGGGACTTCAAAAAACCCTCCAAAAATCGGGGAAAACGGGCGCGGGGGCCGATAGTCTCCACGCCTCGGCCGGAGGATCGGCCGAATCCAACCTCGACTCGGAGTCAACGCCATGGCAAAGAAGACCTCGAAGAAGCCCGCCGCGAAGCCCGCGGCCAAGAAGCCCGCCTCGAAGGCGGCCCCCAAGCCCGCCAAGATCGCCAGCTCCGGCAAGCCCCGCACCAAGAGCGAGATCATGGGCACCATCGCCGATCATGTCGGGATCTCCAAGAAGGAGGTCGCCGGCGTCTTTGATGTGATGAGCCAGATGATCGGGGCCGACCTCAAGAAGGGCGCCGCCGAGCAGTTCACCGTCCCCGGCCTCATGAAGGTCTCGGTGGTCCGCAAGCCCGCCACCAAGGCCCGCAAGGGGATCAACCCCTTCACCAAGGAAGAGGTCATGTTCAAGGCCAAGCCCGCCCGCAATGTCGTCAAGGTCCGCCCCATGAAGGGCCTCAAGGACCTCGTCGCCTGACCGGGCGCCCCAGCTGAAATCTCCCACCACGCGGCCCGGAGTTCTCGCCCGGGCCGCGGTTGTTTTTGTCCCGGGCCGGGACCGGCGGTCAGTCCTTCACCAGCCGCATCGCGATCAGGTCCTGGACATCGAGCAGCCCCACGGGGCGGCCCGCGGGGTCGGTCACGGGGATCTCGTCCTGCCGGTGCTCGCGGACGAGGTTCACCGCGTCCCGGGCCAGCGCCGTGTCGGGCAGAGCCCGGGGCGAGGCGGTCATGACCTCGCCGATCGCCCGATCCAGGGCCCCCCGGTCCCGCAGCACCAGGCGGCGCAGATCCCCGTCGGTGAAGATCCCCGCCAGCCGCCCCGTGCCCGGCTCGACCACCAGGATCGCCCCGGGGCGCCGCTCCAGCCTCGCCGCGTGGTCGAGCGCCTGCGCGACCGTCTCCGCGGGCTCAATCAGGGGCAGGTTCTCCCCCGCACGGAACCGGAGCAACTCGGTCACCGGGCGGAGCAGCCCGCCCAGTTGCCCCCCCGGGTGGCGGCGGCGGAAGTCCTCGTCGGTGAACGCGCGCCGCCTCGCCACCGCCAGCGCCAGCGCGTCCCCCAGCGCCAGCGTCACGGTCGTCGAGCTCGTCGGCGCCACCAGCGCCTGCCCCCCGTGGTCCCGGGCCGCCTCCTGATCGACCAGCTCGGCCAGCACCGCGTCGGCGACCCGCTCCAGGCTCGAGGGGGCCCGTGCCTCCCCCGGGGCCGACCCGCGCGTGATCGCGATCACCGGGATCCCGTCCTGCTTGAGCGTCGCCGCGAGCGCCACGACCTCCTCGGTCTCGCCCGAGTGCGAGATGCACACCGCGACATCGCTCGCGCGGAATCGGCCCAGGTCCCCGTGGGCCGCCTCGGTCGGGTGCACCGCGTGCGCGGGGATGCCCAGCGAGGACATCGTCGCCGCGATCTTCTGCCCGATCAGCCCGCTCTTGCCCAGCCCCGACACCAGCACCGTGCCCCCGGCCCCCGTCGCCCGCTCGATCAGCGAGACCGCCCCCGTGAACGAGTCGCCCAGCGCCGCCGCGGCCCGGCGGATCGCCTCCGCCTCGTCGTGCAGCACGCGGGCGGCGTAGTCGAGTTCGTGCGCCGGCTCGGTCGTCCCCATCGCCGTAGGGTACACTCGCCCGGGCGGGCGGAGCCGTCTCCTGTGTGCCCGGAAGGCCCCTCACGCCCACGGGGGATCGCGTGACCGTCGACTACCGCGTCCAGCTCGAAGCGTTCGAAGGCCCCCTGGACCTGCTGCTGTTCCTCATCCGCAAGGCCGAGGTCGAGGTCACCGACATCCCCGTCGCCACCATCACCGACCAGTACCTCGCCTTCCTCGAGCACATCGAACGCATCGACATCGACCTCGCCGGCGAGTTCCTCCTCATGGCCGCCACGCTCATGGAGATCAAGAGCCGCGTCGTCGGCGCCATCGGCGAGCCGGCCCGCGGAACCGGCGAGCGGGCCGGGGTGGACGAGGACGGCCCCGACCCCAGGGCCGAATTGGTCCGCCAGCTGCTCGAGTACAAGAAGTACCGCGACGCCGCCGACGCCCTCGAGCGCCGCCGCGAGGAGTGGGAGGCCCGCTTCCCCGTCGCCCCCGCGGGCGTCTCGGCCGACGAGCTCCGCGAGGCGTTCGAGGCGATGGACGACCCCGAGATCGAGGACCTCAACCTCCTCGACCTCTTCGAGGCCTTCCGACGCATCGCCGAGACCGTGAACATGGACCGCCTCGGCGAGCACCAGGTCCTCTCCGACGAGACGCCCATCGAGCTCCACGCCGAGGACATCCTCGACCGCGTCCGGCGCGAGTCCGAGCAGGGCGGGCAGCTCACGCTCTTCGGCGTGCTCCAGGGGCGGACCCGCCCCGAGATGGTCGGCCTCTTCCTCGCGATGCTCGACCTCATCCGCCAGCACCGCCTCGCCTTCCGGCAGGAGCAGGACGAGCACGGCACCAGGGGCGAGATTGTGCTCGAGGTCCGCGAGCCCGAGGGGCCGGACGACCCCGGCGCCGCCCTGCCCGGGTAGGCTCCTGCCCATCCCACGGGAGACCCCCTCGATGCGCACGCCGCCCGCTCTCTTCGCGTTCACCCTCGCCGCCGCCGCGCTCGCCGCCGACCCCGGCGCGATCAACAACGACCCCGTCCGCGACACGCCGCTCGACCGCTACACCGCCCAGCGCGACCCCTCCTTCGCCTTCACCCTCGAACGCACCTACGCCGATCGCCCCGGGTTCACCGGGTACGCCCTCAACCTCACCAGCCAGACCTGGCGCGCCGAGGGCGAGGTCGACTTCCCGCGGTGGACGCACATGATGGAGATCGTCCGCCCCGACAACGCCCGGGGCGACGCCGCCCTGCTCATGATCGGGGGCGGGCAGCGCCAGGCCACCCCCAACGAGCGCATCCGCGAGGTGCTCTACACCATGGCCGGGCTCACCGGCGGCGTGGTCGTCTTCCTGCCCAATGTCCCCAACCAGCCGCTCACCCTCAACGGCGACGACGAGATCCGCTTCGAGGACGACCTCCTCGCCGAGTCCTGGGTCACCGCCGGGCGGACCGACGACCCGGGCTGGATCATCCACCTCGCGATGGTCGAGTCCGCCGTCGCCGCCATGGACGCCGCCCAGGCCTTCCTCGCTTCAGATGAGGGAGGGAATCTCGCGATCGACCGGTTCATCGTCTCGGGCGGCTCCAAGCGCGGCTGGACCACCTGGCTCACCGCCGCGGTCGACGACCGCGTCGCCGGCATCATCCCGCTCGTCATCGACACGCTCAATCTCCCCGCGACCATGCGCCACCACTGGGGCGCGTACGGCTTCTGGGCCCCCGCGATCGGCGACTACGCCAGCCGCCGCCTCTTCAAGTGGCTCACCTCCCCCGAGGGGCACACGCTCCGCAGTGTGGTCGATCCCTATCTCTACCGCGACCGCCTCACGATGCCCAAATTCCTCCTCAACTCCGCGGGGGACCAGTACTTCCTCCCCGACACGACGAGGTACTACCTCAACGACCTGCCCGGCGTGACCCGCCTGCGCTGCGTCCCCAACACCAACCACAGCCTCGACCGCAACCTCGACGCGGTGCAGTCCGCCCTCGCCTTCGCCGCCGCCGTCGCCCAGCGTCGGGACATCCCCGGCATGGCGTGGCACGCGCCCGAGCCCGGCGTGCTGCGGGTCACGATGGACGCGCCCGCCTTCGAGGCGACGCTCTGGCGCGCGCACAACCCGGTCGCCCGCGACTTCCGCCAGGAGGCCGTCGGCAACATCTGGGAATCCACCCCGCTTGCGCCGGCTGAAGACGGCGTCTACGAGGCCCGGGTCGAGGTGCCCGAGGAGGGCTTCACCGCCTTCATGGTCGAGGCGAGGTTCCGCATCGAGGGCCTGGCCCTGCCCCTCACCTTCACCACCGAGGTGCAGGTCGTGCCCGATGTGCTCCCCTTCGCGGACAAGCCGGTGGAATAGGCCGGTTCAGACCCGCCTTCGCGTGGGCGACGGTGCCACGACCCTCCCGCGGGGCGCGTCGTGCGTCACTCCGCGACCGCCGGAGCCGCACCACGCGCCGCTGCCGCGGCGGGTGGTGGCACCAGGTCGCACGCGGCCGCGTTCCCAGTCACACGCTGTCCGCCAGCGGGTCCTTCTGCCACACCGCGATCCCCGGCGTGTGCCAGCTCACGAACTCGAAGTTCACCAGCTGCCCCCGCCCCGTCGCGACGATCTCCCGCAGCACGCCGTGCACGCGCGCGTCCTCCCCCGCCTCCGCGAGGTTGGCGGTGTTGTCGAAGATCACCACCCCCCGCGGCTCGACCTTGGGCTCGACCAGATCGAACTCCCGCTTGATGTCCGCGTAGTCGTGCGAGCCGTCCAGGAACGCCACGCGCACCGCCCGCGTCTTCTCCAAGAGACGCGGCAGCACGGCCTTGCTGTCCCCCTCGTGCAGCGTCACGCGCCCCGCCAGCCCCGCCCGCTCGATGTTCGCCCGGGCCCGGGCCGCGGTGTCGGCGTCGATCTCGATCGTCTGCACCGACCCGGGCGCCTTGCTGTCCGCCAGCGCCTGCCCCAGCACAATCGTCGAGCAGCCCAGGTTCGAGCCCGTCTCGAGGATCGTGTTCTCCCGCTCGGGGTGCAGCGTGCACAGGGTGATCGAATACAGCAGCCCCCACCCCGGGTAGCCGATCGTCAGCCCCGACTTCTTCTTCGCCGATTCGATGTCGGTGACGCCCTCCTCCAACTCCGCGAGCACGCGGTTGGGCAGCAGCGAGCGGTCGTAGTCGAACCGGCGGTAGAAGCGGGGCGGGCGCATCCGGGCTCTATCGGCTGGCCCGCGGGCATGGGTTCAGAGTTATCGGGCGGGGGGGAGAGCCCGGGCCGGTCAGGCCGGGGCCGTCGCGGGCCTGGGCTGCGACCCGGAGGCCGCGAGGTCGGCCAGCACATCGGCCATGCGGAGGGGGCGGCTCTCCAGGCGCTGCACCTCGGCCCGCAGTTCGCGCCGCTCGCGCAGGATCCGCTCGAACTCGCGGTGCACGAGCGCCTTCAGGTCGTCGGATCGGATGGTGCCGTTCGATTCAGCCATGTCTCACCACGAGAGTATCACCAAACAACCCACGAAAGCAAGCACAAACACAAGAGTCGCACGCAATCCCCATGCAAACGCCCGCTCCGCCGCCAGTATTCGGTACCGCTCCCGGAGGTTCCGTCTGCGCAACTCACCCGCGGCGTGCGCGATCTGGCTGAACACGATCGCCTCGGGCTCGCTGGAGTGCTCCATCGCCCACTCGAGAAACTCCTCCGGGAGATCCAGTTCGTAGCTCGCTGTCGGGGGGGTGTCGGGGGGGCGGCCCGGGTCGCTCCCCGCCGCCTTCTTCCTGTCCTCGCGGTGCAGGTCGGCCGCCTCGACGGGCGGTCGCATCGAGTAGAGCAGGAAGATCAGCGTCTCGAGCATCTTCCACGCGGCGAAGGCGACCGGCGCCGCGAGCACCAGCGACGCGATCGTCGCCAGGACCGCCCCGAGGCCCGCGTCGGTCACATCGGACAGGACCTTCAGCAGCGCCACCACCTGCCCGCCGACGAGGGTGCTTGCCAGGGTCACGAGGACGCGCACACGGTCGGCGTGCCGGTCCGCGACCTCGCGCTCGGCCTCCCACAGGCGGTCCCCGTGGCGCACGAGCAGATCGCCCAGAGCCTTTGCTCCAGGGGCCTCTTCGCTCACGCCGGCGTCCCCCCCGGCGCCGCCTCCGCGGGGTCGGCCCGCATGAACAGCGCCTCGCCCTTGCGGATCGCCTGCCCGACCTTGAGCCCCCACTCGGGATGGGCCCAGGTCGCCAGTTCCGAGAGCGGGGCCCTGAACCCCGAGTCGGGGTCGTCCGGGTCGTTCAAGGGCGAGCAGCCCCAGTTACGCCAGATCTCGGCCGCCTTCGCCGGCATCGCGGGCGCGAGCAGGAGCGAGGCGATCCGCAGCGCCTCGGCGCAGGAATACAGGATCGTCGCCAGCGCCCGCTCCGCGTGCTCGTGGTCGCCCAAGCGCTTGGCGAGCGTGAAGGGCGCGGTGTGGCTGATGAACTCGTCCACCTCGCGCGACAGCCTGATGCCCGCGCCCAGCGCCTCGTCCAGCGCGAGCCGCCCGACCGCCTCCGTCGCGGTCTCGACCGCCCTCGCCGCCGACGCCGCCAGGTCGAAGGTCCGGCCCGGATCGTCCGCCGGCTTGCCCGCCGCCTCGCGGGCCGCCATCGCGATCGGCATCGCCTTCCCTTCCGGGAAGCCGAACCGCCCGTCGCAGGTGCGCGCCACCCGCCCCTCGAAGTACTTCTCGAACATGTTGCCGACTCGGCTCGTCGCGTTGCCGATCCCGTTCGCGAGGTCGGCGTTGTAGACCTCGACGAACCGGGCGTGCGCAAAGTCCGCGTCGGTCGCCCCCAGCGGGCCCTGCGTCGTCAGGAACCATCGCACCGCGTCGAGGCTGTATTTCTCCGCGTAGGCCTTCAACTGGTCGATCTCGATGAAGTTGCCCAGGCTCTTGCTCATCTTCCGCCCCTCGGCGATCCAGTACGCGTGGGCGTACACCGTCGCGGGGGGCTGCTCGCCCAGGGCGTGCAGCATGCAGGGCCAGATCACCGCGTGGAACCAGAGGATGTCCTTGGCCATCAGGTGCACCGCCAGCGGGCGGTCCTTGGGCCAGAACCTCCGCCGGTCCGGCTGGTCCACCATCGTCAGGTAGTTGCACAGCGCCTCGATCCAGACATAGATCCGGTGCTCGGGGTCGTTGGGCATGCGGATGCCCCAGTCCGCGTCGCCCTCCTTGATCCGCCTCGACACGGGCACCCGCTGCAGCCCCTGCCGGATGCGCCCCATCACCTCGTTCCGCCTCGCCTCGGGCAGCACGCGGATCGCCCCCGATTCGATCCGCTCCCGCAGCCAACCCTCGTACTTGTCGAGGTGGAAGAAGTAGTTCTGCTCGGTCCGGCGCTCCAGGGGCTTGCCCGTCACCGGGCTCTTGAACTCGTGCTCCTTCGCGGTCGACTCGGTGACATACTCCTCCTGCGAGGGGTCGTACCACCCCTCGTAGTCGCCCAGCTCGATGTCGCCCGAATCGACCAGCCGCTGGATGTACGCCGACGCCCGGTCCTTGTGCCGGTCCTCGGTCGTGCGCACGAAGTCGTCGTGGGTGAACCCCATGAACGCGAACGCCGCCTTGAACCGCTCGGCGTTCTGCGTCGCCCAGTCCAGGGGGGTGAGCCCGCGCTCCGCGGCGGCCTTGGAGACCTTCTCCGCGTGCTCGTCCGTCCCGGTCAGGAAGAAGACCTCCCGACCGAGCATCCGCTGGGCCCGGGCCGCCACATCCGCCAGCAGCGTGGTGTAGCAGTGCCCGATGTGGGGGCGGTCGTTCACATAGTAAATGGGGGTCGTGATATAGCAGGGCGGCGCCGGCGTCGTAGAGTTCATGCGATCCGTCTTTCCGGACTTTCCAAGGGTTGTGCGGCACATCCGATGCACGCTCTCCGCGGGCAGGGCTCTGGCGTGCGCGGACCGGGACTATTGACACATGGACCCGTCTCGGTACATTACCAGTCGTGCAAACCCGGGGATTGGCGAGAGGTACCCCTATTTTGAGGGGTAGTCCGGGCAAAAGCGGATCCGGCTGCAAGGAAGCGGCGAAGAATATCCAAGAATACCCCACCATCCATCCGAACCTATTCCATACGATTAGAGTCGGAGGGCCTCGGGGTGGAGATTGACATGGCCGCGACATGCTTCGGCGCTGAGTTGAGCGTTTACGAGGCGAATCTGGCTCGATGGCTCTCCGAAGGGCTCGAGGGGAAGTTCGCCGTGATCAAGGGCAATGAGGTGGTCGGTATCGCCCAGACTCACGAGGACGCACTCCGGCTCGGGATCCGCAAGACGCGTTCGCGCGAGTTCCTGATCCAGCGGATTCGCTCGACCGAGACCGTCGAGTGGCTCAGCCATGTTGAGTAGGTCCTCCGGGCCCCTGACACGGTGATTTGCCTACCTCAGTCTGGGTGGGTCCGTCTCAAAGGCCTCTCAAGTTCGGTAGTGCGGTGTCGGGTATACTGACGCCCAAATGCCGACCGAGCATTTCCCATTTCAGCGGCTCCGCACCGGCGGTGATCTCCCCGTCCTTGAGATCAGAATCGGTGTGAGCCGGACCGAGATCGAAACGCTGCGGGAGGTCGGAATACCGATCGAGGTCCCGCCTCCGCGTGAACAGGCCGCCTTGGTTGACACCGGCGCCATGCGGACTTTCATCCCGCGCCAGGTTGTTGACCAACTCGGACTCATCCCACGCGGGCAAGTACCCGTCGCCCAGCCCCTCTCGCAGACAGTGCAGGTCTTTCTCTACGATGTGTCCATCGAGTTGTTCATCCGTAAGAAGAACGCCGCAGGGTGGACGACGGTCGGCCTCGTGCCTCTGGTCCAGGCCGGGCTCCTTCCCGACCGCGGGTCCGGGGCCCGGCAGTTCCCGATGCCGATCATCGGGCGCGATGTGCTCTCGCATTGCCGGTTCGTCTACAACGGCCCGGAGAGCCGGATCGAGCTCTTTCACCCGAGGCGGTCCTCGGGGGGGTTCCTGCGGCGCCGCTGAGGGCTCCGCATCCCTGTTGGGTTGGAACGCTACCATCGGCGTCGGCGAGTGGGTGAGGGCGCCATGCAACGAACGGAATTCGAGCAGCAGGCGCTCGAGCATCTCGACGCGGTCTACCGCATGGCCTTCCACCTCGCCCGGCGGCACGAGGAGGCCGAGGACCTGGTTCAGGAGGTCTACACCCGCGCCTTCCGCCCCAACGCGATCGAACGCTTCGAGGACAACTCCGCCGAGGGCGGCGGGGGCATGCGGGCCTGGCTGTTCGCCATCTGCCACAATGTGTTCTACAGCCGCATCAAGCGGGAGGCCCGCCAGCCCACCGCGGTGGACACCTTCTTCGAGGAGTCCGGCACCGAGCGCCGGCCCGACGAGCCCCCGCCCCAGTGGGACGGCGAGCCCCTGAACACCGAGCACATCGACGCCGCCCTCAAGGGCGCGATCGAGGAACTCAAGCCCGAGTACCGCGAGGTCCTGCTGATGTGGGGTGTCGAGGGGCTCAAGTACCGCGAGATCGCCGCGATCCTCGAGGTCCCGATCGGCACGGTCATGTCCCGCCTGCACCGGGCCCGGAAACTCCTCGCCGACCGCCTCCTGGCCGACGAGGACGCCGCCGAACGCCTGGGGCTGCGGAAGGGTGGTGCCGGATGAGCGGGCGGGGCGTGTGGAACCGCGAAAACCGGCCCCGCAGCCCGGTCTGCGCGGAATACCGTGGGCGGCGGGGGTGTTCTGCCCCGTCGGGAGAGCCGATTCTCTTCCCAACGCCCCCGGTCGGGGGCCGGGTCCGCGAAGGCGAGGCGAACGGGGAAGGAGCGGGGCCACGCCGCGGACCGGGCCGGGCCATCACCCCCGGGCCCCTCGGAAGGGCGGATTGAGAACGACGATGCAGCACGACGCCCACAACCTGTTCCCCGACGGCCTCCCGGGCGACGCCCCGGGGCGGGCCGCCGCGGTCCGCGCCGCCGCCGATGGGGAGTTGACCCCGGCCCAGGTCGAGTCGCTCCGGGACGAGGCCTTCGAGGGCCGGCTCGCCTTCGAGCGGGGGCTCCGCGAGTCGGTCGGGCGGGTCATGGGCCCGGTGTCGGCCCCCGCGGGCCTGCGCGAGCGGATCCTCGCGGCCGCCCAGGCGGCCCGGGACGCCGATGACGGCGCCCTCGCCGATCGTCTGGGCGACCGGGCCGGGCAGACGCGCGACCGGTCCTTCTGGGCGGGTCAGGGGCGGCTGGTCGGGGCGCTCGCCGCGGTGCTGGTGCTCGCGATCGCGGGCGTCTTCATCGTGCAGTCTGCGCGGCTGAGCGGGTCACCCGACATGCTCGCCTACCGGACCGACCTGGCCCGTTTCGTCACCGGGGAGCACAATCGCACGCTCGACGAGCGGTACGCCGACCAGAAATATGTCTACAAGGCCGTGGACGACGCGGTCCGGAACCTCGGCGGCGAACTCCGGCGGGCGCCGGCGGTCCCCCCCTGCGGCATCAAGACCCAGTTCCGCGGCGCCTCGCCCTGCCATGTGCCGGGGAAGGGGCCTTCGGCCCATTTCCAGTTCACCAAGTCCCCGGACGACGGCCCTTGCAAGACGATCTCGATGTTCGTCAAGCAGGACAACGGCGAACTGGCGATCGAAGAGGGTCAGGCTTATCTGATCGACTCCGGCGCGTGCAATGTCCCCGGGACGCACATCGTCGTCTGGCGCAAGGGCGGGCTGCTCTATACCCTCGTGTCCGCCGAGAGCAACGCCCCCTATTGCGGGGAGCTTCTCGCGGAACTCGGGGTCCGCGAGCCCTCCGCGCAGCACCGGCTCTGACCCGGGCGACCACCGGCTTTGGGCAACCCCGCGGGTTCGCGTCCAGCCGGGCCGTTTGCCGGGCCGATCAGAACCTTGCCGCCTCCGCGGCGTAGGATTTCTGGAAGGACCACAATCATGGCACGCGCACGGCAGAGGATGATCGCGCTGGCGGTTCTGGCTGGCACCTGTTCGCATCTTCTCGCCCAGAACGCCCTTGGGGATGGACGGGCGTTGGACAACAGCCTGAGCACCCTCGGGCGGTACAACCAGGCCCGCCCGAATCTGGCGACCGAGTTCGCGTTCCGCAACTCGGTGGTGACCGGCAACGCCCCGGGGGGCTTCGCCTTCCGCGGCGAGCTCGGGTATGTCGCGCCGGGCGAGTTCACGGGGGAGTTGGGCTCGAACGACCTGTTCGCCTTCCGGCGGGACTCGCTCCGCTCGGGCATGGCGGGCATGGGCATCCGGGGCACCGAGGCTTTGCAGTACCAGCTCGCGCTGACCACCGGCAACCGCCCCCCGCAGAACCTGGTCGGGCGGTACGCCCTGAGCCGGGGGCAGACCGCCCCGAGCGCGGGCGACCTGGGAACCCTGGGCACGGCGGGGGATCTCGACGGGCTGCGGCAGCGTCCCGCGACCGACCCCGACGCCGACACGCGCGGGACGATGCTGTGGATGCTCCGATCGCCCTCGGCGTACATCTCGAACTCGTCGCTGCAGACCTCGTCGCTCCGGCAGGTGCAGCACGACCGCAAGGGGTACGCGTTGACGGCCTCGCCGCTGCGCGGGGTGCGGCTGAGCCCGCTGCCCGACCTGGTGATCAAGGGCGACGCCGAGGAGGAGGCCGAGGCCGAGCAGGCCCCCGCGATCCCGCCGCCCACGCCCGCGTCGGAGTCGCCGATCCGGACGATGCACCAGGAGTTGCTCGAGCGGCTGAGCCGGCAGGAGCAGGAGCGGCAGGGGGATGTGTTCAACGCGGGCCCGACGCTGAACGAGCGGATGGAGACCATGATGCGCCGCCTGGGGAGCCCGGCGTTCGCGGGCGCCGACGACGGGGCCGAGTCGGACGAGGAGCCCGGGCTGGTGGACTTCGGGGGCGAGGACGAGAGCGCCGCGCGCTCGGGCCCGAGGACAGTCCGGTTCGATCCGCAGACGATGCGGCTGCTGCGTGGGGACGGGACGGCGATCGAGAACTATGTGAGCCCGGCCGACGCGTCCCGGGACATCTATACCGAGCAGCTGCGTGCCGGGCAGGAGTTGATGGCAAAGGGGCGCTACTTCGACGCCGAGGAGCGCTTCGCGCACGCGCTCGGGCTGCGTCGGGGCGACATCACGGCGCAGATGGGCCGGCTGCACGCGCAGCTCGGGGCGGGGCTGTTCCTCTCGGCGTCGCTGAACCTGCAGTCGATCGTGATCCTGCGTCCCGAGGTGTTCGCGGCGAAGTACGGGCCCGAGCTGCTGCCCGGGCCGGAGCGGATGAACGACCTCGCGACGCTGTTCCGCGAGATGATCGACGACACGACGGCGAGGTCGAAGACCGCCAGCCCGCAGGTGCGTCAGACGGCGGGGCTGCTGCTGGGGTACCTGGGCTACCAGATGAACCGGCCGGAACTCGTGCGCGAGGGCATCGCCGATTTCCGCCGGCAGGTCACGCTGGGCCTCGAGGCGGGCGCCCCGCTGCCGCTCGAGGCGAGGATCGCCGACCTGCTCGCGGCGATGTGGATCGAGGGGCCCGCCCCCGGCGAGCCGGGCGATGAGTGAGGCGTCGGACGGGTCGCCCGGCATGGCGGCGCGGGCCGAGGCGCCCGCGCGGGCCTCAATCCAGGACTACCTGACGGACGGGTCGATCGTCCGCCTGTGCGCGACGATCGGGGAGATCTCGGGCTCGCGGGTGTGTCTGCTCGACCCGCAGGGTCGCTGGATCGCGCCCGGGGAGGCGGACGACCCGGAGCCCTGGGCGGTGGTGCATGTCGCCGACGACGCCGAGGGGTTCCCGATCCGCGCCCCGATCATGCTCGGTTCGGAGCGGATCGGGGAGTTCGCGCTCGCGCCCGAGCCCTCGGCGGACACGCCGGCGCGGCGTCGGCACCTGGGCGAGCTCGCCTCGCTGCTCGCCACGCTCACCGCCGAGTTCTGCCACGAGGCCTCGGAGATGCACAACCGCATCCGGGAGCTGGGGGCGTTGTTCCGTCTCAGTTCGCTGCTGGTCGAGGCGGCGGACTCGGTGGACCGGCTTCTGAGCGTGGCATTGGAGTTGGCGCTGGGGGTGCTCGAGCTGGACGCGGGCTCGATCGTGCTCTTCCCGGTCGACGCGGCGGGCATCCCCGCGCGCGACTCGGAGGAGGAGGTCGTCACGCGGGCCTCGGTGAACCTCTCGAAGGAGTGGCTCGCCAACCCGCTGCCGCTCAGCCGCGAGCGGGTCTTCGACCGGCTGGTGCTCGAGGGGCACACGCTGGCGATCCACGACCTCTGGGCCGATCCGCGCGTGCTCGCGCCGCAGCGCTGCCGGCAGGAGGGCGTGCGGTCGTTCCTCTCGGCGGCGCTGGTCCACCGGGAGCGTGCGATCGGGGTGATCCGACTTTATGGGCGCGGGGTCCGGTCGTTCGGCGCGGCGGACCAGCGGCTGCTCCGCTCGATCGGCGAGCAGGCCGCGATCGCGGTGACGCAGGCGAGGCTGCTCGAGGTCGAGCGGCGCGAGCAGGGGCTGGAGCGGCAGTTGCGGCTCGCCTCGGAGGTGCAGCGGCGGATGCAGCCGCGGGAGTTGCCCAGGCTGCCCGGTCTGGATGTCGCGGTGCGGAGCGAGCCCAGCAGCGAGCTCGGGGGGGACATCCACGATGTCTTCGTGCTGGGGGATCCGCCGGCGCTGGCGATGGTGGTGGGGGATGTCGTGGGCAAGGGGGTTCCCGCGGCGCTGCTGATGAGCGCCGTTCGGGCGAGCCTGCGCGCGCACGCGACGAGCCCCGACGCGATCGTCGGCACGGTCGAGCGCACGAACCGCGACCTCTGCCGCGACTCGATGCCCAACGAGTTCACGACGCTCTGGTTCGGGGTGGTCGACCCCGCGACGCGCGTGCTGACCTATTGCTCGGCGGGGCACGACCCGCCGGTGCTCATCCGCCCCCGCGCGGGCGAGGCGCCGACGGTCGACGACGCGGTCTCGCTGTGCATCGGGGGCCTGGTCATCGGGCTGAGCCCGGACGAGACCTACCAGGCGATGACGATGCCGCTGCGCCCGGGCGATGTGCTGATCGCCTACACGGACGGGGTGACGGACGCGCGGAACTTCGAGAACGCCAAGTGGGGGTGGCGCCGCCTGGTCGAGTCGGCGGTGGACATGCTCACGCAGCACCCCGAGGCGAGCGCCTCGATGGTGCTGGACAACATCCTGTGGTCGCTCCGCAAGTTCGTGGGCCTGCACCGCCAGGTGGACGACGAGACCCTGATCGTGCTGCGCGTCTCGCCGGAGAGCTGAGCGTCAGGCGGCGCGTGGCCCGTCGTCGTCGGCGTCGCGGCCCGGGAAGGGGAGCGGGCCGCTCAGCAGCGAGTCGAGTTCGTCCAGCTTGGACTGCACGCGCTCGAGCGCCCGCTCGGCCATCCACGCGGAGTCGCCCCGGGCCCGGTCGCCTCGGCGGGCGGCCCGCTCGCGGGGGAAGGGGATGGGGCGCAGGCGGTCGTCGGCCTGTTCGTCTTCGAAGGTGATGTGCAGCATGGCGAACCCTCCGTGACAACGCACCCCTGCGCAGGGACATGTCGGTTCCGGAGGTCGCCCAATCCTGTCGCGGTTGCATCCGAGCGGCCGACGCGCACGCTTTGCGCGGCCTGCGACGATTGAAGCGCGGGCCTCCGTGCCCGACGCGGGTTCTATCGGCCTTGTTGTGCGCACGGAATGAGCCCGAGGGGCGCGGTCGCGGAAGATCAGCTTCCGTTCTCGGACGGGTCCGCCCGAAGCGGGGGCGGGGCCTTGCGACCGACCCGCGGCTCGGTGCCGGCGGCGAGCCGGGCGAGGTTGGACCGGTGCTTGAAGATGACCAGCGCGGCCAGGAGCGTGGTGACGAGGAGGTAGGGCCAGGCGGCGGTGGGGGACTGGCCCGAGTCGGGGGGGATGCCCTTTCGGAGCACGGCGAAGAAGTACCAGACCCAGACGGGCAGGCTGCCGGCGGCGAGGACGCTGGACAGGCCGACATAGCGCCACGCCGCCAGGGTGGACGCAAAGACGACGAACGCGCCGAGGGCGGGGACGGTGAGCAGGGGGACGACGCCGAGGAGGGCGCCGAGCCCCGTGGCGACGCCCTTTCCGCCCTTGAAGCCGATCCAGGGGCTGAACATGTGCCCGAGCACGGGGCAGACCATGACGCCGAGCCAGGCGAGGGACTCGACGGGCAGGAGCTGGCTGGGGTGGAGCCCGGCGAAGTGGGCGTAGAGGAAGGTCGGGGCGAAGCCTTTGGCGGCGTCGAGGGCGAAGCAGAGGAGGAACCACTTGAGCCCGAGCGTGCGGCCCAGGTTGGTCGCGCCCGGGTTCTTCGAGCCGACGGCGCGGATGTCGACGCCCTTGGCGAGCCCGATGATCAGGGCGAAGGGGACCGAGCCCAGGAGGAAGCCGGCGAGGGCGGCGATGAGCGTGGTCATGCGTTCCCCCCGGCGTGGAGGCGCGCGTCGAGGGTCGCGAGGAGGTCGGCGAAGACCTGGTCTTCGGGGCGGGTCGCGTCGATGAGCGCGACGCCCCGGGGGTCGTTGCGGGCCTGGTCGAGGTAGCCCCGGCGGACGCGGGCGTGGAAGGCGCGGCCCTTGGATTCCATGCGGTCGAGCAGGGGGCTGAGGCGCGAGGCGGCGGTCTGCTCGTCGACATCGAAGATGACGGTGAGGTCGGGGCGGTGGGCGCCGCAGGCGATGAGGGCGGCCTGGAGGATCTCCTCGGCGGGGACGCCGCCGGCAGTGCCCTGGTAGGCGAGGGTGGAGGAGTAGAAGCGGTCGGCGAGGACGCACCGCCCGGCGGCGAGGGCGGGGGCGATGCGGAGGGCGACGAGCTGGGCCCGGCTTGCCATGTAGAGGAGCATCTCGGTGCGCGCGCCGATGTCCTCGTCGGAGTGCTCGAGGAGGAGATCGCGGATGCGTTCGCCGACGCGCGTGCCCCCTGGGTCGCGGACGACGGCGGGGTCGAGCCCGGCGGCGCGGGCGGCCTCGGC
>JRYH01000948.1_pt1 | contig 38390 bp, 41 predicted proteins | sample 235351 | NCBI WGS metagenome assembly JRYH01 (sample SAMN03074221, study PRJNA261480) | activated sludge metagenome | biome: Wastewater Treatment Plant; feature: Wastewater; material: Activated sludge; isolation source: activated biomass of a wastewater treatment plant treating wastewater... ...
CGGCAAACCCGGGGCGGTTCAGCCCGTCGCGCGTTATTGGTTGCGGCAGGAACATTACGCCCTTTGGCTTCGCTGGTGGTCGGGCATTAGTGCTGAGACATGGAACAAGGCGGAAGCAGAGCGTGGCCGCCGTTCTGAGCGGCTTTAGACGCACGTAGACAGGTAATAGTGTGGGGAGGGACCCATTTTGGATTTCTCCCCCACGAAACATTTTCCGGATGTTTTGCTGCGAAAATTTGAAGGGCTATTTAATATTCTGTAGGTCGGCCAAAACCCCCCGTACCGGGGCGCGATCCAATAGGTACTGCATTCGGCCTTCCGCGCCGCCAACGAGCAGCATGATCGCGGAACACCGCACAACGTGCCTCGCTCGTTTGTGTCTGGCTGCGTTGTGCCGATGACTGCGCACGGGGCGGGGAGTGTTTGTCTCCCGCTTCCCGTCCCCGTCGCATGTCTATAGGCGGGCTTTGATCCTAGCCTTCTGATCGCCCGTGAGGTTGGCATCCAAGATGATGCGAAGATACCCACCCTTTGGCATCGGTTTGCCTTGAGCCAAGGCCATTGCGTCGGAGCCCCCTCCCATTTCGATCTTTAGCCAATCGCCGGAAGCCTGCTCTCCCCTGAATTGGGGTAGGCGATTTGAGCAGGACATCACACGATTGTAGGCGGCGTCATCCTGCCCGCTTAAATCGAAGATGCCCGTTACAACGCCGCCAGCACACGCATACCAACCGACATCAGCCAATCCGCGGTCGCCCTTTGCCCAGGTTATGTCGGCGTGATTGCTTAAGAGGGAACCTTGAAGGAAGCCCAGGGCGTACGTGGCGGCCATGTCGTCATGGAAGTCGGAGATGTAGGGCAGTTTGGCGATACCGCTTCCAAGGCACTGTTCAAATTGGCGGGAGCACACAGCAACAGTCGTAGCAATGGTGTCAGTCATGGCCTGCGAAAGCGCGGGCATCTGCGGCTTGGGTCGGATCGCAGCTTTTATCCAATCGAACAACCCCATAGCCAATCTCTCCGCCGCCACGCAGGCTCAGCTATGCGCAACGGACTGTGATGCGTCCACCCATTGGAGCAAGGTTATCCAGCGTCCCAATAAAGCCCGCCCTAGTGACTCACTCGAAGCGCCGTCAGAGCAGCCTCGAATATGTACCATATGAATAGTATTGCAATTTTGGGATGAGTGTGCCATTGTATCTTTGGGTCATGCGGTGCATGGCTTCGAGGGAATGGAGGCACGGCAATGCAGATCGGTTATGCGCGGACTTCCACCTTGGAGCAGGTCGCCGGGTTCGAGGCGCAGAAGCGCGACCTTGAGGCGGCGGGCTGTAGCAAGGTGTTCGCGGAACAGGTGTCGTCGGTCGCTCAGCGTGAACAGCTAGAGGCCGCGATTGACTACCTCAGAGACGGCGACAGTCTCGTTGTCACGAAGCTGGACAGGCTCGCGCGTTCGATGCGGGACTTGCTGGCTATCGTGGATCGGATCGAGGCGAAGGGGGCAGGGCTCCGCATCCTCGCCATGAACCTGGACACGACCACGGCCACGGGAAAGCTCATGCTGAACGTGCTCGGGTCGGTCGCAGAGTTCGAGCGGTCCATGATGCTGGAGCGTCAGCGCGAGGGGGTCGCCAAGGCGAAGGCCGAAGGCAAGTACAAGGGCCGCAAGCCCACTGCCAGGGCTAAGGCCGGTGAGGTCGAAGCGATGCTGGCGGCAGGTGAGAGCCCGACCGCCGTGGCTAAGAAGCTCGGGATTGGCCGGTCATCGGTCTACCGGGCAATGACGGATCGGGGCTTGAAACGAGAGACTGCGTACAGGGCCGACACGGCCAGTAGGAGCGCATAAGGAAAGGGGCCCGCGAAGGGCCCTTTTCATTTGGTCTAACGTGATCGTGCGGAGCCCTCGGAGGCGGGTCTCAGTTGCCCGGCCTCATCCCAGCGCCGCCAGGACAAAGCCCGCCGCCTTCTACGGCTCCCGTGGGACTAGCAATTGCGCAGCCGCTCCAATTCCCACACCACGGGCGGATAATGGCCAGTGAGCGAGAGGGGGATGTTGAGACGCCGGGCCTCCTCGTGGCCGCGTTGTTCGATCTCCGCAGTAGCCGCATCGACATCGTAGGCGTGGGCGAGATCGTCCGGGGCGAAGCGGGCAAGGTACTCATGAGCCGTCATGGTGGCGGTGAGGGCTTCGCCGGGGAGATAGTCGGAGGTCGGTTCAGTCGTCGGGGTCGTCATGCTCGTTTCCCTTGTTGAGGTTGGTCGTGAATGTTCATACGGACGGACGGGCCTCAGTGTTTTTGCGACTTGGGCCGTCCGCCCTACGCGACTAGGCGAAGCTCGGTCCCGGTCGGCGCAGCGTTGAGGGCGATGACACCCGTCGCGGCGAGCGCATGAAGGGTCCGATGCAACTCGGTGGTGGACGCGCCTAGGGTCTTTGCAAGAGCGCGTTGCCCGGTCCTAAGCGAGCCCCCGGCGTCCCGCAGATGCGTCAGCAAGGCGGCCCTTAGAGGCGCGTTCCGAGGCTCTTGCGCGGACCCTACGGTATCGCTCTCTGGCGGATCTTTAGCGGCACCCTCACTCACCCCCTTTGAGACGCTTGGAACGCCTGTAGGGCGGCCCTGCGAGGCTTCTGCGGTGCCTTGTGTTCCATGCTTCGGGGCTCCCGTTCCAAGGCGCGTTCCGTTGACCAGCACCAGCGCCAAGGCGGACCCGATCTCCAAGGCAAGCACCGGCATGAGAGCGAGCCAATCCGAGAGACTTGCGACGGCAACTGATATTCCGAACACGGCAAGGTAGGTCGCCAGGGCGGACGCGGCAGGGTCGCTCTTGGTCGTCGGCGGCGTGGTGGCCATGTCGTGCTCGGCGGCGGCGAGAGCTTGGCGAAGGTGCTCGCGCTGGGATGCAGTTTCACCTTCCGCGCGTAGGGTCGCGATCTCGGCGCAGACGCGGCGGGTGATCGGGCCGTAGCCCTTGGCCGTCGTGTCGTCGCAAGAGACAAGCCCCGGCGTCGTCCTCAGGCGCTCGATCTCGGCGGCTACGGTGCCAGCGGGGCGAGCGGCGGGGAGCGCGGCAAGCTCCGCCTTGGCGTCATTGTAGCGAGCGCGAGCGGCGGCAGCAGTGTCACCGGCAAGGGTCCTTGCGGCAGCATTGTCGGCGCGGATCGAGGCCATGAGGGAGAGTTCCGCCGTGAGGCTGTAAGCGACGGCGACAAGCCCGAGCGCGGCCATGGCGATGGCGCGGCCGAGGGACCATGACCGGAGCGCGGCGAACACGCCTTCAATGGCGAGCGGCTTTGCTCCCTCAAGACCCAGCGCCATGAGGACGGAAAGGGCTCCGAGCACGGGGCCGTGGTGATTGCCGGTCGTCCATGCGTAGAACGCGCCGAAGCCCGCCGAAGCCACGACGAGCGTGGCGGCGGATGCGCCGACAATGATGCGAGTGCCGCTGATGCGGTTCGCGGTGATAGACATAGGACCTCTCCATAGAGGCGCGGCGGCGAATCGGCTGGTAGGCCGAGAAAGCCGTTCGCGATTGAGGTCCATAGTTTGTCATATGAGGAAATTGTGTCCACCGGCCGCCGCGACCTCGAGGGCGCGCTTGGCGTTTTCCTGGCCGCGCACGTCGCGCAGGTCCGGAAGCTGGGCGGGGTTGCGCGCGAGCGCCGGCTTCGGACGTGCGAGCGTCTGCAGCCCCTTGAAGTGGTTGACGAGCGAGAGGAGGTGCGGCGCGGCGAGGAGATCGGTGTCCTCTCCGGCCCATGCAGCCTCTGGCCCGCATTCGGCCGGGCAGATGAGGCCCTTGCCCATGGCGTTGGCGCCGATGGCCGCGGGCAGCGCGCCGGGAATGGGGCGGATCGAGCCGTCGAGGGCGAGCTCGCCGACGGCGGCGTAGCGCTCGATCGCGTCGGGCGCGATGGCCTCCATGGCAACCATGAGCGCAAGCACGATGGCGAGGTCGAAGTGACTGCCTTCCTTCGGCAGATCGGCGGGTGCGAGATTGACGGTGATGTGCTTGTAGGGCAGGCCCAGCCCGACCGCGTGGAGGGCATTGCGCACGCGCTCGCGGCTCTCGGCAACGGCCTTGTCCGGCAGGCCGACGATGGCGAATGCCTGCTGGCCCGGCGAGATGCGCACCTGCACTTCGACGGGGCGCGCTTCCACACCCACGAATGCCACTGTCGCGATCGATCCATACATCGACGTGCCCCGGCCCATCCGCGATCCCGAAGAGCCAACGTCGTGGTGCGGGATTTCCGTCGCCTCGCGGCGGGCCGTCCGAATTTTCCACAGGGGCCCTTTGGGGGCACAGCTCGGAGCCATGAGATCGACGGCCGACGGCTGGGCCGTTCGCCCATCCCGTATTGGAGACGTGGACGCGCTCGTCATGGAGCGGACGCTCCGAGCCTCAGTGCGCGGGCGTGGCCTTCTGCGTGGCAACCTTGGTCTCGATCACGTCCCAGATCTTTGCGGCAATGTCGACGCCGCCGAAGGCTTTCACTTGGCGGATGCCGGTCGGCGAGGTGACGTTGATCTCGGTGAGGTAGCCGCCGATGACGTCGATGCCGGTGAAGATCAGGCCGCGGCGTTTCAGCTCGGGTCCGAGGCGGGCGCAGATCTCGCGCTCGCGCTCCGTGAGCTCCGTTCTGGCCGCCGTGCCGCCGACATGCAGGTTGGAGCGCGTCTCGCCCTCGGCCGGCACGCGATTGACGGCGCCTGCGACCTCGCCGTCGACAAGGATGATGCGCTTGTCGCCGGCGCGCACCTCGGGCCGGTACTCCTGCACCATGAAGGGCTCGCGGAACACGGTCTGGAACAGCTCGACGAGGGAGCTGAGGTTCGTATCCTCGGGGCGGATGCGGAACACGCTCGCGCCGCCGTTGCCGTAGAGCGGCTTCAGGATGATGTCCTTGTGTGCGCGGCGGAAGGCGGCCACGTCGTCCATGGAGCGTGTGACGAGCGTCGCCGGCATCAGATCCAGGAAGTCCAGAACGAAGATCTTTTCCGGGGCGTTGCGCACGTGGGCTGGATCGTTGACCACGAGCGTTCGCGGGTGGATGCGTTCCAGGAGATGCGTGGTCGTGATGTAGGCCATGTCGAAGGGCGGGTCCTGGCGCAGAAGCACCACGTCCCAATCGGAGAGGATCTCGCGGCTGTGACGTCCGAGCCGATAGTGGGCGCCGACCGTGTCCGTGACGCTCAGCCGGTGACCCGCTGCGACGAGGTCGCGGCCGTCGAGCGCGAGGTTCTGCGGCGTATAATAAAAGATCTCGTGCGCGCGGCGCTCGGCCTCGAGCAGGATGGCGAACGTGCTGTCGCCGCGGATATCGATCCGCTCGATGGGATCCATCTGGCAGGCAACGCGCAGGGGCATGGGGCGCTCTCGGATCTGGCCCGGGACCGGGCTCCAAGCTTTTGACGAGACCGATGAGGGGCTTCGGGCCGATCGGGTCCGAAGCGTTCATGGTCCAGGCTGTCTAGCATAACAAGGGTGCGCCCGCGCAAGACCGCGGCAGTTGCCGCCGGTCCGGAGCAGAGAGCTCCGGTCGGGCGGGCGCCGCCGGTTTCGGCCGGCCCCGGCGCCGTAGACTCTCCGGGGCCCTCAGGCCTTATCGTCGCCGGCGAGGACGTGGGCCATCCATTCGTCCTGGGTGATGGAGCCCGCCTTCTCGAGGGCCTGAAGCTCGCCCGTCCTTAGGATGTCCTGCAAGCCATCGATGCGCTTCCACTCGCAGAACGGCGTCTCGATCTCCGCGCGCGGCACGTAGCGCGAGGCGGCCACCTTTTTGTAGCGGTGGACGTAACGCGGGCAATTCATCCACACGTCCGTTACGGTCACCTTCACGGCGAGCTCGGCCTCCTGGAAGATCTCCATGATGGGCCCGTCGTGCACCAGCTCGGCGCATCCCTGAAGGCGCAGCCGGAAGGGCTTCTCGAAATCGATGAACAGGCAGCCGACCTCGGCGTGGGCGGCGATGTTGCCCGTGGAGTAGTGCATGCCGTTGCCGTCGTAGCTCGGGAACGCGAGCGTCTTGGCGTCGAGCACGCGCACGAAGCCCGGATCGCCGCCCTTGTAGGAGACGGTCGGCCGCCCGTGATGGTCGACCGAGGAGAGGAAGAACATATCGCGGCTCTCGATGAAGGCGCGTGCCATGTCGTCGAGCTCCGTCTTGGCGGCGATCAGCTCGATGCGGTCGGCCATCGGCCGGCTCGCGAAGCGATCCTGCAATTCCCGATGCTGCGGTCCATAGAGCCTGCTCATGCGACCTCTCCTCCTCGGTCCGGCGCCTCCGCGTGTCGAACGCCATCACGCGCAGTTGCGGCGTGTCGTCCGCCGAAAACGGGGTGCCATCTCTTTCGGATCGCACCCCGTTCCGTTCTCATGCCCGGCCGGGCACGATCCTATTTCTTGTCGTCATCGTCAGCGGTGCCGTACTTGGCCTTGATGCTCTCGATGCCGTCCTTGAAGATGCCGTCAATCGTCTGGCGCGCTTCTTTGTCGTCCTTGCCGTCGGCGGCGTCGTAGGTGGCACTCCAGACGACGTTGATCTCGTCGAGATCGTCGTCATCGGGCGTGACCGAGAACTGGGCCTCGTAGTTCTTCACCGGGAGCGGGCTTTCGATGATCTCGTAGCGGTAGCTCGCGGTGCCCGTGTCGACGAGCCTCTCCCGGATCGTGCCGCCGCTCTTGAGGGTCAGAGTGCGGAAGGTCTCGCCGCCCTCCTTGCTTTCCTCGCAGCCGGCGATCGCGGGGTGCCAGTCCTTGATGGCGCACCATCTGCCGACCTTGTCCCAAAGCGCTAAGCGCTCCGCTTCGGCCTTGGCCTCGTCGACGTTGATCTCGAGCTTCTTGGCGGAGACGAGGCTCGCGGCTGAGGCCGTGCCGGCTCCCACGTATAAAGTCCCGGCGGCCACCATCAGCGCGGCAGTCCATCTTGTCATCGCGTTTTACCTCCACGTGCCTCGTTTGGGTTTGCTTGGTCACCCCCCGTGTAACACAGTAGCGTATAATTCATCCCGGGTGACGCCGGGAAGTGCCGGCAATAACACTTATTCGTGTGGAGGCAGGGCCGGTTAGAGGCCGTTCGGGATGTAACGGGGCCAGCGGCCGCCGATCAGAAAAACGATATCGAAGCCGAGCTCGCAGGTCCGATAGCGCTCGTTCCGGGCGAGCCAGAGGTTGGCTGCTCTGCGGATCCGGGCGCGCTGGGCGGCCGAGATGGCGGCTTCGGCCGCCTCCAGGGTGGCGCGGCGCTTGACCTCGACGAAAGCCACGCGCCGGCCGCGCACGGCGATGAGGTCGATCTCGCCGAGCGGGGTTTTCTCCCGGATTCCGAGAATGCGATAGCCGCGCAGGCGCAAGCTCAGGGCCGCGATCCATTCGGCATGGCGGCCCTGGCGCTCGCGGGACCGTCGCGCGTCGCGGCCTCGCTCGCCCGGTGCGGTGGCACGGCGCCAGCCCATGCGGTCAGCTCCGCTCGCGCTGCTTGAGGCCGAGCGCGACGTCGTAGACACGGCCCTTCGGGACTTTCAGCGTTTCGGCGACGAGACGCGAGGCATCGCGAATGCTCAGGGTTTCGAGCGCCGGGGCCAGCCGCGCTGCGATCTCGGCGTCGCTGACCTCGCCTGCCTCGGGCGGCCCGACCACGATCACGACCTCGCCCTTGGGCGGGGCGAGGGCAAACGCTTGGGCGAGATCGGCGAGGCGCGCACGGCGGACGTCCTCGTGCAGCTTGGTCAGCTCGCGGGCGAGGGCGGCTTCGCGGTTGCCGAGCCCGGCCGCGAGATCGGCCAGCGTGTCGGCGGTGCGGGTCGGCGCCTCGAAGAAAACGAGCGTGGCCGGGATCGCGGCCAGCTCCGCGAGGCGCGATCGTCGCGCGCCTCCCCTGGCCGGGAGGAAGCCCGCAAAGAAGAATGCGTCCGTCGGCAGGCCGGCGACGGTCAACGCCGCGAGCGCGGCCGAGGGGCCGGGCACGGCCGTGACGGCATGCCCGGCGGCCGCGGCCTCGCGCACGAGCTTGAAGCCGGGGTCGGAGATCAGCGGCGTGCCCGCGTCGCTGATCAGCGCCACGACGCGGCCGTCGGCGAGCTCCTTCAACACGCGCGGGCGCTGCTCCTCGGCGTTGTGCTCGTGATACGGGCGAAGCGGCGTGCGGGCGGCGTAGTGAGCGAGCAGCGTGCGGCTGCGGCGCGTGTCCTCGCAATAGACGATGTCGGCGCGCGCGAGGATCGCAATGGCGCGCAGCGTCATGTCGGCCAGGTGCCCGATCGGCGTTGCGACCAGGTAGAGGCCCGGCGCGAGCGGCAGGCCGAGCTGTCGCTCGATCTCGAAGGCGACCCGGCCCACCGTTGCGGAGATGCCGTCCGCCGCCTTCTCGGAAGGCTCGTCAGTCATCGGCGGGCCTCGCGCGGGCGCGGGTTTGTTCTGGTTCGGTCATGCCGTCGTCGTCATCCTGCTGTCGCCTCCGCCAATCCGGAGCGGTGCGCAGAATGCTGCCCCGCGCGGGGCGCGGCAAGCGCGGGAGCGGGGGCCTTGGCGCTTTCGCTTGCGCCATCTTTGGAATGGCGAAGGGACAGGTCCTGTCAGGCGGCGGTGCGCACGCGGTCCCTGGGGCGCGTCGCCTCGTTCCTGCGCGACAGCTCGAGCAGGGCTTCGATCGAGGTGTCGAGCGCCTTCGGATCGGGCAGCCGCCCGATGGTGCCGTCTCCGAAACGGGAGGTGGTCATGATCGGGCGGAGGTCATCGCGCAGGCGGGCCATGACGTACATGAGCGCGTCCAGCTGCTCGCCGGCTGCGGCGTGACAGGTCACGGCGGCGTTCGCGCCGGCCCCGGCGGTGGCGAGCGGCCCGGTGGCGAGCGCCCAGGCTTCCGGCGCCTCCAGGGCGGGCACCTCGGGGCGCGCCACGGCGCTCGGTGCCGGCGGCGCCGTTCGGGGAGGGTTGAGCCATTGGGTCGGGTTAACCGCCGCCACCATCCCGGCCGTCTCGCCGGTCATGCGCCGGAGACGGGTTGCGGCTCTAGCCGCGCGTGCCGAAAGACGGCGGCTTTCGTCGACCACGAAGAAGACCAGATCCTCGAACCAGAACGGTCCGAGCGGTTCGATACGGAGGGGCAGCCTTCGCAATTGCATGATGATGCGCTGTTGGTTCAACGCGAGGCCCGTCGCGACGCGAAGCGCCGCAGAGCTGGGTCGCAGCTTTGTATGGGCGCTTAAAACGTGAGCTTATTCGCGTATTTGCGCAAGGCAATTCTGTTCCGATGCGCGTTGAGCGCTCAAGCGGTCATGGAATCAATGATGAAACCGTATGGCTAATAAGCGCTGCGGATGGGCGGCGCATACAATCCGGCCTGCGGGCCGGATGGGGAGGCGCCGTGCCGTCAGCGGGCCTCCGGCCCATGACGCTCCGTGGCGTAGGCCGCGGGGCGAACAGGCACCGTGACGGTCCATGCCGGCGCGCCTCTGCCGTTGCCGCCGGCATTCCGGGTCTCGGCGGGCCCGCGATAGCGGTAGTGGCCGGTGATCTGGTCGACGAAGAGCGCGTCCTCGAGCTCGGGTCCCCAGCCGCGGTTGTGCACGATCATCGGCCGGCCGGACGGCGCCACGACCGACGACACGATGGCGATGTGGGCGCGCGCGCCCCGGTTCTGGGGGCGATGGTAGGTGACGATATCGCCGGGGCGATAGTCCTCGGGGAAGGTCGTGACCGGCAGGCTTTCGCCCCGGGCGGCGAAGAAGCGCCGCAGGATCTCCGTGCGGCGATGGTCGATGCTCGTATCGCCGGTGCCGGCGCGTGCCTCGTGCACGAGAGCCTGCAGGTCGAGGCCCAACGTGCGATAGGCGCGCACGACGACGTCGGTGCAGACGCCGAACAGACGGTTCACGTCGCCCATGGGGTAGGAGATGTTGCGATAGGCATCGTTGTAGATGACGAGGCCGCCCACCTGTGCTTCGGCGGCCTTGGCCAGGCGGAGGCCGAAGGTGGAGGGGTCGGCCGGGCGCAACGTCTCGCCGTGGGACAACGCCGTGGATGTTGCGGGCCGGGGGGGCTCGGCGACGGTGCAGACGCCGGCGTGAACGGGCTCGCCGTTCTCGCCTGCTTCGAGCACTTCGATCGGATCAGGCGTGCGGGAGGCCAGGCTGCGGCCGGTCCCGCCGACGGGTCCGAGCAGGGCCAATTGCGTGTCCTCGCGCTCGCGCGCCGGCGTGGACGACACTGGGACAGGCCCGAGCAGGGGCGGCACGGTCTCCGCGCGTTCGCGCGCTGGCCGAGGCGCGCTGTCGGAGGCGGTCACGGCCGCGACGACGATGCCGAGAGGTGCCGCTGCGAGAACCTCGCCCGGGCGGGCGACGACGAGGCTTTCGGGCGCCGTGCGGATCGCCGCCAGATCGGCGCGCACTGGAAGAGCCGTGTGTATCGGCACCCGCGGCGCAGACGCCAGCCGCACGTCCTGCGTCGGCCCGGGCGCGAGGGGCAGAACCTCCTGGTCCGGGATGGCGATCGCCGTCAGGCTCTCGATCGCGCGCAGGGACTGATGCAGCCCCATCGCCGAGGCGGCGAGAAGGAACGGCAGGAAAAGCAGCGCGAACACCTCGCGCTCGTCGCGCGAGTAGGCGCGCAGGGCGGCCTGAGCGCTGGCGCGCAACCGGCCCGCCGCAGCGCCGAGCCCGCCCGGCATGCGGCGGCGCACGGTCTTGGCCAGGGAGGCGAACCGAACCCCCGCTGTCCTCATGGGCTGCCGGGCCTTGGGTCTTTGACGCGCCACGGGCGCGGCGGGTGCCGGCTGCCGGGATGAGGTCCGCGCATGCCTCGAGGCCGCCGCGGGTGCCTCAGCACGCAGCTGTTTCGTCTTCGGCCGGGACTTGCGCGGCTTCCTCTTCACGTCGGCGCCCGAGCATCGGGGTGGGTGTCAGGGTTGAAGTGTATGAAACAACCCCATGACTCACCATCTGAAAATTTAGTTTACGAAAGATTCCCCACGACGCGATCATAACCCAACGGTTCCTCGGGTGCGTTGCATTCCAGCCCCACACGGTGTCGGATCTGCAACCTGTCCAAGCCGTGCGCGCGCAGCGTGCGCAACGACGGAGCGCCGGCGCTCTTCGAGAGCTTGTGGCCGTGGGCGTCGGTCAGCAGCCGATGGTGATGATAGAGCGGCTCGGGCAGGCCGAGGATGATCTGCAGGAGACGGTGCAGGCTCGTCGCCGCATAGAGGTCGTGGCCGCGGGTCACGTGCGTGACGCCCTGGCGCGCGTCGTCGACGGTGACCGCCAGATGGTAGCTCGCCGGCACGTCTTTGCGCACGATGACCGCGTCGCCCCAGTCGGCCGGATCCATCTCGATGCGCTCCCCGTTGCCGTCCGCGTCGATCTCCGTAAAGCTGATGCAGCGCCGGCCGGTGATGCCTTCGAGCGCATCGAGCGCACGGTCCATGTCGAGACGCAGCGCGAACGGCTCGTTGCGGGACAGGCGCGCCGCAATCTCCTCCTTGGGCAGGATCTTGTGCAGCCCCGGATAGAGCGGCGTGCCGTCGGGATCGAGAGGAGGCGGAGCGGTTGCGGTTTGCGTCGCCTCGGCGATCTCGGCGCGGGTCGCGAAACATGGATACAGAAGACCGAGCTTCAGGAGCCAGTCGGAGGCAGCGCTGTAGGTCATGAAACGCGCGCTCTGGCGCAGGACAGGCTCCTCCCACGCGATGCCGAGCCAGGCGAGATCCTCGAAGATCCCGGTGACGTAATCCTCGCGGCAGCGCGTGATGTCGATGTCCTCGATGCGGACGAGAAAGCGGCCGCCGAGCCTTTCGGCCATGTCGAAGCCCGTGAGCGCGGAGAGCGCGTGGCCGAGGTGCAGCTCGCCGTTCGGGCTCGGCGCGAAACGCAGGACGGGACGCGCGCTCATTGTGCTCCTCTTCCCGCCGCTCGAGGCCGGATCCGAGTCCCGTCCGGCGCGCAAAGCTGGGACGCATTCGACACGGGGAGGCGCCTCGCGCCCGCCCTTCTCCGCCTGACGCTGCCGTATGCCGATCCCATGACGCTCCTTCCGAAGCGGGACATTCCAATCTCCAGCTTCCCACCCTACTTTGGGTCGCGCATGACGAAAAGCGAGGAGCGCGACCGCCGTGCCGAAGCCGGATCGTCCACGAAACGCACGCGTGCCGAAGCGCCCTTCCCGCGCAGAGGTGCGCGTGATCGAGACCGCGGCGGACATCCGGGAGGGCGCGCGCGCGTTGCGCCGGCGCTGTCCGGTGATGCGCCGCGTGCACGACCTCGTGGGCGATCCGCCGCTCCGGCGCACGACATCCGGTTTCGTCGGCCTGGCGCAGGTGGTCGTCAGCCAGCAGCTCTCAATCGCAAGTGCGGGTGCGATCTGGATCCGGACGGCCGCCGCCGTCGATCCGTTCGATGCGCCGACGCTTCTGGCGCAGGAGACCGCGACGCTCAAGGGGGTTGGGCTTTCGCACGGCAAGGTAAGGACGCTGAGGGCGGTTGCGGAGGCGGTTGTGGCGGGTGCGCTCGACCTCGAGACGCCGCAGGCGGATGACGATTTGCGCGCGGCGCTGCTTGCGATCACCGGCATCGGCCCCTGGACGGCAGACATCTACACGATGTTCTGCCTCGGCCATGCGGACGGCTTTGCGGCGGGAGATCTGGCGCTGCAGGTCGCGGCTGAGCGTGCGTTTGGGCTCGACGGCCGGCCCGATGCGGCTGCGCTCATGGAGATCGCGGAGCGCTGGCGGCCCTGGCGCGGGGTGGCCGCTCGCCTTCTCTGGTCGTTCTACGCGCGGCGCGATCCCTTGCCGTAAACGGTCATCCGAAGGGCCGTTCGCTGCGTAATAAATGGGGTCATCCTGCTGATCCGACACTGAAAGCTCCGAACGAGCCCATGGACCTTCACAGAGCTGACATGCGTCGCTAGTATCCGCACGCCACGGCGGGGGTGACGCCCCGATTCGACGAACCGACTGGAAGCAAGCTCGTGAATGCTCATGCTGCCACGCCGGAAGCGTTTCCGGCACTGGTTCTCAACGCCGACTTCCGGCCCCTGAGCTACTATCCGTTGTCGCTCTGGAGCTGGCAGGAGTCGGTGAAGGCCGTCTTTTTGGATCGTGTCAACATCGTCTCCGAGTACGACCGGACGGTCCGGAGCACGAGCTTCGAGATGCGGCTGCCTTCCGTCGTCTCGCTCAAGACATACGTCAAACCAGCGCTTTATCCGGCCTTCACGCGGTTCAACGTGTTCCTGCGAGATCGCTTCTCGTGCCAGTATTGCAATTGCCGCGAAGACCTCACGTTCGATCATCTGATTCCGCGCTCGCGCGGCGGCCAGACGCGCTGGGACAACGTCGTGACCGCGTGCGCACCCTGCAACCTGAAAAAGGGCGGCGAGATGCCGTGGGACGCTGGCATGCGCCCGTTCCAGATGCCGTACCGGCCGACGGTCTTCGAGCTGCATCGCAACGGACGGCTCTTCCCGCCCAACTACCTGCACGAGAGCTGGCTCGATTATCTCTACTGGGATACCGAGCTCGAACCGTAGCGACGGCCTCCAACAACCACACCATGGCCGCCTGTCGATACGGAGCATCGCTGCGCGATCGGCGGTCATGGTGTGGAGGGGTGTTTGCTTTGCTTCGCACTTCAACATCCACCGCCACTCCCGCTCTCCTTGCAAGTGCAGAGCAATGGAGAGTGGGCGCAAAAAATGGCCCCGGTTGCCCGGGGCCAAAGTCGGAAGGTCTAACGACGTGCAAAAGGATGGGTGCGCGGCGGGCTCAGGCCGCGCGCTTCTCCGGTCTCGCGCAGAGGACGTAGGCGATGGCCTCGACGGCCTTTCCCCAATCGGCGGCGTCGGCTGCTGCCGCCTCGGTGCCGAATGCGCGCATGGCGTCCTCCGCCGTTCCGCCATCGCGGAAGAAGCGGGCGCACGACTGGCGCGCAATGCCAACGGCCTGATGCCATTCAATCGGATTGATATGCCCGGGGATCATCGATCGCTCCTGATATCTACTGCTACGCTCAGATCATGGGGCAAGCACACCGGCTCTCCAGTGCCACTACGCGCGACCGGTCCATGTGACACCAACAAAGGGCTGTCGTCAGCGTCCGGTATGCTTGCCTTACCGTTCGGGGCTTCGGCCTCGAGGACCGCGGCCCCGGAATTCCTTGGTCGAACTTCGCTATCTGCGGGTTTCGACCGGACCCCGCTCGCTTTCCTCGATCGCGCCGCCGTGGCCCTCAGGGCCTCTCGCGGCGGTCTCGAGCACGCTTCCGATCACATCCTGCAACGAACGCCACGCACTCTCTTCATACGGCATCGGTTTCACTCACACTCTACGGCGTCACGCTACGCAGGAACGGGGCACGCATGACCGGCACACGCTCGTGCCGCGAACGCTCTCGCTCGACGCTTGCCGGCCACGGGCCGGAACGCAACGCTCTGGGGAACTCGAATTCCTGAACTCAGACGCTTCGACGCGAACGCTTGAACTCAGACGCTTGAACTTGAACGCTTGAACTCGGGGGGGAGTGCGAGCCGCTCGGAGAGACACGCGAACTTTTTCGTCCGAGCAGCTCGCCTCATTCGTTCGAACACGCCCGCAAGCGTGTCCTTGGGGGATTGAGGGGGGTACGCCAAACCACAACGCAGAACGCCTGTACGCAACTCGAAGGTCCGCAAGGGACCAGGACGCAACTCACGCTTACGCAACGCAACGATACTCGGTACGCAACTGACGCAACGCTCACTCAAAGGGGTCCGACGCGGTACGCTCACAACAGACGTTCCTTTTGTGTTCCGCGAATGAAATCAAATTAACCGTGACACTGTGGCCACGCGAGGGCGCAAAAACGACTGGCGCGCGAAATGATCTTGACTTGATGTGACGCAGCCACATGCGTCGCACGCAAGCGCTTCAGCCGGCTCGATTTTTATTCGGCCGGGTTCCTTGTTGATAACCGGAAGACGTTGAGTCAGCGGCGCTCAGCCGGTCCGGGCCCGTGCCGCGAGGGTGGCGGCTTTGAGCGCGCCGGCGAAGGCCAGGAGCGAGGCGACGGCGTTCCAGCCGGCCATCGACAGGCCGGCAAATGTCCATACGGCCTCGTCGCAGCGGGGCACGCGGGTGGCGCTGAGGCTGCTCAGGAGATCGGCGGCGTCGGTCGGCAGGGCTTGGGCCGTGCCGCACGTGTCAGGCCCGGGCCAGAATTTCCACTCGACGCCAGCGTGATAGATGCCGAGCCCGGCGTTGGCGAGGAAGGCCAGCGCCACGGCGAGGAAGATTACTGCCGCAAGGCGCGGCATCTCGGAGGAGAGCGCCATGGCGATGAAGAGAAGCGGGATCGCTGCGTAGTAGGCGTAACGCTGCATCAGGCAGAGCGGGCAGGGTGCATAACTGCCCAGATACTGGAAGGCGAGCGCGGCCAGGATCACGGCGGTCGCGAGAAAGAGCGTGAGGCCGCCGTAGCGATAGGCGGACGTCCGTTGCGGCGTTTCGAACAGCATGTTTCCCTTACGCTCCGTCAACTAGTAAGTACGCAACTTAGAACACATACCTGATGGCGACAAAGCCCAGCACCAGCAGCACGATGAACACCGTCGTCACGACGTTGAGGCGTTTCTCGATGAACTCGCGGATCGGCTCGCCGAAGAAATAGAGCAGGCCGGCGACCAGGTAGAAGCGCATGGCGCGTGCGATCACGCTTGCCAGCATGAACTCCACGAGCGGCATATGCGTCACGCCGGCCGTGATGGTGAGCACCTTGTAGGGAAACGGCGTCATGCCCTTGATGATCAGGATCCAGACGCCCCAATCGTTGAACCAGCTCGTGAACTGGCCGAAGCTCTCGGCCTTGCCGTAGAACTCCAGGATCGGGCGGCCGATCTGCTCAAAGAAGAAGTAGCCGATCAGGTAGCCGAAGACGCCGCCGATGACGGAGCCGATGGTGGCAACGGTTGCGTACCACCAGGCTTTGAGCCGGTTCGCGATCACCATCGGGATCAGCATCACGTCCGGCGGGATCGGGAAGAACGAGCTCTCGATGAAGGCGACCCAGAACAGTGCGTGCGGCGCGCGCTCGCTCCTGGCCTTTGCCATCATCCAATCGTACAGCCGCCGCATCATCGCTCGCGTGCTCCCCCGACCCCGGTGGGGTCCTGCTGCGTCCTGCCCGCGGCACCAGCGCCCCTGACGCCAGCGCGGTGATTAGTGGGCGGCGGGCGAAATGTCTATCGCGGCGCGGCGACGGGTGCGACCGGCTCGAAGCTTGCGGACAGTTCGAGCACCAATCGGTTGAGGACGAAGCGGCCCTTCTCCGTGGCCCGGATCCGGCCGAGGGACGCTGGCGGCGATGGCGCGGCGGGGGCGAGGCCCGGGCCGAGGCAGGCGCGGATCTCGTCCAGTCCGGGGGCATGGTCCGGCGGCTCGATTCGTTCGATGAAACCTTGCCCGATCAAGCCCCTGACCGTTGCCGCGTGCGGCGCAAGGCCGCCGATCAGCGCGAGCCGGTCGAGGTCGATGCCTTCGTCGAGGCGCAACCCCATGAGCAGCATCTCGTCGGCGCGCGCCTCGGGCGACAGGGTCTCGGTCTCCGTCACGCCGTGGCCTGCGGCCTCGACGCGTTCGAGCCAGCGCTCGGGGGTGCGCTCGGTCGAGGTGGCGAGGTGCGCGCCCGGCGTCCGCAGGCGTCCGTGCGCGCCGGGGCCGACGCCCGCGTATTCGCCATAGCGCCAATAGAGCAGGTTGTGGCGGCTCTCCTCGCCGGGGCGGGCGTGGTTCGAGATCTCGTACTGGTTGAGACCGGCGGCGGCGGTCAGCTCCTGCGTCAGCTCGTAGAGCCCGTGCGCGTCCTCGGCTGCGGGAATCGCGAGGCGGCCCTTGGCGTAGAGGTCGGCAAAGCGCGTCTCGGGCTCGATGGTGAGCTGGTAGAGCGAGAGATGGCCGCTGGCCAGGGCGAGCGCTTCCGAAAGCTCGGCGCGCCAGTCTGCGGGCGTCTGTCCGGGACGGGCGTAGATGAGGTCGAAGGAGACGCGGTCGAAGGTGCGGTGCGCGATGGCGAGGGCTTCCCTGGCTTCGTCCACCGAGTGGATGCGGCCGAGGCGCCTCAGGTCCGCCTCGCGGAGCGACTGCACGCCGATCGAGACGCGGTTGACGCCCGCCGTGCGGTAGCCCGCGAAGCGCGCGGCCTCGACGCTGCCGGGATTGGCTTCGAGCGTGATCTCGGCGTCCGGCGCGACGGGCCAGAGAGTTGCGATGTGATCGAGGATCGCGCCCACGGTCTCGGGCTTCATGAGGGAGGGCGTGCCGCCGCCGAAGAAGATCGAGGTGACGGTGCGCGTGGCGCGTGCCCCCTCACCCGGAAGCGATCTTAAGATCGATTCCGACCTCTCCCCACTGGGGAGAGGGGAACGTGTTGCGCCTCCCTTTACCTCTCCCCGATGGGGAGAGGTGTGTGGGGTGCCGTGGCAATCGACGCGTGCTTTTTCCCCTCCCCCCTTGTGGGGGAGGCCGGGAGGGGAAGAGGCGTTGGTGAGGAGGTGCGCGACGTGGTCGAGCTCGCGCTTATAGGCGGCAAGGTAGCGGGGCTCGTCCCAGCCGCCGAAGCGCACATGGCTGTTGAAGTCGCAGTAGGGACACTTCTGGGCGCAGAACGGCCAGTGGATGTAGACGCCGAAGCCCGGCGTGTCGTTCGTCACCGGCGTTCCCATCAACAGTACCCTTCCGTCATTCCCGCCAAGCGGAGCGCAGAGCGGGGCTCCATTGCAGCCAACCGGAGAGGTGTCTGGATGCCGGCCTCCGCCGGCATGACGTTTGAGATTGGGGCGATCCGATTGCCATAGACACTCCGTCACTCCGGCGAAGGCCGGAGTCCAGATACGTCAGAACAGATAATGTCGAATTCATCGGCTCGCTGCCAGGAGCGCACGGGCGAGCGTCCGCCAGCGGGGCTCTGCGTCCGGAACGTCTGCGGCGGCGGTGGCGGTTTCAAGGGCGGCGAGGAAGCCGGCCAGATCCTGGGTGGTCCAGGCGCTGCCGTTCCGTGCAAGATCCTCGCGCAGGCCGGCAATGAAGCGCTTGAGTTCGGCTTGGGTCGACAGGTTGCGGGCGGCCGCCTCGAGGGCTTCGAGATCGCGTCCGCCAGCGGCCGGGGCATCCGCCTTGGGGACGTGCTCGAGGCAGTGGCGGCGAAAGGCCTCGAAGGCGCGGGTGCGATGCGAGATGGCGTATTTCGCCGCGGGCTCCATCTCGCCGAAGGTCAAGCGCTCGCCGTCGGGGACGAACATCGGATCGTAGCCGAAGCCGTTGCCGCCACGGGGCGGCCAGCGCAGCGTGCCGTAGACGCGGCCTTCGAACAGGCGGTTCTCGCCGCTCGGCCAGGCGAGGCAGAGCACGGAGATGAAGTTGGCGCGTGGCGGCAGGCCATCCCAGGCTCCTTTCTCGGCGAGAGCGTCGTGCACGCGCTGCATGGCGAGGGCAAAGTCCTTGCCGGGGCCGGCCCAGCGGGCCGAGTAGATGCCGGGCGCGCCGCCGAGGGCATCGACCTCGAGCCCGGAGTCGTCGGCGAGTGCGGGCAGGCCGGAGCCTGCGGCCGCGGCGAGGGCTTTGAGACGCGCGTTGCCTTCGAACGTCGTCTCCGTCTCCTCGGGCTCGGCGAGCTTCAAGTCTCCGGCCGAGACGGCATCGAAGCCGTAGGGCGCGATCAGCTCCTTGATCTCCCACACCTTGCCGGGGTTGTGACTGGCGACGACGAGGCGGCTGCCGGGCGCGAGCTCTTTCATTCCGCGAACCCCCAGATGCGCGGCTCGGCAAGCTCGACCGAGTTGCCGGCAGGGTCGCGGACGTAGATCGAGCGGCCGCCGCCCGGCCATTCGACGGTCGCCTCGATCGCGATGCCGGCCTTTGCGAGACGGTCGCGCCAAGTGTCGAGCTCGGAGGCGGTCGCGGCAAAGCAGACGTGTCCGTCTCCGATTGCGCCGTGGGGAGGCACCGCCAGCGGGCCGCTTCCGGGCTTCCGGGTCACGTCGGGGTTGAAGATCAGGAGCATCTCTCTCTCGAGCTTGAAGAAGATGTGGCGGCCTTCGTTTCTCACGTGGAGCTTGAGGCCCAGCACCCGGCCATAGAAGTCCTCGGCTGCGGCGAGGTCGCGCGCATAGAGAACGGTTTCCAGAATGCGGGACGGGGTCATGGCGCATCTCTCCCTTTCCCCGAAAGAGCGGGGAGAGGGGATTAGGTCAAAGCTGCCAGGAATATCAAGCTTGTGAGCGCCGTGCGCCATTGTCCGGGCAGCAGGCCGCGGGGAACGGCAACCACGACCTCACGGGCTGCCTGCCACCTTCGTTCACGCCACCGTCAGTTTCTGGAGCTCAACCAGCTCGGCGATGCCCTTTTTGGCCAGCACCATCAGTTGATCGAAGCTCTCCTGGCTGAAGGCGGTGGTCTCCGCCGTGCCCTGCACCTCGACGATGCCGCCGGCGCCGGTCATGACGAAGTTCGAATCCGCATCCGCCGACGAGTCCTCGGCGTAGTCGAGATCGAGGACGGGCGTGCCCTTGTAGAGGCCGCAGGAGACGGCGGCGACGTGGTCGCGCAGCACGCCGTCCTTCACCATGTCGCGCAGCTTCATCCACTGGATGCAGTCGTAGAGCGCCACCCAGGCGCCGGTGATGGCCGCCGTGCGCGTGCCGCCGTCGGCCTGGAGCACGTCGCAGTCGATCGAGATCTGGCGCTCGCCGAGCTTGGGCAGGTCGACGACGGCGCGCAGCGCGCGGCCGATCAGGCGCTGGATCTCCTGCGTGCGGCCGGACTGGTTGCCGACGGCGGCCTCGCGGCGCGTGCGCTCGCTGGTCGCGCGCGGCAGCATGCCGTACTCGGCCGTCACCCAGCCGCGACCCTGGCCCTTGAGCCAGGGCGGAATGCGCTCCTCGAGGCTCGCCGTGCAGAGCACGTGCGTGTTGCCGAACTTGATCAGGCAGGAGCCTTCGGCGTGCATGGAGACCGCGCGCTCGAGAGAGACGCGGCGAAGCTCGCCTGGCTGACGTTTGGACGGGCGCATGGGGGCTCGTGTCTGTTGGTGGAATGTCTCAGTGCCGGGACGGCGGGCAAAAGCCCTTTCGTTCCCCGGCCGTGCGGTTTGCGCGAACCTACGGGAGCGTTCCTGCCGGATCAATATCAATTGCGCAGACTTGTGACCCGCAGCTCAAGGTTACCGGTGCATGGCGTATCCGCTTTCCCTGTCTTGCATTGACGGGAAACCTCGCCATTTCCTAGGCTCTTTGGGAACTCGACCCAGGTCATGATGCGCCGATGTCCGAACCGCAATCCGAGATCAAGAAGCTCAGCGAGCGCTCGCGCACCATTCTGAGGCAGATCGTCGACAGCTATCTGGCGACGGGCGAGCCGGTCGGCTCGCGCAACCTCGCGCGCGTCCTGCCGATGACGCTGTCGCCGGCCTCGATCCGCAATGTAATGAGCGATCTCGAGCATGCGGGGCTCATCTATGCTCCGCACACGTCGGCCGGCCGGCTGCCGACGCAGTCGGGCCTGCGCCTGTTCGTCGACGGGCTGCTCGAGGTCGGCGACCTCAGCGCGGAGGAGCGGCGCAAGATCGAGGCCCAGATCGCGGTCAAGCGCACGAAATCACTCGACCAGGTGCTGACGGAGGCGGGCGAGATGATCTCCGGCCTCTCGCATTGCGCGGGCGTGGTGCTGGCCGAGAAGCAGATCGCGCGCCTGAAGCACATCGATTTCGTCCCCATCGAGCCCAACAAGGCGCTCGTGGTGCTCGTTGACGAAGATCAGAACGTCGAGAACCGCCTGATCGAGATCCCGGCCGGACTGCCGCCGTCGGCGCTGGTCGAGGCCGCGAACTATCTCAACGCGCATATCCGCGGCCTGACGATCGGGGAAGCGCGCGCGGCGGTCGAGGTCGAGCTCGGGCGCGCGCGGGCCGAGCTCGACAAGCTCACGCAGAAGGTGATCCAGGCGGGCCTTGCCGAATGGTCGGGGTCCGTCGACGACCGCAAGAGCCTGATCGTGCGCGGGCAGGCGAACCTGCTCAAGGACCTGACGGCGATCGAGGATCTCGAGCGCATCCGGCAGTTGTTCGACGATCTCGAGACGAAGCGCGATCTGTCGCAGATCCTGGGGCTCGCCGATCATGCGGACGGCGTCAGGATCTTCATCGGCTCGGAGAACAAGCTGTTCTCGCTTTCGGGATCCTCGCTCATCGTGGCGCCGTTCCACGATACGGAGCGCAAGGTGGTCGGCGTGCTCGGCGTCATCGGGCCGACGCGCCTCAACTACGCGCGAATCATTCCCATGGTGGACTACACGGCCCGGCTGGTGAGCCGCGTGCTGACTTGATTTTTTTGTTCTAGCGGCTGATATCGGGCGCATCTTGCCGCGACCGCCCGCGCCGCTTTCCGGCCCGGACGCGCCGGCCCTCAACCCCTCGTTTCGACCGGAGATTTCATGGCTGACGAGACCACAAACCCCGATGCGCCCGGACCGGAGGCTTCCGGCGGGCCCGAGGCGGCGCCGGATCCGGCCGAGGCGGCGCTGCGCCTCTCGGCCGAGGTCGACACCCTGCAGGGGCAGATCGCCGACCTCACCGACCGGCTCCTGCGCTCGCATGCCGAGATGGACAACCTGCGCAAGCGCGCCGAGCGCGAGCGCGAGGAGACCGCGAAATACGCGATCAGCAAGTTCGCGCGCGACGTGGTGGCGGTCGCGGACAATTTCGAGCGGGCGCTCCAGGCCGTCCCGGCCGATGCGGTGGCTGAGGACGGCGCGCTCCGGAGCCTGGTCGACGGCATCACGATGACCGAGCGCGAGTTCCTCAACGTGCTCGAGCGCAACGGCGTCAAGCGGCTCAACCCCAAAGGCGAGGTGTTCAATCCGCATCAGCACCAGGCGATGATGGAGATGCAGAACACCGAGGTTCCGGCCGGGACCATCCTCGAGGTGTTCCAGTGCGGCTACCTGATCGAGGATCGCGTGCTGAGGCCGGCGATGGTCGTCGTGGCCAAGGGCGGGCCGAAGCCGGGCCGGGAGGCTCCGGCCGAGGCCCAGGACGGGGCTGGCGGCGAAACGTCCCGGGATCCGGAGGCTGGGAACGACAACGCCGGCTGAGGGCCGATCCTGGAGTGCGGCTCCGATTTGGATAAAAATAACCGCGCTCTAGGGTTTTCAGCTCGGACCGAAGTGGCCCGACGCGGGCATGATCTGACGGTCGCGGGCAAGGGCCCGCAGATAGGGGGCGGGCGGCGCAATGTCTTGCGCCGGCGCCCGTGAGAGGTGTTAAACCAGGAGCCCCCAAAATTGATCCTGCGGCGGTGGCGGGCGCCCTTTGCGCGCCGGAAAGCCCACCCTATATAAGCCCGCATAATCAATCGTTCTCCTGGGGACCGCACTCCAACCGCCTCCACCCGGAGGCCAAAGGATAAACCGGACGCCGGCCTGAGCAAGGGTCCGGACGGTCTGCCGCAACGAAGAGGAATTTTGGAGATATGGCAAAAGTCATCGGTATCGACCTCGGCACCACCAACTCGTGCGTTGCCGTCATGGACGGGGGCAAGCCTCGCGTGCTCGAGAATGCCGAAGGGGTGAATACGACGCCCTCCATCGTCGCCTTCGCCGACGACGGGGAACGTCTGGTCGGCCTTCCGGCGAAACGGCAGGCCGTCACCAATCCGACCAACACGCTGTTTGCCATCAAGCGCCTCATCGGACGGCGCTACGACGACCCGATGGTCGAGAAGGACAAGAAGCTCGTTCCCTACAAGATCGTGAAGGGGCCGACGGGCGATGCCTGGGTGGAGGCCAACGGCAAGGACTACTCGCCGCAGCAGATCTCCGCCTTCATCCTGCAGAAGATGAAGGAGACCGCCGAAGCGAAGCTCGGCGAGGCCGTGACGCAGGCCGTCATCACGGTTCCGGCCTACTTCAATGACGCGCAGCGCCAGGCGACCAAGGACGNNACATCTCGATCCTCGAGATCGGTGATGGCGTGTTCGAGGTGAAGAGCACGAACGGCGACACGTTCCTCGGCGGCGAAGACTTCGACATGAAGCTCGTCAGCTACCTGGCCGACGAGTTCAAGAAGGAGCAGGGCATCGACCTGCGCAACGACAAGCTCGCGCTGCAGCGCCTCAAGGAGGCGGCCGAGAAGGCCAAGATCGAGCTCTCCTCGTCGGCGCAGACCGAGATCAACCTGCCGTTCATCACGGCCGACGCGTCGGGTCCGAAGCACCTCACGATGAAGCTCACGCGCGCCAAGCTCGAGAGCCTCGTCGATGATCTCATCCTGCGCACCCGCGGGCCCTGCGAGCAGGCGCTCAAGGACGCCGGCCTCAAGGCCGCGGAGGTCGACGAGGTGGTGCTCGTCGGCGGCATGACGCGCATGCCCAAGGTGCAGCAGGTGGTGAAGGAGCTGTTCGGCAAGGAGCCCCACAAGGGCGTCAACCCGGACGAGGTGGTTGCCGTCGGCGCGGCGATCCAGGGCGGCGTCCTCAAGGGCGAAGTCAAGGACGTGCTGCTGCTCGACGTGACCCCGCTCTCGCTCGGCATCGAGACGCTGGGCGGCGTGTTCACGCGCCTCATCGACCGCAACACGACCATCCCGACCAAGAAGAGCCAGGTGTTCTCGACGGCCGAGGACAACCAGAACGCGGTGACGATCCGCGTCTTCCAGGGCGAGCGCGAGATGGCGGCCGACAACAAGCTGCTCGGCCAGTTCGATCTCGTCGGCATCCCGCCGGCGCCGCNNGCGCGAGCTGGTCGAGGCCAGGAACCAGGCCGAGGCGCTGGTCCACGCGACCGAGAAGGAGCTTTCCGACAACGGCTCCAACCCGGCGGTGGCGGCGGTCAAGGCCGATGTCGAGAAGGCCATCGAAGCGGCCAAGGAGGCGATCGCGTCCGACGACGCGGAGCGCATCAAGTCCGCAACCACGTCGCTCGCGCAGGTGGCAATGAAGATCGGCGAAGCCGTCTACAGCGCCAAGGGCGGCGATGACGCCGGAGCGGGCGACTCCTCTTCTTCGGGCAAGAGCGACGATAACGTCGTCGACGCCGACTTCGAAGAGGTCAAGGACGACAAGAAGAAAGCGGGCTGATCGCCCATCGAACCCCTCTTCCCGGCTCGTGCGATAGCGCGCGGCTGGGAAGAGGCTTTTTTTCTCTAGCGGGTGGCGGCGGCGGTCCGCAAAGTCCTCCGCGATAGAGCTTGCTTCCCGCCTCCGCCCGCCCGATAGAATGCCCTCCCATGGCAAAACGCGACTACTACGACATCCTCGGTGTTCCCCGCACCGCGAGCGAGCAGGACCTCAAGTCCGCCTTCCGCAAGCTCGCCAAGGAATGCCATCCCGACCGCAATCCGGGAGACCACGACGCCGAGCAGCGGTTCAAGGATCTCAACGAAGCCTACGAGGCGCTCAAGGACCCGCAGAAGCGGGCGGCCTACGACAAGTTCGGCCACGCCGCCTTCGACCACGGCATGGGCCGCGGAAGCCCCGGCGGGGGTTTCGGGCCGGACTTCGCCTCGTCCATGTCCGACATCTTCGACGACCTGTTCGGCGAGTTCATGGGCGGCCGGCGCGGCGGGCAGCGGCGCGGCGCGGCGCGCGAGCGCGGGGCGGATCTCCGCTACAACATGGAGATCACGCTCGAGGAAGCCTTCATGGGCAAAGCCGCCGAGATTCGCGTGCCGACCAGCGTCGCGTGCGACACCTGCTCCGGAACGGGTGCCAAGACCGGCACCAAGCCCGCGACCTGCCCGACCTGCGGCGGCATGGGCAAGGTGCGGGCGAGCCAGGGCTTCTTCACCATCGAGCGGACGTGCCCGACCTGCATCGGGCGCGGCGAGGTGATCGACGATCCGTGCCCGGCCTGCTCGGGCGCGGGCCGCGTCATGCGCGAGCGGACGCTGCAGGTCAACATTCCGGCCGGTGTCGAGGACGGGACCAAGGTGCGTCTCGTCGGCGACGGGGAAGCAGGCCTGCGCGGCGGGCCTGCGGGTGATCTCTACATCTTCCTCTCCATCAAGCCGCACCGCTTCTTCCAGCGCGACGGGGCGGACGTGTTCTGCAAGGTGCCGATCTCGATGACCACGGCTGCGCTCGGCGGGCAGATCGAGGTGCCGACGCTCGAGGGCGCGGTGAGCCGCGTCAAGATCCCCGAGGGCACGGAAAGCGGCCGGCAGTTCCGCCTCAAGGGCAAGGGCATGCCGGTCCTGCGCTCGAAGTCGGTCGGCGACCTCTACATTCAGGTGGATGTGGAGACACCGAAGAGCCTCACGCGGCGCCAGCGGGAGCTGCTCGAGGAGTTCGAGCGCGAGAGCCGCAAGGAGACCAGCCCCGAGAGCGCCGGGTTCTTCGCGCGCGTGAAGGATTTTTTCGATAGCAAAGGCGGCTAGATTTGCGCCGATCGCGGTGCAAAGGTTCGGCTGCCGGATCCTGAGACTGCCGCTCCCACCAGAAACGGAAGCGTTCCGGCGCGCCGGCCGAGGGGGCTTGGCGCCATCATGGAGACCGCATGAGCCTTTCCTCGACCAAGCTCCTCTTCTTCTCCGGCAGCGCGCGGGATGCGTCCTATAACAAGCGGCTCGCCCGGCTCGGCGCGGAGATCGCGGAGGCCAACGGGCTCGCGGCGACGTTCGCCGATCTCGGCGACTACCCCATGCCGCTCTACGATGCGGACCTGCAGGCGCTCGACGGGATTCCCGAGAACGCCTTCAAGTTCGAGGCGTTGATGAAGGTGCACACGGGCATCTTCATCGCCTGCCCCGAGTACAACGCCTCGATCACGCCGCTGCTCAAGAACACGCTCGACTGGGTGAGCCGCATCCGGATCGAGGGTGAGGAGCCGCTCGCCGTCTACAAGACCCGGGTGTTCGCGCTCGGGGCGGTGTCTCCCGGTGGCATGGGCGGTCTGCGCGGCCTCAATGCGGTGCGCACGACGCTGGAGCTCGGCCTCGGCGCGCTGGTGCTGCCGGACCAGTTCGCGGTGCCGAGGGCGGCGGAGGCGTTCGAGGCCAACGGACATCTCAAGAGCAAGGATAGTCAGGAGACGTTCAAGCAACTCATCCAGAAGCTTGCGCGGGCCGCGCATGTGCTGCATGGCTGATCCATGACCGGTATTCCCGCCCAGGACCGCCTGATCGTTGCCCTCGACATGCCCACGCTCGAGGGCGCGCGCCAGCTCGTCGCGACGCTTGGCGACGCGGTTTCGTTCTACAAAGTGGGGCTCGAGCTCCTGTTCGTCGGCGGGCTCGATCTCGCCCGCGACCTCAGGCGCCAGGGCAAGCGCGTCTTTCTCGACATGAAGCTGCTCGACATCGGCAACACGGTCGAGCGCGCCGTCGCCAACGTCGGCGAGCTCGACGTGACCTTCCTCACCGTGCACGGCCACGACCTCAAGACGCTGCGCGCCGCCGTCGCCGGGCGCGGGCAGGCCAAGGTCAAGCTGCTCGCGGTCACGGTGCTGACCAACCTCTCGGCGGACGACCTTCGTGTGCAGGGCTCGTCGCTCTCCCCGGCGGACCTGGTGCTCCGGCGCGCGGAGCTCGCGTATGCGGCAGGCTTCGACGGCGTGATCGCCTCGGGGCAGGAGGCGGCGCGGATCCGCGCCCAGACGTCGCCCAATTTCCTGATCGTGACGCCCGGCATCCGCCTCCCCGGCGGGACGACAGACGACCAGGAGCGCGTCATGACACCCGACCATGCCATCATGGCGGGGGCGAACCACATCGTCGTCGGCCGGCCGATCACACAGGCGGACGATCCGAGGCTCGCCGCCGTGACGTTCGTCCATCACATCCGCGAGGCGCTGGCCAGGGCCGGCGCGCCTCCGTCCGGCCCGCACTGAGTGGGCGCCTGCAACCGTATCCGGGAGGAACCATCCATGGCCAAGGGTTATGTCATCGCGCACGCCACCGTGACCGACACGGAGAAATGGGCGCAGTACGTCGCCAAGTCGAAGGTTGCGCTCGACAAGTACGAGGGCAAGCCCATCGTGCGCGGCGGCACGTGCCAGATCGTGGAGGGCAACGGTACGCAGCGGAACGTGGTGCTGGAGTTTCCGAGCTACGCGCACGCGATCGGATATGCCACGAGCCCCGAGTACGCCGAGGCCAAGGCCCTGCGCCAGGGGGCAGGATCCATCGACATCACGGTGGTGGAAGGCGTGTGAGGCCGATCGGCCGCCGTGATTCACGTGGAGCGCGGCGGCCAGGGGCACCGCCCGCTCATTATGGCGCATGGTTGCGTGGGGTTCTGCATTTTCGCCTATAGTTTCCGCCTCTAGTCTGGGCGAAGCAGCAAGGCCATCTCTCATGGCACACATTCCGACCCGCCGCGGTCGCGCTCCCTGGCGCGCGTCGGTGCTCACGCTCTTTCCCGAGATGTTTCCGGGGCCGCTCGGCGTCTCGCTGGTCGGGCAGGCGCTCGAGGCGGGCCTGTGGTCGCTTGCGCTGCGTCAGATCCGCGATTTCGGCATCGGGCGTCACCGCGCGGTGGACGATACGCCGGCCGGCGGGGGAGCGGGAATGGTCATGCGGGCGGACGTACTCGCTGCCGCGATCGACAGCGCGCGGGAGGCGGACGGGGACCTGCCGCTGCTCTACATGTCGCCGCGGGGCGCCCCGCTCACGCAGGCGCGCGTGCAGGCGCTGTCTGAGGGGCCTGGGGCGATGATCCTGGCCGGGCGCTTCGAGGGCATCGACGACCGCCTGATCGAGGCGCGGGGCGTCGTGGAGGTGTCGATCGGAGACTATGTGCTGTCGGGCGGGGAGCTCGCCGCCATGGTGCTGATCGACGCCTGCGTGCGGTTGATCCCGGGCGTGCTGGGGGCGGAGGAGAGCCTCGCCCACGAGAGCTTCGAGAATGGGCTCCTCGAATACCCGCAGTACACGAAGCCGCGCCTGTGGGAGGGGCGGCCGACGCCGGAGGTGCTGATGTCCGGCGACCACAAGAAAATCGCCGATTGGCGGCGCGAGGAGGCGGAGCGCATCACACGTGCGCGACGGCCAGACCTCCTCCCGAGCCCTGAAAAGCCGCCGCGGCGGCCTTGAGCCAAGAGGGTGCGCCTTGTTCCCGTGCAAGGCCGCGGCTTCCTGCGACGCCGGCAGCTCCGGAATAGGAACGTCATCCCGGCGAAGGCCGAGACCCACGCCAGGTTCCGCCTGCACGACGGCGAAGAGAGAAGGGCGACCCCTCGACAGGGCGGCACATTTCGGCTATAGCGCGGGCCAACAATTTCCCATCAAGGGTCTGCTCCACAAGGAGCTGCACGAGCCGTGCCCGCGGACCTCACGTCCCGGCGCCGCTCCTCTGCATTGATGTACAAGCAAAAAGGAATGAAAATGAACATCATTCAACAGCTCGAGCGCGAGCAGATGGATGCCGTGCTCAGGACCCGCACCGTGCCGGAGTTCGGCCCCGGGGACACCGTCAAGGTGATGGTGAAGGTCATCGAGGGCGAGGGCAAGAGCCAGTCCGTCCGCCTGCAGGCTTATGAGGGCGTCGTCATCGCCCGCTCNNTCCTACGGCGAGGGCGTGGAGCGCGTGTTCCCGATCTACTCGCCCTACATCGCCGAGATCGAGGTTCTGCGCCGCGGCAAGGTGCGCCGGGCGAAGCTTTATTACCTCCGTGGCCGCCGCGGCCGCGCCGCGCGCATCTTCGAGCGCACGGACGTTCGCGCCCGCCGCCTCAACGCCGCCTGGAAGGGCTTCAAGAAGCCCAAGGGCGAGGCTGACGATCTCTCGCAGATCAAGGGCATCGGTGCCGATCTCGCAGCCCGTCTCAAGACGCTCAACTGCTTCAAGTTCGAGCAGGTCGCCAACTTCTCCGACGAGGACATCGCCAACGTCGACGAGGCGCTGAAGCTCAACGGCCAGATCGAGCGCGACAATTGGGTGGGCGAGGCGCAGAAGCTCGTCGCGGAGGCGGCTGCTGCGGAAGTGCCGGCCGAGGAGGCAAAGGAATAAGCGGAAGCTACGGCGCGAGCCGGCCTTTCCCGCGATCAGACGGCGGCGCCTCCGGGCAGCCGCCGTTTTGCTGTCACGGGACCAATTCCGCCCCGAGCGTTGCGCGAGGGACGATTCGGACTACATTTCACACGTGATCAGCGGGGGAGAGGCCCCTACCCATGATGTCGAACGTCGAAGTCAGCCGCGCGCAACTGCGTGAAACCGGCCAGATCAAACGGCACGGTCCCGAAGCCTTCGCGGCCATGCGCAAGGCGGGCCAGCTCGCCGCGGCCGCGCTCGACATGATCGGGCCTTACGTGGAGCCCGGCGTGACTACGGAGGAGCTCGACGACCGCGTGCTCGCGTTCGCGCTCGATCACGGGGCGATCCCTGCGCCGCTCAACTACCGCGGCTTTCCGAAGTCGATCTGCACCTCCGTCAACCACGTGGTCTGCCACGGCATCCCCGGCCCCAAGCCGCTACGGGAGGGCGACGTCATCAATATCGATGTGACGCTGATCGTCGACGGATGGCACGGCGACACGAGCCGCATGTATGCGGTCGGCGCCATCAGCCGGCGCGCGGAGCGGCTGATCGAGGTCACCTACGAGGCGCTGAAGCTCGGCGTCGCGCAGGTGAAGCCCGGCAATACGCTCGGACACATCGGCGCGGCCATCCAGGCGTTCGCGGAGCAGGAGCGCTGCAGCATCGTCAGGGACTTCTGCGGGCACGGTCTCGGGCGGCTGTTCCACGATCGGCCGAACGTGCTCCACTACGGGGAGGCCGGCGACGGCGCCGTCATGGAGCCCGGCATGCTGTTCACGATCGAGCCGATGATCAACCTCGGCAAGCCGCATGTGAAGGTGCTGTCGGACGGATGGACCGCGGTGACGCGCGACCGGGAGCTTTCGGCGCAGTTCGAGCATACGGTCGGCGTCACGGAGACCGGCGTCGAGGTGTTCACGCATTCGCCGGCCGGACTCGAGTGGCCGTCCCGCAAGAGCTGATGCGGGCCTGACCGATGCACGATCCCGGCGCGCGAGACCCGAAAGCGGCTCCGGAGCGGGGCGCGGCGGACGCGCCGCAGGACGAGCCCGATCCGCAAGGCGCCTTCCTCGAAGGGCCGCAGCCGCTCTACACCGGCCACCGGGAGCGCCTGCGTGCGCGGTTCCGGCAGGCCGGGGCCGACGCGCTTCCCGACTACGAGCTCATCGAGATGGTGCTGTTCCGCGCCATTCCGCGTCGCGACACCAAGGATCTCGCCAAGCGCCTGCTGGGGCGTTTCGGCTCCTTTGCCGAGGTCGTCAATGCGCCGGAGGCGCGGCTCAAAGAGGTGCGGGGCGTGGGCGATGCGGTCATCACGGAGCTCAAGCTGATCCGGGCTGCGGCGCTGCGGCTCATGCGCAGCGAGATCGCCTCGCGCCCCGTGCTCGGGAGCTGGAGCCAGGTGCTCGACTATCTGCGCGTGGCGCAAGCCTTCGAGCACCGCGAAGAGTTCCGCATCCTGTTCCTCGACAAGAAGAACGCCCTGATCGCCGACGAGGTGCAGGGACGGGGGACGGTCGATCATACGCCGGTCTATGTGCGCGAGGTGGTGAAGCGGGCGCTCGAGCTGTCGTCGAGCGCCATCATTCTCGTGCACAACCACCCCACTTGGCCTTTTCGATCACGTTCAATCACGCCACATCACCTTGAAACACAATAATTTTTAGGCTTGTCGTAGAGTCGGCCATTGTGGCATATTGGGGTCGGTTTTAAGGGGATCGAAGCCCTTTTTGACCCCAGTCGCCGACCCCACGAACCCGTCGAGCGACCCCAGTTGGAAGCCGACGGAGAACCCCAGTGCCAAGCCTTACAGATGGAGAAATTCGCCGAGCCCTGAAGCAGGTGGAAACGACCGGCAAGCAGCTCAGCCTTGTCGATGGCGAGGGTCACGGAACCGGCCGGCTGGTCCTCGTGATGAAGCCCATGCCTACCCGCGTGACCGCGGACTGGATGGCGCAGCAATGGCGCGACGAGAAGCGCCTCAAGAAGAAGCTCGGCTCGTATCCCTCGATGCCCCTCAGCAAGGCCCGCGAGATATTCAACCGCGACTTCGCGGAGCTGATCCAGAAAGGCCGTAGCATCAAGATTGCCGGCGACACGCGACCGGGAACCGTCGCCGATCTCTTCGAGGCGTATGTCGCCTACCTCAAGGGGGGTGGGAAGTCGTCTTGGAAGGAGGCGGAAAAGGGCCTCAACAAGATCGCCGATACGCTAGGACGCAACCGCCCGGCCCGCGATATCGAACCGGATGAGATCATAGCGATCATTCGCCCCATCTATGAGCGCGGCAAGCGTTCAATGGCCGATCATGTGCGCAGCTACATTCGATCCGCCTTTAGCTGGGGCCTGAAATCCGAGCACGACTACCGCTCCACCGCCGCGCGTCGCTTCCGGCTGACCTACAACCCTGCCGCCGGCATACCGACCGAACCCAAGACCATCGGAACACGCTGGTTGAGCGAGGAAGAGTTCGTTCGGCTCTATCGCTGGCTCGAATGCCCCGACACCCCGGTTCATCCCTCCTATGCCCGCGCTGTCCAGATCATCATGCTGACCGGCCAACGGGTCGAGGAAATCGCTCGTCTGCATGTCGATCAATGGGACGCCAAGGAACGGATCATCGACTGGACCAAAACCAAAAACCTTCAGCCGCACGCTGTTCCGGTGCCCTCGTTGGCTGCCGAACTGATCGAGTCGATTATCCCGAACGAACATGGCTGGTTCTTCCCCTCTGCCAAAGACCCGTCGAAGCCCGTCAGCCACGGCACACTCTACAGCTTCATCTGGCGCCAGCGGGATCGCGGGGTGATCCCCCATGCGACCAACCGCGACCTCCGTCGCACCTTCAAGACCCTGGCCGGAAAGGCGGGCGTCCCGAAAGAGATCCGCGACCGCCTCCAGAACCACGCCTTGCAGGACGTCAGCTCCAAGCACTACGACCGCTGGAATTACATGGTGGAAAAGCGCGCCGGCATGGCGAAATGGGACAAGTTCGTCCGCGCCATGCTCGCCAAGAAGCGCATGAAAGCGGCGGCATGAGCCTCCGGCGCCCCATAAAGCGGAAGCGAGAAACGACTATGCGTATCGTAATCGGCCTGGCGTTACTGGCTGCGCTGACCACAGCGACCGCGGCCAAGGCCGATCCCTGCAAGGCCATTCCCGACCGCGGCCCGATGCCGTCCTATCTCCACAGGGGCGCACATTTCTCCGGTCCCGTGGTCTATGTCGGCGACGGCGACTCCCTGTGCGTGGCTGTGGGCCAAGGGCCAGCCAACTGGGTGGAGATCCGGCTGGAGGATTTCTACGCGCCCGAACTCCACTCCCCCACCGGCCCTGCTGCCAAGGCCGCGCTGGAAAGACTTGCCATGGGCCGGAACGCGGAGTGCGTTGCCAACCATAGGTCCTACGACCGTGTGGTTGCCACCTGCCGGATCGGAGGACGCTCCATCGGGGATTTATTGAAGGCGGTCGGAAACATCGAGGGCGGCAACGGATACGAGCAAAGCAAGCGTTAGCCCGACCTTTGGTGGCGCTTAGATGCGATCTGAAAACCGATCATAGGCATCGATCCGCCGGACCGGGGGATCGACCTCATACCTATAGATTTCCGTTCTCAAGAACCGCAGCTCGGCCTCGCGTTGGGCTTCGGGAACGTCGATATACCAAGCGCGGGGCTGCGGGCCGGGACCACCGTTCCAGCGGTATCCCCGCGCCTTGAGAACATCCTTGAGGTCGAAGGGCGAGTTCTCCGCCCAGATGCGCCAAGCGACAGTACGAGCGCCATCCAGAAGGCGGCTAAGACCCGTAACGCCAGATCGGGGCAGCCGCATCGCCAACAGCTCGATCGTCGCAAGGCAGTCGTGCATCGCGCGGTGGCGATCATAGAAGAAGCCGGCCGCCTGAGCGAGATAGGCGAGCTTCGCACCCTCGAATCCTTCCGCCGCCCAATCGATCTGGCTGAGCGAGCAGGCCCAGGGTTTCGTCGAGAACACGTCGCTGAAGCGTTCGAGGAAGCGGCGATCGAACGCCGCGTTGTGTGCAATGACGAGCGAGGCCGGTGCCGCGAATCTGGCGACCTCGGCGGGATCGATGACCTGGCCGGCCACCATTTCATTCGTGATACCGGTGATCGCGGTGATTTCCGGCGCGATCGGCTCGCTCGGCTGACGCAGCCCTAGGAAGCTGTCACCCACACTGAAAACGGTGCCATCCAAGCCGTAATTGAATGGCGTCATGGCGAGTTCGATGACCTCGTCGCGCTGAGGATCGAGCCCCGTAGTCTCCACGTCGACCACCAAGCCAAGGCGCAGCGGCGCGCCTGGAGGCGGAACGATGTGAGGGCGCGGCTTGAGACGCCGGATGATCCGGTAATCTCCCGTGGCCTCCAGCGTCTGCGCCAGGGTCTCCAGATGCTCAGAAGATGTCGTCATCGTGCACTTCATACCCAGAGGCTTGGGTCATGCCGGTCCAGGCCTGAGCAAAACACAGACGTCATCCCTTGGTGTCATGATCGTTGTGCGCGCCCTTGCGCGCGTGACGCTGACCCGAAAATTCTGACGCGCCTGCGTCATCGCCCCATCGTGGACATTGCCGGAGACGATCCGATCAGGATTAGCCACGATCTCGCCTTTGAAGCGTTTTGGCCATCCTTCAAAGATGACAACCTCGTCGAATTGCTTTCCCTTCGCCTTGTGCATGTTCATCACCACGATGCCGGATTCAGGCTTGTGAGCTGTTGCGAAATGCTCCTGAACAAACGACTGGCGGGTGATCGCAAGAGCGTTGCTATAGCCGCTGACGTCACGCCAGTCCTGAGCCAACCCCTGACGGAGCTGTGTACCGCGCTCAAGCAGACGCACGTTACGGACCTCCTTTGCAACATCCTTCAGTCGCTCACAGGCCCCAGCATCCAGCACGCCGCGCACCGCGACCCAATCTGCGCCCGGATCGCCCGTGAACGTCAGCGCAGCAATTGCCTGATGCACGGCATAGGTTCCCTGCAAGACGCTGTTACCAGGCGTCGGTCGTCCTTTCGCTAGACATTCGTTCCACTTGGACAGCGCCTTCCGGAACCGCGCAGCCTCGTCCATGTCTCTCTTGGTCGGCGTTGCACCACCTCGACCGTGGAAATAGCTGCACATCAACTCGACAAATTCGTCGAAACATCCGTCATGCCCGCGCTGTTGGAGCAGGAAGGCGATGATCTCCGCAGCCAGGATCGGGCCTTCCATATCGACGGCGGCCATATGGGAAATGGGCGGGACATTGCCGAATGGCTCGCGCAGAATATCCGACACCATCCGGGTCATTTTCTTGGTCGGCACGAGAATCGCCAATGACCAATCGCTCCGGCCAGTTTCGATCAACCGCTTCCGGGCTTGCAGCACCTGACCGACCAATGAGGCATAAGCTTGGTTGGGATTCGACTCGAACAGCGCGCAATCGATCCCCTTGTAGTCGTTCTGGCAAAATTTCCCCGTAAGGATGTCGTTGCCGAATAGAGCAATCTCAGTCCCCTTACTCCGATGGTTGTCACCGGCGAGATCGTGAACCGTCGGCGCGAAGGCTGCCGTGAAGTGGTTCAGCCTTTCCGGATCGGCGCCGATGAAATCGAAGATGCGCTGCTCCGGGTCGGCAAGAGCGATCAACGTGCTGTTGGCACCGAGGGCCTGGACCACCCGCCATTGATCGGCGCTGGTGTCCTGAAACTCATCCAGGATAATGTACGGATACATCGTAGAGATGAGCGCTCGAACCTTATCTGAGCCGTGAAGCAGGGTTGCCACGCGGTCTGCAAACAGGTCGAAGCAGACCTTCCCTTCTTCGGTCGCCAACCGGACACGCTCCGCCACCTCCTTCACGCGCTTCTCGGCCTTTTCCTCATCCGACAGATTCCTGGCCGCTTTGTAGCCGCTTCGAACCGCCGACAATGCAATCGCCTCATTCGGAGGCGTGAGGATCGTCATCCGCCGTGGGAAGCCGACGAGATAGCCATGCGTTTTGAGGATGCGCCAGAAGAACGAATGGTAGGTATCGACCTCGATCCGTCGCCTCTCCTCCCGCGTGATCGCGCTTTCTTCGTCGATCGCCTCAAGGACGCGGGAAACGGTGGCCCGCGCGAAGCTGAGGAAAAGGATACGCTGACCGGGCTTCAATTCCTCGCGCGCGATCTTCGCTGCCTTGAGGATGGAAACGGTGGTTTTCCCCGAACCGGGACCGCCGGTGACGAGCTGATGCCCAATGGACTGGAGAATTGCCTTCTGCGTTTCGGTTAGGTCGACCACCGCGCAATCGCCTATCCCAAGATGTCAGCAAAAAGATCTTCGCCATCGGCCTCGGCCGGTTGAGGTGGCGGGTCACACGCTGCCTTCAAGGTGGTGCAGGCATCGCGCAGCCACTGAGGGATTTCGACTTCGGAGCACTGGGCTAAGAACTCGGCTATTCCCCAATTACCTTTTGACCATTTGAAATAAGCTCCAAGCGCGGCAGCCGCTTGTGCTTTTGGATTCGGATACTGGTTCAGCAGATGCTGCGGCCAATCGAGTTGATCGGAAAATCGCTCCAATGCAGCCTGCGTGGTGTTGTTGAGGATCAGATCCTCAATGCCCTTCTCGTCGTGCATGAACAGGCGTTCCACCTGGGCCTCAATGGCAGCCTTGGCGGCATCTGTCTGCTTGTCGCACAATGCAAAGGTCCGCTTCCCGAGGCTCTTGTATAGGGCCCCAAGGTCGGCGATCTGGGTCTCGCTTCCGGCGTCGATCACGCAGACGCCCAAGGCTTCCAGAGACGCATAGGTAGCCGGACTAAGCTCGGCCAGTCGCCGCGCGACGACCGGGAAGGAGGTCGCCTCCGTAGCGCCTTCGGCGATGAGGACACGGCGCGAAAGTAGCCCCTCGCAAAAACGGGTCCGGAAATCCTGCCGATAACGCTTGTGCTTAATGCTCTCCGGCAACTCGATTTTGGATTGGCTCAGTTGGCCGTTGTCCGATCGCGAAAGGATGACGGTTTCGTCGAGGCTGAACTCTTCGAGCACATACGGCGAGTGCGACGTGAAGAGCGACTGCGCCGACAGTTTGCGCAGCTCATGGACAATCCGCTTCTGCGCATATGGCGGAATTGCCGTTTCGGCTTCCTCCATCGCAAAAATGACATTCTGCTTGTCCTCGGCGATCTGTGACAGCATCGCGAGCACCAGCATGTTGATCGTCCCCGTTCCCTGCCGAAAGAAGGGAGCGGCATGGTCGCCTGCACCCGTGGCGATGAACGCGGTGATGACCTTGCGCAAATGCTCGCGCGTCAGGTTCGACACCTTCAGGTGCGGCTTCACCCCCCATTCGCGTGGGACGTATTTCTTCAGCGACTTGTCGATGCTCTCGAGCACGCCCGAAATGCCAATGGCCGGGTCGCTCGCTACATCGATGGCTGCAAGCGTTCCGATCGTCCCTTCCCACATCTGCGGCCGGATTTCCTTCAGCCGGAGGATGATGTCCAGCAGGCTGCCGTGTTCCAAGCTGAGCGCCCGAGATCCTGTCCTCAACGACCGCAGGAAAAGAAATCCGCAGTGCTGCTTGTCCTTCTTCGAGAACGATGCAGGTGTCTCATCCTCTGAAAGGCTGCGCGTGAAATAGCTGTTGCCGACGAAGTCATCCTCATCAGGATCGTATTGGCCGACGAATGTGACACGCAGCGCGGCCTTGATCTCGGCAGCATCGACCCCGGCCGGGTCGGCCTCCTGATAGAAGTCTCCGGTAGTAGTATTCAGCCACTCGACGTTGGCTCCAAATCGTGCCTCCTGCTCCGGCGACAGATTGGTGATCGTCACCTCGACCGTGATTTTCGGCGCGGGGCCTGGCTCCGCGCCCTCGGGAGCATCGGGGTTTGGGCTGGGAAGATAGCGCCCCTGATAGAAATCATGCTCATCCACGGGTGGTCGCCGGCTCAGCCGGTCCGGCCCCAAGGCGAGATCGATCGCCTCGAATACTGACGATTTGCCGGTATTGTTGTCGCCGATCAGTACGGCGTGATCAGGCAGCACCAGTTTTGCCGACTGGATGCCGCGAAAATTTTCGATCACTACCGAGAATATCTTCAACGCCCCGCCCCCTTTAGGCCCCCATTCGGTTAGCCCGCGCAGCTATATTTGTACATCGCGCCATGAGCGCTTCGAACGGCTCGGCGTCATCGAAGAGCAGCCCGTCCTCGACCATGTGGGCATAGTCTTCCTTCAGCGCCTTCGCGCCGTCGCCGACCGGCACGAGCTGCAAGCCGCCGCTGACAGCCGCTGCATAGTCGATCGGCGTGCGGTCGGCGGCTTTCTCCGCGAAGAACATCGACTTGTGCCGGGCGACAGCGCTGACCAGTTCGCGATCGGCGAAAGCAGCTTCCGCGAAGCCGGCTTCATCCAGCCGGACAACATCGTGCCAGTGTCGCGCGAAGCGGTCGCCGCGCAGCCGCTCCTGGAGGCAGAAGACGTGGATGGCGGTCGCCTTCTCCCAGAAGGTCCGCTCCGCGTGCATGACGCGCGGCCGCGCCGTCGGGAATATCAGGCTATCGATCTGGCCGGCAGCGTCGCAGGAGACATCGCGCAGGCTCGCCGGCTCGCCCGTCGAGCGGGCGCCGAACTCCAGCATGACGCTGGGCGCGACATAGCCGGACCCGGCCGCGGTCGCCTCATAGTCGATGAAGAGCTTGTCATCCTCGACGCGGATGGCCGCCGCCAGACCTTCGGCGGCCAGTGCGGTCTCGATCACAGGCTGCACGGTTTCCGCGACCCATGCCGGTAACCGCCGACGGACCTCGCTGGACCAGCGCTTTTCCTCGCTTCGTGTCTTCGGCAGACCCTCGCCATTGTCCCCGACCAGATCGGGCGCAATCGCCCGAATGTCGTAGGTCAGATCCACGTCCTCCGAAAACCGGCGAATGACGTGATAGGCTTTCGACAGCGACGTGCCGCCCTTGAACACCAGATGCTCCCCAAGCGTCGCGGCGTAGAGGGTCGCCAGCGCCCACACCACCCACACATCCTTTTCGAGAAGATGGGTGGGACGACCCGAACGGTCGGCGACGACGCCCAGTGCATCGCGCCGATCCCCGGCCGAAAGCTGGAGGAAGACGTCAGCCATAGGCCGCCTTTCCGACGCTCTGTGCGAGCCATGTCGGAAACTGCGGCGCGGCGGCGACCAGTTCGCCGAACACGCCGGGCGGCATCTTCCGTTTCAACGTCGTGAGCGCGGCCTCCGCCCTTTCGGGGCCGAGCCAAGCCAGCGCCCGCACGGCCTCCCCCGCCGGGCGGTTGGCCAGGGCCAGTTGCCAGCGCGGTGCGTGCCGCAATTCCACGACCTGCTTGCCAAGGTGCATTTTCCGGCTGCGTCCGGAGGTCAGATAGACCGAGC
>JRYH01002692.1_pt1 | contig 38338 bp, 38 predicted proteins | sample 235351 | NCBI WGS metagenome assembly JRYH01 (sample SAMN03074221, study PRJNA261480) | activated sludge metagenome | biome: Wastewater Treatment Plant; feature: Wastewater; material: Activated sludge; isolation source: activated biomass of a wastewater treatment plant treating wastewater... ...
TTTTCAACAGCCTGCTAAGGCCGGCTGTTTTGCTGCGGGGGCGTTGACCGTGACGTCGATCTGGCGTGCGTGGCGCAGCACTTCGATGTGGATCGACTCGTCCGGCTCGTAAGATTGGAATATCCGGAAGGCGTGGTCGATATCGCGCACCTCGCGGCCGTCGATGTTGAGCAGGATGTCGCCGCGCTGGAGCGCGTCGCCGAAGTGCTCCGGCACCTCGACGATCAGGATGCCGGCATCGCGCCCGAAATACGCGCCGAGTTCGGCATCCAACTCGACCAGTTCCAGTTCGCGCCACGGCCAACCTGGGCGGTGCATCCGGTAAACGAACGGGTGGGGCGCGGAAAAATCGATCTTGGGCAGGGATTCGCTCAACCCTTCGAGCAGCGGGGCGAGTTCCAGCGGCGGCAACGTCAGCGCGAAACCTTCCAGTTTGCGCGGGGTGGCTTCGACCGTTGTCTCGGCACCGGCGCGGCGGTATGTGAGCTTCACGGCGGTGCCTTCATCGAGTGCGCCGAGGCGGGCGATGAAATCGTTCAAGCGAGCGGCAGGGTTGTCGCCGGCGAGCGGTTGGCCGTCGAGCTTGACGATCACATCGCCGCTTTCGAGGCCGGCTTCATCCGCCGGGCTTTGCGGCGTGACCGACAGCACGCGGACGCCGTCGTCGTCTTCGCCGGCGACGATACCGAGCCGCGGTTTGTCGAAGCCGCCGTCGAAACCGTAGAAATATCGCCGGCCGATCGGTTGGCGCCCGGCGATCTCGCGGCTGAGTTCGGCGACCTGGCGGGCCGCCGCGCGCAATTGTTCGCGAGCCTCGGCGAGTTTCGCCCGGATGTCTTCGTCGTCCGCCGCCGGGTTGTTGTGCTCCGCCTCACCGACCTTTTCGCCGGCGGCTTGGGTTGCCCCGCCCGGCAGTGCGGCGCCCAGCACTGCGGCCGCCAGCCACCCGGTCATCAAAAATACTCGCATGTTCATAAAGTATCGCTCCTCACGGGTTGAATCATGACTGCCGGTGCCATCTCGTCGGCGAGCAGTTCGTTCATCAAGACGACGCGCTGCCGCCACAGGTCGCGGGCGCGTTCGCTGTCGGCCGGTGGCGGCATCAGTTGTTCGTCGACCACGCCGATCAGGGCCGCCAAGTCGTCGATACGGCGGATTTCAGCGCCTGAGACGATGCCGCGGCGGTGGCGTTTTTGGCGCCATTCGGTTTCGAGCAGGCCGGACAGACGGGTCAGGGCCTCGACCTCGACGGCGGCGCTCGCCGGCGGCGGCGCCGGCGGATCGCCGGTGCGGACCAGCAAGGTCACGAGCAGCACCGCGCTTGCCGCGCCGGCCCAGAAAAGCGGTTGCCCCGCCGACCGGCGGCGGGAGCCCAGTCGCGATTCAAGGCGCGGCCAGAGGTCGGGGGTCGCCGGAACCGGCAGGGCATGCCAGGCGGCGGCGAAGTCGGCGATTGTCACCGGATCGTCGAGACGCGGCGCGGCGGATTCGTTGTCGGGCGGATGTTTCATACCAGTTCCTCATGCCACGTGGCTTGGGGATGAGCGGATTCGGTGGCCTGCAAGTGCTCCCGCAGCCGCCGTTCGGCGCGGGCCAGGCGGGATTTGGAAAAACTCAGGCTTTTACCCCACAGCGCGGCGATCTCGGCGTGACGGTAGCCCTCGCCGTGATGCAACCAGAGCACGGCGCGGTCGGTGGCGTCGAGCCGGGCCAGCGCCTGTTCGAGATCGGCGGCGGCGGCGAGCGGCGCGGTGGTATCCGAGATCGCCGGTTCCGCGATCGCATCCAGACCCAGCCAATGGCGGTAGCGCGCCCGGCGCAGGTGACGTAAGGCGCGGCGCACAGTCAGGCTTTTCAGCCACGACCACAACGGGGCTGCGCCGCGGTATTGATGAAGCGCGGCATGGGCTTTGAGAAAACTGTCCTGCATCACTTCCTCGGCGTCGGCTGCGTTGCCGGTCAGACGATAAGCCAGTCGATAAACCGCGGTCGCATAGCGGCGATACAATGTTTCGAACGCCGCGGCGTCGCCGGCCAGGGTACGGGCGATCAGCCGGTCGTCGTCGCCTGCAGCCCATTGCTTCATCGGTCTTTCCGCCATCCGCTTTCGCCCGTTACGATGGACCGCCGGCCGCCGCCGGTGTTCGGGTATTGCATAAAATGAAGAGGCCCGCAGCATCGAAAAAGGTCGCACCATCGAAGTTCGGGAAGAAGCCGGCCGCTGGCGGTGTCTGTCGACTGGAACGCCAGCGGCACGATGGTTCCATCGTTCCGGCGCGGGTCCGGTGGCGGGCAGCGGCGGTGACCGGTGAGACCCACAGACGAGAGAGGCGGCAGACGGCTTGACAGACCACTCCGATCCATCGCGGCATCATCCATTGCGTTTGCCGGGCGACCCGGCCGCGGGCATGGACGTTTTCGAGGAGGCGATCATCGCCCACCTCGATGCCTTGTATCGCACCGCCCGGCGGCTGACCGGCAATGTGGACGACGCCGAGGAAGTCGCTGGAAAAGCTGTATCTGATCACTTACGAGGCCCGCTGGCGCGATCTCGCCGCGCGCACCCTCGCCGTGTTTGCCGGCGATGCAGCTCGCAGCGGCACCTTCGCCGGCAGCTACGCCCTGGCCCTGCAAGCGCATTTGCGTAAGCCGCCGCAGACCGTGGTCATTGGCCGGCGCGCTTCGCCGCAAGCCCTGGCGCTGGCGGACGCCGCTTGGCGCACTTACCGGCCCGGCCGCCTGGTGTTGCACTACGACCCGCAAGGCATCGACCTCGACACATTGCCCGAAGCCGTGGCCGGCGCCGCCCGCGCCTTTCTCGACGATCCCGAGCCGCGCGCTTACATCTGCGTCGGCAACACTGCGCCCCGCAGACGACTTCGCCGGAGACCGTCTCCCGCCTGGTCGCCCGTTACGGCTTCGACCGAAATTAGCCACTGAGCAGCGCCTGATTTCGCCGGGCCATCCGTGGCCCGGATTAGCAGGCTGTTTTTCAACAGCCTGCTAACCGCGGTGCGCTGTACCGTGCCAGTGGTGGGTTTGCATTTCGTGCAGGCGGCTGGCGGTGCGCGGCCAGGCCGCGGCCAGGCGGCGGCCGGTGTACAGGCGGTCGGGTTCGGTGGCGGCGGTGGCGAGTAATTTGACGCGATGGTCGTAGAGGGCGTCGATGAGGTCGATAAAACGCCGCGCTGGATCGGCGTTGTGTTCGCCGAGCGGCGGGATGCCGCCGAGCAGCAACGTGTGGTACTGGCGCGCCAATTCGACGTAATCGGCGGCCGAACGCGCGGTTTCGCCCAATTCGGCGAAATCGAACCAGACGACGCCGCCGGCGGCGGCGCGTGCCATAAGCGGCCGGCCGTTGATCTCGATGGGTTGCCGGTCTGCCGCACTGCCCGCCAGTTGCACGAAGCACCGTTCGAGTGCGCCGTCCGCGGCGGCGTTGTGCGGCACGTGCCAGGCCGGGAGTCGATCGAGCAGCGCCAGCCGGTAATCGGCGCCCGGTGCGACGTGGACGATACGGTTGTGCCGTTCGAGCAGGGCGATCGCCGGCAGGAAACGGGCCCGCTGCAGACCGTCGCGATATAAATCGGGCGGCGCGATGTTCGAAGTCGTCACCAGCGTGACCCGCCGCTCGTACAGGGTTTCGAGCACGCCGGTGAGCAGCATCGCGTCACCGATGTCGGCGACAAAAAATTCATCCAGGCAGAGGACACGCGCCGGACCGGTCAGGTTCTTCACCGCCTGGGCCAGACGACCGGCGATCCCGGGCGGTAGATCGTTCAGCGCCTGATGCAGGTGCATCATGAAGGCGTGGAAATGCCAGCGCCGGGCGGGGAGCGGCGCGAGTTGGCGGTAGAACAGATCCATAAGCCAGGTCTTGCCGCGGCCGACGCCGCCCCACAAGTACAACCCGGGCACCCGCCTGGCCCGCTGCCAGAAGCGCGGCCGGGCGGCGGCGAGCGCGGCGGCGGTTTCGTCGAGGAGCGTGGCGACGTGTTCTTGAGCGGGATCGGGCGTATAACCGGCGTGCGTGGCGTGCCGAACCGCGGCAAGGACGCCGCTCGGGGCGGTCATGAAGCGGGTTTCAGCGGCAGATGATCGTGCAGGCAGTTCTTGATCAGACCGCGCAGATCCATCAGGCGGCGATGAAAGTAATGCCCGGCTTGTTTCATCACCACCAGTTCCGGCGCCGGGATCGTTTGCGCCACCCAATCGGCCACCGCCTGCGGGTTGACGACCTCGTCTTCGTCACCCTGGATCACGAGCCAGTGGCAGCCGGGCATTTGGAAAGCGGCGAAATCCGCCCGTTCGACGGGCGGGGCGATGGTCAGCAGTTGGCGCGGCGCGGTTTCCGCCGCGGCCCGCGCCGCGACCCAGGCGCCGAAGGAAAAGCCGGCGAGCCACAACTCGTCGTCCGGCAAACGGCTTTGGACCCAGGCGATGACCGCCTTTAAGTCTTCGAGTTCGCCGTCACCGCCGCCGAAGGTGCCGCTGCTGTCACCGACCCCCCGGAAATTGAAGCGCAGCGTTTTCAAGCCCAGCTCGCGGAGAGCGCGTTCGGTGATGGTCACAACCTTGTTGCGCATCGTGCCGCCGTGCTGGGGGTGCGGATGGCAGAGCACCGCGACCGCCGGTTGAGCGCCGCTGGCAGCGGGGACGTCGCTCAGACATTCGATGACACCCGCCGGGCCGGGCAACAAAAAATGGGCGGCGGCGGCCGGAAAATCGGATTCGTTGTGCAATCGGGGCAGCGCGCTCATCGTCAAACGCCCGGCGGTGGCCGGCGCTTACTGAATTTGCGCCAGCATCCAGTCGACCGCGGCGCGCACCTGGGCGGCGGTGAGATCCATGCGCCCGCCTTTGGCCGGCATCAGGTTAAGGCCGTCCAATGCCGAGGCATAGAGCGCATCGATGCCCTTGGTGCGCCGCTCCGTCCAGTCGCCGGCTTCCAGTTTAGGCGCGCCGGCCGCACCGAGCGCATGGCAGGCGGAGCAGACGTTTTGGTAGATCACCGCGCCGTCCAAGGTGCCGTGAAAAGGCGCTTCGGGGGCGGCCGGCGCGACCTTGGCCGGAGCGCTCGCCAGGTCGGCGGCGCCGGTGTAGACCGCTGTGGTCGGTGCGATCCGCGCCAACTTGTTCGCTTCACGGCTCGGATTGTCGTCGGCCACCAGTGTCTGGTGGACGTGGTGTGCCAGGACGGCGATGAGCACCGCGAACAGCACCAGCCCGGCGATGATCGTGCCGAAACGGACCATGAATTGGCGGTCTTCCTGATTCACGTCGATACCCCGTACATTGGATGCGGATGCGTCGAACAAGACTACTTGATGCACGGCACAGCGGCCGTGCGGGCTGTGCATTATATCGCCCTACACCGCGCCGCGTTCGGCGAGCGACACCGGCTCGGCGTCACCGACGATCAGGTGGTCGAGCAGCCGGATCTCGACCAAGGCCAACGCCTCTTTCAGACGGCGCGTGATCGCCAGGTCGGCGGCGCTCGGTTCGGCGACGCCCGAGGGGTGATTGTGGGCGGCGATCAAAGCCGCGGCATTGTGGTACAGCGCTCGTTCGACAACGATGCGCGGATGGACGCTGGCCCCGTCGATCGTCCCGTGAAACAGATCCTCGCAGGCGACGACCCGGTGGCGGTTGTCGAGAAAGACGCAGGTAAACACCTCGCGCCGCCGGTCGCGCAGGTGGGCGCGCAGAAAAGCCCGAGTGTGGACGGGCGAGGTCAGCGCATCGCCGCGGGCAGCGGATTCGTTCAATTGCCGGCGCGCCAGTTCGACCACCGCGGCGAGCCGGGCGCACTTCGCCGGGCCCAGGCCGCGCACGGCAAAGAGTTCCCGCGACGGTGCGGCGAACAAGCCGCGCAAGCCGCCGCGCTCCTTTAGCAGGTTGCGTGCGAGGTCGACGGCCGAACGGCCGCGGTGGCCGTGGCCGAAGACGATGGCGAGCAATTCGGCGTCGGACAGCGGCCCGGGGCCGAGGGCCAGCAGGCGTTCGCGCGGCCGTTCGGCGGCCGGCCAGTCGCGGATCGTCATCTCTCGTTCCCCGGTGTGAGTGGCGGTGCAGTCACTGTAGCCGGGGCAGGGTGCCTTGTCTGTCAGAAATCGCCGGCGAGCGATGTAGGATAATGGCGTGATGGATTGTAAGAAATCGGATACACAGCGCATCCTGCTCGGCGTCAGCGGCGGCATCGCCGCTTACAAGGCGCTTGACCTGGTGCGGCTCGTGAGCCAGGCCGGGTGCGATGTCCGGGTGGTGATGACCGCGGCGGCTGAGCGCTTCGTCACGGCGCTCAGTTTTCAGGCGCTCAGCGGCCATCCGGTGCGTTGCTCGTTATGGGATCCGGCGGCGGAAGCGGCGATGGGCCATATCGAACTGGCGCGCTGGGCCGACGCAGTGGTGATCGCCCCGGCCAGCGCCGATCTGATCGCCCGGCTGGCCGCCGGGCGGGCCGACGATTTATTGACGACGCTTTGTCTGGCGACCGAGGCGCCGTTGTGGCTGGCGCCGGCGATGAACCAGGCGATGTGGCGCCACCCGGCGACGCAGCACAATATCGCGCTGCTGACCGCCCGCGGGGCCCGCCTACTGGGGCCGGATGAGGGCTTGCAGGCGTGTGGCGACGAGGGTCCGGGGCGTCTGCTCGAGCCGCAGGCGATCGTCGCGGCGCTGTTCGCCGGGACGTCGCTACTCACCGGACGGACGGTCTTGCTGACCGCCGGTGCGACTTACGAGGATATCGATCCGGTGCGCTTTATCGGCAACCGCAGTTCCGGGCGGATGGGTTATGCGCTGGCGGCGGCGGCGCGCGACGCCGGGGCGAAGGTGGTGGTGGTCAGCGGTCCGGCGACCGCCGCCCCGCCCTGGGGCGTCGAATTGATCCGGGTGCGCAGCGCCGGGGAGATGTACGATGCCGTTCACGCCGCCATCGCCCGTCACGCCCTCGGTCCCGATGACGTGTTCATCGCCACCGCCGCGGTCGCCGATTTCCGCCCGCCTGAGATTGCGGCGGATAAAATCCGGCGCGCCGGGCGCGATCGGCTGGCGCTCGAACTGATCGCCAATCCCGACATCCTGGCCAGTGTCGCGGCCCTGCCGGAGAGGCCGTTTACGGTCGGTTTTGCCGCCGAGACCGGCGATCCGGCGAGCGCCGCGCGGGCCAAGCTCGCAGCCAAGGGCGTCGATCTCGTCGCCGCCAACCGGGTCGGCCCCGGCGCGGGTTTCGATTGTTTGGACAACGCCCTGGTCGTCGCCGGCCGCGATTTCGAACAACAGCTCGAGCGAGCGCCCAAGCCCGTGTTGGCGGTTAAACTGATCGACCTGATCGCCGCCCGTTTGCCCACTTTGCCCACGCCGCGGGAAACGGAGGCGCCATGCTCGACGTCGACCTGAAAATTCACGATCCGCGCCTCGGCGGCGAATTTCCACTGCCGGCACCAGCGACGGCCGGCGCCGCCGGGCTCGACCTGCGGGCGATGATCGCCGCCCCGCTCGTGCTGTCGCCCGGCGATTGTGCGCTGTTGCCGAGCGGTCTGGCGCTGCATATCGGCGACCCCGGCTGGGCGGCCCTGGTGCTGCCCCGTTCCGGGCTCGGTCATCGTCACGGCCTGGTGCTCGGCAACCTGGTCGGCTTGATCGACAGCGATTATCAAGGTGAAATCAAGATCTCTTGCTGGAATCGCGGGTCGCAACCTTATACCATTGAGGTCGGGGAACGTATTGCGCAGTTGCTGTTCATTCCGGTGGCCCAGGCCCGCTTTGCCGTGGTCGATGATTTTTCGGCTTCCCACCGGGGTGCCGGCGGCTTCGGGCACAGCGGCCGGGGTTGACCCGAAGTGATTTTGCGGTTGCGGGGCGGTGAGAGCGCAGTAGGGCAGAGCACGATCGTATGAGTGATAAAAATCTGAAAACCATCCGTTTCACGATCGCGCCGCGTTGGCTTCTGGGGCTGGCGCTGATCGGCAGCGGCGCTTTTCTGCTGCTCACCGGCGGCTTTTTCGTCTGGCAGAGGTTGGATGCGCGACTGGCGCAGCAAGAGTTGGAACGCAACGTCGAGTTGACTGGCGCGGAGTTGGGCAACGAAATCCGGCGGATCCACAACCTGCTCGGCTCGCCGCAGGTCCTCGCTCAGGCGATGAAGGCGGCCGACGGCGAAGAGGGGGCATTGGATGCGTTGCGCGAGAGTGTGCAACGTGAACTGCCCAATATTCTGGTTCTGAAGGTGCTTCCCGCGGCGCAGGAAGCGATCGAAACCGGCGTCTTTCCGGCTCCGGGATTCGCCGTACTCGAGATGACCTTTATCGCCGAGGTCAACGGTGTTGCGCCGGCCCAAGTGCACTTCGCCGGGACGGACCGGGAAAATCTGTCGTTCGTCCAGCAGATCGCCGGCGACCAGGGAACCGAAGGCTATCTCTGGCTCAGCATGCCGACCAGTGTCCTGACCAACCATTTCCGCGATTACGGGATCGGCGGCCAGTATTTAGCACTGGAGCAGGTGCCGGCGCCGGGAGCGAACGGCGCGGGTTTTGTCCTGAAATCGTTCGGTAGAACCGGTGGAACTCAACCGCAGTACGGCGAGTTGATCGACGGTAGCCTGTTGCGGATGGCCTGGGCGAGCGCCGCGCCGCCGCTGTCGCTGGCCGCTCCAGATCTGATCATCACGCTGGCCGGCGGCGTCCTGCTCCTCGCCCTCGGCGTCCTGACGCTGCGTAAGGAAGAGCAGGCCCGGCGGGCCCGGGAAGCAGGCCAGGCAGCCGCCCGGCAGGCGTCGGAAAAAGCCGAACGGGAACAGGTGTTAAGGCCGCAGGGCGCTGCTTTGCCGGTGGCGGAGGAAGAGACACCGCCGTTGCCGGAGGCGCAACCGGCCGCCGCCGCCCCGCCCAGAAAGCGCTTTGGTTCCCCGGTCGGCGTGCCGGTGACCGACGAACCCGAGACCGCGCCGAGTGCACTCGACGATGCCGGCTACAGCATGCACCCGGGGATTTTCCGGGCCTATGATATCCGCGGCGTGTACGGCCGGACCCTCGACGCCGCCGTCGCCGAAGCAATCGGCCGAGCGATCGGCAGTACCGTGCTTGACGGCGGCGGGCAGCAAGTTGTTGTCGCCCGTGACGGGCGGCTCTCCGGGCCGGCGATCCTCAACGCCGTGACCGAAGGGCTGCTCGCCAGCGGTTGCGACGTCCTCGATATCGGGGCGGCGCCGACACCGGTGCTGTATTTCGCCGTCCACGAACTCGGTGCCGGTTCTGGCGTGATGGTGACCGGCAGTCACAACCCTCCGGAATACAACGGCTTCAAGATCGTCGTCGATGGTCAGACCCTGGCCGGCGATGAGATCCAGGCGCTCAGGTCGCGTATCGAAAACGGCGATCTCCGGCGCGGCCAGGGACGGTTGATGGATCACAAGGTGCTCGACCTGTACGCCCAGCGCATCGGCACCGATATTCAGCTCGAACGGCCGCTGAAGGTCGTCGTCGATTGCGGCAACGGGATCGCCGGCGTGATCGCCCCGAAGATCTTGCAGGCGATCGGCGCCGAAGTCACACCGCTGTACGCCGACGTCGATGGGGCTTTCCCGAACCATCACCCCGATCCTTCGGAGCCGGCCAATCTGATGGATCTCAAATTGTGCGTCCGGAACTTCAACGCTGACCTCGGCCTGGCCTTCGACGGCGACGGGGATCGGCTCGGTGTCGTCACCCCGGACGGCGAGATTATCTGGCCCGACCGTTTGCTGATGCTGTTCGCCGCCGATGTGCTGGGCCGCAACCCCAAGGCGACCATTATTTATGACGTCAAGTGTAGCCGGCGGCTGGCGGAAGTCATCCGCCAGGCCGGCGGCCGGCCGGTGATGTGGCGCACCGGACACTCCCTGATCAAGCGCAAGATGGCCGAGGAAGGAGCGCCGCTGGCCGGCGAGATGAGCGGCCACTTTTTCTTCAAAGAACGCTGGTATGGATTTGACGACGCGATCTACGCCGCCTGCCGGCTGCTCGAAATTCTCGCCCTCGACCGGCGGCCGCCGGCCGAAGTACTGAAGGCCCTGCCCGCCGGGGTCGCGACGCCCGAAATCAAGGTGTCGATGAAAGAGGGACGGGCGGCGCAGTTTGTCGAGGAGTTCGCCTCCCGGGCCCGTTTCGAAGGGGCCCAGGTCCATACGATCGACGGCTTGCGGGCCGATTTTCCCGACGGTTTCGGCCTGCTGCGCGCCTCCAATACGACGCCGGTCCTGGTCCTGCGCTTCGAGGCCGATGACGACACCGCGCTGCACCGCATCCAACGCCTGTTCCGCGAGCAGATCCTGGAAATCAACCCTTATCTCGACCTGCCGTTCTGAGCCGGAGGAACCGGCCCGCCACCGACCGGTCGAAAGGGAGGATACGAATCGGCGGTCATCTGAATCGCCACCCGTTCCGCTTTCAGGAGAACGTCATGAAACGGCAACTCATCGGATTACCCCTTTTGGCCCTGGCGGCGTTGCTCGTGACCCCGGCTTTCGCCCAGGGCGTCAAATCGCTCGCCGATCGCGGCGAACCCCGCGGTATCGTTGTCACCGGGGTTGAAATGCCTTCGCAAAGCATTTTTTCGGTGACCGTCCGGGCCATCGACGGCCGCGAGATTCCGCAGGACGCCTATCCCAACGGCCTGTGGCTCAAGCCCGGCAAACACGAGATCAAGGCCTTCGGTAACGTCGATCTGAGTTGGGTGCGCGGTAAGCGCACCGGCCGGGATATTCGGCCGAGCGAACCGATCGAGATCGACGTCGAGGAAGGCATGACCTACTACCTCGGGTTGAAAGCCGACGGCCGGCCGGACGACTGGCATCTGGTGGTCTGGAAGACCGAAGAAAGCTGATCCACCACGGCGGGAACGCGTCGGACTCATGCCGCTGTTGTTTGCCGGCGTTGCCCTTTGAACCTGCCCGGCAGCCGATATTGGCCCCGTCACTGATCGGCTGCCAGCCGTTTCCCCGGCTGAACGATACCGGCTGCCGGGCATGGACCGTTTTTTTCTCTCCTAGTACTAGTAAGCGAATTCGGCGAACAGCGGCTCGATATTTTGCTGCCACACCGTGTTGAATCGGTCGAGTTTCAGTTCCGCTGCGGTTTGGCCGCTGGCGACGGTCTCTTCGAGCTGCGTCAGATAAATCCCCTCGTTCTGGCCACGGCAATCCAGCCGAGCGCGGCGCTTGAGGCCCTGGCGGGCGATGGCCAGCAGATCCGCGGCGACGGCCGCGGCGCTTCGCTGGCCGGCGCGGGCCCGCAGTCCGTCACGGGCGGCGGCGCCGCGCAGCTTCTCCAGTGAAGCCGGCTTAAGTTCCGCGGTCAGTTGTTCGGCCTGGTCGAGCGCCGCGCCGTCATATAACAATCCGGCCCACAGCGCCGGCAGGGCGCACAACCGCTCCCATGGGCCGCCGTCGGCGCCGCGCATTTCGAGAAAGCGTTTGAGCCTGACTTCGGGAAACGCTGTCGTCTGGTGGTCGCGCCAGTCGGCGAGTGTCGGATATTCGCCCGGCAGCACGGGGAGTTTGCCGTTCAGAAAATCGCGAAACGACAAGCCGGCGGCGTCGATGTACCGGCCCTGCCGGTAAACGAAATACATCGGCACTTCATCGACCAGATAACGGGTATAGCGCTCGAATCCCATCCCGCTTTCGAAAACGAACGGCAAAAGACCGGTGCGTGCCGCGTCGGTGTCCTGCCAGATCCGGGCGCGGTAGCTGAGGTAACCCGAAGGGCGGCCTTCGACGAACGGCGAATCGGCGAACAGCGCGGTGACGATCGGCTGCAGGGCGAGCGCAACACGGAACTTGCGCACCATATCCTGTTCGCTGGAAAAATCGAGGTTGACCTGCACGGTGCAGGTCCGTTTCATCATGTCGAGCCCGAGCGTACCGACTTTCGGCATGTAATCGCGCATGATGCGATAGCGCGCCTTGGGCATCCACGGAATTTCATCGCGTCGCCACTGCGGGTGGAAACCCATGCCGAGAAACCCGAGGCCAAGCGGCGCAGCGGCGCTTTTCGCCAGTTGCAGGTGCTGGTGGACTTCGGCGCAGGTCTGGTGGACGTTGTCGAGCGGCGCGCCCGACAGTTCGAGTTGGCCGCCGGGTTCGAGCGTGACGCTGGCCTGATCGCGGTGGGCGCCGATCAGGCGGCCGTCCTCGACGATCGGCGCCCAGCCGTGGGCGGTGAAAACGGCGAGCAGTGCGGCGATACCGCTTTCCCCGCCGTGCTCGACCGGACCGAGCGTCGCCCAGTGAAACACGAATTTTTCATGCTCGGTGCCGATGCGCCATTCGGCCGGCGGCTTGCAGCCGTCTTCGAGATCGGCGGTCAGTTCGTCCAGCGTGGTGAGGGCCGGGCTATGATCATCGTTATCATTGCTGCGTTGCGACATGAGGTTGCCCGGTGTTGTTCGGTTGTTCATTATGCGGCTTAAGCCGCGTTCTTGCCATCGTGTTTTTCATACTCGCGGCCGCCGTTGCCCACGGGCCGGCGGGGTGGGCGGCGGGTGAAGCCGAGGCGGCGCTGGTCCGGGGACTCGGCCCCGAACCGGATTCGCTGGACCCGCAACTGGCGCGCGGTCTTGCGGCGTTGAATGTGCTGCGCGATCTTTACGAAGGATTGGTGACGCTCGATGCCGCGGGCCGAGTGGTGCCGGGATGGGCGTCATCGTGGCAGCGCAGCGATAACGGCCGGCGCTACGATTTCGTGCTGCGCCCCGGAGCGCAATGGTCTGACGGCCAACCGCTCGGCGCCGAGGATTTCGCCCGTGGCCTGCGCTTCGCTCTGACCGCGGCGAACGGCGCGCCGTTCGCCGGTCTGCTGGCGCCGATCCGCAATGCGGATCGGGTGTTGTCCGGCCAATTGCCGCCGGCGCGTTTAGGCATCGAGGCTGCGAACGGCCGGCTGACGATTACGCTGGCGGCGCCCGCTCCCTGGCTGCTGTATGTTCTGGCCCACCCGGTCAGCGCGCCGCGCCGCGCCGGCGATGAAACGCCGTCCCGCCGCGCGACGAGCGGCGCCTACCGCCAGCGCGAAGTCCGGCCGCAGAGCGCCATCGTGCTCGAACGTAACCCGCACCACTACGCCGCCGCCGATAGCGCGTTCGACACCGTGGTGTGGACGGTCAGCGAGGATCCGGCGAGTGAACTGGCGCGCTACCGCAGCGGCGCGATCGATATCACCGAAACCATCCCGCCGGGGCAGTTCGCCTGGCTCAAGGAACACTATCCGGAAGATCTGCGCAGCGCGCCGTACCTCGGCACCTATTACCTGACCTATAACCTGACCCGCCCGCCGTTCAAGGACAACCTCGCACTGCGCAGCGCGCTCAGCTTGGCGATCGATCGTGATACGCTGGTCCGTATCGTGACCGGCGCCGGCGAAATCCCGGCCTATACGCTGGTCGCCCCCGGTCTCGACGATTATCCTTATCCGGCGTCGAGCACGGCGCTGATGAGCCGCGCCGAGCGCTTGGTCCTGGCCCGCACGCTGTACCAGCAGGCCGGCTACAGCGACGAGCGGCCGTTGACGGTCGAACTCCGTTACAACACCTCGCTGCAGCAACGGCGCATCGTCTCGGCGATCGGCGCCATGTGGCGCGAATATCTGGGTGTCGTCACCCGCTTGCACAACGAAGAATGGAAAGTGTTCGTCGTCAACCGCCGCGCCCGGCGCATCACCGAGGTGGTGCGCGGCGGCTGGATCGCCGACCTGCCCGATGCGCTGAGTTTTCTCGAACCGTTCACTGCCCAAAGCAACAGCAACGACAGCGGTTACGCCGACCCGGAATTCGAGGCGCTGCTCGCCCGGGCCGCGGCCAGCGAAGATCCGGCCGGCCGCCGCTTGTGGCTGGCGCGCAGCGAACACCACCTGCTCGCCGCGCAACCGATCATTCCCCTCTACCACTACGTCTCGCGTCATTTGGTGCGGCCCGGGATCGCCGGTTTTGTCGACAACCCGCTGGACCTGCATCTGTCGCGCTACCTCAGCCGGCGGGAGGCGGCGCCGCGATGAGGACGGCGGTTGCTGTGCTGCTGGCTGGGTCCATCGCGGCCGGATGCGGCAACCCGCCACCGCCGGTCGAGCCGCCGTCCGCGGCGCCGGCTGCGGGACCGCTGACGGCTGTTGTCCCCGGCGCAGTGGTGCTGCGCCGCGGCAACGGCGGCGAACCGGAAACGCTCGACCCGCACCGGGCGCAAAGCGTCCCGGCGCAAAATATCCTGCGCGACCTGTTCGAGGGTTTGACCGCGGAAGCGGCCGACGGCAGCGTGATCCCGGGGGCGGCGGCGCACTGGGATATCAGCCGCGACGGTCGCCGTTACACGTTCTATCTCGACCCCGAAGCCCGCTGGTCGGACGGTGTCGCCCTGAGCGCCGAGGATTTCGTTTACAGCCTGCGGCGCAGCGCCGATCCGGTGACCGGTTCGCCGGCTGTGCAGGTGCTGTCGCCGATCGTCAATGCCGCGGCGGTTTTCGCCGGGCGGCTGCCGCCGGAGGCCCTTGGCGTCCGCGCCTTGAATCGGCGCGCTGTACAAATCGATCTCGAACATCCGACACCTTATTTTCTGGGTCTTTTGGCGTTGCCGCCGGCTTACCCGCTGCGCCGGGCCAGTGTCGAGGCGGCACCCGACACGTTCACCCGCCCGGGGATGCTGATCGGCAATGGCCCTTATCTGCTGGCTGAATGGCGTGTCGGATCACGCATCCGGCTGTTGAGAAATCCCCACTACCGAGATCAGGATCGTCTCGCCATCGATGAAGTGCAGTATTACCCGATCGCCGACCCGAACGTCGAACTGGCCCGTTATCGGGCGGGCGATATCGACTGGACTTATGACCTGCCCAATGCCCGGCTCGACTGGCTGCGCCAGCAGTTTCCCGCAGCGCTGACTGTGGCGCCGTGGCTTGGCACCTACTACCTTGGATTCAACCTGACGCGTCCGCCGTTTGCCGAGGCGCCGGCTTTGCGGCGGGCGCTGAATCTGGCGATCGACCGCGATTTGTTGGTTGACAAGGTCACTCGCTTCGGCGAATTGCCGAGCTTCAATCTTACGCCGCCCGGCATGTCAGGCTATCGCCAGCCGCAACCGGTGGAAGCCGGCTGGACCCAGAACGAACGCGAAACCGAGGCCCGCCGCCTGTACCAGGAGGCCGGTTATTCCACCACCCAGCCGCTGCGCCTGGAACTGCGGTATAACACCAGCGCCAATCACAAAAAAATCGCACTCGCCGTCGCCGCGATGTGGCGCGCCGTGCTCGGCGTCGAAACCTCGCTGCTCAACGAGGAATGGAAGGTGTTTTTGCAGAACCGCCAGCAGAAGCGGGTGACCGAGGCGTTTCGCGGCGGTTGGATCGGTGATTACAATGATCCTTATGCCTTTCTCGAGATTTTTCATTCGGCCCATCGCCAGAACGACACGGGGTACGCCGACCCTTCGTACGATCGCCTGCTCGAGCGCATTGCCGCCGAGCCGGTGCCGGTGCGCCGCTTCCGGCTGCTCGCCGAGGCCGAACGCCGGCTGCTCGCCGCGCAGCCGGTGGCGCCGCTTTATACCTATGTCACCAAACGGCTCGTCAACCCGAGGGTCAAGGGTTGGCAGCACAACCTGATGGACCACCACCCCAGCCGTTTCATGTATTTCACTACCGGCGCCGAAGACACGCCGGTGCCGCCGCCCGCTGCGCACAGCGGCACGGGTCGATGATCCGTTTTGCCCTGCGCCGCCTGTTGACTGCGGGCCCGACGCTGTGGTTGTTGATCACCGTAGCTTTTTTCATGATCCGCCTGACGCCCGGCGGCCCGTTCGATCAAGAGCGTGCTCTGCCGCCCGAGATCGAGGCGAACATCAAAGCCCACTATCACCTCGACGAGCCGCTGATCGTGCAGTATGGGCGTTATCTCGGCGCCGTGGCGAGACTCGATTTCGGCCCGTCGTTCGCCTATCGCGACTGGACGGTCAATGATCTGATCGCCGCCGGGTTTCCGGTTTCGGCATTACTCGGGGCGCTGGCGGTCGGCGCCGCCCTGATCCTTGGCACCCTGGCCGGTGCCGCTGCTGCGCTGCGGCAGAACCGCGCGGCCGACCATACACTGATGGCGTTCGCCATGAGCGGGATTTCGGTGCCCAATTTCGTTGTCGGCCCGCTGTTGATTCTGCTTTTTGCGCTGCACCTCCATTGGCTGCCGGCCGGCGGTTGGAGCGGAGCGCGGCGGGAGTTGATCTTACCGGTCACCACGCTGGCCCTGCCGTTGATCGCCTATATCGCGCGCCTGACGCGGGCCAGCTTGCTCGAGGTATTGAACAGCAATTACATCCGCGCCGCCCGGGCCCGCGGTTTGACGATGCGCCAGGTGATCGTCCGCCACGCCCTCAAGCCCGCGGCGTTGCCGGTGCTGTCGTTTCTCGGACCGGCGATCGCCGGGGTGTTGACCGGCTCGGTCGTCATCGAACGGATCTTCAGCATCCCCGGCCTCGGCGGGCACTTTGTGCAGGGGGCGCTCAATCGCGACTACACGCTGGTGCTCGGCGTCGTGGTGTTTTACGGCATGTTGATCATCGTCCTTAATTTTATCGTCGATCTGCTCTATGCCTGGCTCGATCCTTTGATCCGTTATGACCGGCGTTAATCCGGACACCGCAGGTTCAGTCGCCGAAACGGCGCCGGGGCTGTTGCCCGCCGCGCCGCCGCGCGGCCGGTCCTTGTGGCGTAACGCCGGCCGCCGCCTGGGTTCCAACCACGCGGCGGTGATCGCCGGCGCGCTCTTGCTCCTGATCGTGCTGCTGGTGATTGCGGCGCCGTGGGTCGCGCCTTATGACTACCTGACGCCCGACTGGGAGCGAGCGGCGACCGGCCCGGGAGTGGCCGGCGGCCATTGGTTCGGCACCGACGCGATCGGCCGCGACCTGTTCGCGCGGACGATGATCGGCGGCCGCATCTCGCTCACCGTCGGCCTGTTGGCGACCCTGGTCAGTCTGCTGATCGGCGTGGCCTATGGCGCGATCGCCGGTTATTTCGGCGGTCGGATCGATGATGTGATGATGCGCCTGGTCGATGTCCTGTACGCGCTGCCGTTCATGTTCTTCGTGATTTTGTTGATGGTGGTCTTCCAGCGCCACATCGTGCTGGTCTTCATCGCCATCGGCGCCGTCAACTGGCTCGATATGGCGCGCATCGTGCGCGGCCAGACGCTGGCTCTGCGCCACCGGCCGTTCGTCGAAGCGGCGCGGGCGATCGGCGTCAGGCCGGCGGCGATCATCCGCCGCCATATCGTGCCCAATCTGCTCGGCGTGGTCATCGTCTACGCGACGTTGACCATGCCGCAGGTCATCCTCGTCGAATCGTTTCTGAGTTTTCTCGGCCTCGGTGTCCAGGAACCGATGACCAGTTGGGGGCTGCTCGTCAACGAAGGGGCGCAGGAACTCGAGGCGGCGCCGTGGACCCTGATTTTTCCGGCGCTGTTTCTGGTCACCACGCTTTATTGCCTGAACTTTCTCGGCGACGGCCTGCGCGACGCGCTCGATCCGAAGGACCATCTCTGATGCCGCTCCTCGAAGTCCGCGATCTCGAGATCAGCTTCGCCACTCCGGAGGGCACGGTACACGCGGTCAACAGTGTCGATTTCGATGTCGAGGCCGGTGAGTTTATGGCCATTGTCGGCGAATCCGGGTCGGGGAAATCGCAGACGGCGCTGGCCATCGCCGGCCTGCTCGCCGCCAACGGCCGCCTTTCGGGCAGCATCCGCTTTGCCGGTGTGCAGCTCGTCGGCCTGGGGGAGCGCGATTACCGGCGCTGGCGCGGCGGCGGCATCGGCTTTATTTTTCAGGATGCCGGCGCCGCACTGAATCCCTACCGGACGATCGGCAGCCAGTTGCGTGAAGCGCTGGTCACGCACTTTCCCGGCGCGCGCCGCGAAGCCGAGCGCCGGGCGGTCGCGATGCTCGAGCAGGTCCGCCTCACCGATCCCGAGCGCCGCCTGAGGCAATACCCGCACGAGTTGTCCGGCGGCATGCAGCAGCGCGTGATGATCGCGCTCGCCCTGTTGCCGCGACCGCGGCTGTTGATCGCCGACGAGCCGACCAGCGCCCTCGACGTGACGGTGCAGGCCGATATCGGCGCGCTGCTGCGCACTTACCAGCAGCGGCACGACACGGCGGTGATGCTGATCACCCACGACCTCGGCTTCGTCGCCGGCCTGGCCGAACGGGTACTCGTGATGTACGCCGGGCAGGTGATGGAATATGCCGCGATCGACGCCTTGTTTCACCACAGCGAACACCCTTATACGCGCGGCCTTTTGCGTTCGATACCCCGACTCGATGCGCCGCCCGACGACGCCTTGCACGGCATCCCGGGCAATCCACCGAATCCGCTGGCCCGGCCCGCCGGTTGCCCGTTTCGCGAGCGCTGCCCCTACGCCTTCGATACCTGCCTGTCCATGCCGCCGCTGGTCAGAGCGGTGCACGGCGGTCTGAAGCGTTGCCACCTCGAGGGTTTGGGTCCGTGAGCGCACCGATTCTCGTCGTCGAGGATCTGACCGCCGTTTATCCGGCGCCGGCTGGCGTCTGGTTTAAACGCCGGCGGCCCGACCTGCTGGCGCTCGACAGAGTCGATTTCACGCTCGACCGCGGTGCGACGCTGGGCGTCGTCGGCGAATCGGGGAGCGGCAAATCGACACTGGCCAGAGCGTTGCTCGGCCTCGGCCCGGCGGCGGTCAGCGGCAAGGTGTACTGGCGCGGCGAAAACCTGCTCGCCCTGGCGCCCGAAGCGCGGCGCGAGAAGCGCCAGCAGTTGCAGTTGGTATTCCAGGATCCTTTGGGTTCGTTGAACCCGCGCCTGACGGCCGGCGAGATCATCGCCGAACCGCTCAGAACCTTCCATCCGCGGATGGCCCGGGTGCAGATCGCCGAGCGCGTGCGCGGTATGCTCAAGCTGGTCGGCCTCGACGCCGAACATGTCAACCGCTACCCGCACGAATTTTCCGGTGGTCAGTGCCAGCGGCTCGGCATCGCCCGCGCCCTGGTGCTGAACCCCCGCCTTTTGATTTGCGACGAGCCGGTCAGCGCCCTCGACGTTTCGATCCAGGCGCAGATCATCCATTTGCTCAAGGACTTGCAGGCCAAAATGCAGTTGACGATGGTCTTCATCGCCCATGACCTCGGCATTCTCAGGCAGGTCAGCGACCAGGTGCTGGTGCTCTATCTCGGCCGGGTCATGGAGTTCGGTGACCGGCAGAGTATCTATCAGGCGCCGCGCCACCCGTATACCCGGGCGCTGCTCAACGCCGTGCCGTGGCCCGATCCGGAGCGCGAACGGCGTCGCGTCCGCGAACCGTGCGGCGAGCTGCCATCGGCGCACGAGTTGCCGGAGGGCTGCCTGTTTCACCCGCGCTGCCCGTTTGCGATCGACCGTTGCCGGCGGGAAAAACCCAGCCTTCGGCCGTGGCGCGACGGCCGCACGGCCTGCCACCGCAGTGAAGAGCTGGCGCTCGGCAGCCCAACGGCACCGCCCGCGGTCGCGGTGGCCGCCGATTAACAGGTTGTTGAAAAANNTTTCAAGTCGCGAGTCCGGTACGTGCCCGGACTCGCTCACGCCGGATCAAGCACTGGCGCGCTTGATCCGCGTGCGGAACATCCCTGTTCCGCCTCAACAGGCTGTTTTTCAACAGCCTGTTAAACGAAAATTTTGACAAGTCTGCGTTAGAATGACCGACCCCAAACCCGGCAAAGCCAGGCGGAAAACCATGTCCGACCGCGCGTTTTTATCGTCGATTCCACTGTTTGTTGTGCTGCTCGCCGCCTGCGGCTCGCAGACCAGAACCGCGCCGCCGCTGACCCCGCCACCGGTGACCCGGGTGATGGTCGTCGGCATGAGCAACGATCCGATCCAGATCAGCGCTTTCGAGAACATTTACTCCAACACGCTGCGTTCCGAGTCGCAGACCGTGTGTCTGATCGGCACCGGCCTGCCGGACCTGCGCGAAGGGATCACGCTGGACTCCCTGCAATCGGCGGCGAGCAAGGCCAACGCCCATGCCATCGTGATCAATCGCATCGTTAAAGCGGGTGACCGCGCGGCTGGCGAAACGACGCTGGCCGCCTATCTCGATCAGGCGCGCAGCGAAGCCGGCCTGTGGCGCGAACTCGATAAGGGGGTCATTGAATCGGTCCTGTTCGACGTGGCCAGCGGGGCGCAGCTCTGGCGCGGCGAGTCGGGTAACGTCAACCCCAAAGGGCGCCTCAAGGAATTGTCCAAGGCCAGCGTACGATTGGCCAATCGCCTTGCCGGGAGCGACAAACTGCCCGAAGCGCCGGCCGCGGACGATGGCGAGCGGATCAGCAGTAGCGAATGACCCTTACTTTTGGTTGCTCTCCCCGCCTCCGCGGCGCGGCCGTTTCCATAGGACTTCGCCGCTGCCGCTTTGGCGGGCCAGCCGGCGGGCGATCACGAACAGGAAATCAGACAGCCGGTTCAGGTAGCGACCGCCGGGGCCGATGCCTTCAGTGGGGGTGCGGGCCAGCGTGACGAAACGCCGTTCGGCCCGGCGGCCGACGGCGCGGGCCAGGTGCGCCGCCGCCGCGGCGCGCCCGCCGCCGGGCAGTATGAAGTTCTCCAACGGCGGCAGATCGGCATTGAGACGATCCAGTTCGCTTTCGAGCCAGGCGACGCGCCCCTCGTCGAGCAGGCTCTGACCGGGCAGCGACAGCTCGCCGCCGAGGTCGAACAGGTCGTGCTGGATTTCGCTAAGCAAGGCACCGATCTCGGCGTCGGTGGTTTCGGCGGCCACCAGACCGAGCGCTGAATTCAGTTCATCGACCGCGCCGATCGCCTCGATGCGGGCATCGTTTTTGGCAACGCGCCGGCCGTCGCCGAGCCCGGTTTCGCCGGTGTCGCCGGTGCGCGTATACAGCTTGCTGAGTCTAAAACCCATCAGTTAACCGGTTCGAAGCAATTGCGCTGGCGGTTCTTGCGCACCCGCTGCGGATGCCAGATGCGGCCGTTCATCGCGATCCACACGCCGGGCGGCATGGTCTGCACCGCGCCGACCGCGCAACCGATATTGAAGACCGCGTCGGAAGCGATAAAACCGGCCGGCTGCAGGGCACCGGTCAGGACGATCACTTTGTCGCCGCCGAGCCCGCAGAGCGCCCGGGCGGTTTCGATCATCGTGTCGGTACCGTGGGTGACGATGAAATGGTGGACCGTGGCGGCGGCGATCGCGGTGCGGATCGCGGCCCGGTCGTTGTCGTCCATGGCCAGCGAATCTTTGCGCATCAATGGCTTCACTTCCCAGGTGAAGGCCACCTGCATGTCGCTGAGGACGTGGGCGATCTGCGGATCGCCGATCTGGTAATCGCTGAGTTGGTCGAAATAGATCTTATCGATGGTGCCGCCAGTGGTGACCACGACCAGGTGCGCCAGCGCCGGCACGGCGGAGGGGGCAACGCCGCCGCTCATGGATCGCCCGCCGGGTCATCGAGCAACGGGATAGCGGACAGCCGCTCGTCCGGCAGCAGGCGGCGCGCGGCGCGCGCCGCTGCGGCTTGATAAAACGCGGCCCGCGCCGGTGTCCGGGCGGCCTGTTCGAGCAGCGAGACGGCCTGGATCAACCGCCCGTGGGCGAGCGCCAGGGCCCGCGCCCCGGCCTGCCGCCCGTTCTCGTCTTCGGCCTCGAACCATTGCCGCCAGGCCCCGGCGGCGGTAGGCAGGCGGGCCGACCACTCCGGTTTCGCCGGAATCCGGCCGAGCCGGGCGGTGAGATGGTGGTGCAGTACCGCCAGGCCGCCGACCTGGTCGAGAGCGCGCAGCAGGTCGAGGGCCAGGACGTTGGTCGTTCCCTCCCAGATAGTCAGTACCTGGGCGTCGCGCAAAAGCTGCGGCAGTCCGGTGTCTTCCAGATAACCCGCGCCGCCGAATGATTCGACCACTTCCGACAGGCCGGCCACCGCGTCGCGGGCGGTCGCCAGTTTGGCGATCGGGGTGATCAGCCTGAGCACGTTTTCGTCCTCGCTGCCGCCGTGCTCGGCCGCCCCGAGCAGGGCGACTTGAGCGAAAGCCAGATGCAGCGTTGCGGCGGCGCGCGCCTGCAACGCGCTGAGGGTGGCGCGGTGCAGCGGCAACGCGGCGAGCCGGGCACCGAAAGCCGAACGGCGGCCGGCGTAATCGGCGGCGAGCATGACCCCGCGGCCGAGCAGGGCGGCGGCGGTGACGGCGTTCCAGGTCCGCGTCAAGGTCAGCATCGGGGCGATGTTGGCGACGCCGCGGTCAAGACCCGAGACCGGTTCGGCGAGCACGCCATCCAGCCACAGCTCGGCGGTCGGCAGCTTGCGCGTGCCGAGTTTGTCTTTCAAGCGCAGGATTTCGATATGGCTGAGCCGGCCGCTGCGATCGTGCGGTTCGAGGTAGAACAGCGCCAGGCCGGAAGAGCCGTCCGCGGCGCCTTCCGGCCGGGCCAGCGTCAGGGCCATCTCCGAGGTCGCCGCCGAGGTGAACCATTTGCGGCCGTAGAGGCGCCACAGGCCTTGGGCGTCCTGCCGCGCCACGGTCTCGGTACCGCCGACATCGGAGCCGCCGGTGGTCTCGGTCATCCACTGCCCCGAGGTCCAGCACTGTTCGGGGTCGCGGCTCAACAGGCGCGGTTCGGCCCGGCGGCGCAGCACCTCGTTGCCGCTTTGCCGCAGCACCGCGAGCGCCCCGTCGCTCATCGCCAACGGGCAGCCGTAAATATCGGTCGAGGGCGAAAACAGATAGGCCAGAGCGAATTCGTGCACGCGGGCCGCGGCGCCGAAACGGGGGTCATAGCCGGCGGCGAGCAGGCCGAATTCGGCCGCCACCCGGCGGGCGCGGTGCCAGACCGCGGTCAGTTCGAGCCGATCGATCCGGCGGCCCCAGGCGTCGTATTGGGTGAGTCGGGGTTCGTTGGGCAGGTCGCGAAGTTGTAGTTCATACAACTCGCCGCCGGCCAGTTCGCCGAGCGAGTCGAGTTGCGGTTCGATCGTCTGCCACGCCTCGTCCGGCAGCAGCCCGGTCAGCAGGTCGCGCAAAAGAAGATCGCCACGCCACGTGTTGCCAAGACGCGGCGGCTCCTGGATGAATAAATCGCTCAGTTTCATGAGGGTCCGGCTCCCGGCAATGGGCTTGCCAGTTTGACCGCCAGCGCGGCGAGGCGGGTACCGAGGGCCCGGCAAAGCTGGGTTTCGTCGTCATCGAGCGGTCGTTTGGCGTCGGCGCCGGCGAGGTGGCTCGGGCCGTACGGCGTGCCGCCGCTGCGCGTTTCGAGCAGCGCTTTTTCAGTGTACGGAAGGCCGGCGAGCAGCATGCCGTGGTGCATGAGCGGCAGCATCATCGTGAGCAGCGTGCTTTCCTGGCCGCCGTGCAGGCTGGCGGTGGAAGTGAACACGGCCGCCGGTTTGCCGGCCAGGGCACCGCTCAGCCATAAACTCGCCGTGCCGTCCAGAAAGTATTTCAGCGGCGCGGCCATATTGCCGAAGCGCGTCGGGCTGCCGATAATCAGGCCGGCGCAGTCGGCGAGTTCTTCGTGCCGCGCCCACGGCGGGCCGTCGGCCGGGGTGGTGCCGGGATCGGCGATTCGGCCGTCGCTGATTGGCGGGACGACGCGGAGCAGCGCTTCGGCGCCGGGTACGGTCGCGACGCCGCGGGCGATCTGCCGGGCCATCGCCGCCGTGTTGCCGTGGCGACTGTAATAGATGATCAGAATTTTGTGCATGCGCCGTGGCCAGGGAAGGGGGTCAGAGCAGGTCCATCACCCGCTCCGGCGGCCGGCCGATCACGGCGCGCCGGCCGGCGGTGACGACCGGCCGTTCGAGCAGAACAGGGTGCGCCGCGACGGCGGCCAACAGCGTCTTTTCAGCGGCGTTGTCAGGGTCGATGCCGAGTTCGCGCCACAGCGGTTCGCTCCGGCGCACGATATCGCGCGCCGTCAATTGCAGGGCGGCGAGCAGGGCGCGCAGCTCATCGACGGTCGGCGCGTGCTTCAGATATTCGACGATGGCGGGCTCGATGCCGTGCTCGCGGAGCAATGCCAGAGCCGCTCTTGATTTTGAGCACCGCGGGTTATGATAGATCGTATAGCGCAGGGGGGTTGAAGCATTCATGGAGTTTGGTAATGTCTAAGCCAGTGGCAGTGCAGCGCGCGCTGTCATCCAGTATAGCGAAAGTCCTCGCCGGCCGGGCTTATTGGCAGGGGCTGGTTGCGCAATGCTGGTCGCAGTTCAAGCGCGACGATAATTTGCGCGTCGCCGGCGTCTTGAGCTACACGACGCTGTTGGCCCTGGTGCCGCTGCTCGCCGTCGTACTCGGTGTGGTCAGCGCCTTTCCGGCGTTCGCCGTATGGTCGGAGCGCGTCCAGGATTTTCTGTTCAGCCAGTTTGTGCCGGCCGCCGGTGCCACTGTCCAGCAATATGTCCAGCAGTTCGTCGGCAACGCCCGGGTACTGACCGGGCCCGGCGCGTTGTTTCTGGTGCTGACGACGCTGCTTTTGATGTCGTCGATCGAAGCGGCGCTGAACCGGATCTGGCAGGTCAGCGCGCCGCGCCGCTGGCGCAGCCGGATATTGGTGTATTGGACGATGCTGACCATGGGTCCGCTGCTGCTCGGCGGCTCGCTGGCCCTGACCTCGGCACTCGGCCCGGAAGAGGGCGGTTGGTGGTCCGGGCCGCTCGCCTGGCTGACCGGCTGGCTGCCGTTCCTCGTCGCCTTCGTCGGCTTTGGCATTTTGTTTGTCGTCGTACCGAACCGCGCGGTGCCGTGGCGTGCCGGTTTCGCCGGGGCGCTGGTCGCAGCCTTGTTGTTCGAAGGCGCCAAGCTGGCGTTCGTCTGGTACGTGACGACGTTTCCGACTTACGAGAAACTGTATGGCGCGCTGGCCGTGGTGCCGATCTTTCTGGTCTGGATTTATCTGGCCTGGGCCGTGATTCTGATCGGCGCCAGCATCAGCGCGGCGCTGGCTTCGTATCGGCTGGTCGCCGGTGATAGAGTTTTCTGCCCCAGGCGTTACGATGCGGCCGCCGCTTGGCGCGTGTTGCACGAAGTCTGGCGTGCCGCCGAGGCCAAAACGCCGCTCCGCTTCGCCGATCTGGCGGCCCGGCTGCCGCTCGACGAGACGGCCGTCACCCGGGTTGCCGCTCGTTTGCGCGACTTGCGCTGGGTGGCGCTCAGCGAGGAAGGCTGGCTGTTGCCGGTCGGCGATTTCAAAGCCTTGACGCTGGGCGACCTGTGTCGCGAATTCCCGGCGCCGCTGGAGCCGCCGGCCGATCCCGCCGTCCAGCGCCTGGCGCCGGAACTGGCGGCGGCGCTGGACGGCCTGCGCCAGGCGGCGCAAGCGAACCTCGCCCGGCCGTTGCGGTCGTATGGTCAATCTTCGTCAACTCAGGATGCGCAATGACCCGCCCCGAATCCACGATGCAAGCTTTATACGCCGTTCTTTGCGCGGTGTTTTTGAGCGCGAACGCGGTACCGCTCGCCGCGGCAGAGCCCACCGCGGCCATCGATTTCACGCTGCCCAAGCTCGGCGGCGGCGAACTTGCGCTATCCGAACTGCGCGGCCAGTGGGTTGTCGCCAATTACTGGGCCACCTGGTGTGCGCCGTGTCGCAAAGAAATCCCCGACCTGTCGGCCTTGCATGACCGGCGCGCTGATATCACCGTGCTCGGCTTGGCCTACGAGGAAGTCGATCCGGAGGTTTTCGCCGAGTTTCTGATCGAGTTTCCGGCCACCTATCCGATCCTGATCGCCGATGTCTTCGAACCGCCGGTGGCGCTTGGCCCGCCGCGGGTGCTGCCAACGACGTTCCTGATCGATCCCCAAGGCGTTTTGATCAAAACCTTTTACGGCCCGGTGACCAGCGCCGATGTCGTCGCGGCCATCGACTCGCCGCCTTCCGCCGGAGTTGCCGCTGTAGCCAAATAGCGCCGGACCGGCGCATACGTGCGCCGGTGAATCGCGCACGGCCCGTGCGCGTTGAGCGCCGCGAGGTGTTCGGCTGTGGGATAGCCTTTGTGGCGCGCGAAGCCGTAACCGGGATAACGCCGGTCGTATTCGACCATCAACCGGTCGCGGCTCACTTTGGCGACAATGGCCGCGGCGCTGATCGCCGCAACCCGCGCATCGCCGCCGACCAGGGCTTGGCAGGGTACGGCCAGCGGCGGCCGGTGCGGCCCGTCGACAACGGCGAAACGCGGCCGGACCGCCAGCGCCTCGACGGCGCGGCGCATCGCTTCCAAGCTGGCGACGAGAATGTTCAGCCGGTCGATCTCCTCGGCTTCGACGACGGCCACCGCGCACGCCGCAGCCGTCGTGACAATGCGCCCGTACCATGCCTCGCGTTGCGCGGCGCTCAGTTTTTTGGAATCGCGGATGCCGTGATAATCCGCGCTGCCGAGGATCACCGCGGCGGCGACGACCGGCCCGGCGAGCGGCCCGCGGCCGGCTTCATCGACCCCAGCGCACGGTGCAGGCCAGTCGGGGGGTGCGGCGAACAGCGGGGCCGGGTTCATCGCCGATCGATCACTTCACCGATCGCCGCCGCGGCGCGTTCGGCGGCGGCGCAACTCAGCTTTCGGTGCAGTTCGCGAAAGCGCGCCTCGAGCGCCGCCCGCCGCGGGGCATCGTCGAGCAGGCGGCTGAGCGAGGCCGCCAATGTGGCGGCCGCGGCGTCGTGTTGCAGATATTCCTCGACGACGGTCTCGCCGGCCAGCAGATTGGGCAGCGAGAACCAGCGGGCGCGGTACAGGCGGGCCAGACGCAGGAAATGGTACGTCGCCGGGTGCAACCGATAGGCGACGGTCAGCGGGCAATGATGGAGCACCGCTTCGAGCGTCGCCGTCCCGGAGGCGACGAGTGCGACGTCGGCGGCGGCCAGTATCGCGCCGGCCTCGCCGGTGGTGATGTCGAGGGCGAGATCCGGCTGCCAGCGGGCGGCCAGCGCGGCGAGTTCGGTGCGCCCGGTTTCATCCGGCTGCACGGCGAGCAGGCGAAGGCCGGGGCGCTGGGCGGTCAGTCTGGCCGCCGCGTCTAAAAAATCACGGGCCAGACGGCGCCGTTCGGCGCCGCGGCTGCCTGGCAGCAGAGCGAGTACCGGCGTTTCGGGGGCGATGCCGAGCGCTTTTTTCGCGGCGGCGCGATCGGCGGTGAGCGGGATGCGATCGGCCAACGGGTGGCCGATATAGCGCGCCTCGATCCCACTGCCTTCATAACAAGCGGGTTCGAACGGTAACAGGCACAGTAACAAGTCGGCGGCCCGGGCCACGGTGCGCACCCGGCCCGGCCGCCAGGCCCAGATACTTGGGCTGACCAGGTGTACGACCCGGATCCCGGCGCGCCGCAGTTTGACGCCGAGCGGCAACGTGAAATCCGGGTTGTCGATCGTCACGACGACCGCCGGGCGGAGCGCGACAATCCGGTCGTAAAGCCGGCGGCGCAGCCGGAGCAGCCGCGGCACATGGCGCAACACCTCGACCAGACCCATCACCGACAGCGTCTCGATATCCCACCAGGCATCGAATCCGGCGGCGCGCATGGCCGGGCCGCCGATGCCGCACAATGTGAGAGCGTTGTGCCGGCGGCGTAAGGCGGCGATTAATTCGCTGCCGAGGCGGTCGCCGGAGTGCTCGCCGGCGACCATCACGAGCGGGCGGTTCATTGTCGTTCAGCGCAGAATGCTGCGTTCCGGGGCGGCGAAAAAGGCGATCAAAGGCTCGATTTCCGCGCCTTCGGCGGCCAGCTCGTCGAGGGCGGTGCGTAGTTCGTCGAGCGGCAGTTTGTCGCGGTAGATCAGCCGGTAGGCGCGCCGCAGGCGGGCGATCTGGGCAGCCGAATAGCCACGGCGTTTGAGGCCTTCGACATTGACGCCGCGCGGTTTCGCTTTATCGCTCGAAACGACGACGTAAGGCGGCACGCTCTGATTGATGTGGCTGCCGAACGACAGCAAGCTGTGAGCGCCAACTACGCAGAACTGATGGACCAGCGAATAGCCGCTGATGATCGCGTAATCGCCGATACTGACATGGCCGGCGATCGCCGCATTGTTGGCAAAGATCGTGTGGTCGCCGACCTGACAGTCGTGGGCGACGTGGACGCAGGCCATCAACCAGTTGTCATCGCCGAGGCGGGTTGTGCCGCCGCCTTGTACCGTACCGCGGTTGATCGTGCACATTTCGCGGATCGTATTGCCGTCGCCGATGACCAGCGCTGTATCCTCGCCTTGGTACTTCTTGTCTTGCGGCTCGTCGCCGAGCGAGGCGAACTGGAACACCCGATTGTTGCGTCCCAGCGTCGTCCGCCCGGTGATCACCACGTGGCCGGCGATCCGGCAGCCGGCGCCGATCGTCACCTGCGGGCCGATCAAAGTGTAAGGGCCGATCTCGACGTCGTCCGCCAGCCGCGCTCCGGCGGCGACCAGAGCCGTGGAATGAACGGCCATCAGTCGCGCTTTTCAGCGCACAAAAACTCAGCTCTCGCCACGACCTTGCCGTCGATCGAGGTTGTGCCTTCGTACACGCCCATGTTGCGCAGCGTGCGGCGCTGGTGGATTTCCATGATCAACTGGTCACCGGGATGGATCATGCCGGTAAACCGCGCCTTGTCGATTTTTACCAGATAGAACATCGGGCAGTGCTCGTTGCGCCGGCGGTGCCAGAGTTGGACCATCACGCCTGCAGCCTGGGCCATCGCTTCGAGGACCAGTACACCCGGCATGATCGGGTGATCGGGAAAGTGCCCGGCGAAGAACGGCTCGTTGAAGGTGACGTTTTTCAGCGCCTTCAGCCACAGTTCGCCGTCGAGCGAATAATCGAGCACTCGATCGACCAGCAAAAAGGGCTGGCGGTGAGGCAGACAGCTTAGGATGCCCTCGAGGTCGAGGGTGCGAGGATGGTCATCGGCGGTCACTTGGATTCTCCGCGGCGCGCTTCTGGTCGATGGGGCGAATGATATCATCGAGCTTTCTGAACAGCGCATCCAGACGCGCCAGGCGCGCGTGATTGCGCCACCAGCGGCGGGCCGGTTGCGCGGCGACGACGGCGCCGTATTCGCCGGGCTCGGTGATCGAGTGACAGACACTGCTCATGCCGTGGATGGTCACCCGGTCGCCGATCCGGATATGGCCGAGAATCGCTGCCGCGCCGCCGATCAGGCAATGGCGCCCGATCACCGCACTGCCGGCGATACCGACGCAGGCGGCGATCGCCGTATGGGCGCCGATCCGGACGTTGTGGGCGACCTGCACCAGGTTGTCGATCCGGACGTCGTTCTCCAGTACCGTATCGCCCAGCGCGCCGCGGTCGATTGTCGTGTTGGCGCCGATTTCGCAGTCATCGCCGATCACGACACTGCCGATCTGCGGGATCTTGCGCCAGCCGGCGGCGGTCGGGGCCAGGCCGAAGCCATCGCTGCCGAGCACCGCCCCCGGATGGACGATGACGCGCGCTCCGAGCCGGACCCCATGGGCGAGAACGGCGCGGGCATGGATCGTACACCCGGCTCCGAGAAGGCAATCGGCGCCGATCACGACGCCGGGGCCGATCATGCAGCCGTCGCCGATCACGGCGCCGGCGCCGATCACCGCCAGCGGACCGACGGCGACGTCTTGGCCGAGGGTCGCCGACGGATCGATGACCGCGTCCGGCGCCAGGCCGCTGAGTTCGGGCGCCGGGTCGAACAGGGCGGCGAGCCGGGCGAAATCGACGAGCGGCTCTGGGCTGTAAAGATAATGGCCCGGCCGCTCGCCCTCGTCGCCGGGTTTGAGCAGCACGACGCCGGCTTGCGAGGCCGCGAGGGCCGAGCGGTAGCGCGGGGCGGCGAAATAGGCGATGTCACTCCGGCCGGCCCGGTCGAGCGGGGCGGCGTCTTCGATTTCGGCGTTGCCGTCGCCGGCGTAACTCAGCCCCAAGCGGCTGGCGATGTCGGCCAGGCGGTAGGTTTGTTTCACGGCCGGCCACCGGCGATCGTTCGAAGCCGCGGCGAGCAGGCGTCCGGCGAATGCCGCGTGTCTCGGACAGACCCCAGGGCGGCGCCGGCCGCCCGCTCAGGAGCCGGGCGGTTTCTGTGATTCCGCTTGATCACGGGCGAATTCCTGCCTGAGGTGTTCCAGAACCTGGTCGGTGATATCGATCGCCGGGCTGGCGTAGACCACCGGGCTGGCGACCACCAGTTGATAGCCGCTGCGTTCGGCGATCGTCGCCACGGCCCGGTTGACATCGTCCTCGACCTTGTGGATTTCCTCATTGCGCCTGAGCTGCAGTTCCTGGCGCAGTTCGTTGCGCCGCCGCTCGATCGAACGTTCGAGGATGCGGATTTCCTGTTCCAGGCGCAGCGTTTGTTCTTCATCCAGCGTGACATCGAAACGCAGTTTCTCGCGCAACGCGGCGAGCCGGCCGTCGTCGGCTTTGAGTTCGTCGTTGCGGGCACGGAACTCGGCGTCCAGCCGCTCGCGCCCGGCGACGACCTGCGGCGCCTGTTCCAGGAGCCGTTTCATTTCGACGTAGCCGACCCGGGTCGCAGCCAGGTCCGCCTGTCCCGGGGCGGCGGCCGGCAGGGCGAGGAAGGATAGAAAAACGATGGCGCAATAGGTTCTCAATGGCTTTAGAACGTGGTACCGAATGTAAACTGCAAGCCTTCGGTGACGTCGCCGGGTTTTTTGCGGACTGCCTTGCCGATGCTGATCGTGACCGGCCCGACCGGTGCGTCCCAGGTCAGAGACAGACCGGCCGAGGCGCGCAATTCGTCAACGCTGAAATCGCTGACGCCGCGGAAGACGTTGCCCCAGTCGAAAAAAACGCCCAGCCGGGAACCGGCGCGGCCGCCGAAGGTCATCGGGACGAAAAACTCGAAACCGCCGGTGGTTTTGAAATCGCCGCCGACGGCGCGGCAGAACTGGTCCTTGGGGCCGAGCGTGAAATCGTCGAAAGCGCGTACGTCCTGGACGCCGCCGACGAAAAAATGCTCCCAGAACGGCAGACCGCTGTCTATCGTCACGACGTCATCGACCGAGCAATCGCCGGAAATCACCAGCGGTTCCAAGCCGGGGTCGCCCCGCAGTCGATCGAAATTATCGTAACTGTCGCCGTAGCCGACGCTGGCTTTGGCGGTGAAGACCAGCGGCTTGGCCACCGTCCAGTACATCTCGCCGTCGTAAATCGCCTTGAAATACTTGCGCGAGCTGCCCGGGACATTGACCTCAAACGCCAGTTGGTGCAAGGCACCGCGGGTCGGTATAAAAAAATGGTCGCGCGAATCGAACCGCCAGTTGGCGTTCACTTCGACGCCGGTTACCTGCCGCTCGTCGCCGTCCAGGACACCGTCCTGATTCACATCCAGTGAAGCGCCGAGCGGAATCGTCGGGATCAGCACGAACTCGTTGCAGATGCCGTTCATGTTGATATCGTTGCACACGCCGTTCTCGTCTTCGAATTCCTGCGTAAATGAACCGACGTTGATATCGGTCTCGCGGATGGCGGCGCCGACGGTGATGAAGCCCAACTCGCTGAGCGGTACGCCGAAGTTGATGCCGGCGCCGATTTCGCTGGTGGTGAAGGCCGAAAGATTGGCGTCGCGGCTCTGGAATTCCGAAAAGCGCAGGAAAAAGCCGCGGCTGATGCCATCCTCGGTCCAGTACGGATCGTTGAACGACAGGTTGAACTGGGTCAGGATGCCGCTGCGGCTCAAGGTCAGGCCGATCTGCTTGCCGCTGCCGAGAAAGTTTTCCTGGTTGATCGAGATCGTCGCGATCAAACCCTGGACCTGCGAGAAGCCGAGGCCGAAACTGATGCTGCCCGAGGCCCGTTCTTCGAGCGAGATGACGATATCGACCTGGTCGTCGGTGCCCGGCACCTGCGGCGTTTCGATATTGACGTTCTCGAAATAACCGAGGCGCGACAAGCGCTGCTCGGAACGGTTGACCGCGGCCTGCGAGAACCAGGCGCCTTCGAGTTGGCGCATTTCGCGGCGCACCACCTCATCTTTGGTCTTCGTGTTGCCTTGGATTTCGATGCGCCGGACGTAGACCCTTTTCCCGGGTTCGACCTGATAGGTCAGATCGACGGTACGGTCTTCGCGGTTGACGCGCGGCTGCGGTGTGATATTGGCGAAGGCGTAGCCGACGTTGGCGAGCACCGCGGTGATGTTGTCGATGCTCTGCTCCATCTGTTTGCGCGAGAAGGTATCGCCCGGCTGGGTCAGGGTCAGGCGCCGGACCGTCGCTTCATCGAGGATCAAATCGCCGGCGAAATTGAGGGTGTTGATGGTGTAGACGTCGCCTTCGCGGATATTGGCGGTGATGTAAATCGTGCTCTTGTCGGGGCTGATCGCGACCTGTGTCGATTCGATCGCAAAATCGACGTACCCGCGGTCGAGGTAGAAGGAGTTCAGTTTTTCCAGATCGCCGCTCAGTTTCTCCTGGGAATACTGGTCATTGTCCTGCCAGAAAAAAATGCCGACGCCGGTGTCGAGTTCGAATTCCTGGCGCAGTTCCTCGTCGCTGAACACGGTGTTGCCGACAATGTTGATATGGCGAATCTTGGCGGTCTTGCCTTCGTCGACATTGATCCCGATCCGCACCCGGTTGCGGTCCAGTTCGGTGACTTGGGTTTCGACTTTGACCGAATATTTGCCGCGGTTGAAATACTGGCGGACCAGTTCCTGCTTGACGCGATCGAGTTGCAGCGGGTCGTAGACTTCGCCTTCCGCCAGGCCGATGCCGGACAGCGCCTGTTGCAGGTCTTCCGTCTTGATCGCTTGGTTGCCGCTGAAGGCGATGGTCGAAATCGCCGGCCGTTCGGTGACTTGGATCACCAGGATGTCGCCATCGCGGGCGAACGCGATATCGGTGAAAAAGCCCGTGCGGTACAGGGCGCGCAGGGCGCCACGCAGCAACACCGGGTCGGCGCGTTCGCCGACCTCGAGCGGCAGATACGTGAAGATCGTCCCCTCGGCGATGCGCTGCAGGCCCTCGATCCGGATATCGCGCACGATGAACGAATCCGCCGACAAGGGGAGCGGCGGTGTTTGACCTTGCGTTACAGTGGCCGCTGCCAGAGCCAGAAAGCCAGCCAGCACAGCCATCAGCGGCCGGCGAAAAACGTTCTTTTCGTCTTGTTTCAGCATGCCTTAACCCAATTCGCAACACACCCCCACGGTTGTCCTCCCGGGGCGACCCCGCCGCATTGTAGCCGGGATAAGAAGGCCGGGATAGTAGGGCCGGGACAGTAGAGATGTACCGCAGGCACGTCCCGGTCCGGACGATCGCCCCCGCCAGTTCAGCCCGTCAAGCGCAATAGATCGTTGAAGATCGCCAAGCCGATCAGGCCACCGAGCATCGCGAGCCCTACGTACTGGCCGGCGACCATCACTTTTTCGCTCGGCGGCGAGCCCTTGATCCATTCGAACAGATTGAACAAAAGGTGCCCGCCGTCGAGCAACGGGATCGGCAGCAGATTGACGATCGCCAGCGACAGGCTGACGATGCCGAGAAACCATAAAAAGCGGGCGGCGCCGAGGTTGGCCGAGGCATTCGCCATCTGGGCGATACTGATCGGCCCGGCGAGGTTGTCCAGCGAGGCCCGGCCGCGCAGCATCTGCCAGGCCATTTCCAGTGAATGGATGGTGGCCTCTTTCGTCTCGATCAGGGCCTTACCGAGGGCGGCCAGCGGTCCGTAGCGCAGGGTGACGAGATAGCGGGCGCGGTAGTCGGCGAGCGCCGCGCCGGCGAGCGGCGCCGGAAGGATACCGAGGATGGCACGCGGGGCGGTGGAATCGGGGTCGGCGGCGGGTACGGCGGTCAGTTCGGTGCGCCGTTCGGCGCGTACCACGGTGACGGCCAGCGGTTCGCCGATGCGGGCGGAGCGTTCGAGTGCCGCGGTCATCTCATCCCAGGTCCCGACTGCCTCGCCGGCGATCGCCGCGATCCGGTCTCCCGGTTCAATGCCGGCGCGCGCCGCCGGAAAGCCGGAACGCACCTGGCCGATGACCGCCGGCAGATCGGGCCTGAAGCTCGTGAGCCCGATCGCTTCGAGCAGCCGGCTTTCGCGAAAATCGGCCGGCAGTGCGCTCAGCACCAAGGTCGTTGCGTGGCGTCCGCGCTCCGGATGGGTGAAGACCACTTCGATATCGCGCCGTTCCACTGCCGGCAGCAAGAGCGCCTGAACGGCCTCCGGCCAAGTCGCCACGGCCCGACCGTCGATGCTCTCCAATTCGCTGCCGTGGCTGAGCCCGGCCTCGGCGGCCAGGGCTTGGGTCTCGCCGATCACCGGCCGCGGTTCGACAATGCCGGTCAGATACATCGCCCAGAAAGCCAACACCGCGAACAGCAGATTGAATAGCGGACCGGCAGCGACGATCGCGCTACGCTGGGCTAGCGGTTGGCGGTTGAACGCTGCGGCCCGTTCGGCGGCGGCGACCTCGCCTTCGCGTTCGTCGAGCATGCGCACATAACCGCCGAGCGGGATCGCGGCGATGACAAATTCGGTGCCATTCGCCGCCGTTCGGGACCACAATGGCCGGCCGAAGCCGACCGAAAAGCGCAGCACGCGCACGCCCAGCCGCCGGGCCACCCAGTAGTGTCCGAATTCATGGAACGTGACCAGGATGCCGATCACGACCACCATCCAGACGATCGAGCCGAAAATTTCATTCATAGCATCATTATGCGGTGTGCCGTGTTAAACCGTATGCGCCAGCGGCGGTCCGCGGTTGTTTACCTATTGGGTTTAATCTCGGATGTAGGACCCGCCGAGGATGGAGTCGTTCAGAGTACAGTGGCACCGCCATCGAAATCGTGCTGGACGGGACAGGTTCAACGACCTGCCAGCACCGCCAAGGTGTAAAACGGCGCCGCCGCCGCCAGGCTGTCGATGCGGTCGAGCAGACCGCCGTGCCCCGGCAGCAGGCCACCGCTGTCTTTGACCCCGGCCTGGCGCTTCAACAGGCTGACGAATAAGTCCCCGGCTACCGAGATCGCCGCGATGCCGACTGCGATGAGGACAACCCATCCCGGCGACGGCAGCCGCCCCTCCGCCAGTCGGATGAGCAAGATGGCGACCAGTGCCGCGGCGAACAGGCCGCCGGCCAGCCCCTCGAAGGTCTTGCCGGGACTCAGGCGCGGCGCCAGCGGGTGGTGGCCGATCGCCTTGCCGGTAAAGTAGGCGCCGGCATCGGCGGCCCAGATCACGGCCAACAGGGCGAGCGTATGCCCCGGACTTTGTGCCTCGGCCAGGCTGAGTGCCAGCCAGCAGCCGGTAATGATGACGACGCCGGCGGCCAGTTTCGCCGGCCGTCCCCAGGGCGCCGGTTGCGCCCCCTCGCCGGGCCAGGCCAGCCAAGCCGCCAGCGGCAGCCAGGCACCGGCGGCGGCGGCGAGCACGGCCGGCTGCCAGCGGGGCAAAAGCGCGATCGCCAGCATCAGCAGGGCGATCGCGGCGGCGTAAAGCCGCCGCTGGCGGAGCTGATCGAGACCGGCCAGCGCACCCATTTCCAGGCTCGCCGGGATCAGGAGCAGGGCAAGCATCAAGCTGAACAGCGGTGGCGGGAGAAACACAACGGCGGCGATCAGGGCCGGGGCCAAAGCCATCGCAGTCAGAACCCTTTGTCTCAACCCCTCAAGCATGGTTTTCCAGCGGCTGCTGTTCGCCGGTTGATGCCTCGCGGCTGGGTAGCAAGCCGTATCGGCGATCGCGCCGGGCGAATTCGCGGAGCGCCCGATCGAGTTCGGGCGGGCCGAAATCGGGCCAGTACACTGCACTGAAGTACAACTCGGTGTAGGCCAGTTGCCAGAGCATGAAGTTGCTGAGGCGATGCTCGCCGCCGGTGCGGATCAGAAGATCGGGCGGCGGCAAATCGGCGAGCGCCAGCGCCTGCTCGAAATCGGTGCTCTCGAGTTCCCGCCCGGCGCTTTGCGCCGCCTGGAGCGCCCGGCGGGCCGCTTGCCACAGATCCCAGCGGCCGCCGTAATTGATCGCGACATTGAGCCGCAGGCGGTCGTTGTTCGCGGTCAAACTTTCAGCGGCGTGCATCCGTTGCTTGAGGTTCGGCGCCAGACCGGTGCGATCGCCGATAAAGCACAAACGAATCCGCTGGCGGTGTAATTCCGGAACTTCGCGCTGCAGGGCGCGCAAAAACAGGGCCATCAAATCGTTGACTTCGCTCGCCGGCCGCCGCCAGTTTTCGCTGCTGAACGCGAACACCGTGAGGTTGGGGATGCCATGCCGGATGACCGCTTCGACCGTCTGTTTCAAGGCTTTGCGTCCTGCCTGGTGGCCAGCCCGTCGCGGCAGGCCGCGCGCCGCGGCCCAACGGCCGTTGCCGTCCATGATCACCGCCAGATGGCGGGGCAGAACCGCCGGCTCAAAGCCGCCTTCCGGCAACGCTTCGTTCGCCGACACCTGCGGCGCGTGGTGCAACGGAGAGTGAGTCATCGGGGCGAGCGGGGCGACGAGCGGAAGCGGACTGTCACAGCGCCATCAGCTCCTGTTCTTTTTCGCCGACCAGGCGGTCGGCGTCGGCGATGGCCTGATCAGTGAGCTTTTGGATTTCGCTCTCGGCGCGTCGTTCGTCGTCCTCGGAGATTTTTTTTTCATCGCGCAACGCCTTCAATTGATGGTTGGCGTCGCGACGGATATTGCGGATCGCGATCTTGCCGTTTTCGCCTTCATGGTGGACGACTTTGGACAATTCGCGGCGCCGTTCCTCGGTCAACGGCGGCAGCGGGACGCGGATCACCTGCCCGACGGTCACCGGGTTGAGCCCCAGGTCGGAAGTCATGATCGCTTTTTCGACCGCCTTGACCATGCTCTTGTCCCACGGCGTCACGACCAAGGTGCGCGCATCGTCGATCGTCACACTGGCCACTTGGTTCACCGGCGAACTGTTGCCGTAATAATCGACGTGGACGTGGTCGAGCAGGCTGGGGTGGGCCCGGCCGGTGCGGATTTTGCTGAGTTCAGCGCGCAGCGCTTCCAGGCTCTTGGCCATCCGCACTTTGGCGTCTTTCCTGATATCTTCGATCATCCGATCCACTCCTCTCCGCCCGGTTCAGGCGCCTGCCGGCGGCCCGCGCCACAAAGCCGGTGCGGCGATGGCCGGCTGGCCCCTTCCGCACCACAGTCTGAAGATTGTACCAGCAGCGCTTTTTCCAGAACACAAAAGGGACGACGTCCGGGCGGTCGCGGCGCCGCGCCGCAGGATCAATGAGCGCTCGGAGCGAAAGTCGCGCCTTTCGCAAGCGACATTGAAAAACGCCAGGATGGCGTNNCGGCGCGGTTGAACACCGGCCGGCCGGCGGCGCTGTCGCAATCGGGCGTGAAATAGCCCTGGCGTTCGAATTGTAGCGCCTCGCCTTGGGCCGCGGCGGTGAGCGCCGGTTCGAGTTTGGCACCGGTCAGGGTGACCAGTGATTCGGGGTTCAGAAATTCCTTGAAATCGCGGCTTTTATCGGCCGTCGGATGGGGCACGGTGAACAGCCGGTCGTAGAGCCTGACTTCGGCGTCGAGTGCGTGCCGGGCGCTGACCCAATGGATGGTGCCTTTGACCTTGCGTGCCGCGCCGGGCAGCCCGCTTTTGCTTGCCGGATCGTAAGTGCAGTGCAGTTCGGCGATGTCGCCGTCCCGGCCGGCGATCACTTTTTCGCAGCGGATGATATAGGCGTTGCGCAGCCGGACTTCGCCGCCGGGTTTGAGGCGGTGAAAGCCCGGCGGCGCCGCGCGGCTGAAATCGTCCTGTTCGATGTACAGCTCGCGATCGAACGGCACCTGGCGAGTGCCCAGTGACTCGTCCTGCGGATGGTTGGCGGCATCCACCGTTTCGCTTTGCCCTTCTGGATAATTGACAAGCACCACTTTCAAGGGGCGGAGCACCGCCATGCGGCGTTGGGCACGGCGGTTGAGGTCGTCGCGCAGGGTGTTTTCCAGCACTTCCATCGGGATCACGCTTTCCTGTTTGCTGATCCCGATGAGTTCACAGAACGCACGCAGCGCCTCGGGGGTGTAGCCGCGGCGGCGGAAGCCGGCCAGCGTCGGCAGGCGGGGGTCGTCCCAGCCCTCGACGTGGCCGCCGTTAACCAACTCGTTGAGCCGCCGTTTGCTGAGCACCGTGTAATCGAGGTTGAGGCGGGCAAATTCGATCTGCTGCGGCCGGCTGGGCGGCAGCCAGAGCCCGGTGGCGCTGAGCGGTGCGGTCAGTTCCGGGTCGTTAGGGATGTCGAGGCGGTCGAGGAACCAGTCATACAAGGGGCGGTGATCCTCGAATTCCAGGGTACACAGCGAATGGGTGATGCCTTCGAGGGCATCGGAAATGCCGTGCGCGAAGTCGTACATCGG
>JRYH01003450.1_pt1 | contig 38271 bp, 42 predicted proteins | sample 235351 | NCBI WGS metagenome assembly JRYH01 (sample SAMN03074221, study PRJNA261480) | activated sludge metagenome | biome: Wastewater Treatment Plant; feature: Wastewater; material: Activated sludge; isolation source: activated biomass of a wastewater treatment plant treating wastewater... ...
TTGAACGAGCCGCCGGCGCCCGAGAGCGAAGTGGCGTACACGTCGGCGAACTCGGCGCGCGCCGACTTGGCGCCTACCGTGTTGGAGTTCGCCACGTTGTTGCCGATCACGTCGAGATTTCGGGCCGCGGCATTCAGACCGCTCAAGCCTTGCTGGAAAGACATGCTCACTCCCTCCGATTGAGTTGACTTGTCCGACGCGCGGCACCGCGCCGCCGGGTCACAGAATTGCCCTGGCCGCGGACGCCGGCTGTGCCGGTCGATCCGCAAACTCGATGCGTGCACCGCCGGGGGCCTGGACCACGCCAGTGACGCGCGCGGACACCAGCGCCTCGGCGGCAACCTGGGCGCCGCCGTAATCGAGCGCGACCACCCGCATGCGATAGGGGCCCGCCGCGGCCGCCGAGCCGTCCGACGTGGTGCCGTCCCAGTCGAACGTGGCCACCCCCGCTTCGACGCCCGAAATCTGACGCGAATGCACGACCCGCCCGGCCGCATCGACGATGTCGATCCGCACGGCCCTTGCCGCGGCGGAAAGCTCGACCCCCAGGCGGACCGCAGGCGTCGCGGCGACCTGCTCCGGCAAGGCAGGATCGCTGGCGGGCGCGACCGAGGCCGTTCCGCCCCACTCGAAGGCGTCGCCCGGCAGCAGCACCGACCGACCCAGGAGGCCGATCGCCGACAGCGGCGACACGGTTCCGTTGGCCGACGCCATGCGGGAAACGGAGGCGTTGAGCTCCTCCAGGCCCCGAACGGTGCTGATCTGGGCAAGCTGGCTCGTGACCTGGGCGTTGTCCAGCGGATTGAGCGGATCCTGGTTTCGCATCTGCGCCACCAGCAGCTTGAGGAAACGATCCTCGGTCGACTCGGCCGAGTCGCCCACGGGCGATGGCGCGCCGGCGCCCGCCTGCCCGGTCGCGGCAACGCTCCCAGCCGCCCGGTTGTCGGAACTGGCGGAAATCATGCTCTCGAGCCTCCGGTGGAACTCACTCGCCGAGCTGCAGCGTCTTGGCGAGCAACTGCCTGGTCGTGTTCATGACCTCGATGTTGTTCTGATACGAGCGGGAGGCCGAGATCATGTTCACCATCTCCTCCACCACGTTCACGTTGCTCTGCGTGACATAGCCCTGCGCATCGGCAAGCGGATGGGAAGGGTCGTGCACCCGCTTGCCCGGGGTGTCGTCCTCCACCACCGTGCTGACGCGGACGCTCGTGCCGCCCGGTGATGCCGCCCCGCCGACCTGTTGCGACTCGAACACCACCTGTCGCGCCTTGTAAGGCCGGCCGTCGGGACCCGCGACAGTCTCGGCGTTGGCGAGATTCGAGGCGACCACGTTGAGGCGCTGGCTCTGCGCCGAGACCGCCCCACCGGAAATCCTGAATACATCGAACATCGACACCGCACGCTCCTCGCTCAATCGCCCCTGATAGCCGAAAGCAGGGTCCGCACACCACCGTTGATGAATCGCAGCGTCGCCTCGTAGCGCAATGCGTTGTCCGCGAAGTTCGCGCGCTCTCGATCCAGGTCGACGGTATTGCCGTCGAGCGACGCCTGCTCGGGGACCCGCCAGGCCAACGGAACCTGCGCGCCCGGTCGCGACGCCAGCAACGCCCCCGGCACCATCGGCACCGGCCGTGCCGGCGGCGTCGGCCCTTCGATCGCGGCGCCATTCGCCGGACCGGGGGCTGCGCGACCGCTGGCGGCTCGCAGCGCGGCCTGGAAGTCGAAGTCGCGGGCCTGGAAGCCCGGCGTGTCCGCATTCGCGATGTTCGACGACAAGACCCTGTGCCGCTCGGCCCGCAGTTCGAGCGCCTGAGCATGCAGCTGCAGATTGGCCGTCATACGGTCGAGCATCGGACCTCCGGACTCTTTCACCAGCTTCGATTGTCGCGGCGGCCTCGGACACCCATGCCGCGATAAGCGGATGATTTCTCCCGCATCTCCGTCGACGGCGACCAGAAGGAGGGCGCTAGTCTCCGTGCAACCGTCCGGCAGGCGGGCGAGTCGCGTCGTGTTCACGTGTTCAGCGACGCCGCCCAAGGATCAAGGACAATTCATGCATCGAAGCGATACCGACTACCGTCCGTTCGCGCGGGCGCTCGAGATGCTCGCGGCATTGGCACTGGCCCTGGCTCCGGTCGCCGGCGCCAGCGCCGCGCCACCGAACACCGCCGTGGCGCAAGAGGCGGCGCGGCTCGAGCGATGGATCGCCGAATCCGCTCCATCGACCTGGACGGCACGCTACGGCGCAACGGCGAGCGAGAGCGCGGACGGCACCCCGCAGGGCGGCGTGCGGATCGAGGTGACCGTCGGACGAGTCGATCCCCGCATCAAGCTCGAGTCCTGCGCGCGCTTCGAGCCATTCCTGCCCTCGCACGCGAGGCTCTGGGGCCGCAGCCACATCGGCGTGCGCTGCGTCGAGGGCGAATCCTGGACCACGCTCGTGCCGGTCACGGTGTCCGTCTTCGGTACCGCGCTGGTGGCGAACCTGCCGATACCGGCTGGCGCGCCTGCAGACCCGGCGGACTTCAGTCTCCGGGAGGTCGACCTCACCCGGACGGTCGGAATTCCGGTCGCGGACCCTGAGCTGCTGGCTGGACGTTCGCTGGGCAGATCATTCTCGGCGGGCCAGATGCTTCGCGCCAATGACCTGAGAGTGCCACGCACGGTTTCGGCAGGCGATCCGATCCGCATACGGCTGATCGGCCAGGGATTCGCAGTCTCCGCCGAGGGATTCGCCATGGCCGCAGCCGGCGAAGGCGAGCCGTTGCGAGTAAGAACCGGTTCCGGCAAGATGCTGGTCGGAATCGTCAGGGAGCGGATCCTCGAGGTCCGCCTGTGACCCGGGTCCCTTCCGTGAACTTCATCACCATCGGCACTAAAGTTCTTCGAGCGCCCGCCGAAAACAAGGGCATGGCATTCGTCCGAATGCCTCCCGACCCACGACGGAGGTTGCCATGAAGATCGGCAAGCTCGCTGATCCGGAGCGCATCGATCTGCTGCAGGCCGCCAAGCCTGCGAGCGGCGAGCGCAGCGACAAGGTCGAACGAACCCAACCTGTCGACGAAGTCAGTTTGTCGAGTGCGTCACGCAGCCTTGCGACCGAGTCCGCCGGCGCCGAGGCCGACCCGACCCGAAGTCAGAAGGTTGCGGAGATCAGGCAGGCCATTCGCGAAGGTCGCTTCGAGGTCAACGCCTGGGCAGTCGCAGACCGGATGATCTCCGAAGCCGCCGAACTGCTCGAGTCGCTGTCTCGAACCCGATGAGCGACACGCTCGAACGCCTCCTGTCACTGATCGTCGAGCAGCGCGAGGCGCTTCTCTCGGGCGACCCCGTCGGGATCCAGCGTGCCGAGGCTCGCCTGACAGAATGTATGCGCCAGTTCGGCCCAACGCCTGGAGCGGCGTCGAGCGGCGCATCCCCGAAAGAGTTGGCGGAACTGCGCAGCGCGCTGGATTCGAGCGCCATGATCGCGCACAGACGCGCTTCGTTCGCCAGCGCGGCACTGGCTGCGATCGCCGGCAGCGCACCGGTCTACGAGCCCGGCGGATTCTCCGCGAGACAATCCGCGCCGGGTCGCGCCCTGACCGCCTGAGGCCGCCGACCGCCCGCTGACCGGCTCAGCGCCACAGTTTCATCTGCGTTCGGAGCCGAGCCACCGCCTGGCTGTGAAGCTGCGACACCCGCGACTCGCTCACGCCAAGCACCGCTCCGATCTCCTTCAGGTTCAGATCCTGCTCGTAGTACAAGCCCATCACCAGGCGCTCACGTTCGGGCAGCTCCTCGATTGCCTTCGCAAGTGCCTTCCGGAAGCGACCGTCTTCCAGTGCGCTGGCGGGGTCGCCCCCCAAGGCCGCAATCCTGGCCTCCAGCGCGTTCTCGTCGTCCTCCCCGAAGTCATCGAGGCTCAGCAATTGGGCGCCGCGCGCGTCACCGAGCAGCTGCTGATAAGCCTCGAGGGACATGCCGAGTTCCCGGGCCACCTCGGTCTCGGAGGGCGAACGTCCGAGCTTCTGCTCGGCCCGATGCAACGCGCGCTCGATCTCGCGCTGACTACGCCGCACCGATCGCGGCATCCAGTCCGAGCCGCGTAGCTCATCGAGCATCGCGCCACGGACGCGCTGCAACGCAAAAGTCTCGAACTGCGCGCCGTGACCGGCCTCGTAGCGCGACATCGCGTGGAACAGTCCCATCATGCCGGCCTGTACGAGATCGTCGACCTCGACGTTGGCGGGAAGTCGCGCAGCCAGCTGGCTCGCCGCTCGCCGAACCATCGGCCCGAAGCGAGCGACCAGGCCGTCGTGATCGAGCGTTCCCTGGGGCGTGTACAACATTTGAAACCCGGCTAGATCAGCTGTGTCGAAGGCATTGGGAGATCTCGGCCGGTGGCAGCGACGAGCAGGCGAGGAGCGCCAGCCTGTCCCAGCACTTCCGAGCCTGGGCGTCGGACGACACGTCGCCGCCGAAAGCCACGCGAGCGGCAAGAAAACGCGACGCCGTCCTCGCCAGGCGTTCGTGCGCCACGAGTGCGTCGTCATCGGAGCCCGCGTCCAGGAAGGCAACCACGAAATCCGACAGGCCGTGGGAGAGGGCCACTGCCTTGACCTGCGCATAGGCCCGTGCCACCGAAACCGGATCGGCGCGCGCGAGCAGGACCATCCGGTCGATGAAGCCGGCGGCGAGGTCGGCAAGCCGCAAGGGCTCCGCAACCGCCAGAAGGATGTCAAAGGCCTGTACACGCAGTCGCGCGGTCGCGCCGGCGAGCCGCCGCAGGTCGTGACCATGGGCGAGGAATGCCCGAGCCTCGTCCGGGCGGACCCGGGAGACCCTCGACGATTCGAGCGCCAGCCCATCATCGGCCGGGCAGTCCATCAGGTCGACCAGCAAGGGATTCCAGCCCGCCCTCGACAGGGCGTCCCCAAGCGCGAGCGCTGCCGTCCGCTCGGATCGATCCGCCGTTCCGCAGCCGAGGGCGATCACGGGCATCACGGGCGCGCCGCCGAGCAGCCGCCTCAAGCCCGAGGCCTGGTCGAGGCCTGCCTCAAACACCGACCGCCTCCCTCTGCGCGCCCGCTGCGACGGGGCGCGCCCCGGCCGCGAGCATTGCAAGCTCTGCCTCGTCGTACGAGAACACGCTCGGCCGAGTGGAACCGGCGCCCGACACCACCCGGTCCACAAGCGCAGCCGCAAGGGGACGATGCCAGTCTTCCGGCACTCTCTGACCGTTGGCGATCCCCTGCAGCGTCAGCCGATGACGGATCATGACGTCGAGCACGCCGCCGAGCTGCACCGCCTCGTCGACCTTCGATACGATGACCCCGGCCGATTCCGTGGCGCGATAGGCCTGGACGACTTCCTCGATCGCCTCACCCTGCATCGCGGCATTGATGACCACCATCTTCCGGATCCGCGGCGAGGACAGCGCCGCGAGAAGCTCGCGAACCCGTTCGTCCCGCTGGCTCACGCCTGCTGTGTCGATCAGCACGAGCTTGCGATGCATCGAGATCTCGAGGAAGCCGGCCAGGGCGGCGACGTCGTGGGCGACATGAACCGGAACGCCCAGCATCCGCCCGAAAGTGCGCAGCTGATCCTGCGCGCCAACACGGTAGACGTCGGCGGTGATCAGACCCACCGACTGCGCTCCGTGCTTCAGCGCGAACTGCGCGGCGATCTTGGCGGCCGTTGTCGTCTTTCCGACACCTGTGGGGCCGAGCAGCGCGAAGACCCCGCCCTCGTCGAACGAAGAGCGTGCCGACGCGTCGGCCCGCACGTTGCGAAGCAGGACCTCGCGCAGCCATTGCAGCGCCGCGTGGTCGTCCAGCTCGGCGGGCAGGCGGTCGACGATCGTGCGCGCGAGGGCCGCCGAGAAGCCGGCCTGCAACATGATGCGCAACAGTCGGGACTGGCCGGGCCGACGCTTCACTGCGCCGAACCAGCCGACCGATTCGATCCGGTCGGCGAGAAACTCGCGAAGCTCACGCAGCTCGGTCATCATTCCCCGAACCGCCATCGAGTCCCCGGCATCGGCAGCGACCTGGGAGCGAGGCGGACCGGAATGCGCTTCCCGTCGCGGAGGCGCGCCCGGGGCGAACGCCGGCTCCCCTCTCGGCTCGTCAGGCCGCACCACCGCGGCAGCCGCCTCCGCGAGCTGGCGACGCAACTGCCGCTCGCGGACGTAGGTCTCGAAACTCACGGTCGTCATCGATTCGTCGGCCCTCGGCACAGGCTGTGGCGCAGAGCCCGGCTCGCGGCGGGCGGGCGCCTGTGCTTCGGCGCCCGCATCGTCGAACGCGTCCTCGGCCATCGCGAACAGCTCGACGCCGTCGGCGACAGGCCGGCTCTTCAGCACGACCGCGTCAGGGCCCAGCTCGGCTCGAGCCATGGCAAGCGCCTCTCGGGTGGTGCGCGCCACGTAGCGTTTCACGTTCACTTGGTCTCTCCGATGAGTCGGCCGATCCGGATCGTGTGGGTGTCAGGGATCTCGGAGTGCCCCAGAACGCGAAGCCGCGGCGCGGCCTTGCGCATCAGGCGCGCGAGCGGGATGCGAATGCGGTCGGGCACGAGCAGGCAGGCGCCATGGCCGGCGCTCTCCTGAGCCTGCGCTGCCTCGCTCCCGGCCGCCATGAGGTACTCGGCGACGCCCGGCTCGAGCGAACCCGCGGCGCCTTGCGCGAGCGCCTGCACGAGCAGGTTCTCCAGTCCGGGCTCGATTGCTATGACGCTGAGCTCCTTCGCGGGCCCGAAGTGCTGCTGGACGATCGCGGGCGCCAGCGCGATCCGGACCTCGCGAGTGAGCTCGGTGGGATCCTGCGTGCGCACCCCATGCTCGCCGAGCACTTCGACGATCCCTCGAAGGTCCCTCACGTGAATCGACTCCTCGAGCAGATTCTGCAGAACCTTCTGGAACACCGGCAGGGGAGTCAGCTTCGGCACGACCTCTTCTACGAGTTTCGGTGCGAAGCGCGCCAGGTGCTCGATGAGCTGCTGCGCCTCGGTGCGCCCGAGCAGGCGCGCGGCGTGGGTCTGCATCAGGTGGTGCAGGTGGGTGGCCACCACGGTGGCCGGGTCGACCACGGTGCAGCCGGCCGCCTGCGCCGGCTCGCGCTGGCTCGCCTCGATCCACGCCGCGGGCAAACCGAACGCGGGATCCCGGGTCGGAGTGCCGGCCGGCAGGGCGGCATGCCCCGGATCGATTGCGAGCATCATGCCCGGGAACACTTCGCCTTCGCCGACGGTCACTCCGCTGAGCGTGATCCGGTATGCGGTTGGCTTGAGGTCCAACTGGTCGCGGATGTGGACGACCGGCGGCAGAAACCCCACCTCTTGCGCGAACTTCTTGCGTACGCCCTTGATGCGGCCGAGCATCTCGCCGCCCTGCTCCTTGTCGACGAGCTGGATCAGGCGATAGCCGACCTCGAGACCCAGCATGTCGACCTGCCTGACGTCGTCCCAGCTCGCCTCGATCTCCTGCGCCGGAACCGATGCCTCGGTCGGCGCCTCGGCGGCCTGCCGCGCCTTGCTGCCCGTGAGCCACCACGCGAAGTAGCCGATCGCCGCGGCCAGCAGCAGAAAGGAGAAGTGCGGCATGCCCGGGACCACCCCCATGAGGGCGATCACCAACGCGGTCAGTCCCAGAGCCCGGGGCAGCGACAGCAACTGCTTGGCCACCTGCCCGCCGACATCGTCGTCGTCGGCAACCCGCGAAACGATCAGGCCAGCCGCTACCGATATCACGAGAGCTGGAACCTGCGCGACCAGGGCGTCGCCCACCGCCAGCAGGATGTAGTTGTTCGCCGCATCCTGGATCGACAGCGAATGCTGCAGCGTGCCGATCAGCAGACCGCTGACGATGTTGATGAAGACGATCAGGATTCCCGCAATGGCGTCGCCGCGCACAAACTTTGAGGCGCCGTCCATCGAGCCGAAGAAATCGGCCTCCCGGGACACGTCCGAGCGGCGGCGCCGGGCCTCGACGTGATCGATCTGCCCGGCGTTCAGATCGGCGTCGATTGCCATCTGCTTGCCTGGCAGCGCATCCAGGGCGAATCGGGCCGACACCTCGGCAATCCGGCCCGCACCCTTGGTGACCACCACGAAGTTGATGACCGTCAGGATCGCGAAGACGATGATCCCGACCACGAAGTTGCCGCCGATCAGGAAGCCGGCGAAGGACTCGATGACCTTCCCTGCCGCGTCGGGCCCCGTGTGACCGTGCATCAGCACCGCCCTGGTCGACGCCACGTTCAGGGAGAGGCGCAGGAGGGTCGTGACCAGGAGCACCGACGGAAAGACGGCGAAGTCGAGCGGGCGCACCGTGTAGGCAGACACCAGCAGCACCAGCAGCGACAGCGCGATGTTGAAGGTGAACAGCAGATCGAGCAGCAGCGGCGGCAACGGCAGGATCATCATCGCCAGGATCAGCACGATGACGATCGGCGCCGCCAGCGACTGCCATGGCGGCAGCTGCAGGCCGACACCGCCGGCCCGAAGCTTCGCCCCCCCGGCCGCGCGCAGGAACGACAGCCTCATAGGCGCCCCCCCGAAGCCGACAGCTCGTCCGGCACTTCCACCGCCGGAGGCGGCACGGGAGGCTCGCCCTGCCCGGGCGTCCACGACTTCAGGCGGTACACGTAGGCGAGCACCTGTGCCACGGCCGAATAGAGCGCGGCCGGAATCTCGGCGTCGATCGCGACGTGCGCGTGGAGCGCCCGCGCGAGCGGCGGCGCCTCGACCAGCGGAACGCCGGCTCCGAGCGCGAGCTCGCGGATCCTGGCCGCCATCAGGTCGGCTCCCTTCGCAACCACCCTCGGCGCCCCCATCGCACCCTCGTCGTAGCGGATCGCCACTGCGAAGTGGGTCGGGTTGGTGACGACGACGTCGGCGGTCGGCACCGCCGCGAGCATCCGCCGGCCCGCGATCTCGCGCTGCCGCCCGCGCAGGCGCGCCCTGAGAAGCGGATCCCCGTCGGACTCCTTGGCCTCCTGCTTGAGCTCGCGATAGCTCATCTTCAGCTCGGCTCGATGCCGGAACCACTGAAACGGCAGGTCAGCCGCGGCAACGAAGGCAAGCACGCCAACCAGCGCCGCCAGCCCCGCGGCCATCAGCATTGCGCCAGAAGTGGCGGCCGGCGCCAGCGGCTGGACCGCCAATTTCACGAACTCGGGAAGGCTCGCGGCGACGAACCAACCGCCGATCCCCGCCAACGCGAGCGCGACGACGATCAGCCTGCCGAGGTCGAAGGCGCCGCGCAGCGAGAAGATGCGGCGCAGGCCGTTGACAGGGTTGATCTTGGAAGCCTCGATCGACAGCGGCTTGCCCGAGAGGACAAGTCCGCCAGGGACCACCGACGCGAGCACGGCCGCAACCGACAGGGCAAGCACGAGCGGCAGCACCGCGAGCGTCGCGGCGCCGCCGACCGCGACGAAAAAGTCGGCCATTCCACGCGGAGAGAGCTCAGGCACCGGCCCGAACCGCAAGGCCGAACGCACCATTGCGATCGCCTCGCGCGCGACTGCCGGGCCGCCGAGCAGGGTCGCGAGCAGCGCCGTTCCAAGCACCGCGAAATGCCCGAAGTCGCGCGAGCGCGCGACGCGACCCTCCTCGCGCGCGCGCTGGAGTCTGCGTTCGGATGCTGGCAGCTGTCGGTCTTCGCGACTGACGTCGTTGTCGGCCATCGCGTCTGGGAATCGGGCCCTTTTAACGAATCGGGCCGATTATCTTGCGCGCGCGAGACTCCGATGCCCCGATAAGGGGCGATGCAACACGTCAATTCCGGCGGCCCGCGAGGCCACGGCGGAAGTCATTGATCGGCGGGGGAGTCGATGAAGGCCTGCAGTCCGCGCTGCGCACCGCCGGGAGCACCGCCACGCGCGCCAGCCAGCGCGGCATCGAAGCCAGCGGCATCGGACACCGGCGGATCGACCTCCGTCCCATGGAGTATCCGCTCCTCGGCGTCCTGGTTCAGCACCACGATCGTGATCCGCCTGTTGATCGGGTCGCGCGGGCTCGCCGGGTCGAACATCACCGACGGACCGAGCCCGACGACCCGCACGACCTTGGACTCAGCCATCCCGCCGGCGACCAGTTCGCGGCGCGAGGCGTTCGCCCGATCGGCCGAAAGTTCCCAGTTGGAATAGCCGCGCTCTCCATTGCCATAGGGCGCCGCGTCGGTGTGTCCCGACAGGCTGATCCTGTTCTCCACGCCATTCAGCACCGAGCCGACCTTCTGGAGAAGCTCCCGCATGTAGACCTTCACCACCGGACTCCCGATGTCGAACATCGACCGGCTCTGCTCGTCCACGATCTGGATCCGAAGGCCGTCGGGCGTCATGTCGAGCCTGATCTGTGACCGGAACTCGGCCAGCAGCGGGTTCGCGTTGATGACGGCCTCGATCTGCGACTTCAGCTTTGTCAGTCGCTGTCCCTCGGCACGGCGCAACTCCGCTCGCAGGGCCTGCAGGTTCACCTTCGTCTGCGGGTCCGCATTGTCGCCGCGCCGCTCGGCGCCGATCGTGCGCGTGAGCTCGCTTCCGCCGCCCTGGATGACCGAGGAACTGTCTCCGGAACCGTTGCCGCCAGACAGCGCCACCTTCAGCGGCGTGCGGAAGTAGTCGGCGATGCCTTGCAGGTCGCCCTTCGTCGTGGATCCCAGCAGCCACATGAGCAGGAAGAAGGCCATCATCGCCGTCACGAAGTCGGCATAGGCTATCTTCCACGCGCCGCCGTGATGACCGGCGTGACGCGCTTTCCTGATCCGCTTGACGACGATCGGCCGGGCCTTTCGCTCCTCGGAGGTCATCGACGCGGCGCTCCGTCAGGCTCGCTTCTGCTTCACATGCGCTTCGAGCTCGCTGAAGCTCGGCCGCTCGGTCGAGTAGAGGACCTTGCGCCCGAATTCCACCGCGATTGGCGGTGGATAACCCTGCATGCTGGCGAGCAGCGTCACCTTGACGCACTGCAGCTCCTTCGTGCCCTCGTCCACCTTCTGCTCGAGCAGCGTGGCGAGCGGCGACACGAAGCCATAGGCCATCAGGATCCCCAGGAAGGTGCCGACCAGCGCGTGCGCGATCATCGCGCCGAGCTCTGACGGAGGCTTTCCGACCGAGCCCATCGTGTGGACGACCCCCATGACCGCGGCCACGATGCCGAATGCCGGCAGCCCGTCGGCCATCTTCTGGATGGCGTGCGACGGCACCATTGCCTCGTGATGGTGAGTGTCGATCTCGTTGTCCATCAGGTTCTCGATCTCGAAGGCATTGAGGTTGCCCGAGACCATCATCCGCAGGTAGTCGGTCATGAATTCGATCAGGTGGTGATCGCCCGCCACCGCCGGATAGCGCTGGAAGAGGGGGCTCTCCTGCGGGCGCTCGACGTCCGCCTCGATCGACATCAGCCCTTCCTTGCGCGCCTTGGTGAGAATGTCGAAAAGAAGCGCCATCAGCTCCATGTAGCGGGCCTTCGTGTACTTCGAGCCCTTGAGCAAGGCAGGAAGGGCTCGAAGCACCGCCTTCAGGGTCTTGCCCGGATTGGAGACGACGAACGCGCCGAGCGCGGCCCCCCCGATGATCAGCAGCTCGAGTGGCTGGAACAGGGCGGCCAGATGCCCGCCCGCGAGCGCGTAACCCCCCAGCACCGAACCGATGACGACGAGATAACCGATGACGACGAACATGCGCAGCGCGACCCCGAAGACCGCCGCCGGTCCGAAAAGCCGGCGGATCACTCCTGCTTTCGGACTTGCGACGGGAATCTTGAGGCCCGAAGCGCCGCTGGCGCCGGATTGCCCTCGCCAGCCGCCGAACGGCGTCCCGAAGGGAGCCGCCGGCGCCGCTCAGTGTATGGTGCCCGCGCGCCTGCCCTTCCCGGCGCGCGCCGGCGGCTCGCAAAGGCCGCAAACGAACTCGCGCTCGATTTCGTAGGGGTGATTGACGAAGTGCCCCCCACAGCGAGTGCAGCGGGTCGTGGCCAGCAGGCCCGAATCGATGAAGCGAACGAGCCGCCAGGCACGGGTGATCGAGAGCAAGGGCTCGACGCCGCGCACGGCGATCTCCGACTGGTAGAGCGCGTACGCCTTCATCATGGCGTCGACGTCGTCCAGCGGGCTCGTCTTCAGGAGATAGCCGTAGATGTTATAGAAGAGGGACGCATGGATATTCGGCTGCCAGCAGACGAACCAATCCGTCGAGAATGGCAGTTGCCCCTTGGACGGCGAGCGCCCCGCAACCTCCTTGTAGAGACGGAGCAGGCGCTCGTAGGGCAGCGCGGTCTCCGCCTGGAGCATCTGCAACCGCGCCCCAAGGCGGATCATCTCGATTGCGCGCTGGACCTGGCGGGCATCCTCGAGCAGGCTGCGCGTACTCACGAGTCGATCGCCTCGCTGACATTGCCGGCCATCAGGATGCTCGCGTGCAAGCGCGCGGCATTGCCTTCGGCGCCCTCGCCCTGAGCGCGCCCGTGGTCGGTGAGCAGCGACCACACCATCTCGTCGTCGAACCGGAAGCGGCACATCAGCATGTTGCTGGCGGCGATCTTCATCAACTGGCTGGGCGACAGGCCCTCGAGTATGTCGGCAACCTCTTCGGAGACGCCAAGCCGGTAGAGCGCCTGCACGCGGTCGGCGCGTATCAGGCGCTGCGCCAGGATCAGGTAGGAGAGGTTCGCGTCGCGGACCTCGGCCATCAGGCGGTCGTCGAGTTGCATGGATGCGCCGTTGCTCGTTGGGGAACGGTTCACAGTGTCGACCAGCACGGCCGCATCTTGAATCCGAATCGCTCCAAGCCGCGGACCCGAATATGTCGCCGCCCCATAGGAATTTCTCCTACGCAGGCACGCCAGGCCGCCGTTGATCGGGTCGCAGGCCGCCATTCGGCCGAGGAAAGCCCGCGCCGAGGCAATTCGCTAAAGCCGAGCGCGGACGAGCCGATAACCCTGATGCCGGGACGCTGCGGGCATGGCCGACACGACGAGCCCGGATCGTTCCACCGAACACCGCCCCATTGAGGAGCCCTCGAAATGGCACAGACGATCAACACGAACCTCATCTCGCTGAACACCCAGCGCAATCTCAGCACCACGCAGAGCATGCTCGCTCAGGCGGTCCAGCGCCTGTCCTCGGGTCTCCGAGTGAATAGCGCCAAGGACGACGCCGCCGGACTGGCGATCGCCGAACGGATGAACGCGCAGGTGCGCGGCATGAACGTGGCGATCCGAAACGCGAACGACGGCATCTCGATGGCCCAGACGGCCGAGGGCGCCCTCGGCAAGATCGGCGACATGTTGCAGCGCATGCGCGAGCTCGCCGTGCAGGCGGCCAACGGCACGAATGGCTCGGACGACCGCGCGAACCTGGACGCCGAATACCAGCAGCTCGCGACCCAGATCTCCGACACGATCAGCAAGACCAAGTTCAATGACGTGTCGGTGCTCGCCACTGCCACCGCCCAGGTGTTCCAGGTCGGCGCCAATGTCGGCGACACGATCAGCGTCACGTCCACCGACCTGTCGGCCGACGCGACGATCAGCGCTGCCACCGGCGCGGCCCTCACCGGCGCCGACGCGACCAACGCCAACGCCGCGATGACCGCCATCGACAATGCGCTCACCACCCTGAACTCGCAGCGTGCCAACTGGGGCGCCGTGCAGAACCGATTCGAGGCCGCCATCGGCACCCTGCAGGTCGCGGCCGAGAACCAGGCCGCCGCGCGCAGCCGGATCATGGACGCCGATTTCGCCGCCGAGACCGCCGCGCTGACCCGCGCCCAGGTCCTGCAGCAGGCCGGCACCGCGATGCTGTCGCAGGCCAATGCGCTGCCCAACAACGTGCTGGCCCTGCTCCGCTAACGACTCCCGCCGGCGTGAATGGAACGGCCGGCGCCGAAATGCGCCGGCCGTTTGCCATTGATCGACGGATCGAAGCCGTGGCAAGACGCGCAGACTCCGCTCGATCCGACACACCGGCAAACCGGAACGACTCCCCATGACCCCGATCGGCGCCACCGGAAGCATCGACGTAAGCGGTATCGTCTCGCAATTGATGCAGATCGAGCGCCGGCCGCTGCAGGCCCTCGAGACTTCGCTGTCCGGCCTCGAGACGCAACTCTCGGCATATGGCCGCCTGCAGGCGGCACTCGCCTCATTTCAGGACGCAGCCCGGGCGCTTGGCCAGGCAGACACCTGGAACGCCGTCAAGGCCTCGACCAGCGACGAATCGACCGTGCGAGCCACTGCCTCGGCCGGGGCGATCGCCGGCAATCACACGATCGAGGTCGCGGCGCTCGCGGGCCGGCAGACGCTGGCCAGCACGGCGTGGGCCGGCGCCGACTCGGTCATCGGCGGCGGCACGCTGCGCATCCAGTTCGGCACGCTCGACGCAGCCGGCACCGGCTTCAGCGCCGACCCCGACCGCCCCGAGACCGCGATCACCATCCCGTCCGGCGCGACGCTCGCCGAGCTGCGCACGGCGATCAACGCAGCCGCCGCGGGCATCACGGCCACCCTCGTCGCCGACGGCGGCGGCCAACGGCTGATGCTCCGCAGCGCGCAGACCGGCGAGACGCAGGCCTTTCGGATCCTCGCCGACGACCTGGACGGGGGCACCACCGATGTGGCCGGCCTGTCGGCACTGGCCTTCGATCCGGCCGCACCGGAGGGCGGGGGCCGCAACCTGGCACTCGCCGAGTCCGCCCGCGCCGCCAGCCTTTCCGTCAACGGCCTGCCGATCTCGGCCGAGCAGAACCTTCTGGCCGAGACGATCGAAAACCTGACGCTGGAGCTGCGCGCGCCCACGACAGGGCCGGTCGACGTGAGCCTTGCCACCGACCGTGAAGCGCTTCGAGAGCGCATCGACAACTTCGTGAAGGCCTATAACGACCTGAGCCGGCTGATCTCCGAGCAGACACGCTACGACGAGGCGAGCCGCACTGCAGGCCCCCTGCAGGGAAACCAGATCGTCAACCGCATCCAGCAGAAGCTGCGCGAGATCCTGCGCGAGACCGTGGGCAGCGGCACGCTCGACAGCCTCAACGCGGCCGGCATCCGCCTGCAGCGAGACGGCTCGCTGGCGATGGACGAATCCCGGATCGAGGCCGCACTGGCCAACCCGAAGGGGCTCCGGGCGCTGTTCGCGTCAGCGGCCGGCGATCCCGGCGGGCCGGGCATCGCCCTCCGGGTCGTCGAAATACTGGGCCAGACCCTGGGCGCCGACGGCGCAATCGCGACGGCCAACGAATCGTTGCGCGCGCGCGAGAAGGCGATTCTTGACCAGCAGGGCCGCCTCGAATCGCGTCTGGGCGACGTCGAGCGCCGCCTGCTCAGACAATACACGGCCCTGGACGCGAGCCTGTCACAGATGACGAGCTCGCTCGCGAGCATCCAGACCCTGCTGAAGTCGACCGAATCGCAGGCCTGACCCGACCGGTCGTCGGGCTGCGTCTCAAGGCTGCTCGCCCCCGGCCGATAGAAGGGACATCGATCAACTTTCCCCATTCACGATCATGTACGCGAACCCACGCCAGGCGGCCAGCGCATACCGCGGTCTGGAACTCGAGACATCGGTCTCGCAGGCAGACCCGCACGCGCTGATCTGCATGTTGTTCGACGGAGTGATAGGCGCGGTTGCCAGGGCCCGCGCCGCCTTGCGCGTCGGCGAAACCGCAGCCCGCGGCGAGGCCACTACCCGCGCGCTGCGCCTGCTCGACGAGGGCCTCAAGGCCTCCCTTGATCCCCGCGGCGGAGAACTGTCGGCGAACCTCGAGGCTCTTTACGAGTACATGAGCCATCGCCTGCTATCGGCCAACTCCAGCGGCGATGACGCCCGCTACGCCGAGGTGGCCGCGATGCTCGAGCAGCTGCGCGACGCGTGGCGCCGCATTGCCCCTGGAGCGCGCAGCGCTCGCCAGGCGGCCTGACGCGCGCTGCGCTGCTCGCGATGTCGATCCACGCCAACGCAGGCTCCGGCGGCATGCTCGATCGATATCTCGAGATCGAGGCCTTGGCTCGGCAAATGCTCGGCGAGGCGCGGGCCGCGAACTGGAATGGCGTGGCACTGCGGCAGCAGGCGATCCGGTCGCTGGCAGATCGATTGCAGGCCGAGCTCGAGCGCTCGCCGCTCAGCCATGATCAGCGAAGAGAGAGACTGGTGATCGCGCGCCGCCTGCTACGCATGGACGCCGACATCCGTCGCCTTGCCAGTCCGGGCTGCCAGACGCTGGACGCCCTCTTCGGCAGGGTCGAGCACCGTGTCGACGCCGCGTCGCAGAAGCGAGCCGAGAGGCCCTGAGCCGAGTCGACGCCATGGATAGCCCGGATGCCTCCCCGCGAGCCACGGCGCCGGCAGACGCCTGGCACGAGCGCACCGAGCCGGAAGACCCCGACAGGCTGCCCGCCGAGTTTCTGGTGGAAGGCAGGCGCGCAGTGCGCGCGATCATCGACGATCTCCGCAGTCGTCACGTGCTGGTCACGCTCTATGCGATGCCGGACAGGCGACGTTTCGCGATCGTCGCGATCGAGCAGGTCGACGACGCCGAGGTCGAGATCGACCTCACCGGACAGGACGAGTTCGCAGCGGTCCTGCGACGCAGCCAGAACGCGATCGGAGTCGCCTTTCCGGACAGGATCAAGATCCAGTTCGACCTGAGCGGACTGTCGGTGCTTCCGGCAACCGACACGCATGGGCCCGCGCTGCGCGCACGATTGCCCGGCCGCCTGCACCGCCTCCAGCGGCGCGACGCCTTTCGGGTGCACCCGCCGGCAAGCGACGGCACGCGCTGCGTAAGAGTCCTCGCGCCCGGCACGGAAGCCAGCTACACGATCCGTGACATCAGCGCCGGCGGCCTGTCCGTCCTGGTCGCGGATGACAAGGCCCCGCCGAGCCCAGGCGAGACCTGGACGCGTTGCCGAATCGAGACGGCTCGCCAGACCCCGATTCCCTGCGATCTGGTGGTCAGGCGAATCACCCCGGTCGGCGAACGCACCCACCTCGTCGGCCTGTCTTTCGGCCCCATGCCCGGAGAGGTTCTACGCCAGGTCCAGATTCTCGTGATCCGAATCGAAAAGCGGCTCCGCTCGGACTGACGTCGCCGCGCCGCAGCCCTGTCAGACGGGCATGTTCATGATGTCGGTGTAGGCAGAGACCAGACGATTGCGGACGGTCACCGCCGCCTGGAAGGCAACCTGCGAGCGCTGCATCGCGACCATCGTCTGCTCCAGGCTGACCTGGTTCGCGCCGAGCTGGAATTGGGCCTGGAGCGACGAACTCTGTTGCTGCAGATCGCTGACCGACTGCAGCGCGTTCCGCAGGGCATCGGAAAAGCCGGCGGTTGTGGCCTGTCCGGGTGCCGGCGAGGCGGAGGCGGAGGCCCCCGCGCCCTGGGCGATCGCGGTGACCGCTGGCGCGATGCGTACGTCCATGTCTTTCCCTCGTGAGAGCGCCCCGGCCGGACCGGTGGCGCGGCCGATTCGGAATCCTCGCACCGCCGGCATTCAGGCCAAGCGCGAAATAGCGGCATCCGCACCCGCTATTTGATGCATCCCTTCGATGCGGCAGCGCGAATAATAAAAGGATGGATGCGCTCACGCGGAACGAACCCATTCCCATCGCCCGGGGCGAGGCCGGCCAGCCAGGCCCCGGCCTGCTTGGTCGCGTGCCAAGGCGTACCCTCGTCGGCGGGGTGATCGGCCTGGCCGCGCTGGCCGCGATCGTCGCGGCGCCCCTGTTCTGGGCGGGCCAGCCGGAATATCGGGTGCTCTTCTCGAACTTGTCCGACAAGGACGGCGGCGCGGTGATCGCGTCGCTGTCGCAAATGAGCGTTCCCTACCGCTTCGCGCCTGGCGGCGCGGCGATCCTCGTTCCCGAGGAACGAGTCCACGACACGCGGCTGCGGCTGGCTTCCCAGGGGCTGCCTCGTGGCGGCATAGTGGGCTTCGAGCTTCTGGAGGGCCAGAAGTTCGGCGTCACCCAGTTCCAGGAGCGACTGAACTTCCAGCGCGGCCTCGAAGGGGAGCTCGCGCGCTCGATCCAGTCGCTGGCGGTCGTGCAGAGTGCGCGGGTCCATCTGGCCCTCCCGGCACAGAACGGATTCCTCCGGGAGCAGTCGAAGCCGTCGGCGTCGGTGGTGGTCGGCGTACACCCCGGGCGCAGCCTTGACCGCACTCAGATCGCCGGGATCGTTCACCTGGTCGCGTCCTCTGTCCCCAATCTCGCGCCGCCCCAGGTGAGCGTCATCGACCACACCGGGACCCTGCTCTCGTCGAGCGACGCGCCGCGACCCGGCGGACTCGACTCGGCCCAACTCGACCACGTGCGCAGGATAGAGGCCGTCCTCAGCCAACGCGTGCTCGACATCCTGGAGCCGATCGTCGGCGCCGGCAACGTCCGGGCCCAAGTCACCGCCGACGTCGACTTCACTCAAAGCGAGTCCACCGCCGAGCAATACCGGCCAAACCAGGGCAACGAGCCGGCAGCGGTGCGCAGCATGCAGGTGCTCGAGTCCGGCAGCCGCGACGCCGCCAATGCGCAAGGCGTGCCGGGCGCGCTGTCGAACCAGCCTGCTGCGCCGGCAAGCGCGCCGATCAATGGAAAGGCCCAGCCGATGCAGGGCGCGGCGGCGCAATCCACCGGGGTGTCCGCCGGGCGTCGCGAGCAGGTCACCAACTACGAAGTCGACAAGACGGTTCGGGTCGTGCGCAATGCGGCCGGCACGATCCGCCGCCTGAGCGGGGCAGTCGTCGTCAACCATCGCCGCGGCATCGACGACTCGGGCAAGCCGGCGTCGACGCCGCTTTCCGACGCAGAGCTCGAGAAGGTCAACGCCCTCGTGCGCGAGGCCATGGGATTCAATCGGGAGCGCGGCGACTCTCTGAACGTAGTCAACGTGCCATTCACCGAAGTCGAGACGCCGCCCGAGATGTCGCTTCCGATCTGGCAGCAGCCCGAAACCGTCGCTCTCGCGCGGGATGTCGGCAAGTATTTCTCGCTGGTTCTGCTGGCGCTCATCGTGGTGTTCGCGCTGGTCCGTCCGGCGCTGAAGGCCATGGCCCGCGCCCCGTCGCCGCGGATCTCCGCCCGTGTCGACGACCCCCTTCAGATCCCGCCGCCGGTAGACGTACCGCAGGGCGCTTCACGGGTTTCCCGCGACGAGGTCGTCCGGCTCGCGAGGCAGAACCCTGCCGCGGTCGCGGGCGTCGTGCGCAGCTGGGTCGGCGTCGAATCCGGGAGGGCCTGACGCGTGAACGAGCAAGGCCTTGCCGACAGCGCGATCCTGCTGATGGCGCTCGGCGAGGAAGCCGCCTCGGAGGTGTTCCGCCACCTCGGCCCGAAGGAGGCCGAGCGGCTCGGGGAAGTCATGGCCCGCACCCGAGGCACCAGCCACGAGAAGCTTCAGGAGGTCCTCGGCAAGTTTCACACCGAGGCCGCGGCGGTCGATCCGCTTGTCGCGGACTCCGGAGCCTACGTGAGATCTGTGCTCCAGCGGGCGCTGGGCGAGGACCGCGCGAGCTTGCTGATCGAGCGCATCGTGCGTGAAGGCGGCAGCTCGGGGATCGAAAGCCTGAAGTGGATGGACGCCCGGTCGGTCGCTGATCTCGTAGCCGACGAGCACCCCCAGATACTCGCCTCGATCCTGGCACACCTCGAGCGCGAGCATGCGTCGGCGATCCTCGGGCACTTCCCCGAGGCGCTGCGCGGCGAAGTCCTGCTGCGGATCGCCACGCTCGACGGCATCCAGCCGGGCGCACTGCGCGAGCTCGACGAGGCGCTCAACCGCTTGCTGGCCGGCGGCAAGGCGAGCAAGCGGCCGAGCTTGGGCGGCAGCAAGGCGGCGGCCGAAATCATGACCTTGCTGGGCCCGGGCGCGGAGGTCGGCGCGATCGAGCGAATCCGCGAAGCAAATCCTGAACTCGCCGACCGCATCGCCGAGCAGATGTTCACCTTCGACGATCTCGAACGGCTCGACGACAGGAGCCTGCAATCGCTGCTGCGCGAAGTGGCCGGCGACATGCTCATCGTGGCGCTGAAGGGCGCCGACCCGGCTCTGCGGGAAAGGATCTTCCGCAACATGAGCCAGCGGGCCGCCGAGACCCTGCGCGACGACCTGGAGTCCCGCGGACCCGTGCGCATCGTCGAAGTCGAGGCCCAGCAGAAGGAAATCCTGAAGATCGCCAAGCGCCTCGCCGACGAAGGCCAGATCGCACTGGGAGGTGGCGCTGATGCATTCCTCTGACACTGTCAAGCGCCGTGCCGAGGGGCACGCCGGCGCCGGCCCGTCCCCGGGCACCCAGCGCCCGACAAGCAGGATCATCGCCTCGGAGCGGCTCCACGGGTGCGTCCCGTTCACGATGCACGAGCTCGAGCGAGACCCCGGCGCGCCGCGCAACGTCGGCAGCGCTGCGCCCGCGCAGCACGAATCGAACTCGCCGTTCGGTCGCTTTGACGACGGGTTCGGCCCGATCGACCAGGAAGGCTACGAGGCCGGCTACCGGGCGGGCCGCGACGCCGGCTTCGCCGACGGCATGAAGCGCGGTTTCGAAGCGGGCGTCCAGCACGCCGCAGCAGAGCGCCGACGGGCAGAGGAAGCGGCGGGGATCACGCTGGCCGTACGGGTGGAGGCACTCTCCAGCGCGCTTCAGGCGAGCTTTGCGCAGGTCGAGCGCGAGGCAGCCGACGAGGTCGTCAGGCTCGCCCTCGACGTCGCCCGACAAGTGGTTCGCGCCTCGCTTGCCCACGACCGCTCATCGATCCTCGCCGTCGTTCAGGAGGCGCTGGCGAGCCTCGTCGACGACAGCGTGCGGGTCCACCTGCATCTGAACCCCTCCGATGCCGATCTGGTGCGCAGCGAACTCGGCGAGCGGCTCGGTGCCCGCATGTGCGAGATCGTGCCGGATACCGACGTCCAACCTGGCGGATGCCTGATCGAGACGCCGCGCGCGTCAGTGGATGCGACGCTGGAGACCCGATGGCGACGCGTGCTTGCGGCAATCGGGCGAGCCGATGACTTCAGCATTCCGGCCGGCAGGGACAGCGACGGATGAGCATGCCGCCGGCCTGGTCGACGCTGTTCGAGAATCACCGCAAGCTTCTCGCGGTGGCAGCGCCCTACGAGGTTCAGGGATGCCTTATCCGGGCCACCGGCCTGGTGCTCGAGTGCTCGGGGCTGCGCCTTCCGGTTGGCAGCCTCTGCCTGGTCTCGCAGGCGGGAAGCGGCTCCGACGTCTCCATGGTCGAGGCAGAGGTCGTCGGCTTCGGAGAAGGCCGGCTGTACCTCATGCCGACCGGCGAGACGCTTGGCCTGTCGCCGGGCGCGAGGGTCCTCCCGATCGAGCCGGCGATCCGCGCGCCTCGCCTCGGCCAGCCATCGCACGCCTGGCTGCGCGTGACGGACCGGATGCGCCGGCTCCCGATCGGCGACGGGCTGCTCGGTCGTGTCGTGGACTCGAGCGGCGCGCCGCTCGACCGGCACGGCGCGCTCGGCAAGGTCGAGCGCCGTCCGATCAGCGGCCGGCCGGTAAACGCCATGGAGCGCGAACCGATACGCCAGCCGCTCGACACCGGTGTCCGCGCGATCAACGCGATGCTCACCGTGGGGCGGGGGCAGCGGCTCGGTCTGTTCGCCGGGGCAGGCGTAGGCAAGAGCGTGCTGCTGGGCATGATGGCACGCTACACCTCCGCAGACGTGATCGTGCTCGGCCTCATCGGCGAACGTGGGCGCGAGGTGAAGGAGTTCATCGAGGACATCCTGGGGGAGGACGGACTGCGCCGGTCGGTGGTGGTGGCCGCCCCGAGCGACGCACCGCCACTCAGCCGGATGCAGGGAGCGGTGTACGCCACCGCGATCGCGGAGCACTTCCGGGACCAGGGCAGACACGTTCTCCTGCTGATGGACTCCCTGACCCGCTATGCGATGGCGGCACGCGAAGTGGCGCTCGCGGTAGGCGAGCCACCCGCAACGAAAGGCTATCCCCCGTCGGTCTTCGCGAGGCTGCCGTCCCTGATCGAGCGCACCGGCAACGGCTTGAACGGGCACGGCTCGATCACTGCCTTCTACACCGTGCTCACCGAGGGCGACGATCCACAGGACCCGGTCGCCGATGCGGCGCGTTCCTTCCTCGACGGGCATCTCGTGCTGTCGCGGCCGCTCGCCGATGCCGGGCACTACCCTGCGATCGACGTTGAGCAATCGATATCCCGCGTCATGGCCAACGTCGTCGATGCCCAGCAGATCGTCCAGGCACGCCGGCTCAAGTCTCTCTGGTCGCACTACCAGCGCAGCCGCGACCTCATCTCGGTGGGCGCCTACGTTCCGGGCAGCGATGCTGAAACCGACCTCGCGATCGCGCTGTTCCCGAACATCCTGAGATTCCTGCAGCAGGATCTCGACGAGCGATGCGACCTGCCGGCGTCGGCCCAGGCGCTGACAAGGCTCGTGCTCGCGGCGAACGGGGCGCCGGCCGGCGCAGCGGCCAACGCATGAAGCGGCGCGTCCTTGCCCAGCTGATCGAGCACGCGCGCCGCGTTCGCGACGACGCCGCCACGCGAGCCGCCGGTGCGTGCGGCGAAGCGGACAAGGCCGGGCAGACCCTCGACCTGCTTGCCAGCTACCGGGACGAACAACTCGAGCGCAGCCGCGCCGGCGCCACCTTCGACGCCGCGCTGATCGGGGTGCGCGAGCAATTCACGCGCAGGCTCGATGCGGCGATCGACGAGCAGTCCCGGCAGCGCGACAGGCTGGCGACACTGGCCGACGAGCGAAAGGCCGAGCTTCTCGAGCGACAGCGCCGGCTGCTGGCGTTCGAAACCCTGCAGCAGCGTCGCGAGGATGCCCGGCTGGCAACAGCCAGGCGGGCGGATCAGCGACAGACTGACGAACTGGCTGCGCAGGCCATCTCGCGGCGAACAAGCCGTTCAAACCATGACTCCTGAGATGCTGGACCCGCTCCGCGGGACGTCGCCTTCTCCGACGGCCGGCAGACCAGCCGCCAGCCGCGTCGAGCCCCCCGCCGACGGCGCAGCGTACGCAAGGGGCAGCGCAGATGGAAGCGAACCATCGTTCGAGGCTGCGATGTCAGCGGCGCGGCGCGCGTCCGGTTCGCCCGCATCGGCGCGGCCTCCGGCCGCTCCAGACCGGGAAGAGGTAGCCGAAAAGGAAGGCCCGGAACAGGTGCGGGCCCGCGCTCACGCCGAAGTCCGCGACGGCGAGACATCGCGAACCGATCGGTCGAGGGCAGGCAGCCGGACCGGAGAGGCCGACTCCGACAGCGAGCCGGCCGAGGTCGCGATTCCTGCGCCGTGCGCTCCATGTCTCGGAAACGCGAAACCGGCGCCCTCGCCCGGCGGTGACGCGCACACCGGATCGAGCACCGACGATGCCGACGACGGCGCGGTCTCTGCCGAACCTCAGGCAAGCGGCGCCGGGAACAAGCTCGGCCCCGCCCTGACCCAGGCTGGTGGCGAAACTGCCGGACGCGGAGCCGGCCACGCCGAAGACGGCGATGCCGGCGACCTGCGAACGGCCGGAATGGCGTTGCGCGGCCGCCCTGGCGAGGCACGGGCGGCCGCGCTCATCGGCACGGCGCGGAGCGATGCGACGCCCAGGTCGTCGGGCGCGGTCGATGCCGACGCGACTGTCGATGCTGAGAAGGCCGAATCCGCGCCAGGGGAAGCGGTCTCGATCGAGCCGTCCGGGGTGGAGCCTCGCATCCCGATCACCGATGCGGCGTCGCGAGCCGCCGGCCCGGCCTCTCCCGGACTGCTCGTCGTACCTGCCGCCAACCCTCACACTTCAGCGGCGACCGCGATCAGTGCCCATCCGACGCGCAGCGCCTCGGTCGCTGTCCCGATCGGCCTGCCGGCTTTCCCGCAGGCCTTCGCGAACGAGGTCGGCGCACTCGTCCTGGCGGGCATCGGTCGCGCGGAGATTCGGCTGCAGCCCCAGGAGATGGGCCCCGTCCTGATCGAGCTGACCGTGGACGGCGACAACACCCGGGTCACGTTCGCCGCGCTGCAACCGGACACCCGGGCAGCGATCGAGCAGTCCCTGCCCGTGCTTCGCGAAATGCTCGCCGGCAGCGGGCTGCTGCTCGCCGACGCTCAGGTTTCGGACGGTCGGGGTGGCCGGGAGTTCCAGCAGGCTCCGTCGCACCGACACCCCGGTGGCGCCGATCCTCATCGATCCCCCGGCACGCGCCACAGCGCGACGGACGATCGGTTCCCCGCCGCAGATCGCCCGCACCCGGCCTGGCGCCCCGGTGGCCTCGACCTTTACGCCTGAGTCCGCGCCGCCGGAGGGTCGAGCGCCCGAATTGCGCGACTCCTGCCGCGCTTTTCCCGCGATCGGGCGGCCCGCCCTCCTCGGAGAATCGAGTGCAGCGTCGGCCGATGGCTGACCGCTTCATTCGTCGCAGGAAGGTTCATGTCGGACAAGGACGCCGTGCCCAAGGCCGCTGCCAAGCGCGGCAAGGGTCTGATCATTGCCATTGCCGCCGTGGTGCTCGTCGCCGGAGCGTCAGCCGGCGGGTGGTATCTGATGTCGTCGAAGGCCGACCCGTCGGCGGAACACGCCAGCCAACCCTCGATCTTCCTGCCGCTCGAGCAGTTCACGGTCAACCTCGCAGATGACGGCGGCGAGCGATTCGCGCAGATCGCCGTCACGCTGGAAGTCGCGTCATCCGCTACCGAGGCGAACCTGAAGACCCGCATGCCGGCCTTGCGCAATGCGATCCTGCTGGAGATCTCGTCGATGCGGGCCAGTGATCTGCTGAGCGTGCCGGGCAAGGCCCGCCTCGCTTCGCGGATCGCCGAGATCGGTGGCGCACAGGCCGGATGGAGCCCGGCTGCATCGCAGCCGTCCGTGACCGGCCAGGCGCAGCCGCGGCTCGATCGTCCGAACCCGGTCAGGGCCGTTCACTTCTCCCATTTCATCATCCAATGAGCGGCGCACGCGAGCGGATAGCGCCGGGGCAAGCGTGAGCGACAAGTTCCTGTCCAAGGACGAGGTCGACGCCCTTCTCGATGGCATCGGGCCCGACGCCGCTCCCGCACCAGTCCCGGGGCCGGAAGGCGTGCGTCCCTACGACCTCGCTGGCCAGCCGCGCGACGCACGCAGCCGGATGCCGGCCCTGGAGCGTGTCCACGCCGCATTCGCCCGCCACTTCGCCGAGGATCTCGGCGGCTTCCTGCGCCGCAAGCCCGTCATAACGGTGGCTCCGTCAAGGCTGCTGCGACACTCGAGCCTGTCCGCCGAGTTGCCGGCGCCCGCCGGATACAGTCTCGTCCAGATCAAGCCCCTGCGCGGCAATGCCTTGCTGGTGTGCTCGCCGCAACTTGTTCACGCGGTGGTCGACGCCCTGTTCGGTGGCACGGGCCGCAGCTACGCACCCTCCACGCCACGCGAGCTCTCTGCCACCGAACGACGCCTGGTGGAGCGCGTGACGGAGCTTGCCTGCGGGGCATGGAGGCGCGCCTGGAGCGGAGTGCACCCCCTGCAACCGGAGCCGCTGCGCACCGAGTACCTGGTCGAACTGGCCGCCATCGCTTCCCCTGCCGACATGCTGGTCGGCGCTCGCTTCGAGATCGAGCTCGGAGAAGCAAGCGCCGGCAGCCTGCTTCTCTTCGTGCCGCTGTCGGCGCTTGATCCCATCCGGGAGAGCCTGCAGGCGGCGCCGCGAGGAGAGGCGCATCCGCAGGATCGGCGCTGGATGCTGCGACTGTCCCAGCAGATCGAGTCGGCCGAGGTAGAACTCTCTGCCGAGCTCGGCCACGCAAGCGCCACCGTCGCCGACCTGGTCTCCCTTCGGGTCGGCGACTTCATCGAACTCAACCTCGCGCAGACCCTGGTTGCGGCGGTCGACGGCGTTCCGGTGTTCGAGTGCCGCTACGGCATCTCGAACGGACGATACGCGATCAAGGTCCAGTCGATCCTGACCGGCAACGCGCACGCACCGAACGGAGCCCCTCATGGCGACCGATGAACCGGCGGCAACCGCCGACAGAGCAGACGATACGTGGGCAGCGGAGCCGCAGGCCGGCGGGGAGATCGAGGCAAGGCCAGTCGACGCCGAGGGGCTCGGCAATGCCGCCAGGCTCTTCCCCAAGCTGTCCGGCGGATCCAGGGATGCCCGAAACGACATCGACATGATCCTGGACATTCCCGTCCAGCTGACCGTCGAGCTGGGTCGCACGCGCATTCCGATCCGCCACATCCTGCAACTGGCCGAAGGCTCGGTGGTCGAGCTCGACGCGATGGCGGGCGAGCCCATGGACGTGCTGATCAACGGCTGCCTGATCGCCCAGGGCGAGGTCGTGGTCGTCGGCGACAAGTTCGGCATCCGGCTGACCGACATCGTCACACCCTCCGAGCGCGTTCGAAGGCTCAATCGCGGCTGAACGCCATGCAATCGATCTGGCCGTCGCTCGTCGTATTCCTGGCCGTGCTCGCCGCGATTCCGCTCGCCGGCTGGCTGCTGCGCCGCAGCCAGGCCCTGGGCGGACAGGCTGGCGGAGCGCTGGGCATCGGCGGGGCCCTGGCCGTCGGTGCGCGCGAGCGGATCGTCCTGGTCCGCGTGGGGCGGAGATGGCTGCTCGTCGGAGTTACCCCACAGGCCATCAGCCTGCTTTCCGATCTCGGGGAAGCGCCTGAGATGCCCGGAATGCCCGAAGGCGCGGCCCAATCGGGCACCTCCGCCCGTTTCGCCGAACTGCTGCGCAAGAGCGCCGGAAGCCGTGCACACTGATGCCCGTGTGACGAGCCGCGCGCGAGCGGCCAGCCGGCTTCCGACAGGCACCCTGACGGCAGCGCGCCCCTCTGCTGTCCTGCTTCTGGGCGCCCTGTTTCTGGGCACCCTGCTACTGTTCGCGCCGACAGCTGCGCAGGCACAGGGGCTGCTCACGCTCAACGCAAGCGCGGGCCCCGCCGGGACGACCTATTCGGTCCCGGTCCAGACGCTGCTGATCTTCTCGGCGCTCTCCTTCCTGCCGGCGATGCTCTTGCTTCTCACCAGCTTCACCCGCATCGTCATCGTGCTCTCTCTCGTGCGCCAGGCGCTCGGCCTGCAGTCCAGCCCGCCGAACCAGGTCCTGGTGGGAATCGCCCTGTTCCTCACCTTTTTCGTGATGGGCCCGACCCTGGACCGCGTCTACCAGGAAGCCTATCTGCCCTACTCGGAGCAGAAGATCGGGTTCGAGCAGGCCGTGGCAACCGGCAGCGAGCCGCTGCGCGGCTTCATGCTCAAGCACACGCGGGACAGCGACCTGGCGCTCTTCGCGAGGATCGCCGGCCAGCCCGGGGAAGCGGCGGCGGCCGACCTTCCGATGCGCGTGTTGGTCCCGGCCTTCGTCATCAGCGAGTTGAAGACCGCCTTCCAGATAGGATTCATGGTGTTCGTGCCATTCCTGCTGATCGACCTGATCGTCGCGAGCGTGCTGATGTCGATGGGCATGATGATGCTCTCGCCGGTGCTGGTGGCCCTGCCCTTCAAGCTCATCCTTTTCGTGCTGGCGGACGGATGGAACCTGCTGGTCGGCTCGCTGGTCTCGAGCTTCGGGTGAGCGGATGAACGCGGATTCCGTGCTGGCCTTCGGGCGACAGGGACTTGAGATCCTGCTGCTGGCATCGGCGCCGGTCCTGCTCGTGGCGCTCGCAGTGGGGCTCGTCGTCAGCGTGCTGCAGGCGCTGACCCAGATCAACGAGGCAACCCTCTCCTTCCTGCCCAAGCTGGTGGCGATCGCGATCACACTGGCGCTCGCGGGCCCGTGGATGCTCTCCCTGCTGGTGGACTACCTGCAGCGCGTGCTGGCCGGCATTCCGGCAGCGATCGCGGGGCAAGGCCTGCCGTGATCGAGGTCGGCGACGCCCAGTTGCTCGGATGGCTTGGCGCCTTCCTCTCCCCCTTCTTCCGTATCCTCGGCCTGTTCAGCAGCGCGCCCATCCTGTCACAGCGCGCCGTGCCGGTGCGCGTGCGAATCGCCTTCTCGCTGCTTCTCGCGGCGCTGGTTGCGCCGCTGCTTCCCGACAACCCCGGCGTCCGGGTCGACACCGCCACCGGCGTGCTCGCGCTGGCCGGAGAGACCTTGATCGGGTTCGCGATCGGGATGGTGGCGCGCGTCGTGCTCGCCGCGGTGGAGATCGCGGGCGAGGCTGTCGGCCTGCAGATGGGACTCTCGTTCGCGGGCTTCTTCGATCCGGCCAGCGGGCAACTCAATGCGGTCAGCCGGCTGATGAACACCCTGTCCCTGGCCGTCTTCGTAGCGATGAACGGACCTGCGGTTCTCGTCCTGGCCACGGTGCGAAGCTTCGAGCTGATCCCGCCCGCCACCTCCCTTCAGGATTGGCTGCCGAGGCTGGACGTTGCGAGTCTGGGAGCAGGCATGTTCGAGCTGGGCGTCACGATCGCCCTGCCCTTCATGGCACTGCTGCTGTTCGCGAACTTCGCGCTGGGCGTCATCTCACGGATCGCTCCGCAGCTGAACATCTTCGCAATAGGCTTCCCGGTGACGATCGGCGCGGGGCTGGTCCTGCTCGCGCTCGGGCTGCCACTGATGCAGGCTCCGTTCGAGCTGATGATCGAGCGCATCGTGGAGGCTCTCGGCCGGTAGCGAAGCCGCGCAAGGTCCACTGGGCGAGCGCGCGGTCTGGCCGCTACAATCCCGTCAGTTCCAACCGACCCGGCAGATCGCCCCATGAATGCTCCGGCCGCGGAACGCCAGGATGCCGACAGAACTCTCCGCCTGCTTGTCGTCGAGGATTCCGAACTCGATTTCGAGCTTCTGCTCGCGACCCTGTCACGCGAAGGACTCGAGATCGAGGCCCGTCGTGTCGAGGAGCGCGGCCAGCTGATCCGCGCCCTCGCCGAGGGCCGCTGGGACGCGGTGCTGTCCGATCACCACCTGCCGAAGTTCTCCAGCAGCGAGGCTCTGCAGGTGGTGAGGGCCACAGGGAAGGTGCTTCCGTTCATCATCGTCTCGGGGATGATCGGCGAGGAAGCGGCCGTGGCGGCCATGCGAAACGGCGCTGACGACTATCTCGTCAAGGGTCGGCTGGCTCGCCTCGCTCCCGCGCTGCTCAACGCAATGTCGGCGGCCGAGGCGCGCCGCGAACGGCTGCGCGGCGAGCGCGCGCTCGCTGCCTCCGAGGCCAGACTGCGGGACCTGCTGTCCCACCTCGACTCGGTCGTCGAGGAACAGCGGACCGCGATCGCACGGGAGATACACGACGACATCGGCGGCGCGCTGACCGCGGTGCGGCTCGACCTCTCGTGGATCGAGCGGCACGGTGACGACGCCTGCGCCGCCCGAGCGCGCGACGCCAGTCGCACCCTCCTGCACGCCATGCAGGCGACGCAGCGGATCCAGCGGGACCTGCGTCCGCCGGTCCTCGATGCCGGGCTGGTGCCGTCGCTTCGCTGGCTGATCGAGGAGTTCCGCCGTCGCACCGGCCTCGCAGCGCGCTTTTCGAGCAATGTCGAGTCGGTTTCCCTGGAGCCCGAGCGAGCGACGACGGTGTACCGCACCTTGCAGGAGAGCCTGACCAACGTGGCCAAGCACGCCGAAGCGAAGTCGGTGCAGGTAGACCTCATATTCAGCGGCGCGAGCCTGTCGCTCGAAATCGTCGACGACGGTGTGGGGATCGGCCCGCGCGACACGGAGAAGGCCGGCTCCTACGGGCTGCGCGGCCTGGCCGAGCGGGCCGAGCGCGCCGGCGGCTGGATCGACGTGACCCCCGGCAGGCGGGGCACCTGCGTCCTGTTGTCGCTGCCGATGTCTGCGGAAAATCCGATCGAACAGGAAGCCCGCCGATGATCAGAGTCGTGCTCGTGGACGATCACGCGCTGATCCGGCGAGGTGTCCGGGAGATCCTGACGGAGGCCGGAGGCATCGCGATCGTCGGCGAAGCGGGAGCCTATGGGGAGTTGCGGACCCTGCTGAGGGAAGTACAGTGCGACGTGCTCCTGCTCGATATCAACCTGCCCGGGCGCGACGGCATCGACGCTCTGGCAACGCTGGAAGGCGAACAGACAGGCATCCGGGTCGTGATCCTCTCGCAGTATCCGGAGGATCAGTACGCCATCCGCGCGCTGCGCGGCGGCGCCATGGGCTACCTGAACAAGTCGTCAGAACCCGCCCAGATCGTCGAGGCGGTGCGCACGGTCGCCGCCGGGGGCAAGTACCTTACTCCGGAAGTCGCCCAGTTGTTGCTCGACACCGTCACCGGTCGCGGCGCGGGGGCGCCGCACGAGAAGCTCTCTGATCGCGAGATGCAGACGCTGCTGATGATCGCCTCGGGGCGCCGGCTGTCCGACATCGCCCAGGCAATGTGCCTGTCGCCGAAGACGGTGAGCGTGTACCGGGCGCGGGTCCTGGAAAAGCTGGGCGTGGCGAGCAACGCCGAGCTCGCCTCGTATGCGCTTCGTCACCGGCTGATCGACTGACGGCCCGCAGGCGACCCGCGCGCTATCCGGCGCCGAGCGTGCTTCCGGAGTCGCTGCGTGCGCGCATGGCCTGGCACACGCGGTTCTTGCCGAGATGCTTGGCGCGATACATCGCCCCATCCGCCCGTTCCAGCGCGCTCTCGAGCGACTCGTCGTGCGCGGCCTCGGTGACCCCGGCCGAGAAGGTGAGGAAGACCCGGTTAGACGAGTGCAGGAACACTTCCGCACTGAGCGCGCGCTGGATCCTGCGCAAGGCCTCGGCCGCGTCCTCGGCGCGCGCCCCCGGCAGCAGGAGCACGAACTCCTCGCCGCCATAGCGCGCCACGAGATCATCGGGACGAACTCTCGTCCTGAGCAGTCCCGCGAGGTGCCTCAGCGCGCCATCACCCGCGAGATGGCCAAGGCCATCGTTCAGCTTCTTGAAGTCGTCGACATCGAGGATTCCGATCGACAAGGGCTCGGCACGCACGCAGCAGCGCTGCTGCATCTCGATGAACCAGCGCTCCAGGCCGCGCCGGTTCGGCAAACCGGTAAGCGCATCGGTGAATGCCTGTGCGCTGGTCTCGGAAAGCTGGCCCGACAAGCGTTCGACTTCATCCTCGAGTATCCGGGCCCGCTCGACCGTGCTGGTGAACGAGCGACGCGCCGAGTCAAGTGTTCCCTGCATCGACTGCGTGTCGTCGAGCATGCAGCGCATCGTGTCGGCGAGCGAGGCGATGTCGGCGGCGTCCTTGATCTGGTCCGCGTACGCGTGCAGCCTGTCGCCGTATTGACCATTCGCGTCGACGAGTTCCCGAAGCCATTCGATGCACTGGGCCATGACCCTCCGCATCATGTCGACCGATTCACGGCGCATGTTCAGGACGCGACTGCATTCGTCGGCCATCGCCCTGAGTTCGTCGCCGATGACGCCGGGAAGCTCAGCGGCGGCCCCCGCCGGCCATCCATCCACCACCGCGCGAAACTGGCCGAAGCGTCGCCTGGCCCATTCCTCGTCGTCCACCATTCTCGGGACGGTCTCGGTCACGGTCTTCAGGAGCGACTGCATCTCGGCGAGCAGCGGTGCCGGATCAGGGCGGGAGACCGCGTCAGACTTGCCGCCCACGGCTCGCCAGGCGAGGACGTACTGGTCGGGCGTCGGCAACAAGCGCCGCTCCGCCAGATACCTCAGCGCCGAGCGCGCGAGCTGGGCAGCCCCATCGCCGGGTTCCTTGCCCGGACCAATCGGCCCCCGGACGGGGACCACCATCGGCTGATTCATCGTGTTGACCCCAAGACTACATCCTTGACGCAGGCCTCGACCATTCCCCGGTGTTTCGTTCGAGCAACTATGGCGCAGACGCATCCTCCGGCATCAGGCACAATCCGCGGCTGGACTCCGGAATTCTCCTGCAAGTGCACCGAACCTCGGCCGGCAAGCTCTTCTCCGCGTTGCGCATGCCCGGTAAGCCGATCTCCCTGCTGCTCCTCATTTCGACCCTGTCCACGCTGGTCTTGATCGTCGGCCGACAGGTGGTGGGCGCCGGCATGCTCGACGGCGACGGAGTCGGGCCCGTCCCCCTCTGGGCCACCATGCTGATCTGCGGTCTGGCGATCGCCGCGAGCGCACTGGCCTGGCTCGGCTGGAGGAATCTGGGACGGATGCGGCGCAAGATCGATCGGCTGGGCGCGGACGCCACTCGCGTCATGCTGGGCGAATACTGCCTGGAGACCAGCGAGGATGGCGAGGTGTCGCTGGAGCCGATCTCCGGAGCGGTCAATCGGCTTGCAGGGCTGATTTCCGCTGCCGAGTCGATGATTGCCGATCGTGATCGCCAGCTCGAAACCATCCGGAGTCTCAGCAATGCGGCCTACTGGGAAACCGACGAGAGAGGCCGCTTCGTCAGAGTCGAATTCGAGCCTTCCTGGCCACGCGGCAGCCGCCTGGCCTTGCTCGGCAGCCTCGTCTTCGAGGGAACCGAGCCACTCGACGAGGCACGGTGGGAGGCAGCGCGCAGCGCTGTCGCGAACAGGCGGCCCTTCCAGGATCTGCCGGTTGCCCGACTCTCGACATCGGCGCGTTCGATCCGAGTGATCGAGTCGGGAACGCCTCGCTTCGGAAGCGACGGCCGCTTCCTCGGTTACGCCGGCATCACCCGGCTGATGGGCGCCGGCGGATTCCTCGAGGAGGAGGCCGCAATTCGCGCGGCCGTTCTGAACAGTCGCGAGTGCACGCTCGTCCTCGGGATGGACGGCGATTCTCCCCAAGTTCGGTGGATGAACCCGGCTGCCGAGCGGTTCTTCGAGTGCACTGCCGCCGAATGCGCCGCAATCACGCTCGACAAGATCCTCGACGCCGGACAGGATCAGCATCGTGAAGCATTGCGTTTCGCCTTGTCCGAGCACGAGCCGCTGCAAATGACCCTGGGCTTCCGGAACCGCTTCGGCGAGCGTATCGAGGCCGTTGCCAGGGTCTCGCCGGTTCCCGCCACGTCGTCGCTGGCGGTACTGTCGATCGACCCTCGCGAGTTGGAGTTGCTCGAACTTCGGCGCTTGACCAGCGAGCACGACGCCATCCGCCAGGATCTCGCCGATCAGGCCGCCCGGCTCGATCTCCGCACGCGCGAGCAGGAGGCCTTCCTGTACGGCGTCTCCCACGACCTTCGGGCACCGCTTCGAATGGTCGAGGGCTTCGCCCTTCTGCTGCACAAGGATCACCGGAGCCAACTGGATCCGGTGGGCCGCGTCCACCTCGAGAAGATGCTCACCGGATGCTCGCAGATGGACCGGATGATCATGGGACTGTTGTCCCTCGCCCGGACCAGTGCCCAGCCGCTGATCACGCTTCCCGTCGACCTTTCGCGGATCGCCCGTGAAGTGATCGATGCGCTGCGCCACCAGCAGCCGGATCGCCAGGTGGAGGTTCGCATCGCGGACTCCCTCAACGCCTGGGGAGATCCCACGCTGATACGCAGACTGCTCGAGAATTTGCTAGGCAACGCATGGAAGTACACCGGGAGGCGCAATCGCGCCAGGATCGAACTCGATTGCATCGCGCACGAAGACGGCCGGCAGGTCTTTACGGTATCTGACAACGGTGCCGGCTTCGACATGCGCGTGGCCGACAAGCTCTTCTCGCCATTTCAGCGCCTGCACGCCGAATCGGATTTCCCTGGCACCGGGCTCGGGCTCGCCACCTCACAGCGAATCGTCCAACGACACGGCGGCGAGATCTGGGCCGAATCGGCACCGGATCGGGGGAGCCGATTCTCGTTCACGCTCGGCCCCGCCCCGCACCGACGCAACCGGCCGCCCGCCGGGCAGCCTGCTTCGAACCCTGTCGCGTTGCCGGATCCCGAGTCCGCACACCTCTGATCGCGCCCGCTGGGCGAGCTGCGCCATCCCGTCGCATCGACGGATATCGCTGCGAATGCGCGGGGTGTCTGTCGCATTTTGCATACGCTCGTGGCCGGAGTCGGGCAGGCCGCGATGTGATTCGAGATCCCGCAGGCGCGATGCCTCCGGACGAACGGCGCCGTGATCGGAACAATCGGCAGATTCGCGAGTCGCTTTAGCCCATTGCCGACGGCCGTAGGGCCCAGTACGACAAGCGGTGGCAGTATTACTTATCCTGATGAGGGAAACTCCGCCCATGCGAAGCACTCGTTTGTTCCTACATGGACCAGGTGCTTTTCGGTGCGCGACCGAGAATCACCGGAACGGCGTCGCAGAACCAGGTCGATCCCGAACCCTTCATCAGGAGTAGCACTCATGTACAGCAGGAAATCCGAGCGGATTGCCAGCCACCTCAGAACGTGTCTGTCGACCCTTGCCGCGGCCCTCGCGATCGCCGTGCCGGCGGCGGGGCAGGCGGGCGACACGCGCAGCATGACCGTGTCGGCGAACGTGATCTCGCAGTGCCAGTTCCAGTCGGTGGCCGATATGAACTTCGGCAACGTCGATGCGCTGGCGGGCGTCGCCACCCCGGTGACCGCCACCGTGCGCATCCAGTGCAATCGGGGCGCGACCGCGAACCTCTCCTCGAGCAGCACGGAAGCGATGGCGGGTCCGGGCGGCTCCACCCTCGCCTACACCCTCTCCCTCGGCGGCGGCGCGTCCTTCGACAACTGCGGCGCCGGCACTGCCACGCTGCGCACCGGCGCCGCGGCGGTCAACCTGTCCAGCCTCTGGTCGGGATCCGGCGGCCCGCGCAACGTCACGCTGTGCGGCACGATCCCCGGCAGCCAGGCGAACACGCAGACCGGCGGGCACAGCGAGACCGTGGTCCTCACCGTCACCAACTGACCCCAGCAATGCCTGACACGCCACTTCGCCGGATCCTCGCCGCCCTCGTCCTGATGGGCCTTGCCCACGGTGCCTGGGCGGGCGGGGTGTTCGGGCTCTCGCCGCTGCGGCTGAACCTGTCGGCGCAGGCGCCGATGGGCGCGTTCACACTGGTCAACCCGGCGATCGTGTCGCTGGCGCCGGGCGAGCGTCAGGTGGTCCGGGTGGCGCTCCGCGCAGCGCCCGACCGCCGGGCCGAGACCGGCTACCGGATGCTGTTCACTGAGGTGCCGCAGGCCGGGGACAGCCCCAGCGGCGCATCCACCGTGCGGATCATCAAGCGGATGGACGTGCCGGTCTTCGTCGCCCCGGTCGACGGCGCGCCCCGTTCCGCCGGCGCGATCGCCGCGCAGACGACCGGCGACCTGCTCGATCTCTCGTTCTCCAACGAGGGCACCGGCCACTGGCGGCTGGGCGACCTGAAGGTGCTCGACGCCACATCCGGCGCCACGCTCGGCCCCACGACGCTGGTCAGCGTGCTGCCCGGCGGCATGCGAAGGCTGGAACTGCGCCTCGGCGCCAGGCGGGCGCCGGAGAAGGTGGTGGTGGAGGCCGACGTCGATGGCCAGCCCTTCCGGACCGAGCTTGCCGTCGGCCGGCGCTGATCGTCTCACCAGGCTGCCAGGCCGGGTCGCGGCCCTCTGCCTGGCCGGACTCGCCTGCAGCGCGGCGGCCCAGTCCAGGCTCGGCACGGTCGAGCCGAGGGCCGCCGTCCTCTCGCCCCTGCGCTCGATCGTCGCGCCGCAGCCCGCGGCCGCTGCGGCTCCCGCGGCCGAACCCCAGCTGGGCAGCTACGACATCACCCTCAACACGCGGACCACCGGCGCACCGGTGCTGGCGGCGCGCGATGCCGCCGGCGCGCTGTGGCTCGACGAGGCGGCACTGCGAGACTGGAAAGTCCGCCTGCCCGACGCCGAGCGCACTCGGATCGACGGCCTGGCGATGGTGCGGGTGGACCGGGTGCCCGGCACCCGCTTCCAGGTCGACGAGCGCAGCCAGGCGATCGCCCTGTATCTCGAGCCCGGTCTGCTGGCCGGCACCCGCTTCAGCCTCGAGCCCACCCGGGAAAAACCGGTGGCGCGGGCGCCTCACTGGGGCGGCTTCCTGAACTACTCGCTGTTCGGCTACGCATCCAGCGCGCAGTCCGAGGCCGCGGGGCTGTTCGAGGCGGGCGTGTTCGGCCCGCAAGGCGCCGGCCTGCTGAGCTTCGGCGCCAACACGGCCACCCTGACCGGCACCACCGACAGCCTGATCCGCTACGAGACCAGCTGGCGGCGCGACGAGCCCGACACGCTGCGCTCGCTGGTCGTCGGCGACTCGATCAGCCGCCCCGGCTTCTACGGCCGCGCCGTGCGCTTCGGCGGCATCCAGTACGGCAAGAACTTCGCGCTGCAGCCCGGCTTCGTCGCGTCGCCGCTGCTCGGCCTGCAGGGCACGGCCGCCCTGCCCTCCACGGTGGACGTCTACCTGAACAATCAGCGCATCGCGTCGCAGCGGGTGGAGCCCGGCCCGTTCGCGATCGACAACGTACCCGCGGTCAGCGGCAGCGGCACGCTGCAGCTGGTCGTTCGCGACGCCTTCGGCCAGGAGCGGGTGATCTCGGAGTCCTTCTACGGCAGCCCGTCGCTGCTCGCACCGGGGCTGGACGACTACGCGTTCAGCATCGGCGTGCAGCGGCGCAACTACGGGATCGAGAGCGACAACTACGGCGGCGCTCAGGCGATGGCCCTGTGGCGCCGCGGCCTGAGTCGGGCGCTGACGGTGGAGGCCCGCACCGAGGCCGACGAAACCGTCGCGTCGGCGGGCCTGGCCGCCGACGTGCTCGTGGGCAGCTTCGGCATCGCCTCGCTCGGCGCTGCCGCCAGCTCGGGCGACGCCGGCGGCGGCGGCCTCTGGATGGCCGGCATCGACCGGCAGGCCGGGCGCTACAGCATCGGCATGCGCGGCACCTTCAGCACCGACGGTTTCCGCCAGGTCGGCGATGCGCCCGACTTCACGACCGCCGAGCGCAGCATCGCGGCGCGCGGATCGGTGAACCTGGGCGCCTGGGGATCGATCGGCGCCGCCGCCGTCTCGCAGCGCTACCACGAGCCGACCCGGCCGGCGATCGACACCGGCACCGTGACCTGGTCGGGCCGGCTGGGAAAGCTCGCCAGCGTCTCGATGTCGCTGACCCGCTCGGTCGGCGCGCGCGACGACACCCGCTTCTTCGCCGCGATCAGCATCCCGCTCGGCAATCGCACCAGCCTGTCGGCCGGCGCCGTCGAGAAGCTCTCGGGCACCCCCGACGACAGCCGGCAGAGCGTGGCGCTCGGCCGCAGCCTGCCCGCCTACGGAGAGGGTTTCGGCTACCGGCTCTTCGCCGACACCGTCCGGCGCACCGAGGCCGGGGCGAGCCTCGCCACCCGCACCGCGGTGTTCCGCGGCGAAGTGGCCGACGTGGCCGGCATCACGGCGGCGCGCGCAAGCGTGGACGGCGCGGTCGCCACCGTGGGCGGCCACACCTTCCTGGCCCGGCCGATCGAAGACGGCTTCGCGGTGGTCTCCACCGGCGGCGTGCCCGGGATCGCGGTCCAGCAGGAGAACCAGCCTGCCGGCAAGACCGACGCGAACGGCAAGCTGGTGCTGACGCCCTTGCGCGCCTACATGCCGAACAAGATCTCGCTCGACGCGCTGTCGGCACCCATGGGCGTGGCGATCGGAAACTCCACGCAGGTCGTCGTGCCGACCTGGCGCTCGGGCGTCTACCTGGAATTCGACGTGCGGCGCGGGCGCAGCGCGCTGGTGAGCCTGCTTTCGCCGGACGGCTCGCCGCTGCCGACCGCCGCCCGGGTGACCGACACCGCGAGCGGCCAGCAACTGCCGGTCGGCCTGAACGGCGAGGTCTTCCTCACCGGCCTTCCCGACGCCGGCACCCGGTTGCGGGTCGAGATCGGGGGCCGGGACTGCCTGATCGACGTGAAGCCCGAGGGCGACGACCCAGTGCTCGAGATCGGGCCCTTGCGCTGCCGGAGCGGGGCGTGAGGCGCCGCATCCTCGCGCTGCTTGCGGCGGTCGCGTCCTGCCTCGCGCCGCAGGCGCGCGCGCAGGTCGCCTGCGAGATCGACGTCGCGCCAATGAGCTTCGGCGTCTACGACACGCTGAGCCCGCTCGGGAGCCAGGTCACCGGATCGGTCACGGTCACCTGCCGGCTGCTGGATCCCAACGCAGCCGAGCGGATCGGCTACTCGATCGCGCTGGGCCCCGGCTCGGGCAGCTACGCGCGGCGCACGATGCAGGCCCCGGGCACCTCGGAGACCCTGGGCTACAACATCCACCTGCGAAGCGTTTCGCCTGCCACCGTGTGGGGCGACGGCACCGGCGGCACCGTCACCGCGAACGGTTCGATGACGATCAACAAGAACTCCGACCGCCGGCCACTGGTGCTGCCGTTGGTCGGCGCGATCCCGCCCCTCCAGTCGGTGGCCCCGGGCGTTTACACCGACACGCTGACCGTGACCGTGACCTGGAACTGATCGCGGCCGATAATGGGCC
>JRYH01000540.1_pt1 | contig 38265 bp, 34 predicted proteins | sample 235351 | NCBI WGS metagenome assembly JRYH01 (sample SAMN03074221, study PRJNA261480) | activated sludge metagenome | biome: Wastewater Treatment Plant; feature: Wastewater; material: Activated sludge; isolation source: activated biomass of a wastewater treatment plant treating wastewater... ...
CTTATGCAACAATTGGGTTAAGTCAACTGACCGTGGCACTGTTTGTATTTACGGCCCGAGCCGCACGGGCACGGTTCGTTGCGGCCGACTTTGCGCTCGGCGCGGATAAACGGCTGTTCGGTTGCCGGTGGGGGCGAAGCACCGGCAGCCGGCGGCGGTCCGCTGAGCGAACTCTGGGCGCTGTCGTGACGGTAGGAAACGCCAGCCGGCGCGCTTTGCCGCTTCGCTTCGACGGCCTGGATGTCCTCTTCGCCGCGGATTTTGACGCGGCTGAGGATTTTCAGCGTATCGAGCTTGATCCGGTCGAGCAGCGCGGTGAACATCTCGAACGCCTCGCGCTTGTATTCCTGCTTCGGCTGCTTCTGGGCGTAGCCGCGCAGGTGGATGCCGCGGCGCAGGTAGTCCATGTTGGCCAGGTGCTCTTTCCATTGCTGGTCGAGAACGCTCAGAAACACCGCTTTTTCGAGATGGCGCATCACTTCCGGGCCGGTCACCGCCTCGCGGTCGGTATAGTGTTGTTCGACGCTGTGCAGGATGCGTTCGCGCAGCGCTTCGCCGGTCAGGCTGTCGTCGCTGTCCAACCATTGTTTGAGCGGCAGCACGATGCCGAAATCGCTGTCCAGGGTTTTTTCCAGACCGGGGATGTCCCATTGTTCGTCGATACTGCCCGGCGGTACGTGCTGATCGATCAGATATTCGAACACTTCGGCGCGGATGCCGGTGATCGCCTCGCCGATGTCGTCGCTCGACATCAGGTCGTTGCGCATTTCGTAAATGACTTTGCGCTGGTCGTTGGCGACGTCGTCGTATTCGAGCAGGTTCTTGCGGATATCGAAGTTATGTCCTTCGACCTTGCGCTGGGCGTTTTCGATGGCCCGCGTCACCCAGCGGTGCTCGATCGCTTCGTCCTCCTGCATGCCGAGACGCTGCATCATCTGCGCCATCCGCGGCGTGGCGAAAATCCGCATCAAGTTATCTTCAAGAGATAAATAAAAACGGGAAGAGCCCGGATCGCCCTGGCGCCCGGAACGGCCGCGCAACTGGTTGTCGATGCGCCGCGATTCGTGACGCTCGGTGCCGATGATGTGCAGACCGCCGGCGGCGATGACCTGGTCGTGACGCTGTTGCCACGCGGCGCGTATCTTGTCGCGTTCGCCGTCACCGGCGGCTGGATCCAGCGCCTGGAGTTCGGCATTGAGGTTGCCGCCGAGGACGATATCGGTACCGCGGCCGGCCATGTTGGTGGCAATGGTCACGGCGCCGGGGCGGCCGGCGTTGGCGACGATGTGCGCTTCGCGCTCGTGCTGTTTGGCGTTCAGCACTTCGTGCGCGATCTTGTCTTTTTGCAGGCGCTTGGATATCAGTTCGGAGGTTTCGATCGCCGTCGTGCCGACCAGCGCCGGCTGGCCGCGCTGAACGCAGTCCTTGATGTCCTCGAGGATGGCGTTGTATTTCGCTTCCTTGGTCAGATAAACCAGATCGGCGCGATCGTCGCGGACCATCGGCCGGTGCGTCGGGATGACGACCACTTCGAGGTTGTAGATCTGCTGGAACTCGTAAGCCTCGGTGTCGGCGGTGCCGGTCATGCCGGCGAGTTTTTCGTAGAGCCGGAAATAGTTCTGGAAAGTGATCGAGGCCAGCGTCTGGTTTTCGCGCTGGATCGGCACGCCTTCCTTGGCTTCGACCGCCTGGTGCAGGCCGTCCGACCAGCGGCGGCCGGGCAGCGTCCGGCCGGTGAACTCATCGACGATCACCACCTCGCCGTCGCGGACGATGTAATCGACGTCGCGGTGGAACAGGTGGTGGGCGCGCAGCGCGGCGTTCAGATGGTGCAACAGACCGAGGTTGTGGGCGTGGTACAGACTTTCGCCGGCTTTCAACAAACCGGCCTGGGTGAACAGCTCCTCGATCTTCGCCAAACCCTCTTCGGAGAGGTGGACCTGGCGGGTTTTCTCGTCGAGGCTGAAATCGCCCGGCCCTTCCTCTTCTTCCTGGCGGTTCAGGCGCGGTACGAGTTTGTCGATCTGGACGTAGAGCTGCGGACTGTCTTCGACCGGCCCGGAAATGATCAGCGGCGTGCGCGCTTCGTCGATCAGGATCGAATCGACTTCATCGACGATGGCAAAGGCGGGCGGGCGCTGGACGCGCTGCTCAGCGCTGAACGCCATGTTGTCGCGCAAATAATCGAAACCGAGTTCGTTGTTCGTCGCATAAGCGATATCGGCGGCGTAGGCGGCGCGCTTGGCCGGCCCGCTCTGGCCGGGAACGACAACGCCGACCGTCATGCCCAGCGCCTCGTACACCGGGCGCATCCAATCGGCGTCGCGGCGGGCGAGGTAATCGTTGACGGTGACGACGTGCACGCCGCGACCGGTCAGGGCATTGAGATAAACCGGCAGTGTGGCGACCAGCGTTTTGCCCTCGCCGGTTTTCATTTCGGCGATCTTGCCCTGGTGCAGCACCATGCCGCCGATCAGTTGCACATCGAAATGGCGCAGACCCAGACGCCGGCGGCTCGCTTCGCGCACGGTGGCAAACGCCTCGGGCAGCAGGGCATCGAGCGCCTCGCCGTTTTCCAGCCGCTGGCGGAAAACCGGGGTTTGCGCCGCCAGCGTATCGTCGCTCAACGCCGCAATTTTTTCTTCCAGGGCGTTGATGGCGCCGACCTGGCGGTTCAGCACTTTCAGCAGCCGCTCGTTGCGGCTGCCGAAAATGCGAGTCATCATATGATTGAGCATGCCGGATATTCCGTGGTTTGCCGTTCACGGCAGCGGCGCCGGCGGCGGTTTTATGATCATTGACGGCGATATGGGGATCGACGCGCAGCGTTACAATAAAACGAATGTGCCCGCCTAACGTCCCGCCGCGGCAACCGGCGATCCGCATCGCCTTCGAAATCGCCGCCCGCACCGCCTCGCCGCTCGCCGCCCTGATCGCCCGGGCGCGGGCCTATTCGGCTCTCGATGCCGCGGTGCGCCGGGATCTGGCCAACAAAGCCGGGGCCGACGACACCGCCCGCGTCTGCAAGATCGCCTGCGTGCGCGAGCGCACGCTGGTGCTCACCGCCCCGGATGCCGCCTGGGCGACCCGCGCCCGGCTCGCCGGCCCATCCTGGCTGACCGCAGCCCGCCGCCATTGGCCGGCGCCGCTCGAGCGCTGCACCGTGCGTCTGGTTCCGGACGCCACAACCCGGGGCGATCCCACGCCGCCGAAACCGCCCGGCGTCGAGGCCCGCCGCCACCTCGCCCGCTCGGCCGAATTACAAGCCGATCCCGAACTGGCTGCCATCCTCGCCCGCCTGGCCGCGTTGTAGCCCGGCCGGCGGGACCGGTCATTCGCCTTCGAGCAACTCGGCGTAGGCTTCGGCACTGAGCAGGGCGCCGAGTTCCGACGCATCGTCGGGGCGCAGTGTGAACAACCAGCCGTCGCCGTAAGGGTGAGTGTTGACTTGCTCCGGGGCATCGGCGAGTTCGTCGTTGACGCTGACGATTTCGCCGCTCACCGGACAGTAGATATCGGAAGCCGCTTTCACCGATTCAACGACGGCGCAACTGTCGCCGGCGTTGTAGCTGGCGCCCAGCTCGGGCAGCTCGACGTAGACCAGATCGCCGAGTTTGCTCTGCGCGTGATCGGTGATGCCGACGCGCAGCAGTCCTTCTTCGTCTTCGGCGATCCATTCGTGCGATTCGGTATAACGTAAATCTTCAGGGATATCGCTCATCGCTCAGGTTCCATCTATTTTTCGAGGAGAATGGCGGGCCGCGCCCGGCCGTGGCGGACGAACGGCGGTTTGACAACGCGCACCGCCAGGCGGCGGCCGCGGATTTCTACTTGCAGTTCTGCGGCGGCGATGCCGTGCGCCAAGCGGGCCAGGGCGATCGATAAGCCGAGGGTCGGCGCGAAGCCGCCGCTGGTCACGACGCCGGCTTCGGCACCGGTGGCGGTGTACAACGCCTGCCCGTGGCGCAGCACGCCGCGGCCGTCGAGCACCAGCCCCACCTGGCGCCAGCGCGGCCCGTCGCGGCGCAATTGCTCGAGCGCCGCGCGGCCGATGAAATGCCGCTCCGCGTCGTTCAGATCCACCGTCCAGCCGAGGGCGCATTCGAGCGGACTGATGGTCTCGTCCATATCCTGACCATATAGGTTCAACCCCGCTTCGAGGCGCAGCGTATCGCGCGCCGCCAGGCCGCAGGGCACGACACCCGCAGCGCACAGCGCCTGCCAGGCCGGCGCCGCATCGCTTGCCGGCAGCATGATTTCGACGCCGTCTTCGCCGGTGTAGCCGGTGCGGGCGAGGGTCCAGCCTCCGGTTTCGAGCACCGCGAACGGCTCAACGGCAGCAAGGTCGGCGGATCCGAACACGGCGCCGACCCGCGCGACGGCCTCGGGTCCCTGCACAGCGATCAGCGCCAGATCTTCGGCGCGGGCCGCGACCCGCGCCCCACCGGCGGCCGCGGCCGCCAGTTCGGCGTTGACCTCGATGCGGTCCGGCGCGGCAGGGCCGGCATCGGCCTGGGCCAACAGCCAGGCGAGGTCGCCGGCCCGCGTCGCGGCGTTGACCACCAGCCGCCAGCGACCGCCGCCGAGGCGGTAGGCGATCAAGTCATCGATCACGCCGCCTTGTTCGTTAAGCATGCAAGTGTAGAGCGCCCGCCCGGGGGCGGTGAGTTTAGCGATATCGTTGGCCAACACGCGACGCAGAAAATCGGCCGTGCGGTCGCCGAACAAATCGATGACCGCCATGTGCGACACGTCGAACATGCCGGCGGTGCGGCGGACGGCGTGGTGCTCGTCAAGCGTCGAGCGATAGCGCAAGGGCATGCGCCAGCCGGCGAAGGGCACCAGTTCGGCGCCCAGCACCTCGTGCTCGGCGCAGAGCGGCGTGGTCAGGATCATGCGGCGGTTACTGTTGTCGGTGGCGCAAGCATTATAATCGGTGACCGCCACGCCGTCGCCACGCCTACCGATTCCGCTGCCTTTGTCGATGTATCTACACCCCCTCCCGATCCCCGGCGGCCGCGGGCGATGAACGAACTCGGCCTATTCGCCACCCTGCGCACCTGGCTTCTCGACCATCCACAGCTCGCGGCACTGGCCGTGTTTTGGATCAGTTGGGCCGAATCGCTGGTCGTCGTCGGCATCGCGATCCCCGGCATCATGGTGTTGTTCGTGCTCGGCGCACTGATCGCCCTCGGGGTGCTGGATTTTTATCCGATCTGGCTGGCGGCGAGTGCCGGGGCGATCGCCGGCGACACGCTGAGCTATGCCCTCGGCCGCCGATACCGAGGGGCGCTGGCCCACCGCTGGCCGCTCAAATACTGGCCCGAACTGCTGGTCCGCGGCGAGGCGATGTGCCGGCGCTACGGCCTGGCCGGTATCGTACTCGGCCGCTTCATCGGCCCGCTCCGCCCCATCGTGCCGGTCGTCGCCGGAATGCTCGGGATGACGCCGCGCCGCTTCTTGCCGTTGATGGCCCTGGCCGGCATCGCTTGGGCGCCGGCGTATCTGCTCCCCGGCATCGTCCTCGGCGCCTCGCTCGACGTGGCGAGCGCTTACACCATCCGCCTCGGGATCTTGCTGGCGGCGTTCGCGGCGCTCGCCTGGCTGGTGTACAGCGCCGGCAAGCAGCTTTACGACAGTCTCGCGGCGCGCACGCCATGGATGTTGAAGCGCACCGTCGCGGCCCTGCGCCGCCACCCCCGCCTCGGGCGTTATATCGGTCCTTTGGTCATGCCGGCGCGCGGCGACGTGTTGTCGATCGCGATGCTCGGCGTGCTGCTGATCGTCGTGCTGACCCTGGTCAGCGTTCTGTTGCTGCACGCCGTGCTGCCCGGAACGCCCGACCTCGATCGCTGGACGGCGGAGGCGGCCGGGATGCTGCGCAATCACGCCGCCGATTACCCGTTGCTGATCGGCGTCATCGGCGGCGCGATTCCGGTGCTCGCCGCCGCGGCCGGCGGGTTGCTGCTGTGGCTGCTGTTCGCCGGCCGCCGCCTGGCGGCGCTGCACTGGCTCGTGGCGGCCGGCGGCGCATTGCTGCTGGCGCCGGCTTTGCAGGCGCTGCTCCGGCTCAGCCCGCGCTGGCCACCAGGGCTTGAGGCGTGGGGCCGGTTTCCGGATCTGCCTCTGACCTTCGCCGCGATCGTGATCGGTTTTTTCCCGGTCTTGCTCGCCCGCGATCTGCCCGCGGCGCGACGCAAATGGCTGTACCTGAGCGCGGCGCTGATCATCCTGACCATCGCCGTCGCCCGGCTGTATTTCCAACTCGCCTCGCTGAGTGCCGTGGCTGCGGCATTACTGTTGGCCACCGGCTGGGCACTGATTGTCGGTATCGGCTATCGCGTGCGGGCCGGCGCCTGGTTCCCGGCGCGCGGTCCGATTGCCGTGTTCGGCCTTTTGTATTTCGGTGCCCTTGCGGTGTGCGGTACGCTGCAAGGGCCGGCGACGCTCGCCGCGCTGACTCCGGCACCCCAACGGATCGAAATGACCCAGGCGGCATGGCTGGAAGACGGTTGGCGCCGGCTGCCGCGCCAGCGCAGCCGGATCGGCGGCCGGACCAGCGAAACCTTCGACGGCCAGTGGGCGGCGTGCGGCGCGACGCTCGGCGGCGATTTGCAGCGCGCCGGCTGGCAGCGCCATGGCCGGGTCGGCACCGCTCGGCTGTTGCTCGAGATGCTCCATCCCGACCCCACACCCGAGCGCCTGCCGTTGATGCGCAAAGACTTCCAGGGCCGCGCCGCCGATGAGCTGTTCAGCCGGCCGCTCGATCGCGATCGGCTGATCGTGCTCAGACTGTGGGATTCGGGCCTCAGAATCGACCAGCGAACGCCGGTCTGGCTGGTCGAAGCCACGATCGAACACATCACCGTCCGCGGCTGGTGGTTCGCGGTCTGGACCCTCGCTACAGCGCCGCCTGCGGCCATCGAAGCATCATTGCGTAACGTCTTCCCAACCGCCCGCTGGGCTCACCCGGCGGACGGACCGTGGTTGCTGAAGACAGATGAGAGTGAACCCAATAGTTGCATAAATTTTGCTCGATTTCATCAAATTCACCATGAAATCATATAGTTATGTCGCTATTAGCAGGAAAATCGAATTCACCTAAGGTGACGCGCCCGGTTTCTCGCCCAAGCTGGCGGCACATCTTGTCCGCTTCCCCTCGAACCGTAGAATNNTCTATGCAACAATTGGGTTAAGCTGCCGACTTACAGTCGGCCAGGGTCCGAGCGGCGGAGCAGTTTGCGCCCTTCTTCAATATGCCAGACAAGCAGCGCCGCACCACCGGCGAGCCATTCGCGGGCGCGTTTGACGAGGGCGGCGACGAGCAGGGCTTCGCCGGGTAGGCCGAGCCACAGCCCGGCACCGATCAGCGCTCCTTCCTGCGCGCCGAGGCCGGCCGGGATCAGAAACGCTGCGCCGCGCGCTCCCTGCGCGAGGCTTTCCATCACCAGGATCTGTGTTACGGTCCACTCGATGTCGAAATAGACGAAAACAAAAACGATCTCGGCGGCGAACAGCAGACGGAACAGCAGGCGCCAGGCCAGCGCCCGCCACCAGCCGGCCTGGCGGCGGTACAAGGCGCGGATCTCGGCGTCGATGCGGCGCGGTGTCCAGCGGGCGCGCTCGCCGTTCGCCAAGCCGCGGTTGAAGCGGGCGGCCAGAGCGCTGGCTGCGCCGGCCTGCTGCGCGCGGTAAAACAAATAGGCCGCTAATCCTAAAATCACGAACAGCCAGGTGCTTCTGAAAAACACCCCGCTGCTGTTATGGAACGTGCTCAACAGCCCGAGGCCAGCCAGCGCGAACAGGATCTGGCTGATCGCCTGCTGTGTTTTGTCGCCGATGAGGCTGGCGATCAGCGCCGGTCCGCTGCCCCCCGGCCAGCGCCCCAGCCGGTACTTGACGATTTCACCACCGACCATCGCCACCGGTAACAGCCAGTTGACGCCGAGCCCGATCCAGGTGAGGTAGATCGCGCGCCCGAGCGGCGGCCGGCGGCGGGGCGAAAACAGCGCCCGCCATGATGCCGCCGCCGCGAAAAGCGGCAGCATGAACCAGGCGAGCGTCATCAGCACCACCGGCCAGACAGCACCGAGCCGGTGCCACGGTATGCCGCCGGCGCGCTCGACCACCCACCACAACAGCGCCGCGCCGGCGAGCAGCCCGGCGGCCGGCATCCAGCGTCGGAACACCGCCCACCGCCTACCGCCCGGTTCAGCGGTCATCGGCCGATGCCGCGGTCGCCGGCCCGAGACTGGCCGGCAACACCGTCAAGGTCACTGCCACCATCAACAGCAGGCCGAAGGCCAACACGAGGCCCAGGCTGGCGGTCCCAGCGTGCGGCGACAACACCAGATTGCCGAACCCGACGGCCGTGGTCAGGGCACCGAAGACGATGCCGCGCGCCGTCGCGCTGCGCAGCACATTGCCGCCGGCGAGCCGCCCTTCGCGATGCCGGAGCACCAGGTGTATGCCGTTGTCCACCGCCACGCCGAGCAACAGAGGCAGGGCGATCACATTGGCGAAATTGAAGGCAATGCCGCCGGCCACCATCGCGGCCAGCGTCAGGCCGCCGCCGATCGCCAGCGGCGCGAGGATATGCAGCACTTCGCGCGGTGTTCTAAGAACCAACAACAAAACCCCCGTGATGCTGGCGGTGGCCAGCAGCAAGGCGAGGCGGAAAGCGTTGCTGATCGCACCGGCCGCGGCGAGCTGGATCACCGGTGCGCCGGTGGCATTGGGCGCGATGGCACGGACCGCGGCGACCAGCGGCGCGAGACTCTGGTGGTCCCCACCGGCCTGCGGAAAGATCTGGATCAACCATTCGCCGGCCGGACTCACCCAGTGCGAGCCGAGCACCCGGCGCACTTCGTCGAGCGTCACCGGCCGGTCCACGGCCAGTGCCGCGGCCAGACGGTGCATGACCGGCGCCAGCGCGGCGAGCAGGCGTTCGGTGGTTTGTCCGGCCAGTGCCTCTCCACCGGGGCTTTGCAGCCGGGCAGCATAACCCTGCAAGGCGGCGGCCAGGCGCCCGGCGGCGGGATCGGCCGGACGGTCCAACACTGCGGCCAGCGCTAGAGCCGCACTGCGCTGCGCATTCGCTGGCGCCGACACCGGTATCCAATCGCCGGCCAAAAGATCGGGATCGATGGTCCAGCGCAAGTCGTCGAGCATGGCCAGCTTTTCGTCCTGATCGGCCGGCAGGAAACTGAGCAGACTGACCACTCTTTGGACTCCCGGCAGCGCCGCCAGCGCGTCGCTCAGACGCCGGGCTTCGGCGGCCGACGGCGCCAGCACTTGCAAATTGCGGTGCGCCACCTCGCCGTTGGCCATCAGGGCGCGTATGGTCACCACCGATTCGGCCCGCGGGTCGCGGATGCTGAGCGGGTCGCCGTCGAAGGCGATATCGCGGGCCACCCACCAGGCGGCAACGGCAGCGATGCCGGCCAGGACCAGGACGAGGCGGCGGTGGTGCAGCGGCACATCGAGCCAACGCCGCTCGGACCAACGCCGGCCCACCGGCCGGCCACTCGGCACCGCCGGGACGATGGCGAGCAGCGCCGGGAGCAGCGTGTAGCTGACCGTCAACGCCACGAACATCGCCAGACCGGCGATCAGGCCCAGTTCGCCGACCCCGGCATAGGCCGTCGGGATGAACGAAAAAAACCCGATCGCCGTGGTCAGCGCGCTGAGCAAAAGCGGTCGCCACAATAGCCCGCCGGCGGCGATCATCGCCGCGTCATGCGACTCGCCGGCGGCCAGCCGTTCGCGGTAGCGCAACAGGAAATGCAGCGCGTAATTGACGCCAAGCCCGATATACAGAACGACGAAAGCGAGCGAAATCAGGTTGATGCGGCCGACGGCCAGCACCGCTACCCCGGCGGCCAGCGCCAGGCCGCACAGCAGGGTGAACAGGGCGAACGCGACCAGCACCGGCGAGCGCAACGCGACCCACAACAAGGTGCCGACCATCAACAACGCGAACCATCCGGCCCGCTGGGCGCCGGCCAGCGCGCTCTGCAACTCTTCATCGGCCAACGCCACGCTGCCGGTGATCTTCAGGCGCACCGCGCCATTCGTCAGGCCGAGGTCGCGGCGCAGATCGCGCAGCGCGGTCAGCGCCGCGCGCCCCGGCCGGACGCGGCCGTAATCGAGGCGTGGCGTGACGAGGATGATTTCGCGAGCCACCTCGCGGGCCTCATCCGGGTCATCGGCCGCCAACAGGCGCTGCCACGAGAGCCATGCGCCGCGGTCGTCGCCGGCTTGTTCCAGCACCGCCGCCAGCGCCTGATAAACCGTATCGAGTTCGAGCCCGATTTCGTCCCCTTTCTCCGCCGCTTCACCGAGCACCGCGAAAAGTGCCGGCACGTCCGGCCGGCCAGCCAGACGGGCGAGCAGCGGCTGCGCCCGGCTCAACGCATCGCCGGCAGCCTGCAATTGTTCGGTGGACTGCAATAACAAACCATGGCGGTTCAGCCACGGCTCGCCGGCCGGCCAGTACCAGGCGGGGAAATGTTCGGGATCAGCGGCGAGCGCCATGCTCAGCCGTTCGGCGGCGGCTCGCGCCTGTTCCGGCGTCGGCGCTTCGACGGCGAGCAGTAAATTACGATCGAGTTCGGGGAATTCGGCGCGCAGCCGGTTGTAATCGGCGATGAAGGGCAAATCTGCTGAGAGGAGCGAAATGGGATCGGTATTGACCCCGAGGTGGCGCGCCGCCAGCGCCGCCGCCGCGGTGACGAGCAGCATCGCCGCCAGCACCAGCCAGCGCCGGTGCACCACGAACCTGAGCCAATGTTGTAACCAGCCGGCGGATGCCGACTGATCACTCATGGGCCAGCTTGCGGCTCTGCGCCTCGATTTCCTCGATCACCGCCGGCAGACCACCTTGGTCGTACAGCGTGCCGTACTGCGAGCGTTTCAGCGCCAAGTCGCTAACTCCGTCGGTGATGATATTGATAATGCGCCATTCCCCATTATTGTTGAACAACAGATAATCGAACGCCACCGCCTCACCGCTGCCTTTGATCAACCGGTGGCGGACGCGGGCGCGCGTCTCGTCGGGTTGCTCAACGGTCACCGCTTCGAAACGCTCGCCTTTGTACTGATCGAAATGATCGGCATAGTTGGCGACACTGAGCCGGGTGAAAGCGGCGATAAACTGCTGTTGGGCCGGCTCGTCGAACGTCCGCCAGTGGGCGGCGAAGATAAAACGCCCCATCCGGGGAATATCGAGCGTCCGTTCGATCAGCGGCCGCAAAAAGTCGCTGCGCGCCGCAAAATCCATCGTCTTACCGGCCCGCATCGCGGCGATCAGGCCGCGTTCGAGCGCTTCGACGACGACCGCTGGGGCGGCGTCACTGGCGGGCGGTTCGGCGACCGTTTCAGCCGCCATGACGGCTGCGCTCCATAACAGGCCCAGCAAAACCAGCACAATCGTGACAGGGGGACAGCGGTCTTGAATCTGTATTTTCATTCCTCACTCCCGTTGTAACGGCAGGAATACTGATTGTTCGACTCCCAGCCGGCGACAAGTTCGCGGCCCAGGCGGCGCAAGCGCTGGGCGGCACGCCGCCGGGCCCGCGCCAAGTCGGCGACCTGCCGCCAGCCGACGCGCCGGCCGAGCAGCAAGGCGGCGACACGCGCCGGCGCAACCCGGCCGAACGGATCACAGGCGGCGAGCAGCACTTCCGGTACGGCGTGCCGCTGTTCGTCGATCACGACGCGGAGCACCGCAAACGGCACGGCGTACTCTGCGGCCACCGCGGCGAGCGCGGCGCTTTCCATATCGACTGCCGCCGCGGCGCCGGTGTCCCAGTGCTCGATTTTGGCCTGGACGCCGGCCAGCGGCCGGCCAACGGCTAATAAATCCGCGGTACACGGCCGGTATGGGGCGAAAAGCGCGCTTAAGAAGCGGTGCAGGCCGTGATCGACCGGCCACCGCCCGCCGGTTTCGTCGATGACCCCCGCCGGCAGCAGGACATCCGCCGTGCGCAGCGTGGGATCGAGCGCCCCGGCGCTGCCGAAGCTGAACAGCGCCGCGGCCCCGGATTCGGCCAGGCGGCGGGCCGCGATCTTGGCCGCTGCGGCCCCCATACCGCAAGTGACGGCGGCGAGCGCTCCGGCGTTCGCCGGTAAGCACCGGGCCTCCCAGGTCAGGGCGCAGACCAGTGCCGTCAGTGACCGGCCGCCAGATTCCGATAGCGAGCCAGGGCCCATAATGGGAAATAGCTGGAATAGCCGTGATACTTCAGGTAAAACACGCGCGGAAAGCCCGGCGCGGTGAACCATGGATCGGACCACAGGCCACCATCTTCCTGGGTCGCGATCAGCCATTCGATGCCGCGCGCCACCGCCGCCGAATGCCCTTCGCCGGCGGCGATCAGGCCGAGCAGCGCCCAGGCGGTGTGATGCGCGGTGCTGTCATCGGCGCGGCCGGCGAGCGCCGGATTGGCGTAACTGTCGTTCGTTTCACCCCAGCCGCCATCGTCGCGCTGCACTTTTTTCAACCAATTCGCCGCCGCCCGGATCCACGGCTCGCGGGGATCGGCACCGAGCTGTTCGAGTGCCGCCAATACCGACCAGGTGCCGTAAATATAATTTGTCCCCCAGCGGCCGAACCAGGCGCCGCTCGGTTCCTGCTCGGCTTTGAGATACACCATGAGGCGCTCGACGATTTCACGGTGCTCGTCGTCGTCATACCGCCCGAGCAGGCCGAGGACGCGGGCGCTGACGTCGGCGGTCGGTGGGTCAAGCAGCGCGCCGTGGTCAGCGAACGGAATTTCGTTGAGATAATAATGGGTGTTGTCGGCGTCGAACGAGGCGAAGCCGCCATTTTGCGAGCGCATCCCGATGAGCCAGGTGACGGCGCGCTCGACTGCCGTTTCATACTTGGCGGGAGATGACGAATTCATCATCGCCCAGGCGATGGCCGCGGTATCGTCGAGATCCGGATAATGATCGTTGCGATACTGGAAAGCCCAACCGCCGCCGGCCAGATCGGGGTGGTTGTCGCGCCAGTCGCCCGGCGCAGCGGTGACTTGCCGCGCCGCGAGCCACTCCAGGCCCCGCTCCGCCGCGGCCTGAGCCGCGGCGTCACCCGTTTCCTGCAGCGCCAGCGCGCTCAAACCGGTATCCCAGACAGGCGACACGCACGGCTGGCAATACATTGTGTCGTCGTGTTCGACCAACAGGCGATCGATCGCCTGGCGTGCCGCACAACGCAACGGATGGCTTTTGTCGTAACCCAAAAGATCAAGAGCGATCAGGGCATTGACCATCGCCGGGAAAATGCCACCCAGGCCATCCTCGCCGTTCAGGCGTTCGACAAACCAGGCCTCGGCGCGGGCGATCGCGGCACGGCGGACAAAACCCGGCACCAGCGGATCGAGCAGTAGCCGCGAGGTCCGCTCCAGCCACAGGAACAAGCGGTTGAGCGGCGAGCGGATCGGAAAATAACCCCGCTCGCGCTCGGGAGGAATGGTGAACAACTCGCCGATGCCGGTGCCGGACGGGTTGGCGGCGCGCGGTTTGAAGGCATAGATCACGAACAGCGGCACCATCACCGTCCGCGACCAGTACGCCACTTTGCTGATATGGAACGGGAACCAGCGCGGCAACAGCATCACTTCCGGCGGGATGTAGGGCACGGCGCGCCACGGCACCTGGCCGAACATGGCCAGCGCGATGCGGGTGAAGACATTGCACCGCGCCGCGCCGCCGCGCGCCAGTATCGCCTCGCGCGCCCGTCGCATATGCGGCGCATCCGGATCGTCGCCGGCCAGTTTCAGCGCGTAATAGACCTTCACCGAACAGCTCAGGTCAAGGTCGCCGCCGTGATACAGCGGCCAACCCCCGTGCGCCGCCTGGCGGCTGCGCAGATAGGCGGCGATTTTGCGCTCGCGGTCGGGGCGCGCCTCGCCGAGATAGTGCAGCAACAGGATGTATTCGGCCGGGATCGTGCAATCGGCTTCGAGTGCGAAACACCAATGCCCATCGTCGCACTGCGCCGCTAACAGGCCGCGTATCGCCCGTTCCACCGCCGCCTGCAAGCGGCTGCGGCGCAGCGTTTCGGCCGCCGGCGCCGGCGCTTCGACGGGCACCGGCTCCGGCATGGGCGGCAACGCCGGTTGCGGCCGGCCGTGGAGGGCGATGCCGCCGGTCGCGGCGACCAGGGCTTCGAATGTACTGCGACTGAGTGATTCGGTCATGGCGGCGTCATTATTGGTTGTAGTGATGTACGAAACAGCATTGTACCCGGTTCACGAATTCACCGCCAGGTGCCGGGCCGCCGCGGCGGCAGGCTCGCGCCAGGCGCTCGGCAAGCTGCCCGGATCGATCTCGACGTAAGGCAGATCGCGCGCCACCCATTCGAACAGCCGCTTCAGCATCCAGTTGCTGCGGCTCGAAAAATTGACCAGCCGGATCATGCGCCACATCCGGCGGCGGGTGACCTTGACCTGGCCGCCCTGGCGATAATCGTGATGCTGCTGGACATTCTGCAAAGTCAGAATCGCCAGGCCGATGGCCCACAGACAAAATCGCCGGATGCCGGTCTGATCGCGCGGAATACACAACGTATAGGACAAAGCATGGTGCAAATGACCGTGCGCCACGCCGACCAGCCGGCCGAGCGCCCGGCCGAACGGCTTCTGCGCCCGGGCCGTTTCGAGGTTGGCAAGTTCGATGCCTTCGGCGGCGAACACCTCGCGCGGCCACCAGCAAACGCCGCGCGCCCGATCCTCCCAGACATCCTTGATGATGTTGGTGAGCTGCAAACCCTGCCCGAACGCGGAGGCCAGCCGCACCAGGGCGTCGCGCCGGGCTTCGATGCGGCGGTCGTAGTGGCAGAACAATTCGGTCAGCATCTCGCCGACGACGCCGGCGACGAAATAACAATACTGGTCGAGGTCATTCAGCGTCGGCAGGCCGGCGAGCGAGGCGCTGCGCTGGAACTTGCCCATGCCGCGGCACATGATGCTGACGCAGTTGAGCAGCGCGCCGCGCTGCAACGGGTCGAGGGTGTGGGTGTAGCGCAGCACTTTGGCGCTGTTGGCGACCAGCTCGCGTTCGGCCGGCAACGTGACGGCACTCAGCCGCGAGGCCAGTTCGATCGCGAAAGCGTGCGGTTTTTCGTGACCGGCGATCGCGGCGACGAACTGTGCCTGGAAGCGGCTTTTGTCCTCGGGTGTCAAGCCCGGATCGTCCTCGATGGTATCGGCGATCCGGCACAATAAATAGGCGTTGGCGATGACCGGGTGCAATTCGGGCGGCAGTTGCGGAATGGTCAGCGCGAAGGTGCGCGACACTTCGGGCAGGATGCGCTGCTGATAGGCCAGGGCCTCGTCGAGGGAAACGGTTTGCCGGTCCGGAGTTGCTTTTTGTTGTTGGTCTATTGCCACGCGGCTGCTCCTTTCTTCTGGCACTCGGTTACTCACAGGCCCGGCAATCCCCCGGTGGACAGGGCGCGTCCCCCTTCACTCACCGCGCGTCCGGAACCCGCGTCACAGGTTATTGACCCGCAATACGGCACAATCGTTCACGACCGGGGCGGGTACATCCCGAACCGGCCGCCCCGAGAGCCGCCGGGGGTGAACAACCGCGGTTTTAACGGCGGCGGTCGAGTCGGCGGCATCACGCGCACCGAACATCCGATAAAGACCATCGAACAGCCTATAATCTTACCAGAATCAAGCCGCGCTTTACGCCGTCGGTGCCGGCGGCGCACCTCGGCGGTCCCTTCGTACACCGCCCGGAACCGATCCGGCGGGCAGGATTTGAACACCGATGTCGAAAACGAATTTTACCGGCGACCAGTGCGCCTTCATCGACCGTCTCAATCAGCGCCTTGCCACCTGGCTGGACGACCACCCCGGCCCGCCGGAACTGACCGCGGCGATGCGCTACAGCCTGCTCGCCGGCGGCAAACGGATTCGGCCGCTGCTCGTGCAGGCCGCGGGCCGGTTGTTCGGGGCGGATGACGCGGCGTTGCTCGCCCCGGCCATCGCCGTCGAGTGCATCCACACTTACTCGCTGATCCACGACGACCTGCCGGCGATGGACGACGATGACCTGCGCCGCGGCCGGCCGACGCTGCATCTCGCCTATGACGAGGCCTCCGCCATCCTCGCCGGCGATGCGTTGCAGGCCGCGGCTTTCGGCTGGCTGGGCGGGACCGACGCCCGCTGGCCGGCGGCCGGCCGCGCCGCCGAAGCGGTCGTCATCCTCGCCGCGGCGGCCGGCGCCGAGGGGATGGTCGGCGGCCAGGTGTTGGATATGGAACTGACCGGCCAGACGCCGACTCCCGAGGCCATCGAACGGATGTTCGCGCTGAAGACCGGCGCCCTGATCAGCGCCAGTATCCGGCTTGGCGCGCTGGCCGCCGCCGAGAGCACAGCCGCTGACCTGGCCGGCCTCGACCGCTTCGCCCAGGCCATCGGCGTGGCGTTCCAGATCCACGACGATCTGCTCGACCTCGAAGGGAGCACCGCCGAACTGGGCAAACCGCAGGGCTCCGACCTCGTTCAGGAAAAAGCCAACTATGCCCATTGCCACGGCACAGAACACGCCCGCGCCCGCGTCCAGGCTTTACACGAAGAAGCGCTCGGCGTGCTGGAGCCTTACGGCGCCCGGGCCGCTGGGCTGCGCCGGCTGGCCGATTACATCGTGCTCAGGCGGTTTTAGCCGGAACGAATTGAAAGCGGGGCGAATGAGCGCACCCCTCGCCGCTCATTCGTCGGCGGCGTAGCGGATGACGCTGGTCACCGGTATGTCGCCGAAGCGCCGGCGGCCGGCCAACGGCAACAGTTCGATCAAAAAGCTCAAACAGGCGATCTGCGCTCCGGCCTCGTCGAGCATGCGCTTGACGGCCAAGGCGGTGCCGCCGGTGGCCAAGACGTCATCGACAATGGCGATCCGGCAATCGGCGAGCGGCAGGCCGCCGGGGAGTTCTAGCCGGTCGCGACCGTATTCGAGGTCGTAGCTCGCCCGCGCCCCGACCACCGGGAGTTTGCCCGCCTTACGCACCGGATAGAATGGTTTACCTAAGGTCGCGGCAAGTGGCGCGGCGAAAATAAAACCCCGCGCCTCGATACCGGCGATCGCTGTCCATTCGAACGCCGCAAGCTGTTCGGCCATCTGGTCAAGCGCCGTGCGGTAGGCCCGGCCATCGGCGAGCAGCGGACTGATGTCGCGGAACAAAATGCCGGGCGACGGAAAGTCAGCGACATTGTTGATCAAGCGTTTGAGTTCGTTGGCGTTCATGGATGGCCTCGATTTTTTCTCACTCAGATAATATTTCGGCCGCCGGACCGTTGATCGGCGAGACGTAAAGGGCCGCCTCGAGCCCTTGGGCGGCACACGCGGCCTGCAACAAGCGGCCGCCGCTCTCGGCGGCGGCGCGTCCGGTGAACCAGGCGAAGACCGCCGGCCCGGCGCCGGAAATCGTACACCCCAGCGCCCCGGCGGTGGCCGCGGCACGCTGGCAGGCTTCGAGGTGCGGCACCAGCGCCGCGCGCCGGGGCTCGATCAGTTGGTCCTTAAGTCCGGCCCGGACCAACGTTTCGTCACCGCTGAGACAGCCGAGCAGCAACAAAGCCAGATGCGCACTGTGCGCGGTGATCGCCGCCAGCGGCCAGGGCGCAACCAGGACGTTGCGGGCGGCGCGGGTTTCGATGACCATAGGCGGGTGGACGACGGCGCAGTGCCAGGCGGCGGGTACGGTCAGGCGCCGCAACACGCCGGCCGCGGCCAGCGCCAAGCCGCCGGTCAGCATCGGTCCGACATTGTCGCCGACCGCCGCGCCGCCGGTGGCCGCTGCTTCACCGGCCATGGCGTGCGGGTAGAGCGCCGGGCGGTCGAGCGGTTCGGGCAACAGGCCATTGGCCGCAACCAGCGCGGCGACCGCCGAGGCGGCCGAACCGCCGAGGCCCGAGCCGAGCGGAATCCCTTTATTGATTTCGACGGCGAAGCCGTGCGTTAGACCGGCGGCCCGGCACAACGAAAGCAATGCCCGGCCCGCCGTATTGCGCTGTGGATCGTCCGGCAGATCGGTGGCGACGCCCGAGATCCGTTCGATCCGCACTCCCGGTTCGGCGGTTTTTCTGACCGTGACGATATCGGCCGGCCCGGCGATCGTGTGACCGAGCAAATCGAATCCCGGCCCGAGGTTGCCAACGCAGGCTGGAGCGCGTGCCGCAAGGCGGCCAGGGCGGCGCGATTCAGCCGATTTTGCCATCGCGATAGATCTTCCGGAGGCAGTCGTGGAGCGCCGGGCGAGCGGTGGCGAGCGCTGAGCGGCGGTCGAAATACGCTTCGCTCGCGACGGCGAAAAATTCGGCCGGATCGGCCGTGGCGTAATCGTCAAGCCACAGCGCCCAACCGGCCTGTTCAGCGGCGCACAAGGCACGATATTCCGCCGCCAGGCACGCTCGGACGCCGGTGCCGGAAACGCCGTTTTCGAGTTCGCCGCGCTCGTCGATCCCGGCCGTCAGACCCCACTCGTGATCGAGCACATGGGCGAATTCATGGGCGACCAAATGATAGGCGCCGGCCGCGCCGCCCGTTTCGCCAGCGGCGGCGATCTCGTCCCAGGCGAGGAACACCAGGCCCTCGTGCCAGGTCTCGCCGCTGCGTTCATCCTCACCTTCGTGGACGACGCCGTCCTCGCTCTCTTCGTGGATCCGCGCCCGCCACGGGCCGGGATAAAGATAGATAAAGCGCACGGCCGGAAAGACCGGCGGACCCAGGCCAAGCCGCATGCGGCACGCCTCGGCCGCCACTTTCAAGCGCATCGGTTCGCCGACTTCCAAGCCGCCGAGGCCGACAAACGTGACGTGTTCCAAAAACTCGACCATCAACCGTTGCAGCCGCAGGCGATCGAGACGCGGCAGCCGGCGGTACCAATGGCACTGGGCGGCGAGAGAGGCCGGCCAGGCGGGATCGAGCGGTTGCGACAGCGCGCGCCGGCGGCGCCAGGCGGGCCAGCCGTAAAGCCAAAGCAGCACGGCGCCGCCGCCAGCGAGCAGCAGCCAGGCCGCAGCGTTCAACGATAGCTCAGCGCCGCCTGCGGATCCGGCCGGCCGTCGCCGCCGATCTGGACCAGGCGCAACGTGTTGGTGCCGCCCTCGCGGCCGAGCTGGTCGCCCATCGTGATCAGCACGCGGTGGCCGGGCATGAGGTATCCGGCGGCGGTCAGGTGCGCCACCGCGCCGCTCGCCACCTCGTCCATGGTGTTCGCCGCCGGCGCATAGTCCACCGGAAAGACATTGCGATAGAGCGCCATGCGCCGCCGGCTGTTCAAGTTAGGCGACAGGGCGAAAATCGGTGTAGCCGAGCCGACGCGCGACAGCCATTGCGCGGTCGAGCCCGATTCGGTCAACGCCACGATGGCGTCGATCGGCACCTGGCGCGACGTGTGCAGCGCCGCCATCGCGATCGCCTGGTCGAGGCGACCGTGCTGCACTTTCAACTCGCTGTCGCGGTGCAACGCGGCGCAGTGACGTTCGGCGCCGAGGCAGATGCGGCACATCGCCTCGACGACCTTGACCGGGTGGCGGCCGACGGCGGTCTCGGCCGACAACATCACCGCGTCGGTGCCGTCGATCACCGCATTGGCCACGTCGAGCACCTCGGCGCGGGTCGGCACCGGAGAGGTGATCATCGACTGCATCATCTGCGTCGCGGTGATCACGGTCCGGTTGTAGTCGAGCGCCGTATGGATGATCCGTTTCTGCAAGCCGGGCAGTTCAGCGTCGCCGATTTCGACCCCGAGGTCGCCACGCGCGACGAGCAGCGCATCGGAAGTCTCGACGATCTCGTCGAGCCGGGCGATCGCTTCGCTGCGTTCGATCTTGGCGATCAGCGCTGCGTGGCCGCCGGCGGCGCGCAGCAGGCGGCGCGCCACCCGCATGTCCTCGGCGCTGCGCGGAAACGAGACGGCGAGGTAATCGACACCAAGTGCGGCCGCCTGGTGGATATCGTCGCGATCGCGCTCGCCGATGCCGCCGAGCGACAAGCCGCCGCCTTTCAGGTTCAAGCCTTTGCGACTCGCCAACTCGCCGCCGGCGAGCACAGTGCACTCGATGCGCGTGCCGGCAATGGCCTTGACCGACAACTCGATCAGCCCGTCGTCGAGCAGCAGCACGGCGCCAGGTTCGACGTCACGCACCAGGCCGGCGTAACTGACGCCGACGCCGTGCGCGTTGCCGGGCGCCGCCTCCGGCGCCGTATCGAGGACAAACGGCTGGCCGTTGACCAGCGTCACGCTGCCGCCTTCGATCTCGCCGATGCGCAGCTTGGGACCGGCCAGGTCGGCGAGGATCGCCACCTCGCGCCCGGCGGCGGCGGCCGCGGCGCGCGCCGCCTCGACCCGTTGGCGCTGCGCCGCGGGCGGGGCATGCGAAAAATTGATGCGCAGCACATCGGCACCGGCGGCGATCAGCGCCTGTAACGTCTCCGGCGGATCGGTCGCCGGTCCCAGCGTGGCGACGATTTTGGTGCGGCGGCGGCTTGGGGCGGTCGTGTCGGTCATTGGGTGAAGTCGTCCAGTGATGATGTTCCCGCCGCAAGTCACAGCCGGGCAAAGAGTATATCGGGTTCTTCCGAAAATCGTGCGGCGGGCTCGCTGACCGCTGGTTTCTTCCCCCTTCACCGGCCGCCGGCCAGTGCTACACTCATTTCCGCTGCAACGCAACCGCTGCGGTCGATCGTCCCGGGCGGTTCAAGCCGGCGAAATGGAGGGCGGATCATGGCGGCACAGGTACGCAATCTGGTGTTCGAGGGCGGCGGCGTCAAAGGCATCGCTTATATCGGTGCGATGCAGGTGCTGGAGCAGCGCGGGCTGCTGGCCGGCGTCCAGCGGGTCGGCGGGGCCAGCGCCGAAGCGATCAACGCTCTACTTTTCGCTCTCGGCTACCCGATCCGGGAGCAGCGGGACACCATCGCTTCGGTGGACTTCAAAAACTTCATGGACGATTCGTTCGGGGTCATACGCGATATCCGTCGGCTGGCCAAATCCTTCGGCTGGAACAAAGGCGATTTCTTCGCCGGCTGGATCGGAACGCTGATCAAAGACCGGCTGGGCAGCGAGAAAGCCACGTTCGAGGACTTGCAGACCTCAGGCCAGCCCGACCTCCACGTGATCGGCACCAACCTCACCACCGGTTATTCCGAGGTCTTCTCGGCGGAACGCCACCCCACCATGCCGTTGGCCACCGCCGTCCGCATCAGCATGTCGCTGCCGCTGTTTTTCGCCGCCGTGCGCCACGGCCCGCGCGCTGATGTTTATGTCGACGGCGGCGTGATGCTCAATTACCCGATCAAACTGTTCGACCGGGAACGATATATCGATATGAACAACGAGGCCGCCGCGGCACGCCGCACCGAATACTACAACATGGAAAACGCCCGTTTTCTGCTGCGCCGGCCCGGCCGCAGCCCCTACGTCTATAACTGCCAGACCCTGGGCATGCGCCTCGACAGCCGCGAGGAAATCGCGCTGTTCCGCTACGACGAGCCCGTCGCCGGCAAGCCGATCGACACTTTCACCGACTACGCGCGGGCGTTGTTTTCTTCGTTATTGCAAGTGCAGGAAAACCAGCATCTGCACGGCGATGATTGGCAGCGCACGGTCTATATCGACACGCTGGATGTCAAAACCACCGATTTCGCCCTGAGCGACGCCAAAAAAGACGCCTTGATCCAACAAGGCATCGCCGGCGCCGAAACCTATTTCCGCTGGTTCGAAAACCCGGCCGAAACGCCAGTCAACCGGCTTTGACAAGTCCACCCTACAACCACCATCTGCAACTGCCAGCGAGGAGGCAAAGGCTTCAGGGCTTGAGCAGGGGGCGATAGAGTTCCGGGCGGCGGTCGCGAAAGAAGCCCCAGCCGGCGCGTTCTTCCGCCAATCGGTCGAGGTCGAAGGCGTGGACCAGCACCGCTTCTTCGTCGCGGCCGGCCGCGGCGAGCAGTTGACCGTCGGGGCCGGCGATGAATGACGAGCCGTAGAAGGTCAATGTGCAACTTTGTCCCGCTTCGACGCCGATCCGGTTGGCGGCGATCACCGGCATCCGGTTGCACACCGCGTGGCCGCGCATGGCCAGTTGCCAGGCGCCGGCGGTATCGGCCTCGGGTGCACTCGGTTCCGAGCCGATGGCGGTCGGATAGAACAACAGTTCGGCGCCGGCCAGCGCCATGATTCTGGCCGCTTCGGGAAACCACTGATCCCAACAGATCGCGGCGCCGATCCGGGCCGAGGGCACATCCCAAACCATAAAACCGGTATCGCCGGGTGTGAAGTAATACTTTTCCTGGTACCCGGGGCCATCCGGGATATGCGATTTGCGATAAACGCCGCGCACTGCGCCGGCGCCATCGATCAGCGCCAGCGAATTGAAATACGCCTGCCCGGCGCGCTCGAAAAAACTGAGCGGCAGCACGACCTCAAGTTCGGCGGCGAGTGCCGAAAAACGCGCGACCAGCGGGCTGTCGGCGACGGATTCGGCGGTCGCGAACCACGCCGGATCCTGGTCCTTGCAGAAATAGGGCGTGGCGAACAATTCCGGCAGCAGCACGATCGAGGCGCCGCGTTCGGCCGCGGTGCGCACCATCCGTTCGGCGCGCGCCACGTTGGCTTCGCGTTCGGGCCCACAGGCCATCTGCAGTGCAGCGACGGTGAGCCGGCGAGCCATCAGAGTTTGATCCAGGTGGTTTTCAATTCGACATATTTGTCCAGCGCGTGCAGCGATTTGTCGCGGCCGTTGCCCGACTGTTTGTAGCCGCCGAACGGCACGGTCAAATCGCCGGCATCGTAGCAATTGATCCACACCGTACCGGCGCGCAAGGCGCGGGCGATGCGGTGCGCTTTGCTGATATCGCGCGTCCAGACGGCGGCGGCCAGGCCGTAGTCGGTGCGGTTGGCGAGGGCGACGGCGTCGGCCGCATCGTCGAAAGTCAGCACCGAGAGCACCGGCCCGAAGATCTCCTCGCGGGCGATCGTCATGGCCGGGGTGACGCCGTCGAAGACGGTCGGTTCGACGAAAAAGCCCTCATCGCCTGCCGGCGCGCCGCCGAGGCGCAGCTCGGCCCCTTCGGCGCGGCCTTTTTCGATGTAACCCAGTACTTTGTCGAACTGGATCCGATCGACGATCGCCCCGAGCCGGGTTTCGGGGTCGAGCGGATCGGCGGGCCGCAACGTCTGGCCGAGGGCGACGATTTTTTCGAGCAGGGGCTCTTTGATCTCCCGCGCCGCGAGCAGCCTGGAGGCCGCCGAACACATTTCGCCCTGGTTGAAGAAGATACCCCAGGCGGCCGCCTCGGCCGCGGCGTCGAGGTCGGCGCAGTCGGCGAGCACGAGATTCGGGCTCTTGCCGCCGCATTCGAGCCACACCCGCTTCATGTTGGAACGCCCGGCGTATTCGAGCATTTTCTTGCCGACCGCGGTCGATCCGGTGAACGCGATGCAATCGACGTCGGCGTGCAGGGCCAGCGCTTCGCCGGCGGTGTGCCCGAAGCCGGGGACGACATTGAATACGCCTTCGGGGATGCCGGCTTCGAGCGCCAGTTCGCCGAGGCGAAGCGCCGAGAGCGGCGATTTTTCCGAGGGCTTCAACACCACACTGTTGCCGGTGGCCAGCGCCGGGGCGATTTTCCAGGCGGCCATCAACAGCGGAAAGTTCCACGGCACGATGGCGCCGACGACGCCCACCGGCTCGCGGCTGATCATCCCGATCTCATCGGCCGGGGTCGGCGTGATCTCGCCGTTGACTTTGTCGATCGCCTCGCCGTACCAGGCGAAACAGCGCGCCGCGGCCGGAGCGTCGATGGTCAGCGCGTCGTGGATCGGTTTACCCATATCGAGGGCATCGAGCAGCGCCAGTTCCGCGCGCCGCGCGTCAAGCAGTTCGGCCAGACGTAAAAGACGCTTTTTGCGCCCCGCCGGCGGCATATCGCGCCACACGCCGGCTTCGAACGTCCGGCGCGCCGCGGCGACGGCCTGGTCGATATCGGCTTGATCGCCGGCGGCGACCTCGGCCAGCACCCGGCCATCGGCCGGATTGATCGACGGAAACGTCGCGCCCGAGACAGCAGGCTGAAAGCGCCCGGCGATCAGGCAGCCGGTTCTGAGTTCGAGCGCTGCGGCCATCGCCCGCCACTCGGCCCGTGTTTTGCTTTTCGCCTCGTTCATCGCCGCCTCACGCCGGGTCACGGATGATCTTATAGGCTATCACGCGGGCGGGCCCGCGGGAGTCTCAAAACGTCGGCGGGGTATTGGCGCTGATGATTTCGCAGATGCCGGGGCCGAGGTTGCGGAAGCGGTGCGGCAAGTCGCTGGAAAAATAGTAGGCCTCGCCGGCGCGCAACAGGCGGCTTTCGCCGGCGACCGTCAACTCGATCTCGCCTTTGACGATGACGCCGCCTTCTTCCCCGGGATGGGCCAGCATCGTCTCGCCGGTATCGCCGCCCGGCAGATAGCACTCGTGCAGAATCGTCATTTGGCGGCCGGGCTGGTTGGCGGCGACCAGGTGCAGCAGCACTTGCGGACTGCCGACGTTGGGCATCTCCGCCGACCGATAAAAACGCTGCCGCCCGGCGGGCAGGCCGGAAGTGAAAAAATCGGCCATCGTGACCGGCAGCGCCTCGAGGATGCGGTGCAACGAACTGATCGACGGGCTGACGCGATTTTGCTCGATCAACGAAATCATGCCGTTCGTCACCCCGGCGCGCTTGGCCAGTTCGCGCTGTGACCAGCCGCGCTCGCGGCGCAGCGCCTTAAGGCGCGCTCCAACGTCGAATTCCATCCCGCCGCGCCCCTGGCGCGCCGCCTCGATCGCCTGCTGGATCACGCCCCGGCCCCTGGCCCGGGAAAGCCGTTGACCATGAAACCGCCGTCGACGATCAACGTTTGCCCGGTGATGTAGGCGCTCGCCGGCAGGCACAGAAAGACGATCGCCGCGGCGCATTCCTCGGGTGTCCCAACCCGCCTGAGCGGCGTGCGCGCTTCGACCGCGCGGCGGTAGTCCGGGTCGGTGAGCACACCGGCGGCAAGCGGCGTTTCGATGTACCACGGCGCAACGGCGTTGACACGGATGCCGCGGTCCGCCCATTCGACCGCCAGGTTGCGCGTCATCTGCAGCATCGCCGCCTTGGCCATTGCGTACGGCGCGCCCGTGCCGAGATGAGTCAGGCCGGCGACCGACGCCACGTTGACGATCGCCCCGCCGCGCGCGGCGAGCAGCGGCACAGCCAGACGCGACATCTCGAAGGCGCTTTCCAGATTCAGGGCCATGATTTCACGCCACTCGTCAACCGAATAGTCGAGCGCCTGGCGGCGGCGGTTGCCGCCGGCGTTGTTGATCAAGATATCGAGATGATCGACACGCGCGGCGATCTCGGAAATGAACTGCTCGCGCGATTTCGGCGATGTGACATCGCCGGGCAGCGCAAAAGCGCGCGGTTCGGGGGCGCCGTCGTTCAACGCCTGGACAGCACCGGCGAGCCGCGCGCAGTCACGCGCCGCCAGCCACACCTTCGCGCCGCGTTCGACAAGGCCCGCGGCGACCGCCCATCCGATACCGCGGCTGGCGCCGGTGACCAGCGCACTCAAACCGTCGAGCCGCCAGCGGTCGTCCGTGGGCGGCAACGGTGTAACGGGTTGTGGGGCGGCGGCCGGCAGCATGGGATCTCGGGTGGCAGTGGGTTAAACTGAACAGATGAGAGGCACCCTCCGTTTCTGGTATTTGATTCTACCGCTCGTGCTGGCCGCCTGCGGTAAGGCGCCGTGCGATCGCGACGCGGCGCAGCACGCTGGCTACCAGACGGCGCTCGCCGGTAGGGCGTTTTCCCCACCGCCGGACGACACCCCGGCGTGCCGGCTGGCCGGGCAGCAAGGCTGGGAGCGTGGCAAGGCTGAACGGTGTACGCCGGATCGCGGCTGGCAGGACGGCGCGGGCGGTGCGGCGGAGGCCACGATCTGCGCCGCCGACGCCAACCGGCCGATGAGCTATCGGGCGGCTTACCGGCTGGCTGTGGAAATCAAACAGCGCGAAGCCGAGCGTTTGGCGCTCACCGCGGCCGGCGAGTCCGCCGATCCGCTGCGCATCGCCGCTCTCGAACAACAACTGACCGACCTGCGGGCGCTGGCCGAACAGCACGGTTGGCTCGCGCCCGAAGCCCTCGACTCCCGCCTCAAGGCGGCGCGCAAAGACAGTGAGCGGTGACCGCCGGCGTGTCGCCGACCGCCGCGGCCAGTAATTCCAACGCCCGTTGCAACCGATCGGCGGCCTGCTTCGCGGCCGGCGACAGCGGCGTTTTGCCGAGGTGCGAAGCTACGGCACCGGCGGCGGCCTGGCCGCTCATCTCGATCCAGCGTTCGAGCAGACCCGGCTCCGGTTCGATATACCGCACACGATAATCGTCACCCAGGCCGGCGCGCCGAGCGGCGGCGGCGACCGCGTCTTGCAGGCCGCCGGTCTGGTCGATCAGTTGGCGCTCGCCGGCCTGCCGGCCGCTCCACACGCGCCCGCCGGCTACGGCTTCGACTTCCGCCGCGGTCAGCGGCCGGTTGGCCGCAACCAACTCGATGAACTGCCGGTAGCCGTGCTCGATCAGCGCCTGGATCATCCGCCCGGCCGCCTCGTCGAGCGGGCGGTCAAGGCGCAAAGCACCGGCCAGCGGCGTCGTTCCGAGGCCGTCGGTATGGATACCGATTTTGTCGAGCGTCCGGTCGATCGTCGGCCACAAGCCGAAGATGCCGATCGAGCCGGTAATGGTCGTCGAATTGGCCCACACCTCGTCCGCCCCCTGGGCGATCCAGTACCCCCCCGAGGCAGCGACATTGCCCATGCTGACGATGACCGGCTTGCCGGCCTGGCGCAGGGTCAACATCTCGCGGCGGATGGCTTCCGAAGCCAGTGCGTCGCCGCCGGGACTGTTGATCCTGAACACCACCGCCTGGATGTCGTCCCGCTCGGCGGCGTGGTGCAGCAGGGCGCCGAGCGAGGCCGCGCCGACCTCACCGGGCGGCCGGTCGCCGCCACTGATCGCCCCTTCAGCGACGACGATGCCGATCTGCGCTGCGGCATCCGGCGGCCGCGGCTTGAGCCGCAGATAATCGTCGTGCCCGATGCCGTGCCAGTCGCCGTCGTCCGCCGCCAGCTCGGTGCGCGCCTCGGGCCAGGATAAAAGTCGATCGACGAGGCCCATGTCGAGCGCCGCCTGCGCCAGATTGCCGTTCCGCTCGACCGCAAACGCGGCATAGCCCTGGGCCAGGCGATCGATCATCTCGAACGGCAGACCGCGGTTTAAGGCGATGTCGCTCAAAAACTGTTGCCACAAGTCGCCGATCAGCGCGCCGCCGGCGCGCCGGTCGGCGTCCGACATATCGTCGCGGATGAACGGCTCGGCCGCCGATTTGTATTCGCCGACGCGGAACAGGTGAACATCGACGCCGAGCTTGTCCAGACCGGCACGGAAATAATTGCGGTAGTACTGAAAGCCTTCGAGCCAGATCAGGCCGGCCGGATCGAGCCACACTTCGTCGGCCAGGCTGGCGAAGTAATAATGGCTTTGTGTCAGATCGCTGCCGTAGGCGATGATTTTCTTACCGCTGCCACGCAGCCGGCGGACGGCGGCCCCGAGTTCCTGGAGCTGCGCCAAACCGATCGAGGTCATCTCTGAAGGATCGAGCAGCACCTGGCGGACCGCCGAATCGGCGGCGGCCAGATCGAGCGCGCGCAACAGATCGCGCAATTGCGTCTCGGGTTCCTCGTTGCCGAACAGGCGGCCGACGGCGCGTTCGAGCGGCGTGCCGGTATATTGCTCGACGACCGCGCCGTGCGGTTTGAGCACCAACGTCGCCTGTTTGGGGATGGTCACGACCTCGCCCGGCGCCAACAACACGCGCAAGATCACAATCAAAAGCACCAGAAACAACAAGTTCAGCACAGCGCGGCGCAGGCAGTCGATCCACCGCCAGAAGCCGCGCCACAGCCGGCCGATGAACGAGCCGTTCGTTGTCTTGGGGGCTGCTTCGTTCACGCCGCATCCTTGCCGGATTCACCGGCCGCCGCGGCACAGGCCGCCACTCTCAGCACCACGCCATCGCTGGCGATCACCTTGACCCGCGACCCGGCCGGCAAATCGGTGCCGGTGATTTTCCAGGTGCTGTCATCGACACGGATCTTGCCCGTGCCGTTGACGATCGGCTCGCCGAGCGTAAACACCCGGCCGACGTATTGCCGGCCGCGCTTGTTCAGCGTCGGCTGGTCGCTCACCGCCGGGTGGCGCCGCCGATAATTGCGCCAGCCGACGATGCTGGCGACCGACAAAACGGCAAACAGGATGAATTGGAACTCGATACCGATCGCCGGCACAATCCACAGCACGAAGCCGACGACAATCGCCGCGACGCCGAGCCACAGAAAAAACGCCGCCGGCGCGAACGCCTCGAGGATCAGCATCACCAGCGCGAAGATCCACCAGTGCCAGAAAATGATCGTCCAATCCGGCTTCATCACGCGCCTCCCGCCTTGCCGCTGCTGCGCGCCGCTTCGGCCAGTTCGACGATGCCGGCCAGCGAGCCCAAGACGTTGGTCGCCTCGATCGGCAGGATCAACGTTTTCTGGTTACCGGAGATGGCCAGTGCCTTGAGCGCCTCCACGTATTTCTGCGCCACGAAATAATTCACCGCCTGGATATTACCCTGGGCGATGGCCTTGGATACCATATCGGTCGCCTTGGCCTCGGCTTCGGCCAGCCGCTCGCGCGCTTCGGCGTCGCGGAACGCCGCTTCGCGCCGGCCTTCGGCTTCGAGAATCGCCGCCTGCTTCTCGCCGTCGGCGCGCAGGATTGCCGCCTGTTTCAGGCCTTCGGCCTCGAGAATGTTGGCGCGTTTTTCGCGCTCGGCCTTCATCTGCCGGGCCATCGCCTGCACCAGATCGGCCGGCGGTTGGATGTCCTTGATCTCGATGCGCGTCACTTTGATGCCCCACGGCGTTGTCGCTTCATCGACGACAACCAAAAGCCGGGCGTTGATTTCGTCACGCTTCGACAAGGATTCGTCGAGATCCATCGAACCGAGCACGGTGCGGACGTTGGTCATCGTCAGATTCAATATCGCCGTCTCGAGCTGGGCCACTTCGTAAGCCGCTTTTGCGGCGTCGAGCACTTGGTAGAACACCACGCCGTCGACGCGAACCACGGCGTTGTCACGGGTGATCACGTCCTGCGACGGCACGTCGAGCACCTGTTCCATCATGTTGACCCGCCGCCCGATGCGATCGAAATACGGGATCAGTACGTGAAACCCAGGTTCGAACGTGGCGCGATAACGGCCGAAACGTTCGACCGTGTATTCATAACCCTGTGTGACGACCACCGCTCCCTTGAAGACGGTGATCACCGCCAATACAAGCAGGACGACGGTGAAATTCAGAAAATTGAACAAGTCGTACATCATCTCTCCCCAGCTTGATAATTTATGCAACTATTGGGTTTAGTTGCGGCGGCCTGTCATTTACAGGAAATCACCGGCGAGCAGCAGCAGTGCACCGGCAGCCAGCAGCAGCCAGGTCATGGCCGTGCCGGCCACCCGCCCGGGCGTCGCGCCGCTCGACTGGCCGAGACCGAAGGCGTGCAACAGGCGGGCGGCGATCAGCGCGCCGCCGTACAGGTGCAGGCCCCAGACCGGCAGTCCGCCGCTTTCCAGAAGCAACATGAGGAGCAGCGCCAGCGGCACATATTCGGTGAAATTGGCCTGTACGCGGACGGCGCGTTCCAGATCGGCGTGCCCAGCCGTGCCGACCCCGACCTGATGGCGCCGGCGCAGGCCGACAACGCGGAACGACAGATAAATGAGCAGCAGCGCGGCCAGCGCGCTGTACAACGCGGTGATCGAGGCGGTCATTGGCGATCTCTCCCCTGGTGATGGACGTTCTGGCGCCTATCATCGCCGAAGTCGCCAGCAAATGAAACCACGCGCCGAGCGGCCGCGGGTCAAGGCGCTTCAGGCGGCGCGCCTTCCGGGACGATCGGCGCCGCTCGCGGCAAGCGCCTGTTCGAGGTCGGCGATCAAGTCGCTGGGATGTTCCAAGCCGGCGGCCAGCCGGATCAATCCCGGGCGGATGCCGGCCGCGGCCAGCGCCGCGGCATCGTAGGTCGCATGGGTCATCGACGCCGGGTGTTCGACCAGCGTTTCGGCATCGCCCAGACTGACCGCCCGCCGGCACAGATCGAGGCGGTCCAAAAAGCGCACCGCAGCCTCATCCCCGCCGTGCAACTCGAACGTGAGCAGCGCCCCGCCGCCGTGCATTTGCGTGCCGCGCAGCGCCGCGGCGGGGTGATCGTCGAATCCCGGCCAAGTGACGCGGCGCACCTCCGGCCGCACCCGCAGCCAGTGGGCGATCCGGCCGGCGTTGTCCTGGTGCCGTGCCAGGCGCAACGCCAAGGTTTTCAAACCACGCATGATCAGCCACGCGGCGAACGGGTCGAGCACGGCGCCGACCGTTTTCAACGGCCCGTGGCGCAGCGCTTCGAGCCGCTCGTGAGCGCCGCAGACCGCACCGGCGATCACGTCGCCGTGACCGTTCAGAAACTTCGTGGCACTGTGGACGGCGAGATCGGCCCCTGAGGCGAGCGGCTTTTGCAACAGCGGCGTCATGAACGTGTTATCGACGATCACCGTCATGCCGTGGCGGTGGGCGATTTCGGCCAGCGGCGCAATTTCGATCACCTCCAGCGTCGGGTTGACCGGGGTTTCGAGGTACAGCACCCGGCTTTGTGGGCGCAGGGCCAGGCGCAAGCTCTCCGGAGTGATCGTGGTCAGGCGGGTGGCAGAAATCCCGAGCCCGGCCAAGGTTTCGTCGATCAGGGTGTGGGTGCAACCGTACAGGCAGCGGCTGGTGATCAGATGGTCGCCGGCCTTGAGCGAAGCCAGCAGGGCGGCCGACACCGCCCCCATCCCCGAGGCGAAGGCGACTGCGTCCTCCGCCCCTTCGAGCGCCGCGAGGCGTTCTTCCAACTCGCGTACCGTTGGGTTGCCGAGCCGGGTATAGACGTAACCGCTGGCGCCGCCGGCGAACCGCTCGGCCCCCTCGGCGGCGCTACGAAAACTGAACGTCGAGGTCTGATACAGTGGCGCGGCGAGTGCCCCGTAAGCGTGCTCGGTGTGCCGGCGGCCATGGATCACCACGGTTTCCGGGTGGCGTGCAGTCGGTCTTGCTTCAGCGGCCATCGATCTTCTCCTCCTCAGCGCCGGCGTTATGACCCGTCCACCGCGGTCTCAGCGCTACGGCGGCAGCGGCAACGCGGTGCTCAGCTTGATTTCCTTCAGCACAACGCTGGTATGAATCCGGGCGATGCCCGGAATCGGAATCAGCCGCCCGGAAATGAAACGGTGCAGCGCCTCGGTGTTGGCGACCGCGACTTTCAGCAGATAATCGTATTCGCCGGTCAAATGGTGGCATTCCAACACCTCGGGCAAGGCGGTGATCCGGTCGAGAATCGTCGCGATCCGGTCATGCTGGTGCAGTTCCAGCGACAATTCGATAAAACACAGGTTGTCGAGACCGAGCCGCCGCCGGTCGAGCACGGCGTGGTACCCTTGGATCACGCCGGCCTCTTCCAGCCGCCTGACCCGCGTCAGACAGGCCGGCGGCGACAGATGCACCCGATCGGCGAGTTCGCGGTTGCTGATCCTCCCGTCACGCTGCAAGGCGGCGAGCAGGGCGCGGTCGAGGCGATCCAGATCGTGCGGCATCTTCGTCACTATCCTGTATCAAGGAACCGGTGATTATTTGATTTCTGTCAATTACCGAATTTTATTAGGTTTATTATGGCATCACTTTATGAAATTCGAAAAGATTCGGGAAACGGCGCGACTGAAAGAACAATCGTCGGTGCCATTTTCGCCCTCAGCACACTGATCGCGTCGCTCGCCGGGGGAACGCCGATGACTCAAGCTGCCGAACCCGCTCGCCCGGTCGCCATCGCGATCCACGGCGGGGCGGGCACGATCGAGCGCCGCGCCCTGACCGCCGAGCGCGAAAAGCAGATCCGCGACGCGCTCGAACAGGCCGTGCGCGCCGGACACAACGTGCTCGCCGCCGGCGGCTCGAGCCTCAAGGCGGTGACCGCGGCGCTGGTGATCCTCGAGGATTCACCCTATTTCAACGCCGGGCGCGGCGCCGTGCTGAACGAAGACGGCGAAGTGGAACTCGACGCCGCGGTCATGAACGGCGCCGACCTTGCGGCGGGGGCGGTCGCCGCGGTCCGCGGCGTCAAAAACCCGATCCTATTGGCGCGCGCCGTCCTCGATCACTCCCCGCACGTACTGCTCGGCGGACGCGGCGCCGAACAGTTCGGGCGCGAGCAACATATCGAGTTTATGCCCGCCGATTATTTCAAAACCGAATTCCGGCTCGAACAATGGCGCCGGCGCAAAGACAACCCACAAGCCGCGCAGGGCATGGTCGTCGACGATACCGCCCGCTGGTATTCGACGGTCGGTGCCGTCGCTCTCGACCGCGGCGGGCAGTTGGCGGCGGCGACCTCCACCGGCGGTTTGACGATGAAACGCTGGGGACGGATCGGTGATTCGCCGTTGATCGGCGCCGGTACGTATGCCGACAGCCGTTATTGCGCGGTCAGCGGCACCGGCCACGGCGAGTATTTCATCCGCGTTGCGGTCGCCCACGATATCTGCGCCCGGGTCCGCGACCGCGGCATTTCGGTCAGCACCGCGGCACACCAGGTCGTTTTCGACGTCCTCAAGCCGATGGGCGGCGACGGCGGCGTGATCGCGCTCGGTCCGCACGGCGAGATCGCCATGCCGTTCAACACCCCCGGCATGTACCGCGCCGCGATCCATCCGGACGGCCGCCTCGAAGTGGCGATCTTCGCCGGCGAGTGACCCCGTTCATCAAACGGTCATCGACTGCCGTTCAACTGCAACGCAACGCTGGCACTCTGACCAAGGAGAGACGATGACCCCCTCAGCACGCCGTCTGCTGCCGCCCCTGATCTCGGTTTTTTTGCTGTCGGCCGCGCCGGCGGCGTTCGGCTGGGGTAAAACCGGGCATCGGGTCGCGGGTCAACTGGCCGAAGCGCACCTGACCGCCGAAGCCCGGACCGCGGTGACCGCGCTGCTCGGCGTTGAAACACTGGCCGATGTCTCGACTTATGCCGACGATATGCGCTCCGACCCGAGCGAGTTTTGGCAAAAAACCGCCAGTCCCTGGCACTATGTCACCGTACTGCCGGGCCGGATTTACGACGACACCGATCCGCCACCGCAAGGCGACGCGGTCACCGCGCTCAGCCGCTTCGCCGCCACGCTCCGCGACATGCAATCGCCGCTGGCCGACAAACGTCTGGCCCTCAAATTCGCCGTCCATCTCGTCGCCGACCTGCACCAGCCGATGCACGCCGGCAACGGTCGCGATCGCGGTGGCAACGACGTCGAAGTGACATTCTTCGAGCGGCCGACCAATCTACACGCCGTCTGGGACAGCGCGCTGCTCGATCACGAACAATTGTCGTACAGCGAACTGGCTGAACAATTGGCGCGGCACACGACCACCGCTGAGGTTCTCGCCTGGCTCGACCCCGAGCCGCGCACGTGGATCGCCGAGAGCACCGCACTGCGCGACCGAATCTACCCCAGCGACCCGAACTTACGTTGGGATTACGTCTTCCGCCACCTGCCCGCCGCCAAACTTCGGCTGCGCCAGTCCGGTGTTCGGCTCGCGGCCTGGTTGAATCAGGTGTTCGATCGGCAAACCACCGGGCACATCCTGACCCAGACGGCAGCGGCCAACTAAGTCGCATTGCCACACCGGTGAACGGGGCGCGGCGCGATGATGGGGAACGCCACGCCCCGTTCACTGATCACCGCGCCGATAGGACCGCGTTCGTTTCCGCCACGGGCAGGTTCGCTGGCTCCAACAGGCGTAAAAATCGTGCCGTCGATTTGCGCCATGAGTACGCCTCGGCGTGTTCACGGCAGACAACTGGATCGCAAGCCAGGGCGCTATATACGGCGCTTTCCAAATCCTCATCCAGCGCCCCGGTCACGCCGTTGATCACGACATCCTGTGGGCCCTGTACGGGGAAAGCCGCCACCGGCACGCCGCAGGCCAGTGCTTCGATCATCACCAGGCCCAGTGTATCGGTGCGGCTGGGGAAGACGAATACATCGGCGGCGGCCAGAATTCGAGCCAGCGCTTCGCCGTGACGGTAACCGATAAACCGCGCCCGCGGATATCGCTGTTGCAGCGCCGCACGCGCTGGCCCGTCGCCGACGATCACCTGGCTGCCGGGCAGATCAAGCTCGAGAAATGCCTCGAGATTTTTCTCCGCTGCGATGCGCCCCATGTACATCGCCACCGGCCGTGGATAATCAAGGGCTTCCTTGCCGTATAACCTGAACAATTCGGTATCGACACCCCCCGGCCAGATCGCCAGGCGGTTAAATCCCCGCCGCTCGAGATCGGTTTTCTGACTCGGCGAGCGAACCAGTGTGCGTGCCGCGGCATTGTGAAAACGCCTGAGCCAGGCATAACTCGCGGTGATCGGAACCGGCAGCCGGCAGCGCAGATATTCGGGAAAGCGCGTGTGACACGAAGTCGTAAACGGCCGACCCAGACGCCGGCAGCAGCGCCGCGCGGCGAGCCCCAGCGGCCCTTCCGTGGCGATGTGAACGGCATCGAATTCGCCCCTCTCGATGAGCCGCGCAACCTTGTTGCCGGCCCAGACCGATAAGCGAATTTCCGGATAGCTTGGGCAGGGCACGGTGCGGAATCGATCCGGGCCGATAACCGTGGTGGCGTGACCCAGTGCCTCACACTCACGAACGGTATTCGACAGCGTACGGACCACACCGTTGACTTGCGGCCGCCAGGCATCGGTAATCAACGCGATGTTCATGCCGCGACACCCGTTGCGCTTGGCGCTGCGAATCGATCCAGTTCCTTCAGCGTCGCGCCGCGCTCCGACCAATGCACCAGCTCGATGACGCCATCCCAGCGTTCAATCAGCGCCGTGCAGCTTTCCACCCAATCGCCGCAATTGAGATAAGCGAGATCGCCGACAAAGGCGATTTCCGGGCGGTGTATATGACCGCAGACGATCCCCTCCACCCCGCGCTTTTCCGCTTCGGCAGCGAGGATCTGTTCGTAGCGCCCGATATATTGCACCGCATTTTTGACTTTGTGCTTCAAAAACGCCGCCAGCGACCAGTAACTTTTTTTCATCCGTCGTCTGGCCCAGTTGACCAGCCGATTCATTTTGAGCAGCAATTCGTAAAGTACCGCGCCGATCACGGCAATCAGGCGCGAGTGGCGCACGACATAATCGAACTGATCGCCGTGAATAATCAGCAAACGCCGGCCGTCAACCGTCGTATGGATTGCATCATCGAGGATCTCGATATTGCCCATCTTCAAACCGCTGTAACCGCGTACGACCTCGTCATGGTTGCCGGGGATAAAGACGACCCGCACCCCGTTTTTCGCCTTTCCCAGAATCCGGCGCACCACGTCGTTGTGCGCCTGCGGCCAGAACGGCCGGCGCTTCAATGCCCAGAAATCGACGATGTCGCCGACCAGATAAAGCGTCTGGCAGTGGATCGCGTGCAGGAACTCGGCCAGGTAACCGGCACTGCATCCCGGCGAACCGAGGTGGACGTCGGATATCCACACCGTTCGCACACTGCGAACTGTTTTTATGTCCGCGACATTATCCACGGGCCTTACCTCTTTCGCCAGTTTTACAATTCGACTTTAGTCCCGGTCGATGACAGACTATTGACGCCTTGTTGAAATATTTATGACAAGCCTGCCATCGCTTTGTCATACTCCGGGCGTACAGTCGATTCGATGACATCGCCGATCCACAAAGCCATTTTTCCAGTGGCCGGTCTTGGCACACGCTTTCTGCCGGCGACCAAATCGACGCCCAAGGAGATGTTGCCGATCGTCGATAAACCTCTGATCCAGTACGCCGCCGAGGAAGCCGTTGCCGCCGGCGCCGAGACACTGGTTTTTATCACCAGTCGGATGAAACACTCGATCAGCGATCATTTCGACACCGCTTTCGAACTCGAGAGCCGTTTGCAGCGCGCCGGCAAATCCGAACTGCTCCGTCGCTGCCGCGAAGTCCTTCCGGCCCCGGTCGCCCGTCTTTATATCCCGCAAGGCGACGCCCTCGGCCTCGGCCACGCCGTCCTGTGCGCCAAGCCGGCAGTCGGTGACGAGGCGTTTCATGTATTGCTGGCCGACGATCTGATCTTGAACCCCGGCGGTGCAAATTGCGCCCACCAGCTCGCGGCGGCGCACCTGTCTACCGGGGCCAGCGTCGTCGCCGTCGAGCCGATCGACGATGACGGCTGCTCCCGCTACGGAGTGATCGACATCGCCGCTGAAAGCGGTGGATTGTTTCGCCTTACCGGCATCGTCGAGAAACCCGGTCCCGAGGCCGCACCTTCGCGTTGGGGCGTGGTCGGACGTTACGTGCTGACTCCCGGGATATTCACCTGCCTGGAAAAACAACCCCTCGACGAGCGTGGCGAGATCCAATTGACCGCGGCGCTCGCCGACCTCCTTTTCCATGAACCGGTCTATGCACTACCGCTCGCCGGCCGGCGTTTCGACTGTGGCAGCCGCCACGGTTACTTGCAGGCAACGATCGAAATCGCTTGGCAGGATCCTGTGTTGCGGAATGAATTGCACCGCTGTTACCGGCGATTGGTGGGTGGCGTCGGATCAGCCAACGGCACGCCGCAGGTTCACCGGTATGCTGCTGCCGGACACGACTAACGGTCTGCCGATGCTGTAATACGTCCAGCCCTGGACGCTCATCATCGCCCGGTCATACAGATTGCGGCCGTCAAAAATGACCGCCTGGGTGAGCAACTCAGACAGGCGCTCGAAGTCAGGACTCCAGTAACACTTCCATTCAGTGACGATCACCAGCGCATCGGCACCCTGCGCTGCGTGATAAGGGTCGGAACATAATTCCAGGTCGTCCCTTGTACCGTAAATCCGGCGCGCTTCGTCGGCCGCTTTCGGATCATGGGCCCGCACCGTCGCTCCCGCCGCCCATAACGCTTCGAGCAGCACGCGGCTTGGTGCCTGGCGCATATCGGCGGTATTGGGCTTGTAAGCCAGCCCCCACAGAGCGATCGTTTTATTTTCCAGCCGTCCAGAAAAATGCTCCGCGAGCCGTTCGTAAAGCCGCATTTTTTGCCGCTCGTTGATTTCTTGAACCGCCTCTATCATCCGCGGCTGATAGCCATGCTCCATCGCCATCGACTTCAGGGCCGCCAGATCTTTTGGAAAACAAGACCCGCCAAATCCGGGCCCCGGATAAATAAACGAATAACCGATTCGCGGGTCGGATCCGATGCCGAGCCTCACGCGCTCGATATCGGCCCCGGTTTTTTCGGCGATGTTCGCCATTTCGTTCATGAAACTGATACGCGTCGCCAACATCGCGTTGGCGGCGTATTTGGTCAACTCCGCCGAGGCGACGTCCATCACCAACAATTTGTTACGGTTTCGGTTGAAAGGAGCGTATAACATGCGCAAACGCTTTTCGCCCCCCTCACCGGCGACGCCGATGACGATGCGGTCCGGTTTCTTGAAATCCTCGACGGCCGAGCCTTCCTTCAGAAATTCCGGATTGAATGCCACATCGAAGGCCAGCGGGCGGCTCAAGTGACGCCCGATCACACCACGGACACGTTCGGTCGTACCAACCGGCACGGTCGATTTGACCACGACGGTCAGCGGTCTTGTCATGTTGCGGCCGATCTCTGCCGCCGCTGCAATCACCGCCGACAAATCGGCTGCGCCATCCGCCGCCGGTGGCGTGCCGACGGCGATAAACACCAGATCGGCATGGATCACAGCCGCCGCCACGTCGCTGGTAAAGAAGATCCGTTGCGTGACCAGCGCGCTGCGTATCAGTTCTTCCAATCCCGGCTCGTAAATCGGCACGATGCCGTTGTTCAGGCAAGCGACGCGATCTTGATCAACATCGACCCCGATGACCTGGTTGCCGGTTTCGGCCAGGCACGCCGCTGTCACCAAACCGACATATCCGCAACCGAACACCGCAATTCGCATCGCACACACACTGGCTGTAACGGAAACAGAACGAATCTAGCGCCGCTTCGTGACCGGATCATGACAATACCCAATAGTTGCATAAATTTTGCTCGATTTTATCAAATTCACCATGAAATCATGAAGTTATGTCGCTATTAGCAGGAAA
>JRYH01002027.1_pt1 | contig 38194 bp, 30 predicted proteins | sample 235351 | NCBI WGS metagenome assembly JRYH01 (sample SAMN03074221, study PRJNA261480) | activated sludge metagenome | biome: Wastewater Treatment Plant; feature: Wastewater; material: Activated sludge; isolation source: activated biomass of a wastewater treatment plant treating wastewater... ...
GGTGCTGGCCGGCGTGCTCGACTCGGACGCCTCCCGTAAGGCCGCCCGTTTCGTGCGCTTCTGCGATTGCTTCGAGATTCCGATCCTGACCTTCGTCGACGTGCCGGGCTTCCTGCCGGGCACGGCGCAGGAGTACGGCGGCCTGATCAAGCACGGCGCCAAGCTGCTCTTCGCCTATGCCGAGGCGACCGTCCCCAAGGTGACGCTGATCACGCGCAAGGCCTATGGCGGCGCCTACGACGTGATGAGCTCGAAGCACATCCGCGGCGACGTGAACTACGCCTGGCCCTCGGCCGAGATCGCCGTCATGGGCGCCAAGGGCGCAGCCGAGATCCTCTACCGCGCCGACCTCGCCGACCCGGAGAAGATCAAGGCCCGCATCGACGAGTACCAGAAGCGCTTCGCCAACCCGTTCGTCGCCGCCGAGCGCGGCTACATCGACGAGGTGATCCTGCCGCACGGCACGCGCCGGCGCATCTGCCGCGCCCTCAACATGCTGCGCAACAAGACCCTCGAGAACCCCTGGAAGAAACACGACAACATCCCGCTCTGAGGGCGCGTCGCACGCAGGCCCGTCCGGAGGCCGACTGGAATGCAAGGAGGCGAGCCAGGTGGCTCGCCTCCTTTTTTATCCGATTTCATTCTCGGATCATGGCGCAACGGAGGGCAGCGTCGCGTAGCGGGCGAGATAGGCCGCGCCCAGGCCATTGAGATGCCCGCGGTCGCGATAGAGCAGGATGTCGTCCTTGAACGCGCTGCATCGGTCGCGCGTGCAGAGAAGATCCACCATGTCGAGGAAGGTCACGCCGGGATCCGAAGCGGCGATCGCGCGGAACGCGGTCTGTGACGGATCGAGCTCCCGGTCGACCTGCGCGCGCGGGATGGTGCAGTCCATGGCCTCGGTATCGAGGCGGGCGGCGTTGACGAGGCAGCTGAGCGAGAACGTCCGGAAGTGCGGAACCTGCCCGATCACCAGCACCTTGATGCCGCGCCGGCGCAGGGTGTCGATGGTGTGCCTGGCGAAGTCCGCAAACGGGCGCGGCTCGCCGGAAGCCGCCTCGGGAAAAAGCTTGTTTGCGGACGCCTTCGTATAGCTGCTCCACGCCGACGACAGGACGGCGATCTTGAGATTGGGATTGCGATCGAGGAAGTCGAGGATCGTGCGCTGGTAGGCCGTACAGGCGCGCTCCACGTTTTCCGCTCGCATCCGCTTTGCCCCGATCAGCGGGCCGCACATGCTTTGCGTGACCTGACGTCCCGGGAGCTTCGCCCGAGCCGCGAGCTTGGCGATCATCGGCACGAAATGATCGGCATTGGAATCTCCGAACACGGCGATCTCATATCCGGTCTTGCCGAGGGGCGCGCCGAACGTGCAGGCGTCCTGATGGCTGAAGGCGAGATCGTAGCCGTCGCACGAGTGGCGCAGCGGATTGGACGACGTGGCCGCGCGGTAAACGAGTGCTGTGGGTTCATCGAGCCGTTGCGGCCAGCCTTCGCCCGCGAGCCCCGCGAGCCCGAAGACGACAAACGCGCCGCTGGCCGCAAGCGTGCGGCCCATGAGCGAAAGGGGCGAAGCGGTGTAGAGCCCGATGGCCCGCGTGAGCTTCTGCTCCACGAAAAGCCACGAGAGCGCCGCGAGGCCCATCGCGAGGGCCATGAGTGCCGCCGCTTCGGCCGGTTGCGGCGCCCGTCCAAGTGTGTAGGTGGCGAACGCCAGGATCGGCCAGTGATAGAGATAGATCGAATAGCTCATGCGGCCGATGAGCACGACCGGCCCGAGCGACAGGAGCCGCGACACGGGTGTCGGCGCGGTGAGCCCCGGCGCAATGAGCAGGACCGAGCCGGCGATGGCGGGCAAGGCGGCAAAGCCCGGAAAGGGCGTCGCCGCGGAAAGCAGGAAGGCCGAGGCGATGACCAGCGCGAGCCCCGCAGCATCGAGGAGCGCCCGGCCGCGGACCGGCCTCAGATAGGGAAGCGCGAGCGCCAGTCCGCAGCCCGCGAGCAGCTCGAAGGCGCGCGACATCGGCAGATAGAAGGCCATCTCCGGGCGGGTGTGCGCGGCGTGCTCCGAGTGAGCAAGCGACAGGAGGGCGAGAAGCACGATTGCGCCGAGGATCCGCGGACGCGTCCAGCGCCACTTGAAGAGCAGAAGCAGCAACAGCGGCCAGGTGAGATAGAACTGATCCTCGACCGCGAGCGACCACATATGCAAGAGCGGCGCTTCCGCGGCCGGGGCGTCGAAATAGCCGGTGCTCCGAAAGAAGTAGACGTTTCCGATCATCGCCCAGCACGCCACAAGGCTGCGGCTGAAGGCTTCGAACGCATCGGGCATCAGAAGGATGAGCGCCGCGACCGTCACCAGCACCGAGCACACGAACGCCGCCGGGATCAGCCGGCGGGCGCGCCGTCCGAGGAATGCCGCGTAGGAAAACGTGCCGGCTTCCATTTCGCGCGCGATCTGGCTCGTGATGATGAAGCCGGAGATGACGAAGAACACGTCGACGCCGACGAAGCCACCCGGCGCGAGGTGCGGCCAGGCATGGAAAACGACGACGAGCAGCACGGCGAGCGCACGCAATCCGTCCACGTGCGGGAGGTACGGAAGATGCTTTGGATCGGGGGAAGGCGCAGCAGGGAGCAAGCTCATCTTCCACATGGGTCGGACAACGCTAAGGAGAGCATCGGAGCAATCGTATGGCATCTCCATGGCACATGAGCCCGACGTTTTGCCGGCGACGGGATGGAGCGCCCGTCCGTGACGTGCGTCTTGGTTTGATGAGGCTACCTCGGCAGGACGACGGACGGGTCGGTGCGATGCCTGGATTGCTCACGAGCACGTCCGCGCGCTTGATCGTGAGCAATGCCAGCCCTCAGGTGAATAGGCAACCGTGCCTTTGAAAGCGACGGCCCGGGCCCATATATGACATAATAAGGCCAGCAAGCGCGGCAAACGAAATCGTAGACGGATGGCGGATCCAGTCATCCGTAGGCGGTCGGATTATTTATGTGATCCGGAACGCCGCGGAGCCGTAGCAGGTTTTGAGCATCACCGGGGACCAACCAGAGAAAGGAAATCGAGCCATGCGGAAGTTTATTGCCATGGCCTTGCTCGGGGCGAGCGCGGCCTTTTTCGCCGCCAACGCGCCTGCTCAGGCCATGACCGTGGGCAGCGTGGGGGTGGCCAAAGCGGCGGCTCCTGCGGATGTCGGCAACGTGCAGGAGGTCAGGCACCGTCGCTGGCATCGCCATCGTTGGCATCATCGCCATCGGTGGCACCACCGCCATCGCTGGCATCGTCATCATTGGCACCATCCCCGTCGCTGGCACCGCCGGCATTGGCACAGGGGCCCGCGCGTCGGCATCTATTTGATGTTCTGAGGCGTGCGAACGGGTGGTTCTGAAAAGCTGCGGCCGCGGACGATCGTCCGCGGCCGCTTTCATCAATGCTCCATCGAACCATAACGGTCCTCGGCCCGGCGATGGGAGCGGACGCCCAAACCAAACCCTCACGCGCGCGGGCGCCGCGCCTGGAGCCGCGTCTGGCGGATCTCGGACGGGCCGCGCCCGTAATGGCGCCGGCAGAGCGTGGCGAAGCGCCCCGGATTGGCAAATCCCCATTTGCTCGCGATCTCGGCGATCGACACGGTCTCGGGCGCGTGCATCAGATCGGCGTACGCGGCCTCGAGGCGGATTTGCCGTAGATGCTCGAACGGCGAGGTTCCGACGAATTTCCTGAAGCCGTAGTGGAGCGCGCGGACGCTGATATCCGCCGCGGCGGCGATGTCCCGCAGCGTGAGCGGGCGCTCGGCCTCGGCGCGCATGTAGTCGATGGCTTTCTTGACGTGCCTCGGCTTCAGAGCCGGCGTGTCGGTCGAGAGCGCGTCGGAATAGGTATGCCGGAAGCTCTCGAGGAGATGCAGCGCGACGCCCTCGGAGAATTGGGCCGCCGCGAGCGGCGACGTCGAAAGAAACGCGCTGCCGTTGATCGGCGTCAGCGCAATCCGGGCCATGGCGGCAAGCGCCTTGGCCGGCGCCGTTTCGAGATCGATCCGGGGATCGAACGCCGGCGGACCGGCGATCGGCTGGTCGAGCAGATGCGAGAGGGTCCGTGCGAGCTGGTCGTTCGGGACCTTGAAGGCCATATGCCCCCATCGGCCCGGGCAATCCATGGTGTCGCTTTCGTAGAGCGGTCCGAGAAATCCGGACGCCGGCCCGCAGACGATCTCGCGGCCTCGCGTGGTCCAGCATGCGCGCTCGCCGCCGGTCGTGAGCGCGACGATCACGCCGCCGAGATCCTCGGCCTGGCGGAAGCGCGCGCCGGAGGCGACATGCACCTGGACGGCGACCGCCGGCCCGAGCCGGATTGCGCTCGCGGAGACCGCCACGCCGCCGGCCGGAGAGAACGGCGCCACCGTCACTTTCGACACGCATTCGGAGAAATAATCCGAAATCTCGTCGCGATCGCTGCTCTCGATCGTGAGCAGATTTGAAGAGGCTCGGTTCGGACTGTCCATCGCCTGATCTTCCGCGCCGCTTGGGAAGCGAAACTTCGATTCCGTGTCCGTGACGGGTCCCCGTCGGGCAAAACGTGCGTCGAGCGTCGTAAACTTGACGGAAGTACATCAACTTATGTGGAAACGCCACCGGAGAGGCGTGTGTCGGGGCCACAGCACCGGAGGCCGGGCCACGCGCGGGAGAGACGAAAACAGCAATCGCCAGACATTGCGTGCAACAAACTTGACTGTGGGCGTAATAAATTATTGACGCAATCAGTCAACTTACGACCTTCTACGTCAGTGTTTGGGGGTAGGAAAGCCAGGCATCGTCAGCAACGCCAAGCCATTCGAACCTGCACTGACGACAACGCTGATCTTTTCTTGGGGGTTTTTGTATGAGCTTGGGGGATGAAGTCTCCCGCGGATGGGGATCCGCGGGAACCGAGGGCGCGCAGCTTGGCGCGGTCTCGCTGGGATTGGCCTCGGTCGTCTTTGCGACGGGTGCCAGCGCGCAACAGGCCGCAGAGCCGGCCGCGGAGCTGCCACCGCTCGAGGTGACGGCCAAGAAGGCCGCGAAGAAGAATACCGTGGCGAAGAAGTCGCCTCAGCCGGTTTCCTCGCCGACGCCGATGGCCGCGCCGCAGGCCACGCCGGCCCCGGCGGCCGAGAATCCGACGGCCGCCTTCACGCCGTCGACCGGCAACACGTTGCAATCCGGCACCGGCATCGGCCGCCTGCCCGGCACGGTCCAGGACCAGCCGCAGGTCGTCAACGTCATTCCCCAGCAGCAATTGCGCCAGCAGAACACCACCTCGGTGGAGCAGGCGCTGCGCAACGTGCCGGGCGTGACGGTGGCCATCGGCGAGGGCGGCGGCGGTTTCAACGGCGACCAGTTCCGCATCCGCGGCTTCGAGGCCAAGGGCGACCTCTATATGGACGGCCTGCGCGACTTCGGCGTCTACGTCCGCGATAGCTTCACCACCGAGGAGGTCCAGGTCCTGAAGGGTCCGTCCTCGCTGACCTTCGGCGCCGGCACGACCGGCGGCGTCATCAACCTGCGCCAGAAGACGGCCCACCTCGGCGATGCGTCGAGCTTCGACTTCAGCATCGGCACCAACAACCTCTATCGCGGCGTCATTGACGTCAACAAGCAGGTAAACAGCACCACCGCGATGCGGGGCGTGGCCCTCTACCACGACCAGGACATGGCGGACCGCGACCACGTCGAGTCCGAGCGCTGGGGCTTCCTCGGCTCGATCGGCCTCGGCCTCGGGACCGACACCACCTGGACCCTCAACTACATGCACCAGTCCGGCGAGCGCACGCCCGACTATGGCGTGCCCATGATCCTCGGCGCCGGACAGACGCGCGGCCAGCCTGTGACCGAGCTCGGCGTCGATCGGTCGTCCTTCTACGGCCGTATCACCGATCACGACGAGACGGACGTCGACATGATCACGTCCAAGCTGCAGCATCGCGTGAACAGCGGGCTGACGCTCTACAACGACACGCGCCTGGCCTTCTATCAGCGCGACTTCGCAACCACCGTTCCGGGCTGCGACGTCACCTGCTCCAACACCTTCCTGGCCGGCGGCAACCCGAACGTATCCTTCGGTGGCGGCAACCCCACCATCAGGCAGGACAGCTGGGGCCTGCAAAACGTCTCGAGCGCGCTGCTCAATTTCAACACCGGCAGCCTGAAGCATGAGGCCGTGGCGGGCATCGACGTCTTCTATCAGGAGGATGACCGGCCCGGGTACACGCAGGTGGGCAAGGTTGCCAACAGCCCCATCCGCAACCCGGGCATTCGCTATCGCGATGGCTACGACATCGTCCGCAATCCCGCCAACGACCGCGATAGCGACGGCACCGAGATTGGTCTGTTCGCGAGCGACCGCGTCTGGTTCACGCCGGAGGTGTCCGTTCTCGGTGGCATCCGCTGGACGAGCTTCGAATACAACTTCAATTTGAACGGCGGCACGCCCCCTACGCCTCCCGGCGGCGCCGCCGTCACGCCGATCGACGGGACGTCCGAAGGCGACTACTGGAGCCCGAGGGTCAGCGTGATCTGGGAGCCCACTAGCGCCCAGACTTACTATGCCGCCTGGGCCCGGTCGGCTTCGCCCGTCGGCCAGTTCGTGACCAACGCCCTCAATCCGATCACGCTCACGGTCCCGCAGGGCGCCGTCGAGGAGAACGAGAGCTACGAATTGGGCGCCAAGTGGAACGTGCTGGATGGGCGGCTCAGCCTGACCGCCGCGATCTTCCAGGTCGATAAGAACGGCGTTATTGCGCAGGATCCTGCCAATCCGACCGTCGCCATTCAGACCGGTGAGTCCCAGCGTGTCCGCGGCGTCGAGTTCGGCATCGCGGGCCAGGTGACCAATGCCTGGGTGGTGCAGGCGGGCTATACGTATCTCGACGCGGAGATCACGGGGTCCACGACCGCGGCCAATATCGGCCATGACGTCGGCGGTGTGCCGGACAATTCCTTCAGCATCTGGACCACATATAACCTGTCGGAAAGCATCATCTCCGGCCCCGGCAAGTGGACCGTCGGCGGCGGCATCCTCTACCAGGCCGAAATGTTCTCAGCCAACAACAGCGCCAACACGTACGTCGTTCCCGAGCTGTTCAGCCTCGATGCGATGATCGCCTACGAGCTCGACGGGTGGCGGTTCGCGGTCAACGGTTACAACCTGACCGACGAGCTGAACTACGACCAGTCGTTCAACAACCGCGCGACGCCGTCGGCCGGCACGACCGCTATCTTCTCGGTCGGCAAAAAGTTCTGAGGCGCTTTGCTGCGTCTCTTCGATCACCCGGAAGGGCGCGCGTGCGCGCCCTTCCGTCTTTCGAGGGTCTCTGTCCGGGTCCCTTTTACCCCGGGCACGGGACCGTGCCCCGCGGTCGGCGCCGCGCTGACTTCTATCTTGAAAATTGGGGTCAATATTGCTCAATGTCGTCGCGGCCGGCAGCGGTCGCCGGGAGCGCAGCACGGGCATGGGCACGGACATCAGGATCGAGGACGACTTCGAGCTCGCCGTGGCCGAAGGTACGGCGTTCCGCACGCTCTACGTCCGCGTGCTGGAGGAGGGCGCGTGCGATCCCGAAATCCCGGCTGACGAATTGCGCCGCCGCGCCGTCGAAGGCGCGGTCGAGGCCCAGATCGGCTGGGCGCTGAGACTGCTCAACGGCCATGGCGTCGCGCGCGATCCCGAGGCCGCGGTCCGCTGGTTCAGGCTCGCGGCCCGCGACGGAGACGCCGACGCCCTCAACATGCTGGGGCGTTGCTACGAGCTCGGCCAGGGTGTCACGGCCGACCTCGCGGAAGCGGCCGGATGGTATCGCCGGGCGGCCGACAAGGGCCACGCCTGGGGCGAGTTCAACCTCGCCAGCCTCTACGCAAAGGGAAGCGGCGTGCCCTATGACGAGGCGAAGGCTCTGGGCTTGCTCGTGCGGTCGGCCCGCCGCGGCAACCCCAAGGCCATGAACATGCTGGGCCGTTTTCGCGAAGCGTCCGCCGTGCCGCGCCGGAGCCAGCGCTCCGCGGCGCTCTGGTATCGCTGGGCGGCCGAGCGCGGCTGCTTCCGCGGCCAGTTCCACCACGGGCGCTATCTTGTCGCGGCCGGTCGGGTCGGCGACGGAATTCCATGGTTTCGCGCGTCTCTGGCGCACGCGCCTTGCGATTTCCGCCGCGAGGCGCTCGCCATGCTGCGCGCCGATATGCATCCAGAGCTGAGGGAGCTGGCCTCTGAGGCGGAGGCCGGCGAACGGGGATCCGCCACGTGAACGTCAATGTCCGTGATCTTGCGGCAGACCGGGCCGCCAAGGCCAACCGCCGCGCGGAATGGATGCGCCAGCTTCGGCAATGGCATTGGATCAGCGGCGCGATCAGCCTCGTCTCCATGCTGCTGTTCGCGGTGACGGGCATCACGCTCAACCACTCGGCCGCGATCGAGGCCAAGCCCCGTGTCACGACGCGCGAGGGGACGCTGGCCGCCCCCATGATCGAGGCACTGGCCGGCGAGCCGCGCACTGGGCGCGCGGGGCTCACGCCGCGCCTCGCGGAGGCCGTCGGCGCCGCGCTCGGCGTCGAAGTGGCCGGTCGCGAGGCCGAATGGTCGGAGAGCGAGGGCTACATCGCCCTTCCGCGCCCCGGCGGCGACGCCTGGGTCTCCATCGACCGGGAGAGCGGCGCGCTCACCTACGAGAGAACCGACCGGGGTTGGATCTCCTATCTCAACGATCTCCACAAAGGCCGTCACACGGGCGCGGCCTGGAGCCTGTTCATCGACGCGTTCGCGGTAGCGAGCGTCGTCTTCTGCATCACCGGCCTTCTGCTTCTCCAGATGTACGCGCGGAGCCGCACGTCCACCTGGCCACTCGTCGGCGTGGGGCTCGCCGTTCCCGTGCTCCTGGCCCTGTTCTTGATCCACTAACGAGGAAACCCATGCGCATTCTTCTTTCAGTCGGCCTTTCGGGGCTCATGGCGGCGCCGGCCCTGGCGGCCGACATGGAGATCTCGATCGAGATCCCGAAGCTCGACGTCGCCGAGTATCACAAGCCCTATGTCGCGGTGTGGCTCGAGGGGCCGGACAAGAAGGTCGCTGCGAACCTGGCCGTCTGGTACGACGTCGCCAATGCGAAGAAGGAAGGCGACAAGTGGCTCAAGGACCTGCGCCAGTGGTGGCGGCGCACGGGACGCGAGCTCACGGTGCCGGCCGACGGTCTGACGAGCGCGACGCGCGCGCCCGGCACGCATGATCTCAAGCTCGACGCCGGCCACCCTGCTTTGAAGGACCTCGCTGCCGGGCAATACGAGCTGATCGTCGAGGCGGCCCGCGAGGTCGGCGGCCGCGAGGTGCTGCGCATCCCGCTGCAATGGCCCCCCAAGGAAGGAACGTCGCTCAACGCCAAGGGCGAGCATGAGCTTGGCGCCGTCGCTGTCAACGTGAAGCCGTGATCGAAGGAGATCGACCATGAAGCCGTTTGTTCGCACCCTGGCCGCGCTGGCGCTCTCCGCAAGCCTGCCCGTCGCCGCCCACGCCCACAAGGCGTGGCTCTTGCCCTCCTCGACCGTGCTCTCGGGCAAAGAGGATCTCGCCATCACCGTCGATGCCGCAGCGTCCAACGACCTGTTCTATTTCGACCATCGCCCGCTGCGCCTCGAGAGCCTCGCCGTGACCGGCCCGGACGGTGCCGTGGTCAAGGTGGAGAACGCCAGCACCGGCAAGTATCGCTCGAGCTTCGACGTGCCGCTCAAGCAGGCGGGCACCTACCGGATCGCGCTCATCAACGAGGGCGTGTTCGCGCGCTACAAGGAGGACGGTAAGGAGAAGCGCTGGCGCGGCCCCGCCGCGAAGCTTGCCGAGGAGATCCCGCCTTCCGCGACCGACCTCGTGGTGACGGAGAACGTGCGCCGCATCGAGACGTTCGTGACGTCCGGCAGCCCGGGCGGCGCGGCCCTGAAGCCTGTCGGCACCGGCCTCGAGCTGGAGCCGGTCACCCAGCCCAACGACCTCGTGTCGGGGAGCGAGGCGGAGTTCAGACTGCTGCTCGACGGTAAGCCCGCGCCGGGCGTCAAGGTCGAGATCGTGCGCGGTGGCATCCGCTACCGCAACCAGCTCGGCGAGACGACCGTCACCACCGACGACAGCGGCGTCTTCAAGTACACGTGGCCCGAGCCCGGCATGTACTGGCTCGAGGCCAACGTGACCGACGACAAGGCGACCATCAAGGACGCCAAGGAGCGCCGCGCCGGCTACGCGGCGACGCTCGAGGTTCTGCCCGAGTGAGCTGGAGCGCGCCGGCGCGGGCGATGCCGGACGAGCGGCGTGTGCTGATCCCGACGCGGATCACGCCGCCGCCGTTCTTCGGCGCGCTGCGCACGCTCGCCGTGAAAGAGCTCGGCGGCGAGACCATGGGAACCTCCTGGTCGGCCACGCTCGCCGTCGTGCCCGGCACGGACCTTGCGCCGCTGAAACGCGGCATCGAGGTCGTGCTGGCCCGCGTCATCGACGAGATGAGCCCGTGGGAGCCCGGCTCCCACATCACGCGCTTCAACACCGCGCCGCCCGGGACGCGCCACCGGCTTCCGGATGGCTTCTTCGAGGTCCTCTCCGCGGCCCTCGGCTGGGCCGAGCGCACCCGAGGCGCCTACGATCCGACGATCGGCGCCGCGGTGAACCTCTGGGGCTTCGGCCCCGAGCCGCCGCGGGGATGCGTTCCCGATCGGGCCGCGCTCGACCGCGCGCGCGATCTCAGCGGATGGCGCCGCCTTACGCTCGACGCCGAAAGCCGGAGCGTGGTGCAACCGGGCGGCCTGCGGCTCGACCTTTCGTCCATCGCCAAGGGCTTCGCCGTCGATGCGGTCGCCCGCTTCCTGCGCGGAGAGGGCGTGGCGAACCTCTTGGTCGAGATCGGCGGCGAGCTGAGGGGCGAGGGGCTGAAGCCCGACGGAACGCCCTGGTGGGTCGCGCTCGAGCGGCCGCGCGGCGCGCTGTGCGCCGATGCGCTGCCCGAGACCCTCCTGGCGCTCACCGGGCTGTCGGTCGCGACCTCGGGCGATGAGCGGCGCTATTTCGATGCGGCCGGCCGCCGCTATGCGCACACGCTCGATCCCGCCACCGGCGCGCCCGTCACCCACGATCTGGTGTCGGTCACCGTCGTTGCCGAGGCGTGCATGACGGCCGATGCCGCGGCAACCGCCCTGACCGTGCTCGGCCCTGAAGCCGGCCCGGCCTTTGCGGCCGAGCATCGCATCGCGGCCCGCTTCGTGCGCCTCGAGGGAGCCCGGTTGATCGAGCATCTGAGCCCGGAAATGGCGGCCATGCTTGACTGAGCGCCCCGGAACGGCCACGTGTGCGGGCGACAATGCCGCCGCGGCGCGGCTTGACCGGCCGGGGCACTTCGGGTTTTTCTTGCGCATGCGCCAATTGGCTCGCCAGGTTCTGCGGATCGTCGTGGTGGCTCTCGCCCTGAGCGCGAGCGGCCTCAACGGCTATGCGTCGGTGCTGGCGGCGTTCGACGCGCACGCCCATGGGCACGGCCATGGGGCCGTGGCCCATGAGATGACCCATGGGTCGCACGGCCATGCGGCCCACCGCGGTCACGATGTCGACCCCGGGCTGGAGCTTCACGCTGACCGCGCGATGCAGGACGAGGATCCCGCCTCGGGCGACCTGCCGTGCTGCAAGCACGTGCACATGCACTGCTGCAGCATCATCGCCCTGGCCGCCGTTGACATCGGCTTCACCCTTGTCGCCGATGCGCCGACCGTCCTCCCGGTCGCGGCGGCCCACCTCCCGCCGGGAGAGCTCGCCGCGCCGCTCTTCCGTCCTCCACGCGCCGCCGCCTGATCCGGTCCTTCGTCCGCGGTATCGGCGGACGCGAGGCTTCGTATCAGGCAACCGACGGGCGCGATGAGGTTTGCCGCTGGCCGCCGGAACGGCCGCGCAGACCCGAGACCCCTGAGCGCCGGTCGCGTTGCTCGAGATTCCTCAAGGATTCCGAGGCGCACCTCATGATTCGTCTTGCCGTTACGGCGTTCACCGCACTCTCGTTCGGCCTCATTGGCCTCTCCGCCATTAGCGGCGCGCACGAAGGCCATGGCGAGGCGGCAGACCCCGCCGCCGCGATCCCAGCTACGCCACGGCTCGCCGCCGAAGGCGCCGACCTCGAGCTCGTTGCCACGGCGCACGAGCACACGCTCACCCTCTACCTCGACAGGATCGCGACCAACGCACCGGTCGACGGGGCGACCATCGACGTGATGGGCGAGGGCATCCCGCGCCAGACGGCCAAGGAGATCGGCAACGGCACCTACGCGATCGAGGCGGACTGGGTGCACGAGCCCGGCATCCGGGCGCTGACGTTCGTCGTCGCCGCCGACGGCGCGGCCGACCTCCTCGCCGGCGTGCTGACCATACCCGAGGCCGCGGAGGAGCACGGTCCGGCGTCCCCGTGGGCGGCGCTGCTCGCTGAGCCCGTGCTGTGGCTCGTCGCTCTGACCGTAGCGCTTGTCGGGTTTGTCCTGGGGTTTGTGGTCCGGCCCGTGCGCCTACCGCCGGACGACGCGGAGGACGAGGCCGGGGCTCCGTCCGCAACGACGGCGCGCTCCCTCGGGAAGGCCGCGGGGATCGCCGTCGTCGCGCTCACCATTGCGTCCGCCGCGCCCCGCCCCTCTTTCGCGCACGAAGGTCACGACCATGCCGGTGAGGCCGCTCCCGTGCGCCCGGCCGGCGGCGCCCCGCTCAAGCTGCCGAGCGGCGAGGTGTTCCTGCCCAAGGCCTCACAGCGCCTGCTCGAGGTCAGGACCGTCCCCGCCGCCTCGGAGAAAACCCAGGCCGGCGCCGAGCTGGTCGGTACCGTCATTGCCGATCCCTCCCACGAAGGGCGCGTCCAGGCGCCCATGGACGGACAGATCGAGCTCGCCTCGGGCGAAGTGTCGTATGTCGGCAAGGCGGTCGCGGCCGGCGACGTGCTGGCCCTCCTCGCACCCGCCATGCCGGTCTACGAGCGCGGTACGCTCGCCCAGGTCACCGCCGATGTCGAAGGCAAGCTGCGCATTGCCGAGCAGAAGCTGCAGCGGCTGACCCGCATCTCCGGCGACTACATCCCGCAGCGCGAGATCGAGGACACCCGGACCGAGATCGAAAGCCTGCGCGAGCAGAAGCGCGTGCTGGCGCCGAAGAACACGGAGCGCCTGGAGCTCAAGGCGCCCGTCGGCGGCATCATCTCCCTTGCCGACGTGCGCGCCGGGCAGGTCGTCTCCGCGCGCGATACGCTGTTCGAGATCGTCGATCCTGCGCGTCTCTGGATCGAGGCCATCGGCACGCAGGGAACCGACGATCGCAGCGCGGTGGCGACGGCCGTCGCCGTCGACGCCGAGGGGCATCGCATTCCGCTCTCCTTCGTCGGGCGCGCCCCCGCCCTGCGCCAGCAGGCGTTGCCGCTCCTGTTCAAGGTCGACGAGCCCCACGCCTCGCTCGGCATCGGCGCCACCGTCAAGGTGCTGATCCGGCACGGCGCGCCGGTGGACGGCATCGTCGTCCCGGAGGGAGCCGTCGTGCGCGCGCCGAACGGGCTTCCTCAGGTGTGGGTGAAAGTGGCGCCCGAGCGCTTTGCGCCGCGTCCGGTCCGCACGCTTCCGCTCGACGGCGAACGCGTCGTGGTGACGTCCGGTCTCTCCGCGGGCGATCGCGTCGTCGTCGAGGCGGCCGCGCTCATCAACCAGGTTCGCTGAGGCGGCGAAGCGTCCGAGGCCGGGTCTCCGGCGAGGTGCGCGACACAAAGGGAAACACCGATGTTCAATGCCATCGTCCGCGGCAGCCTCGCGAACCGGCTGCTGGTCGTCGTCGCCGCCGTCGCTATGAGCGTCTACGGCCTCGCCACGCTGGCACGCCTGCCGGTCGACGTGTTCCCGGACCTCAACCGCCCGACGGTGACGCTGATGGCGGAAGCGGAGGGCCTCGCCCCCGAGGAGGTCGAGCAGCTCGTGACGTTCCCCATCGAGACGGCGATGAACGGCATGGCCGGCGTTTCGCGCGTGCGCTCGGTGTCGGGCGTCGGCCTCTCGATCGTCTACGTCGAGTTCGACTGGTCGGCCGAGATCTACCGTGCGCGCCAGCAGGTTTCCGAGCGGTTGCAGCTCGTGCGCGAGCACTTGCCGCCGGGCGTCGCCGTGCAGATGGGGCCGATCTCCTCCGTCATGGGCGAGATCATGCTGATCGCCATGTCGACGTCAGAAACGTCGACTTCGGGGCTGTCGGCGTCGGGCGACGGGTCCGATCTCATGCGGCTGCGCGAGATCGCCGACTTCACGGTCCGCCCGCAGCTTTTGACCGTGCCCGGTGTCTCTCAGGTGATCCCCATCGGCGGCGAGGTGCGCCAATATCGTGTCGTGCCCGATCCTCGCCGCATGACCGGCCTCGACATCGGCTTCGAGGCCGTCGAGCAGGCCATCAAATCCTTCGGCGCCAACACCGGCGGCGGCTTCGTCGACCAGAAGACGCGCGAGTTTCTGATCCGCAACATCGGCCGCTCCTCGAGGATCGAGGACCTGCGCAACCTCGTCGTCGCCTACCGCAGCGGCCAGGTCGTGACGCTCTCCCAGGTGGCGGACGTCGATTTCGCGGCCCGCACCAAGCGCGGCGACGCCGGATTGAACGGCAGGCCCGCCGTCATTCTGGCCGTACAGAAGCAGCCGGGCGCCGATACCGTCACCATCACGCGCGAGATCGAGCGCATGCTGCCCGAGCTGCAGCGCGTCATGCCGGAAGGCGTGAAGGTCACGGACGTGCAGTTCCGCCAGGCGACCTTCATCGAAACCTCCATCGGCAACGTCAAGCGCGTGCTGATCGAGGCGCTCGTGGTCGTGGCCGTGGTGCTGTTCCTGTTCCTGCTCAACTGGCAGACGACGTTCATCTCGCTCCTGGCCATTCCGCTGTCTGTGCTGACGACCGTCGTCGTGTTCGAGATCATGGGGCTTTCGATCAACACCATGACGCTCGGCGGCCTCGCCATCGCCATCGGCGCGCTCGTAGACGACGCCGTCGTCGACGTCGAGAACATCTACCGCAGGCTCGGCCTGCATCGGCGGGCGGGAGGTCGCGATCCGCGTCCAACCTTAGAGGTCGTCGCCGCAGCCTCGATCGAGGTCCGCACCGGCATCCTCTATGCGACGGCCATCATCGTGCTCGTGTTCCTTCCGCTGTTCGCGCTGTCGGGCATCGAGGGGCGCTTGTTCGCGCCGCTCGGCGTCGCCTTCATCGTCTCGATCCTGGCGAGCCTCCTCGTCTCGATGACGGTGACGCCGGTGCTCGCCTCCTGGCTGATCCCGCGCATGACGCATCTGGCCGAGCGTGAAAGCCCCATCGTGCGCGTCCTGAAGCGCTGGCAGCGGCGCGGGCTCGCCTGGTGCTTCGAGCACCCGTTGTTCGTCATCGTCATGCCGGTCGCAGCCGTGCTGGCGGCGCTGATCGCAGGCGCCATGCTGCCGCGCGCCTTCCTTCCGCCCTTCAACGAGGGCACGGTCCTCGTCACCGTTTCGCTCGAGCCCGGCATCAGCCTCTCCGAATCCAACCGCATCGGCAGGCTTGCCGAGACGCTCGTCGCCGAGGTTCCGGAGGTGCGTTCGGTCGGCCGCCGCACCGGCCGCGCCGAGCTCGACGAGCACGCCGAGGGCGTGCACGTGAGCGAGCTCGATGTCGATCTCCGCCGCTCCGCGCGCGGTCGCGAGGCGGTGCTGTCCGACATCCGCGGGCGCCTCGCGATGCTGCCCGCCTCGATCACCGTCGGCCAGCCCATCGCCCATCGGCTCGACCACATGCTCTCGGGCGTTCGCGCCCAGATTGCGCTCAAGATCTACGGTGACGATTACGACACCCTGCGCGCCCTGGCCGCCGACATGGAGACGCGGCTGCGGCGCATCCCCGGCGTCGTCGATCTCCAGACCGAGCGGCAGGTGCGCATTCCCGAGCTCCAGGTCCGCGTCGACTACGAGAAGGCCAAACGCTATGGCCTGAACCCGAGCGCGATCACAGCATCACTTGAGGCGCTGTCGAACGGCCGCGTCGTCTCCGAGATCGTCGACCAGCAGAAGCGCTTCGAGGTGGTGCTGCGTCTCTCGGATCGGGACCGCACCACGCGCGCGCTCGGCGACATGCTGATCGAAAGCCCGGCCGGGCGCATCCCGCTCGGGAGCGTCGCGGACGTCATTGAGACCGACGGGCCGAACCAGATCCTGCGCGAGAACGGCCGCCGCCGCATCGCCGTGCTGGCCAACACGGACGGCTCCGACATGGCGCGCATCGTCGGTGCGATCCGCGCTGAGATTGCCGCCGCGCCGCTGCCGCGCGGCTACTTCACGCACCTCGAAGGCCAGTTCCAGGCCCAGGAGGAAGCCTCGCGGCTGATAGCCCTGCTCTCGGCCGTGTCACTCGCGCTCATCTTCGTGGTGCTCTACACGCGCTACCGCTCGACCGCCCTCGCCCTGATCATCATGGGCAACGTGCCGCTCGCGATCATCGGCGGCGTGGCGGCGCTCATGCTTGCCGGGCAGCCGGTCTCGGTCGCAAGCGCCATCGGCTTCATCACGCTCGCCGGCATCGCCACCCGCAACGGCATCCTGAAGATCAGCCACTACATCAACCTGGCTCTGTTCGAAGGCGAGCGCTTCGGACGCGGGCTTGTCATGCGCGGCACGCTCGAGCGCCTCACGCCCGTGCTGATGACGGCGCTCGCCGCCGGCATCGCGCTGGTCCCGCTCATGATCGGGGCCGACGCGCCCGGAAAGGAGATCCTGCATCCGGTCGCCATCACCATCTTCGGCGGCCTCTTCTCTGCAACCGTGCTCGACGCCTTCCTCACGCCCGTCCTGTTCCTGCTCTTCGGAAGGAAGCCGCTTGAGCGCCTCATCGCGGCGCGGACGTCTGCCGTCCCCGCCGAAGCTTTCTGACCTCACGAAACCTGACTTAAAAAAAGGAGACCACCGATGATCAGACGACTTGCGCTTTCGGTCGCGGCTTTCGTGCTCGGGGCGGGCATCGCGCTCGCCGACGACAGCCACGAGCACGTCCACGATCATTCCGCCAAGCACGGCGGCATGATCGAGCACACCACGCACCATCACCTCGAGCTCGTGGCCGAGGGCGCGACGCTGACGGTCTACCTCACGCACGAGGACGGCACGGAGCAGGACGCGAGTGCCGCCAAGGCGTCGGCGACGGTGCTGGCGGACGGCAAGGCCGAGCAGGTGGCGCTCGCGCCCGCGGGCGGCAATGTTCTCAAGGGGTCGGGGCACTTCAACGCCGGCGCGGGGACCACCGTCGTGGTCTCGCTCACCCTGCCGGATCATGCGCCCGCGCAAGTGCGCTTCGAGCTGGAGTGAAGACGCGGCGCGGGAAAGCTAGGGCGAAGCGTGCGTTGCGCTCCGCGCCGTCTTCGTATCGCCCGATTTCCGCCGCAGGATTGTCATCGCGCCGGGCGTGGAGGAGAGTGCTCCGCTCCGGCGCACCTTGCATTTCCGTCGCGTGTGCAACTACGATTTTGGGAGCGATAGGCTATGCGTCTGAACTCGTGAATTCTTTTGCTGGTGCGGTGCGCATGGGACGCGTCATGGCGTGTTGCGCGCGCGGATTGCGTTCAGTAAACAGGAAAACCTGTCGACCCGAGGGATGTCGGCAGTCTCCCATTTTAGCTTTCACGCTTGAAGCCTCCACTCCTGAAGCCTCCATGTGCGGGACAGCAGCCTGATGACCGGCAGAGCTGACAGGCGTCGCCCATTGGTCGTTGCGATCGTGCTGATGGCGGCGATCGGGATCGCCCTCGTCGCCCCCGTCTTGATCGGCGCTCGGAAGGGCGAGCCGATTCCCGGTTCGACCGTGCGCGCCGACTCCCACGAGATGGTCGCCATCACGACGCCTCTGGCGCTGTTCACATCCCCCTCCATCGTGCTCGAGGCGGGAACTGTGGCGCTCGTCGGTCCCGTCTCGGGCGATAGTCACGTCAGCGCCTTGATCCGCACGCTGATGCGCGGCGACGGCGCGGATCTGGTGCTCGATCGCGCGCGTCTCGTCGTGGACCGGCGCGGGGACGCAGGTCCCGCGCTCGCGCCGGCGCAGGGCGGCGCGGGTGTATCCGAGGAGCTTCGCCCCGTTATCTCTTCGCTGTCCGGCTTCAGGTTCCGCAGCCTCACGATCCTCGACACGGTCGTCGCCTTCGAGACGGGCCAGGGGCCGTCCGAGGTGGTGTCGGTCTCCGAGATGGAAATCAAGCCAGGGAGCGACGGGCTCGTGGCGGCGAAGGGCCGGATCGAGGTCCGCGGAGAGCCGCTCGACATCGACGTGACTTTCGAGCGGCAGACGGAAAGCGCGATGGGCGCGCCGTTGCGTGTTCGCGCCACCGCAAAAGGAGACCTTCTCGCGGCCTCGTTCGAGGGCGTCCTGACGACGGGCGAGCACGCGCAGATTTCAGCTCAGAACGCGGAGCTGTCGATTTCCGACCTGCGCCGTTTCGCGGGTTGGCTCGGGGCGTCATGGCCGGGCGGCTCCGGGCTCGGGCCGTTCAAGGCCAACGGGCTTCTGACGCTCGACGAGCGCACGGTGTCGTTCGAGCACGCGGAATTTGCGCTCGACGGCAACCCAGCGACCGGCGCCCTCGCCGTCAGGATGGGGCGCGAGCGCCCGTCGATCGAGGGCACTCTGGCCTTCTCCACCTTCGACATCGCGCCCTACGCGACATCCTTCCGGCGCCATGCGCTCGCGCTGGCATCGGACTGGATCGTCGCGCTGCGCATCCCCCGTTTCGCCTCTCCGTCGTTCCTCCGCGACATGGACGCGGATCTCCGCCTCTCGGCCGCCAGCGTGACGAGCGGGTCGAGCCGGCTGGGGCGCGGTGCGGCAAGCCTCTCGATCAAGAACGGCGTGCTCTACGGCGAGCTCGCCGAGCTCGAGCTCGAGCAGGGCGGGCGCGGCGAAGGCCAGTTCACCGTGGATGCGACCGGGAGAGATCCCCGCTACACGCTGCTGGGAAACCTTCAGGACATCGATCTCGACACCCTTGTCACCCCGCACCTCGGTCCTGCCGCCATCGACGGCGCGGGAGACATCCGCCTCGATCTCGCCGCGGCGGGCGCGACCGAGGACGACATCGTCAAATCCTTGTCCGGCAAGCTGTCGCTGGACATGACCGACGGCGGACGTGTCGGTCTCGATCTCGATGCGCTGCCTGCCGCCGCGGCCGCCGCCACGCCGGTCGCGGGCTGGGGAGCCGTCGGCGCCGGCAAAACGGCAGTGAGCGAGCTTGCCGCGCGCCTGTCGGTGGCGCGAGGCGTTCTGACTGTGGACACCCTCGAGGCAACGGCCGGTGCCCGCACGGTCACTGCGTCGGGAACGGTCGACATCGGTGGACGCGCCCTCGACCTCCTGCTCTCGGTCGCCCCCACGTCCGGCGGCGCGCGGGCGCTGCCGGCCGGCAGTGCGCCGGGCGATGCGTCCGATGATGCATCGAACGCCGCCTCGGGAGCATATAAGCTTCACGGACCCTGGTCCGATCCAACCATCACCCGCGCCGGGTCCGGACGGGCGGCGGGCACCAGCCCCCCGGACGGCAGAGATCCGGGCTGACGGCGGGGGGCGGTAAGGGCGAGACGCCGTGGGCGGCCTGGACCCTGATCGCTTCGGACCCTATCTGTCCGAAACCTCACGGCGTCGGTCTCATCGAAGCGCGCAGCACCGGGTGAGCGCAGCGGATCGACGTGAGTCCCGGGCAAGCGAGACACATGGCACGAAACACATGGCACTGACGCCCGAGGAGATCCAGCGCTACAAGCGCCACCTTGTCCTGCACGACATCGGCGGCCAGGGTCAGGCGAAGCTCAAGGCCGCGCGCGTGCTCGTCATCGGCGCGGGTGGTCTCGGCAGCCCCGTCCTTCTCTATCTCGCCGCGGCCGGCGTCGGGACGCTCGGCGTCATCGACGACGACAGGGTCTCGCTCGACAACCTGCAGCGCCAGATCGTGCACACGACGGAGGCGGTCGGCGTGCCGAAGGTCGAAAGCGCCCGCGCGACGATCGCGCGCCTGAACCCGCACGTCGCGGTCGAAACGTTCGATACGCGCCTCGATGCAGGAAACGCAGCCGACATCATCTCGCGCTTCGACGTCGTCGCCGACGGGTCCGACAACTTCGCCACACGCTACCTGGTCTCCGACGCCTGCTATTTCGCGCGCCGCCCGCTGGTGCACGCCGCCGTCGGTCCCTTCGACGGCTACCTGACGACGCTGAAGCCGTACGCGGCGGGGCCGGACGGGTCTCCCTATCCGAGCTACCGCTGCCTCTTTCCCGAGGCCCCGCCGCCCGGCACGGTGCCCAACTGCTCGGAGGTGGGCGTGCTGGGCTCGGTCGTGGGGGTCGTCGGCGCCCTGCAGGCGACCGAGGTCGTCAAGGAGCTGACGGGCGTCGGCGAGGGCCTGGCCGGCCGTCTCCTGCTCTACGATGCCAGGGAGCCGCGCTTCGAGACCGTCCGCGTGGCATGGGACCCCGAGAACCCGCTGACCGGCCGCGCGCCGAGCATCGTCGACCTGTCGGTGCATGAGCACGCGCGGCCGGGTGTTCCCGCCGGAACAGATTAGGTCGTCGATCCCGGCCATGACGTGAGCGATATGGTCTGCGCCGCGGCGGAAGCCGCGCCGCATGTCTCGAGTCGCAAAAAAATAAAGAACCCGGCAATGACCCTGATCGCCGATCTGCTTTGGAGTCTCTATTTCCTCGCGCAAGGCGTCGTCGATACGATACTGGGCCGCCGCCGCAAGCGTTACGTGACGTCGGTCGATATAGCCGCGCCGCGCGACCTCGTATGGGTGACCTCCTCCGCCCACGAGATCGTCTTCGAAGGCCCGCCGCGCATCGAGATCGCAACCGCGCTTCGCGCCGGCACCCCTGACGTTTACGAGGGAACGGTAAGTGTCGGCGGTACGGTCGTTCCGATGGTCTACCGCGAGGTCGAGAGCCGCCCGCAGGAGGCGTTGATGATTGAGGTGCTGCGCGAGGGAACCGCGCCGAGCATTGCGCCCGGACACGACTATTTCGTCGCGTGCAAGTTCGAGGATCGCCGGGACGCCACGCGCCTCACCATGGTGCACGAGCTGACGCACGACAATTTCATGGGCCGCGTGCTGATCCCGCTCAGCGCACGCCACAACGGCCGGCGGATCCGCCGGCACTGCGAAACCCTCGCTGGTACCGCGACGGCTTCGTCCCGCATCGGCGCAGCGCTCGTGACCGGCGCGCTCACCTACGCGAGCTTCATGTATCTGTTCGACTGGATGTTCGCCGCCGTTCTGCTCGTTCTGCTCCTGGTTCACGAGGCGGGGCACGCGCTCGCCATGCGCTGGGTCGGTCTGCCCGTGCAGGGCATCTATTTCATTCCGTTCCTTGGCGGTGTCGCCGTCTCGGCCGCGCCGCACAAGAACGAGGCCGAGCGCGGTTTCGTGGCGCTGATGGGGCCGGGCTTCAGCCTGCTCACGACCGGTATTTTCGTCGCCGCCGCGTTCGCCACGAACGAGCCGCTGTTCGAGATGCTCGCGCTCGCGAGTGCCATCCTGAACGGCTTCAATCTCGCACCTGTCCTGCCGCTCGACGGCGGCCAGGTGGTCGATGCGGCGCTCTCCCGCTCCGATCCCGAGTTCGTCGCCATCATCAACATGCTGGCGCTGATCGTCGGCATCGGCGTGTCGGTCTATCTCGAGTGGTACCTGCTGACGGGGCTGCTGCTTCTGACGGCGCCCGTGCTGTTGAGGTCAGGCAAGCAGAAGCGGCGCGCAGAGCCGATCTCGAACGCCAGCCGCAACTGGCTGGTCGCCGGCTACCTGGCGACGCTCGCCTTCTACATCGCCGTTGCCACCCATTACCTGGTGTGAGCTCCCACACAACAAACGATAACACCATGGCCGGGCTTGGCCCGGCCATCCAGGGCGGCCTGATTGAACGTTGGCGTTGGATGGCCGGTCAACTCTGGCCGCGTCGAGTGCACGCTAGAACATCGCCGGGTGAACCTTGTCCGGCGGAGAATGCCCGTCGAGGAATGCCTTGATGTTGATGATCACCTTCTCGCCCATGTCGATGCGCCCCTCGATGGTGGCGCTGCTCATATGCGGGAGCGCCACCACGCGCTCGGAGGCGAGCAGCTTGGGGTTGATCGCCGGCTCGTGCTCGAACACGTCGAGGCCTGCGCCCGCGATCGCGCCCGACTCGATGAGGCGCGCGAGCTCGTTCTCGTCGATCACCTCGCCGCGCGCGGTGTTGACGATGTAGGCCGTCGGCTTGAGCAGCTTGAGGCGCCGCGCCGAGAGCAGGTGGTAGGTGGCCGGCGTATGCGGGCAGTTGACCGAGACGATGTCCATGCGCGCCAGCATCTGGTCGAGGCTTTCCCAGTAGGTCGCCTCCAGCTCCTGCTCGATCGCATTCGAAACGCGCTTGCGGTTGTGATAGTGGATCTGCAGCCCGAACGCCTTGGCGCGCTGCGCAACCGCGCGTCCGATGCGCCCCATGCCGACGATGCCGAGGCGCTTGCCGAAGATGCGGTGGCCCAGCATCCACGTCGGCGACCAGCCGACCCACTTGTTTTTCGGGCCCTTGAGATAGGCCGCCCCCTCGGGCAGGCGGCGCGGCACGGCGAGAATGAGCGCCATCGTCATGTCGGCGGTATCCTCGGTCAGGACACCCGGCGTGTTGGTCACCGTGACGGCGCGGTTGCGCGCCGTATCGAGGTCGATGTTGTCGACGCCGGTTCCGAAGTTGGCGATCAGGCGAAGCTGCGGCCCGGCTTGCGAGATGATGGCGCGGTCGATGCGGTCCGTGACGGTCGGCACCAGCACGTCGGCGATCTTGGCCGCTTCCGCCAGTTGCACCTGCGTCATGGGCGTGTCGTCGGTGTTGAGTCGCGCATCGAACAGCTCGCGCATGCGCGTTTCGACGACGTCGGGCAGCTTGCGCGTGACGATGACGACTGGCTTCTTTTGCGGGTTGGGCATATTTCTCCACCGGGCGGCGTGATCTGTATGGGGTGTGTCTAACAGAAGGTCATGTCCGTGACAAAGTGATGGATTGTCTGGGTAATGGATTGTCTGAGCGTCGGGAAGCGGCGGGGTGAGGGCGGTGCGGGAGCGGGCGATGCGATGGGGGAGCCGGAAGGGCTCCGGGTGGCTGGCGGCGCTGGCCGCTCTCCTTATTGCAACGGCCGCACTCGCCGGTGGAGCCGAGGCGCCCCGGGCGGAGACGCCGGCCGCAGGGCCCGCGGCGTCCGGAACGTCGGCGAGCGGTCTGCCGCTGCCGCGCTTCGTGAGCCTCAAGGCCGATCGCGTCAACCTCCGGTCGGGACCCGGCACCGATTATCCGACGTCATGGGTCTACCGCCAGGCCGGCTTGCCCGTGGAGGTCCTGAGCGAGTTCGAGGGCTGGCGCCAGATCCGCGATTCCGAAGGCGCGACGGGCTGGGTCCTGCAATCGCTGCTGTCGGGCCGGCGCACGGCGCTCGTCACGCCCTGGGACGCCAAGGCGGGGGCGCCGGTGCCCCAGGTCCCGGTGCGCAACAGCGATAGTGAGCGCGCGCGCGCGGTCGCTATCGTCGAGGCCGGCGTCATCGCCAACGTCCACACCTGCGATGGCCGCTGGTGCAGCATCACCATCGATCGCTTTCGGGGGTTCATGCCTCAGAAGCAGCTCTGGGGCGTCTATCCGAACGAGGTCGTGAAGTAGCCGTTCGCAAGGAGGCTGGTCGCGAGACGTCGGCCAACGCGCGCCAACGGCGGCTCCGCCGGATCGAAAGAGAGCCTCAGTCCTCGGGCACCAGCCGCACCACCACGTCGATGTGGCTCACCTTCATGCCGCGCGGCGGCTCGGGCAGGCCGTCGACCCGGATCGAGTCGCCGGGGATGTCCATCAGCTCGCCCGCGCTCTCGATGAAGAAGTGGTTGTGGTTCGACGTGTTGGTGTCGAAATAGGCTTTGCCGCCGTCGATGGCGAGCTCGCGCAAGAGCCCTGCGCCGGTGAACTGGTGCAGCGTATTGTAGACGGTCGCCAGAGAGACGTGCTCGCCGGCCGCCAGCGCTTCGGCATGCAGGATTTCCGCCGAGACGTGCCGGTCCTCGCCGCCGAGCAGAAGCACGCCGAGCGCCACGCGCTGACGCGTCGGACGCAGGCCCGCGCCCCGCAGCCGGGCGGCGATCCGGGAATGCTGCGCACGGTCCGCCGTCGGCACGGGCTCTCCGCAGCAGGGATCGTCCAAGCAAGGATCTTCCAGAATGTCTTCGCTCATGAACGGTCGACTCGATAAGCCTCAACGCCCCGGACACTTGATCAGTCTGGCAGCCGCTGAAGCCGGATTCTTTGATTTCATTAGTATAGGAGCACTTAGGGGTGACCGCAACCCGGTGCCAAGGCGCTGTTTTCGGCGGAAATTCCCCATCTCGCGGCCGCGGGGGCGCCGAAGCCGCATGGGACTCCCCAGCGCGGCGGCCCTCGTTGGACAATACGTCACCTTACGTCACCTTTTCCAAGCCGCGACTTGACGGGTCTCGCGATTATCGTTTGAACGGCGGTCGGATGTGCTAGGACAACGCGGTTTGTGTGTGGTGGAAGGCGTCGTTCTCGGACAATGGACCGGATCGCGCTCCGCGGCATCCGGCGGGCAGCAGGCACGCTGAGCCGTCAAGGGACTGACACCGGTGAGAGGGACGAAGCTGACCGATGGCCGAGCGCCGTTCTAGCTATGATTACGAGGATCTGTTGGCGTGCGGGCGCGGCGAGCTGTTCGGCCCCGGCAACGCGCAACTGCCGCTGCCGCCCATGCTGATGTTCGACCGCATCGCGCTGATCTCCGACACCCAGGGCACGCACGACAAGGGACAGGTCGTGGCCGAGCTTGCCGTCGAGGGCAACAGCCGGCTGGACTGGTTCTTCAAGTGTCATTTCGAAGGCGACCCGGTGATGCCGGGCTGCCTCGGCCTTGATGCCCTGTGGCAGCTCACGGGCTTCTTCCTGGGCTGGCTCGGCGCGCCCGGCCGCGGCCGCGCCTTGGGCGTGGGGGAAGTGAAGTTCACCGGCATGGTGCTCCCTTCGGTCAAGAAGGTCGAGTATGTGGTGGATATGAAGCGCGTGATTCTGCGCCGGCTGAAGCTGGCCATCGCCGATGGCGTGATGAAGGCGGACGGCCAGGTGATCTATACTGCGACCGACCTGCGCGTCGGTCTGTTCGAGGCAGGGGAAGCGCCGGCCGCCGGGTGAGCCGAAAGGCCACGATGCGGCAGTCGGCAAGTCTCCAGGGGCGGGCGAGGAAGGGGTTCTCGATGAGACGTGTGGTCGTCACCGGCATGGGTGTCGTGTCCTCCATCGGGAACACGACCCAGGAGGTGCTCGCCTCCCTCAGAGAGGGCAAGTCCGGCCTCGTGCGCGCCGACAAGTACGCCGAGCTCGGCTTCCGCTGCCAGGTGCACGGCGACCCGCGACTCGATTGGGAATCGCAAGTGCCGCGCAAGCCGAAGCGCTTCATGGAAGCCGGCGTCGGCTGGAACTACATCGCCATGGATCAGGCCATCCGCGACGCGGGGCTCGAGCCGGGCGACGTCGTCAACGAGCGCACCGGCATCGTGATGGGCTCGGGCGGCCCGTCGACGCGCGCCATCGTCTGGGCGGCGGACACCACGCGCCAGAAGGACCCCAAGAAAGTGGGCCCCTTCGAGGTGCCGAAGGCCATGTGCTCGGGCCCCTCGGCAGCCCTCGCGACGAGCTTCCAGATCAAGGGCGTCAATTATTCGATCTCCTCGGCCTGCTCCACGTCCGCCCACTGCATCGGCAATGCGGCGGAGCTGATCCAGTGGGGCAAGCAGGATGTCATCTTCGCCGGCGGCTGCGAGGAATTGGACTGGACGCTGTCGGTCCTGTTCGACGCCATGGGCGCCATGTCCTCGCGCTACAACGACACGCCCGCGACGGCGAGCCGCGCCTACGATAAGAACCGCGACGGCTTCGTGATCGCGGGCGGCGCGGGCGTGCTGGTTCTCGAGGAGCTCGAGCGCGCCAAGGCGCGCGGCGCCAAGATCTACGGCGAGATCGTGGGCTACGGTGCCACGTCCGACGGCCATGACATGGTGGCGCCGTCGGGCGAAGGGGCCGTCCGCTGCATGCGCCTTGCGATGAAGGGCCTCGCCGGCAAGGGCGTGGGGACGATCGACTATATCAATCCCCACGCGACCGCGACCCCCGTGGGCGACCAGAAGGAGATCGAGGCCATCCGCGAGGTGTTCGCGGGCCGGGAGATCCCGAAGATTTCCGCGACCAAGTCCTTGACCGGCCATTCGCTGGGCGCCATCGGCGTGCAGGAGAGCATCTTCTCGCTCCTTATGATGAACAACGGCTTCATCTGCGAAAGCGCCAACATCGAGGAGCTGGATCCTGCGTTCGAGGATATGCCGATCGTGCGGACTCGCATCGACAACGCGAGCCTTAACTGTGTCATGTCGAACAGTTTCGGGTTCGGCGGGACAAATGCCACTTTGATTTTCGAACGATACAACGGCTGATGTTCTGCAAGGTCCCCTCGGAGGTCTTGCCTCCTGAGCGGTGACCGGCATGAAGGTTCATAGAAGCGGACGCGGCTGGTTCGATATCGGCCGCAGGTTTGATGTGAGTGTGAGGTCGCCCATGACCGAATTCGATGTCACGAAACCCGGACCGTTGATGGCGGGCAAGCGCGGCCTGATCATGGGCGTCGCCAACGATCGCTCGATCGCCTGGGGCATCGCGCGCGCACTCCACGGGCAAGGCGCCGAGCTGGCGTTCAGCTACCAGGACGGCGCTTTCGGCCGCCGCGCCGTGCCGCTCGCGAAGTCCATGGGCGCTGAGATCGTCGAGCCCGTCAACGTTCTCGACCTGGCGACCGTCGACAGCATGTTCGCCAGGATCAAGGAGGTCTGGGGCAGCCTGGATTTCGTCGTCCATGCGCTCGCTTTCTCTGATCCGCGCGAGCTCTCCGGCCGCTACGTGAACACCACGCGCGACAACTTCACCAACACCATGGTGATCTCCTGCTTCTCGTTCACCGAGATCGCGCAGCGCGCCCGGGCGCTGATGCCGGACGGCGGCGCGCTCCTGACCCTGACCTACGGCGGCGCCACCCGTTCCGTCCCCTCCTATAACGTCATGGGCGTCGCCAAGGCCGCGCTCGAGGCCTCCATGCGCTATCTCGCAGCCGACCTCGGGCCAGAGAACATCCGCGTCAATGCGCTCTCCGCAGGCCCCATGCGCACGCTCTCCGGGGCCGGTGTGTCGGACGCCCGCGTCATCTTCAATTTCCAGAAGGAGCACGCGCCCCTGCGGCGCACGCCGAGCCTGAACGACGTCGGCGGCTCCGCGCTCTATCTCCTGTCCGATCTTTCGGCGGCGGTGACGGGGGAGGTGCATTTCGTCGATTGCGGCTACAGCACGATTTCGATGCCGAGCCTCGACGCATTGAAGGCCGCCGACCAGGAGGCCGCCACGGCCGGCCGCTCGCCGTCCGAGGCTGCGGAATAGGGGGCGCGCCGGCTCGATCCGTCGCACGCGATCGGTCGGACGGTGCGCGAGGGAAACGAAAAGGCTCCATGATCGGCGTCTTCGATTCCGGGCTCGGGGGGCTCACCGTCCTGAACGCTCTCACCCGGCGCTTTCCCGGGCAATCGTTCGTCTATCTCGGCGATCATGCGCATGTGCCCTACGGCAACCGCTCGTCGGAGGAGATCATCGATCTCACGCGCATCGCGGTGGATCGCCTGTTCGGGCTCGGCTGTGGGCTCGTTCTCCTGGGCTGCAACACCGCGACCGCCGTTGCCGCGCGACGCCTGCAGACGGCCTGGCTGCCGGCAACCCCTTGGAAGGCGCAAGGCCACAACGTCGTCGGCATCGTCGCGCCGACCGTCGAGGCGGCCACGCAGACGCCGTGGGCCGTCACCACGCCGCAGTATCCGCAGAAGTTCCTGACCGACCGCATCGCCGTCTTCGGCACCACGCGCACCGTTGCCTCCAACGTCTATGCCGAGGAGATCAGGAAGCGCTGCCCCAAGGTCACGGTCATCCAGCAGGTCTGCTCGGAGCTCGCCGGCGCCATCGAGGCCGGTGCGGCGGAAGCCGAGCTGGACCGCCTCGTCGAAGCCGGCATCGCAGGCGTGCTGCGTCAGGCCGGCGGCGAGCCGCCCCATCGCGCCATTCTCGGCTGCACCCACTTTCCGCTGGTCGAGCATCTGTTCCGGCGCCACCTGCCGCCGGCGACGCGCATCCTATCCCAGCCCGAGATCGTCGCCGACAGTCTCGAGGACTATCTCGCGCGTCATCCCCGCTACCGGGGAGACCCCGCGTCGCTGCCGCGCCTCGTGCTGCTGACGACGGGTGATCCCGAGGAGGCGAGCGCGCGCGCGCGCGTCTTTGCCGGCGACGCAGCGCGGGGCGGCTGGCGCAACGCCTTGAGTTTTGAGCGGCTCGGCGCTTGACTGGGCGCGCGTGGCCAGCCCGCGTCCGGCACCCGCCAAGGGGAGTCGCAGGGTGGGCGACGGGCGGCCTTGGACACGGAGACTTGGAGAGATCTCGCCATGGCGGAAACCACGCCCCTGTGCGACTTCGGCTGGACGGCGCCGCACTTCCGCCTGCCGGCCACCGACGGCAGAACCTATACGCTGGATGAGCTCAAGGGACCCAACGGGACCCTGGTGATGTTCATCTGCAACCACTGTCCCTACGTGCAGGCGATCCTCGACCGGCTGGTCCGCGACACGAAGGATCTGGCCGCGCTCGGGATCGCGTCGGTCGCGATTTCCTCGAACGATGCATCGGCCTACCCCGAGGACAGCTTCCCGCGCATGAAGGAGGCCGCCGAGGCTCACCGCTTTCCCTTCCCCTACCTCTACGATGAAAGCCAGGAGGTCGCGCACCGCTACGGCGCCGTCTGCACGCCGGACTTCTTCGGCTTTAACCGTGATCTCGCCCTGCAATACCGGGGACGGCTGGACGAGAGCGGCCGCAATCCCGGCCCGGCCGGCGCCCGTCGCGAGCTCGTCGAGGCCATGACGGCCGTGGCCAGGATGGGCCGCGGCCCCGAGCACCAGGTGCCCTCCATGGGCTGCTCGATCAAATGGAAGGACGCCTGACGGCCCGCCCGGGGTGAAACCGGCCAAATCCGTTGACCGCGGGCGGCTCCCGCCGCTATAGACCCGCTCTAGTGCCGCTCGGAACGCCTGTTTCGGGCGGTCGACGCATTGGAGCGTGCGTTCGGAGAGCCGGGATGCGCTGGCCCGCCTTGGGGCGGGGCGAAGCCGGGTCGGATCGCGGGCGCGTCATCGCGGACACGAATGTCAGCACGTCATAACACTGTCATGGCGCCATCCCTTGATCCGGTGGCCCGAAGAGAAGGATAGTTTGGATGGCCAATACGAAGTCGGCAAAGAAAGCCACGCGCCAGATGGTGCGCCGCACGGACGTCAACAAGAACCGCCGTTCGGCCGTGAAGACGCAAGTTCGCAAGGTCGAGGAAGCCATTGCCTCGGGAGACAAGGCCGCTGCCGCTCAGGCACTGAAATCGGCTGAGCCCTCGCTCGTCCGCACCGCCCAGAAGGGTGTCATGCATCGCAAGACGGCCGCCCGCAAGGTGTCGCGCCTCGCGCACCGCATCAAGGCGATGGCCTGAGCCCGACGTTCTCCAACACTCTTTTGAATTTTGAACCGTCAATCACGAGAGTGTGTTCTGTTCGCCACAGGGAAGGCCGCGCGATGGAATCGCGGACCTTCCCTTCGGCTTCCTAAGTGACGGATTCTTGAGGGTGTCCCGATGCCGCCCTCCCTCGCGCCTCCCGCTCGCCCCGAGCCCGCGCCCCCGCACCAAACAAAAAAGTGGCCTTTCCCCGCGCGCCACAGGAAAGCCGCAATTTCAAACCGGCGGCCGGCATCTTTTTGTGAATTGGCTTTGCCCTCAATGAGTTTCCTCACCGCGCTTGTGGAGAGGACTCAAGTTTTCCACGTTGCACCCACCGCTCGTCCCGCTGCCCTTGGGTCCCTTCTCCACCCGTTGCGCCGCTTGATAAAAGGTTACCGACCCGTTAAAAAGATCCCCGTCACCACGGCGGGGGTTGGTCTTGCTGTAATGTTTCAGTAGCACCCCGCCCGGACTCAGGATTGTCAGTGCAGCATCGTCCTGATTTTCTTCAGTATTTCAGTTAAGTAAATATATTCCACAGGGCCTGTGGAATGCGAAACGGTCTTTACTGAGCCAATACTGGTCTTTACTTGCGTTAACTGTGTCGGCTCGGGCCCAGCAACCCGGTCCGATCGGTGGGAAGACGAGGGCTAAAGGGTTGGCCGATCGCGTCAATATCGAGGATGTCCCAGTCGCGGAGACGTGGACGCACCTCAAGGCTGACGCAGGGGCTGTTCTGGTCGATGTGCGGACGCGAGCGGAATGGACCTTTGTCGGACTTCCCGATCTGAGCACGCTCGACAGGCGTGTGGTGACCATCGAGTGGCAGACGTTTCCCGATAACCGGGTCACTCCCGAGTTCGTGGGCACGTTGAGCAGGCTGCTCGAAGGGGCCGGTGTCGCGAAGGATGCTGAGCTGTTCTTCGTGTGCCGGTCGGGGGGACGCAGCCGTGCGGCTGCGGCTGCCATGGCGGGCGCGGGCTATACGCGCTGCCGCAACGTGGCCGATGGCTTCGAGGGACCTCTCGACGCCACCGGAAAAAGGGGGCGGGTCGCGGGCTGGAAAGCAGCCGGATTGCCCTGGCGGCAGGGATAGGCCGTCGCGAAGGGACTGGTCGGGCTCGTTTGGGCGAACGGGCGCGGCTCTGGAAGATCTGCCTTTCCGAAGGCGGATGCAACAAAGTGCGGGGTACAAGATAATGCAAGCCATCTCGAAAGCGGAGCTGTCCTATACGTCACCCGATCGCATCGGGCGGGCGCCGTCGGGCGATTATGCGGTCAACGGCAAGCCGGCCGGCATGGAAGCCGCCGAGGCCAAGGGAGGCGACAGCCGCGTCGCGGACGGGGCGGGCGCCAAGGTGCGCGCGATGCTGCGCTCGCAGCTCGGCGAGGACATCTACGCGAGCTGGTTCAAGGCCCTCGAGTTCGACGAGTTCGACGGCAAGACCGTGAGGGTCTCGGTGCCGGTCGTGTTTCTGCGCAAGTGGATCCAGTCTCACTACATGGATGAGCTGTTGCAGAGCTGCAAAGCCGAGTTCAAGACCGCGCAGAACGTCGAGGTCGTCGTTCGCCAGCCCGGCTCCGGCCCGGCACGCGCCGTCGCCCGTGAAGTCGAGCCTCAGAAGCTCGCCCGAGAAGCCATGGAGCCGCGCGCGCTCGGACAGATCGAGCCTGTGCGCATGCCGGTGATCCGTCCGGTCGCCGGGCGCACCAGCGTCGATGGTTTCGAAGGCTCTCCGCTCGATCCGCATCATACGTTCGACAATTTCGTGGTCGGCGCTTCGAACCGCATGGCGCACGCAGGCGCCATTCAGGTTGCCGAGACCGTTCTCACCGACAGCCCGGCTTTCAATCCGCTCTATCTCTACTCCTCCGTCGGCATGGGCAAGACGCACCTCCTGCAGGCCATCGCCTGGGAGGTGAAACGGCGCGCCGAGAACGCGCAGGTGCTCTATCTCACGGCCGAGCGCTTCCGCTACCAGTTCGTCGAGGCGCTGCGCGCGCAGGATCCGCTCTCCTTCAAGGAGAAGTTCCGCGGCATCAATATGCTCCTGATCGATGATCTCGAGTTCATGCAGGGCGAGAAGACCGAGCAGGAGTTCGATCACATCATCAACGCGCTCCTCGACGGCGGGCGTCAGGTCGTGGTGGCGTCTGCCCGCCATCCCGCGCAGATCGAGCGGCTCAACGAGCGCATGCGCTCGCGCCTGCAGCGCGGCCTGGTGGCTGAGATCGGCGGGTTCGACCACGAGCTGCGCCACCGCGTGCTCGACCAGCGTCTTGCCGAGAAGCGCGCCGCCGATCCGAGCTTCGATCTCTCGCGCGAGGTGGTCGAGATCCTGGCCAGCCGGCTGACGGAAAGCGGCCGCGAGCTCGAGGGCGCGGTGAACCGCCTCTACCTCACATGGCAGCACATGCGCGCCCCTGTCACGCCCGACATCGCCGAGACCGTCGTGCGCGACCTCTTCCAGGGCGTCGAGCCGCGCCGCATCAAGATCGAGGACATCCTGCGCATCGTCTCGCGCCACTTCGGCGTCTCGAAAGGCGATCTGCTCTCGCAGCGCCGGCATCGCTCGGTGGTCTGGCCGCGCCAGATCGGCATGTACCTCGCCAAGCAGCTGACCCACCGCTCGCTGCCCGAGATCGGCCGCCGCTTCGGCAACCGCGACCACACCACAGTGCTGCACGCGATCCGCAAGATCGAGAACGTCATCGCCGGCGACGCGAACCTGCGAGACGAGATCGACGAATTGAAGAAGCTGATCAGTCATTGAGGGGCAATCGACTGATAGAATTGAGAGTTCGAGCAACGGGCATGGCGTGACGAGGGAGATCGGCGCCATGCCCAAGCGGGGCGGGAGCGGTATCCAGCGATGCCGCTCCCGAAGTCTTTGGGGGTGGAGCTGCGAAAACCGCCGGAGGGAAGGCGCGAAAGCGCCCAAAGACCGCCCCGCCCCCTTGAAATCGGGCGCCCGATCAGGGCAAGTTGTGGCTCGCACGCCAGGACTTCCATCCAATACGAGAGCTGAGTTCTTCATCCCTCCGGCTGTTGGAGGACGGACGGGCCTACCATTTGTTCCATCTGCGGTTTCCCGCTCCGCTCCGGAGCAGGATCGCGAACTTCGAGGCGACCGATGCGGCTTGTGATCGAACGCGGGGAACTTCTGAGGGCGCTCGGACACGTGACGAGCGTCGTCGAGCGCCGGACGACGATTCCCATTCTCTCCAACGTTCTCCTGAAGGCGTCAGGCCAGGCGCTGGAGTTGAAGGCAACCGATCTCGAGCGCGAGGTGATCGAGGAGGTCCGCGCCGAGGTCGCTCAGCCCGGCGCCGTCACCGTGCCCGCTCACATCCTGCACGACATCGTGCGCAAGCTCCCCGACGGCACCCAGGTCGATATTCGCCGCGACGCCGAGAAGGAGCGCCTGACGCTCGCCGCCGGACAGGCGCGCTTCGCGCTGCAGACGCTCGGACCCGAGGACTTTCCCGATCTCAACGCCGGAGACCTCGGCCACACCTTCGAGGTCGCAGCCAAGGACCTGAAGCGCCTGATCGACAAGACGCGCTTTGCCATCTCGACCGAGGAGACGCGCTACTACCTCAACGGCATCTATTTCCACATCGCCGAGACCGGCAAGGCGCCGATGCTGCGCGCCGTCGCGACCGACGGCCATCGCCTCGCGCAAGCCGAGCTACCGCGTCCTCAGGGCGCCGAGGGGATGCCCGGCGTGATCATCCCCAGGAAGACGGTCCACGAGCTCTTTCGTCTGATCGAGGAAAGTGCGGAGGCCGTGAGCGTCGGCGTGTCGACCTCCAAGGTGCGCTTCGCGATCGGGTCGGTGACGCTGACCTCGAAGCTGATCGACGGCACCTTCCCCGATTACGGGCGCGTCATCCCGCAGGCGAACGACAAGGAGATGCGCGTCGCCAACGCCGACTTCATGAGCGCCGTGGACCGCGTGTCGACGATCGCGAGCGAGCGCGGGCGCGCCGTGAAGCTCAACCTCTCGAACGGCAAGCTCGTGCTGTCGGTCAACAACCCCGAAGGCGGCAGCGCCACCGAGGAGATCGCCGTCACCTATGCCGCAAGCCCGCTCGAGATCGGCTTCAACGCCAAGTATCTCCTGGACATCGCCGGTCAGCTCGAAGGTGAGGAGGCCCGCTTCCTCTTGGCCGATCCCGGCTCGCCGACCATGATCCGCGGCGCCGAGGACCAGAGCGCGCTCTACGTCCTGATGCCCATGCGCGTTTAGCGCCGTTGCTTTTGCCCGTCTCGTCCAGGATAGAGCGCTGGGTAAGGCTCTGCCTACCGGAACGCGTTGAGGGATCGCGGGGCGGTGACATCCGGCAAACGTATCTGGGCACCGGCCTCCGCCGGTGTGACGGAGTTTAAGGATCTACCCGTCCGCCAAATAAACGTCATCCCGGCGGAGGCCGGGATCCAGACACGTCTAACGGCGCGGGACGGCATCGGTCGAACGAAAGAGATGCAACGCTTGGCGTCCGCCACCGAACATGACGCGACCTCAGCGCCGCAAGCCGCGCCCCGCCTCTGGGTCGAGCGGCTGACGCTGACGCACTTCCGCAGCTACCCGTCGCTCACCCTCGAGCTTGCGCCCGAGCCGGTCGTGCTGACCGGCCCCAATGGCTCCGGCAAGACCAACGTGCTCGAGGCCGTCTCGCTGCTGGCGCCCGGCCAGGGCCTGCGCCAGGCCCCGCTCGCCGATCTCGCGCACGCCGCGGGAGACGGAAGCTGGTCGGTCTCGGCCCGCGTGCATACCGCCATCGGCCCCGTCACCATCGGCACCGGTCAGTCGGCAGCCGAGCCCAACGGCGAGCGCGCTTCGGGCCGCATCGTGCGCATCGACGGCGAAACCAGGACCGGCTCCGGCGCCCTCGGCGACTACGTGGAGATGGTCTGGGTCACGCCGGCGACGGATGGGCTCTTCACCGGCCCTGCCTCCGAGCGCCGCCGTTTTCTCGACCGCCTGATCGTCTGCTTCGATTCCGGTCACCGCACGCGCGCCGGCCGCTTCGAGCGCGCCATGGCGCAGCGCAATCGTCTGCTCTCCGACGGCGTGACGCGAAGTGCCCAGCTCGACGGGCTCGAGATCGTCATGGCCGAGATGGGCGTGGCCATGGCCGCCGCCCGCGCCGAAGCGGTGGCGGCGCTCCGCTCCCTCATTGACGCCCGTCGCGTCCGCGATCCCGAAAGCCCGTTTCCGTGGAGCGATGTCCGCCTCGAGGGCGCCATCGACCAGGATCTCGCCCATCGCGCCGCCATCGATGTCGAGGACGCCTATGCACGGCGCCTCAGCGAGGTCCGCGACCGCGACCGCGCCGCCGGCCGGGCGCTCGACGGGCCGCACAGGAGCGATCTCGTCGTCACCCATGGCCCCAAGGCGACGCTCGCCAGGCATTCGTCCACCGGCGAGCAGAAAGCGCTCCTGATGGGCCTCCTGCTCGCCCACGCCGAGCTGGTCGCGGCCCGCCGAGACGGCCTGGCGCCGCTGCTGCTGCTCGACGAGGTGACGGCCCATCTCGATGCCGACCGCCGCGCGGCCCTGTTCGACGAGCTGCTGCGCCTCGGCACGCAGGCATGGATGACGGGGACCGACAGTCAGTCCTTCGCGAGCCTCTCCGGAAAGGCGCAGTTCTGGCGCGTCCGGGACGGCAGGGTGACGCGATCGGACGCGGCGTGATCGGCCGCCGCGGACCCTTGCTGGCCGGCTCAGATAATGTATTGATCCAACAAGAAAAATAAGCGTGCGTCAGAGCGCATGCGGCACGCTTTTTTGCGCCGTTGTCCCGCGCCTTATGGTAGACTTTGTTTTAACCAGCAGAAAACGCAGCCACAGGCCCCGAATGAGCGCTCAGCCCGCCAGGAAGATACCCGCGCCCGACGATTACGGCGCCGATAGCATCAAGATGCTGAAGGGCCTCGAGGCGGTGCGCAAGCGCCCCGGCATGTACATCGGCGATACCGATGACGGCTCGGGCCTGCATCACATGATCTACGAGGTGGTCGACAACGCCATCGACGAGGTGCTGGCCGGCCACGCCAAGGTCTGCGAGGTGACGTTGAACCCGGACGGCTCGTGCACCGTGCGCGACGACGGCCGCGGCATTCCGACCGGCATCAAGCAGGACGACGATCACGATCCGAAGCGCTCCGCCGCCGAGATCGTGTTCACCGAGCTGCACGCGGGCGGCAAGTTCGACCAGAACTCCTACAAGGTCTCGGGCGGTCTGCACGGCGTCGGCGTCTCGGTCGTCAACGCGCTTTCGACATGGCTGCGCGCCCGCATCTGGCGCGAGGGCAAGGAGCATGTGATCGAGTTCCGCGACGGCGCTGCGGCGGGCCCCCTGAAAGTCGTCGGCGATGCCGGCGACAACCGCGGCACCGAGGTCACGTTCCTGCCGAGCCCGGTGACCTTCTCGAAGGTCGAGTTCGACTACGCGACGCTCGAGCATCGCCTGCGCGAGCTGGCGTTCCTGAACTCCGGCGCCAGGGTCGTGTTGACGGATGCCCGTCATGCCGATGTGAAGCGCGAGGAGTTCCTCTACGACGGCGGCACGTCCGCGTTCGTGCGCTTTCTCGACCGTTCGAAGCAGGCGCTGATCCCCGAGCCGATCATGATCCGCGCCGACAAGGACCGCGTGAGCGTCGAGGTCGCGCTGTGGTGGAACGACAGCTACCATGAGAACGTGCTGTGCTTCACCAACAACATCCCGCAGCGCGACGGCGGCACGCATCTCGCGGGCTTCCGCGCCGCGCTGACGCGCGTCATCAACAAGTACGCCACCGACAGCGGCATCGCCAAGAAGGAGAAGGTGGACCTCTCGGGCGAGGACGCCCGCGAAGGGCTCACGTGCGTGCTCTCGGTCAAGGTTCCCGACCCCAAGTTCTCGAGCCAGACCAAGGATAAGCTGGTCTCGTCCGAGGTGAAGCCGGTGGTCGAGAGCGTGGTCGCCGAGACGCTGATGGCCTGGTTCGAGGAGCACCCGAAGGAGGCGAAGGCCATCGTCGGTAAGATCGTCGAGGCGGCGCTCGCGCGCGAGGCGGCGCGCAAGGCGCGCGAGCTGACGCGCAGGAAGAGCGCGCTCGACGGCCTGCGGCTCCCCGGCGGCCTCGCCGANNTCGGCCGGCGGCTCCGCCAAGCAGGGCCGCAAGCGCGAGTATCAGGCCGTGCTGCCGATCCGCGGCAAGATCCTCAACGTCGAGCGCGCGCGCATCGACAAGATGCTCTCCTCCGAGCAGGTGACCAACATCATCGGCGCCCTCGGCACCGGCATCCGCGACGACTTCGATCTCGGCAAGCTGCGCTACCACAAGATCATCATCATGACGGACGCCGACGTGGACGGCGCCCACATCCGCACGCTGCTGCTGACGTTCTTCTATCGCCAGATGTCCGAGCTGGTGGAGAAGGGCCACGTCTACATCGCCCAGCCGCCGCTCTACAAAGTCCAGCGCGGCAAGAGCAGCACCTACCTCAAGGACCAGCGCGCGCTCGAGGACTATCTGATCGACAGCGGTCTCGAGGACAACGTGCTCGTCGCCGGCGGCGAGGAGCGCGCCGGCAAGGACCTGCGCGACATCGTCGATCAGGCGCGCGGCATCGTCGGCCTCATCGATCAGCTGCATTCGCGCTACGCGCGTGCGGTCGTCGAGCAGGCGGCCATCGCCGGCGCCTTCGATCCCGCGCTGCTTCAGTCGGCCGCCTCCGCCAATGCTGCCGCCGCAACCGTCGCCGCGCGCCTGAACGAGGTCGCCGAGGAGACGGAGAAGGGCTGGTCCGGCAGCTACGGCAACGACGGCTTCCTCTTCCGCCGCGAGGTGCGCGGCGTCACCGAGGTCCACGCCCTCGACCGCGCGTTGCTGGCGTCCCTCGACGCGCGGCGCCTGAACGAGAAGCGCAAGCATCTCTCCGAGGTCTACGGTCTCGGCACCAAGCTGCGCCGCAAGACCGAGACGCTGACCATTCACGGCCCCCGCGCACTGCTCGACGCCATCTACGAGGCCGGCCGCAAGGGCCTCTCGCTGCAGCGCTACAAAGGCTTGGGCGAGATGAACCCCGAGCAGCTGTGGGAGACCACGCTCGACCGCGATGCGCGCACGCTTCTGCAGGTCAAGATCGGCGACGTGTCCGAGGTCGATGAGATCTTCTCCAAGCTGATGGGCGATGTGGTCGAGCCGCGCCGCGAGTTCATCCAGGAGAATGCGCTGACCGTCGCCAATCTGGACGTCTAGACCGTGGACGCGCACCGGAACCCATGACGACGCACACCCCGGCCGAGGTGCCAAGACCGCTCGACGCCATCATGCTCTCCGTCGGCGACGGGCATTGGCTCTACGTCGAGGAGGTCGGAACGCGCGGCGCTGTTCCCGCGCTCTTCCTGCATGGCGGCCCGGGCAGCGGCGCACAGCACAGCCACAGGAGCCTGTTCGATCCCGAGCGCTTCCACGCCGTGCTGTTC